>Ga0256864_1000324_pt1 | contig 18421 bp, 13 predicted proteins | sample RVTome_11_FD_187336 | JGI IMG/M metagenome (GOLD analysis project Ga0256864, IMG submission 187336) | Soil microbial communities from uranium-contaminated site in the Upper Colorado River Basin, Wyoming, United States - RVT147D111 HiSeq ... | reverse complement strand
CGCCAGAATACTTTGCAATATCAGAGATGGAATAGTCCCATCGTTTATGTGTGGAAAGAAAGTCAAGCATCTTTGAGCTTGCAACGGGAAACATGCTTTCAAGCGGACCGTCGGGCATTGCCTTGGTACTTGTCTTTGTTCGTATCATGAGTGTTTGTATGATGAATTATTATATTAAATTTACCAAATCTATGTAATCTAGTACATAATCGATAAATACAACGCATCTGTAAACTAGGACGTGGTCAGGCAGCCCATAACTACATTCATTTTGGAAAAAATGTACAGAAACAGAATCATTGGCGCAAGACACATCTCCCTTGAGGATCTGAGGACAGGGTGCCCATCCCATGAGCGGGGAAACATCGAAAAAGCACTAAAAAAACTAGTAAAGGAGAACTTGGTCCTGCAGCACCCCACCTCATACGGCATGCAGTATGCGCTAAATCCTCAACGAATAGACCAAATTATGAAAATTCTCAACATTTGATAGTGAACCACTACCGGACAAAGTCAGGTGGTTTTCTCGTCTAGTTTTGATATCTCCCCTTAGCAACATTTTTGGTTATATATTAAATATATAGCGAGTATGTATTACTTATATACTACAGTATACTACAGTATATTGTAATATGCCATCCACAACAATGAAAATCTCTAAAAAGACCATATCAAAGCTTGAAAAAACAAGGAATTATCCAAAAGAGCCTCTAGAGGATGTTGTGGAGAGATTGTTGGAACATTATGCATATGATGATGTATTAACTGATCAAGAGATCAAAGATGTTGAAGAAGGTCTTGCTGACATCAAAGCCGGCAGAGTTTACACCACTGAACAACTAAACAAAAAATTAGGATTATAGAATTGCTTTGGAAAGTAATATGGTCTGAAAAAGCAGCTAGACAATTAGACTCATTTGGAAAAGATGTTGCAAGAAGAATCAGGGATAGGGTTTTAGACATTAGGGAAAATCCATACAGAGCAACAAAACGACTCCAAAACAGCAAGTTCTTTAGTTTGCGAGTTGGCAATTACAGAGTTATTCTAGATTTGAGGCGTGGCCAGATGACAATCTTTGTTGTGAATGTATCTGGCAGAAGGCACTCTTACGATCGTCTCTGAGAATTTTTTATTTTTTATAAATTATTATTGGCATTGAATGAACCATTGAAAGTGATTCAAAAATCATATAGTTCTAGCTGATAAATCCACTATCACTGAACCAGATGGTTTCACACCTACCGGAGAACAAACAGAAAGAATCGTTTTTTCAAACTCACCCAAAAGTGAATAAACCTAACAGTATTTTTAAAAGATATATCTTATTATTTCCAATTTTGGCAAGACATTTTTTTAATGAAAAACAAATAATTTGATTTGAAATTTTAGCTAATTACACTAACAACTTAAAAATCCCGTTTTTGATTCAAGACATGAGGCTTGAGACTTGGGAAAACAACTTGGATTGATCTATCCAGCTAGTATTATCTTTATTATTTTATTTTCATTGGACTCATTTTCTTACGAGCAGTATTTTCCAGATGTGTTTGCGGCAGAAGATGGTCCTAACATCCACTCATTCAAAGTTTATACTGGGGAGGGACCACCACCACCAGCCCTTGGGAATCCAAATGATCTTTACATTGACCAGGCAAGTGAGTTTTTAGACATTTATGTAAAAAATGAACTAGGTTTGTGGGAGCTGATAGGAAACCTACAGGGTCCACAAGGACCACAAGGTCCAGCTGGTTCACAAGGATTGCCTGGCACATCAATCACTATAGCACAAATTATCAATGGTGAACTGATTCTGACATTTAGTGATCTTACTCAGATTAACCTTGGAAATGTAGTTGGTCCTCCAGGCCCACCAGGTCCAGCTGGTCCACAAGGTGATTCCATAGTATCTGTTCAACTTTTCAATAATGATCTAATAGTAACACTGAGTAGTGGCACTCAAATCAATGTAGGAAATGTTCTGGGTCCGCAAGGTCCTCAGGGTCCACAAGGGCCAAAGGGTGACAAAGGTGACACAGGCGATACGGGAGCTACTGGACCACAAGGACCACCTGGTTTAGCTTGTTGGGATTTGAATGGAAATGGAGTTGGCGATGTACCTGCAGAAGATACTAACAGTGATGCGGTTGTTAATGTTCTTGACTGTACTGGTCCACAAGGACGAGAGGGTCCTCAAGGTCCAGCTGGCCCACCAGGATTAGCTAATAGTAGGACCATTCATACACCTGATACGCGTTCTGGATGTCCACCACCTTCAGCTCTTAATACAAATCTAATTACACAAACATTTACCATGAACAATAACGGTTTCGTGTATGTTACAGCTGATATTATTCGTTTATTCCAAGGATCGTCTAATCTAAAATTGGTTGTTGATGGAATACAAAGAGATTTGGGAACATCTTATACTTCAATTGAAATTTGGGAAGATGTACATGTTGCATGGACTGGTCCCTTATCAGCTGGAACACATACTATTAGTATACAAAATCCAAACGTAGCAAATGTATGGGGCTGTGGTCCAGCTTGGGGTGCCATTAATACCATAATAGTAGAATAAAATCAGCGCAAGTAAATCATTATATTGTAACATTTATTCCATTTTTTAATTGCTTAATCTTTCAAATCTGAACAAGATTGACAAACAAGGAATGTACAAAATTTATGATGAGTGGCCTCAAATTGCAAAAGAGTCATATGATTCAAATCTTGTACCAGTTGATTTCCAAAGTGTTGATCACATTGTTTTTTCTGGAATGGGTGGGTCTGGTGCACTAGGTGATATTTTTTCAGCAATTTTATCAAAGACTAGTACTCATGTAAATGTAGTAAAGGGATATCATCTCCCAAAAACGGTTGATTCAAGCACCTTGGTTGTTACCACAAGCATCTCTGGAAATACTGCTGAAACACTTTCTGTTTTGGATTCTGCAAAAAAAATTAATTGTAAATTAATTGGATTTTCATCTGGCGGAAAAATGGAAAACTTTTGTATCAAAAATAACATAGAATATAGAAAAATTCCAATGTATCATTCCCCAAGAGCATCATTTCCTGCATTTTTATATTCAATTTTGAAAACCATGAATTCAATTATTCCAGTAAAAAAAGAAGACGTTTTGGAATCAATTGAAGAAATGCAAAAATTACAAAAACTAATCTCTTCATCAAACTTGAATAAAAACAATCCATCTGCTAGGTTAGCTGAATGGATTACCGGTATTCCCTTAATCTATTATCCATGGGGATTAGAAGCAGCAGCCATTAGATTCAAGGCATCACTTCAAGAAAATGCAAAAACTCATGCAATGGCAGAAAATGTTATTGAAACATGTCACAATGGCATAGTTTCATGGGAAAGAAAATCAACAGTAAAACCTATACTAATTGAAGGCGAGGATGACTATATCAAGACAAAAGAAAGATGGAATATACTAAAAGAATATTTTAAACAAAACAATATTGATTTTTGGGAAGTTTTATCTGTAAAAGGAAGTATACTTACAAAATTAATTAATTTAATCTATTTACTTGATTATGTTTCGATTTACAATGCAATTATTAACAAAATAGATCCAACACCAATAAAATCAATTGATTTTGTAAAAAGTAGATTAGACTAATTACTCCGCTATAACAGAATATACTGGATACTTGAATCTGAATCCATTTGAAAAATCTTTTACAAATCTAAACTTGAATTCTTTGAACGTTCTCACCACTTCATAAAGATCTCCACCAATAACCATAGAATTTGGAGGTGCATAGTGATTTATTTTAGCACAAATATTTACTGGAGGTCCAAAAATGTCATCATAATCAGAACCGTTGCATTTTGCTGTAGTTATTATTCCATAATCCATGCTTATTCTGTAGCTTAGATTCGGTAATTTTTCATCCGCCATTATAGAATTGATAATATCTCTATCTTTGAGCATTGTAAGACCACAGTACAAAGAATCAAGCAATGAAGCTGGTAATTGTCCTTGACCTGCAGTATTTGGAAAATAAAATAAAAGACTATCACCTATGTTTTTGACTACTTTACCTCCAAATTCCTTGACTATAGTTCCCATAGAGTTTATGAAAATGCTGTAATATTTGCAAACTTTTTCTTTTGATAGATATGCAGAAACTCTTGTAGAATTTACAATATCTACTATTCCAACGGCAAAATCTTCGTGCTCACCAGAAAATCTTATTGTATTTTCTGAAATTTTTGAAAATTTTGATTCTAAGAAATCAGACTCTAATCCACTTTGACTTTTATCCATGGATAGAAAATGGCTATGATTTTAGATAATTCATCCTTAGCTAAAATAGGAATTATTTAGCTGTATTGATAAGACATTGCGAAGAGATTTTGGCTAAAAAATCACAAAAAAGACAAAAGGTTGATGAATTTACAAAGACTTTTCATTGGTTTTTCACTGATATAGTAAAAAGTTCAGATCCAACTATACCAACAAAGGAACAGCTAGAAAAAATTCAAAAATTTTATGAAATTTTGTCAAAAACCAAAATGATGAGAAAAAGGGATTCCAACAGGATTTTGGTTCCCACAGGTGATGGATATGTAGTTGCATTTTCTGATAGTCCTGAAAAACCTCTTCTTCTAGCTATAGATTTGCTTAAAGGAATAGAAAAATATAATAAAAAAATCAGTGGAAAAAGAAAACTTTCCTTGAGAGTTGGTCTTGATAGCGGACCGGTTTTCATAGTTAAGGACTTTAACAACAAGAATACGTTTTGGGGACCTGGTATAATAACAGCAAAACGAGTGATGGATGCCGGAATTGATAATCACATTTTAGCTTCTAAACAATTTGCCGATAACACAAGTGTTCTTAGAAAAGAATACAAATCATTCTTTCATCCAATTGGGGAATATGTTACAAAGCATGGAAAACAAATAGAAATTTGTAATGTTTATGGAAAAGATTTTGGAAACAAAATATTTCCCAGAAAAGACAAAATTATGAAAACAAAAGAAAGTGACAATGACAGACGTACAACCAGCAATTTTAAATTCAAAAAAATAGCAATCAATCTTGATGTAACAGATTCTAAAACGATGATGACTCACCACACTTGGATTTGGGATGTTGTTAATATTTCCAGAGATACTCAACCTCAAATTCTATATCAGTTAGGTGGAGATAAAGAAAGAGAATTTTCAGATTTAAATGTAAAAATAACAGATGCTGGTGGGAAGAATCTTGAAATCGTTAGAATTGATGTAAATAAACCAACGTACAAAGAATTTTTTGTAAAATTAAAACGTCCAATAAAACCCAGACACGAGTTAAAACATTTGAAACTAGAATATGATTGGGAGGAATCGGATAGAGAATTTGTGTATGTTTTGCCAACCGACTGCAGAACTTTTTCATATAAACTAACTATTCCTGAAAAATTAGTACAAAAGGTAAGAATTTTTCAACGAGTAGGATTTAGTGAAAAAAAACCCTTAGAACCCGCAATCAAACATAAGAACAAAAAGATGGAAATATCATGGGAAGGGAAAAATTTGAAGGCGCATGACGAATATTCATTGCAGTGGTAAACACGATTATTGCAATTTATTTTCTCGGAAGGTTGAGGAATTGTCCCAACAATAATTAAAGTAGTCCAAACACCATTCATGAAATTGAGGATCGGAGCCGTAGAACATTTCACTCATATCAGGTTCACCATTAAGTTTTGGAAAAATGATACATGCCTCTTTCTCATTCAAAAGACAAACCATAGAAATACTTTTGATCATTTTTCTTTCTAACAAACCATCTTTTATGTATTTATCAAACTCTTTAATCTTAAACACTGTTTTTCGCTCATCTGGAATTATTGCATTTTGTGCAAAAATTGAACAAATCTTAATTTTGTTTATTAATTTATTTTCTACAATATCAATAATGTCCTTTGAATAAGGAACTTCTGCTAAAATATTGTAAATGTATTTATCAGCATTATCGTGAATCTGTTTCCATTTTTCCAAAACTTTAACAAATCCCTTGATATGTTTTCCCTCATAAAGCTCACCAATCCTATGAAGAAATTTTTCAGGAGTATTTCCAAAACTATGATTTTCAAAAAATTTTTTGTTTTCTGATACAAAAATAATTGAAGGAATTTGCATACATACTATTTTGCCAAAAGTTGAAAGATGGAAATTTCCATCAGAATCCTTTTCAACTAGTCCTGCCTTTAGCATTCTAGAAAAATTTCTGTGAACTTCAGGACTGGTAGCTTCTAACTCCTTTGCCATGCTAGCAATGTTAGAACTTTTTTGTAGAAGACTAAAAATTATCTTTAATCTTTGCTCACTTGATAATTCTAAGAAGTTTTCAGCAATCTTTTCTGGATCAAGATTCATACACATCTATTGATGATGAGAATCTAAAACGTTACTCTCATGATTCAGCCCAATTTCCACCACATCTAGGACAGTGTCCTCTTAAGCCATTATATTTTGGCTCGTCATAGATGTGTGCTAATGGGTACTCGCATGAAAGACAGAATGTATAACCTGGTTTTTTCATAACGTGTGGTAGTTGAAATAGATTATTTATTCAACTTAGATTATCAGCTAAAAAGTTGTCAAACTAGCTTAGTGCGGGTCATAAACTATAACATATTTTAATATCTTATGACTGATAATTCTACACAGAAAATGGAGCGTAAGCACTATAATCACAGAATAGTAAGAACGATTTCCTGTCTTCTAATTATGACCTTTATAGCGCTAATTTTCACACTAGATTCCTTTCAAAATGCTTACGCTATATTTCCTGTCTGGAGCTTTTCCTATAATCTTAATGATGGCGGTGTGCAAGGAGCAGGAATTCCTACCGATCCAGTAACTGTTAGTGTTACTGATCCTGCGGCAACCGGTTCAGGAACAATCACAGTTAGAATAACTTCTTCTCTTGACTCTGTGGGATTTGATTTGATTTTAAACGAGGGCATTCCCGGCACATTTACTAATACAAATCTAGCTTTAATGTCTGATAACGCAATAGCAACCCAAGGAAGTAGAATTACAATAACTGTTTTTGATACTTTTTTCACTACCCCCGATCCATCCTCTGTGCAAACGCTAGGAGGCCCCCCAATTCTTATTGTTTCAGAAAGCGACACAACCGGAATTACACCAGTATTCATAGAAACCGGACCTGACACAAATTTGTATAGCGCACAAATTAATTTTGCCTCTACTACTAACGCTGCATCTAACACTCTTGCAGTAACAGTTGGCGATATTTTTACAGTTGCCGATTTGGGAGGCGGAAACTTTGCTAATGGATTTATTGGACCAAACCCAAATGTTGGTAAAGGAGCTATACTTGCTGAAGTTAGCGGAACTGTTACTGCTACATATCAAGGAGATTTTAGCTCTGTCACTATAGGCGCAAACCCAGGGCCAGGCAGGGGGTCTGGCGGGCCTATAAAACCTGGATTAGTAGTTGATACTCCAAGTGGTGGATCTAATTGTAACAATTGTCAGCCTCCAACTCTAGGTCTTGATAAAAATCTTAATAGAATTGTTCATGAAGGATTTTCATATAATAATAAGCCAGTCAATGTGGATCTTTTCTACACTTCGTATCCGTTAATCGAGGTTGATGTTGGTCAAGAAAATATTGCAGAACTTAAGATTTTCGATGATGGAGGAATAGACAATATAGCACATGTGGGATTAGCCTTTGGTTTAGGTCAGGGTGAGAGTTTTAGTCAAAGCAAAGCAACTATAGGTTTGGATAGAACATTTGATGGCAAAGAAATAACAAGTGTTTATGATCCAGAAAACGTTCTCGATAATATACAAATAACTACTTCTACTATTCCATGTGGCTTCTCCATAAGTGAACAATGTTTATTTGTAAAAATTCAACACACATTCAGAGAAGAATTAGAATTTAACATGGTAAGTACAAATGTTTGGGACAGTAAACGAAATGGCTGGCAAAATTACTACAATCATGGAATTGAAATAAAGGGAGATTCTCTAAATCCCACGAAATCCAAAATGGTTGCATTTGGGGAAAAAGAAATGCGTGGTTTGTATGAGCTGATTCAGGTTGATAAGAAAAAACATCTTTGGGCTGATGAATTTGGTAATCTTTATGAAAATAAGGGAAACGATAGATACGACAGGATTTACTTGTTTCCTAAGGAAATAGTTTATGATGAATTAACACAGCATGGATGTGATAGAAACTGTAACTGGTTTGACAAGTACAAGACACATCAAGAATTTTTAGCAAAGACTACCCTTGATGAAATATTGGATGGAAAAACCATACAAGGGGAACCTTCAAAAAAACCGTTCACATATTTATTTAATCCAATTACCAGAGCAGAAGTTCCAGAACTACAAAAGTCCATAATTTACGAAAAATTGAAAGCTGAGAAATTGACCGAAAAATTATATGATAATAAAAATTTTAGATAACTTTAAATTTCTAAATTTTTTGATCATGTTTAATTATAACACAGTAATAGGTTAAGAAATTGGGGCAAGTACGAAATTTAATGATTTTATTTGGTTTGGCCTTTTTGTTACTAAATCAAAGTGTTATTTTTACTGCATTTGCTGATCCCATAATTGTCGTATACCCTATCACTGGAGGAGTATCAATGTGGCACGCCTTAAATGTTAGAGTTATCGGGGAAACGTCGAATAACCCTATATCGGTTAATGTAGATAATTTGAGTAACACCGAACCAAGTGTTCCTTTAACCCTAACTGAAACAGTTCCAGGAAGTGGAATGTTCGTAGGAAACATATACATTGATTCAATACCTCCTGGCAGTGGCGCAACAAAAATAAAAGCTGATGTAGGTCATCAAATTCAAGTTTCTTATACTAGTGTAGGTGGAGCATCAATAATATCTGACATTGTAACGGTGGCAGCTGGAGGTGGGTCTCCTGAAATCACAGGAACTAGACAGAGTTTTGATGAAAAATTTTATAATAATCCACAAGTTTGTCAGGATACTGATCTTGATGGGAACAATGATGATGATGGAGATGCACTTTGTGATAATTGGGAAGTAGACAATGTAGTAAGATTAAACTTTGATGCTGATGGTGATGGTCAGATTGATCTTTATGAGTACTTTTGCCTTACTGATCCTCTAACACCATTTCCACGACCATGCAACAAAGACACACCAGATATTTTTGTGGAACTTGATTGGATGCAAGGCCACTATCCAGATCTTGATGCAATAGAACGTGTTGTAGATGCTTTTGAAAATGCAGGAATCAATTTACACATTCAGGTTGATGCAACCTTTGCCATTCTACACGATAATACTATTCCCTTCCCAGGATATGAAACAGGTGATCCAAACGTGGAAGGATTTGATCAAATCAAAGGAGACAAATTTGGAACCGATGATGAAAAAGAAAGATATCCGGGAACTTGGGATAAGGATGATCCACACAGAATTCTAAAACACCAAGCTTTTCATTATGGACTTTTTGTTCACTCTAGACTTTGGTATGGTACACAATCTGGAGTTGGTGAAATTGATGGAAATGATTTCATGGTTTCATTAGGATCCTTTTCAGGATATGTTGGCAGTACTGATCAGCAGGCTGGCACTTTGATGCATGAATTGGGTCATAATCTGGGATTAAATCACGGCGGTTCAGAATTTGATATAACAAATCACAAGCCAAACTACTTTAGCGTTATGAGTTATTCATGGCAATTTGCTGATTATGATCCTAAGAGGAGACTTGATTATTCTAGTGCAGTTCTTGGAAATGCACAGGACCCTCCAAATACCATAGGATTTCTTAACGAAACTAATTTAATAGAAAATCCCAAGGGCTTAGATTCTTATCGTGATAACACCGATCGTGTAATCTATAGTTGTGGTGGTGGAAATCAAGCTGCCTTGTATTACAAAGCAGGAGGTTGGGTAAATTGGTACTGTGATTTAGAGATGGTAACTGTTCCCGTTCAATCCAACATTAACAACTTGCCAAGCGCACCAAATTCCTTAAACAATGAACGATTAGATGGATACAATGATTGGGCAAGCTTGGACTATGATTTTTCAGATAGCTCTGACTATATGGACGGTGTTCACATAAATGAAGTTAATGGAAATCAGAGAGGAATAGCAGGAGGATCTATTCCATCCTGGCCGGGAAAACCTCCAGCAGGAATAGCTGAACCTCCAGCTCCAAAAATTCCTGGCACACCAGGAGCCCCCAGTGATCCGGGTTTCAGATATAGATCAATGGTTGATGAAATGACACTTGAAGGGGTAACAGCTGCAAGGATTGCACATCTCTTGGCACTATACTATGAAATAGGAAAAATTCCTGATGCAGCTTTTGGTCCATTAGATGTATCACTACAGGAAGAATCTACAGAACCAAAAATAATCAACATTCAATACATAACCCCTGTCCAAAGTACTCCAAAACCAGATGTTCTACCTGAATCTTCAATGGAATCCTCGAAAAATAATGTATTGAAACCATTCCCAAAAAACTTGACCACAAAAGAATCATTGTTATGGAGTGTAGAACAAGCCATTGATCAGATTAATCATCATGATATAGAAACTACAAAGGCTATAGTAGAAACAATTGATGTTCTTTTAGAAAAAAGCTTAGACTCTGATAACTATGAAAAGTTGAGTATTGTAACAGAAAGTCTTACTGGAACATATGACAAGGCTTTGGACTTTAAGAAGACCGATATTCATTTTGCAGATCATGAGCCTGTAAGCGAACCAATTATACCTATAGCTGAAGTTCAACAGATGATTCAAAAGGTAGATGAGTCACTCCATCCAACTTGTACTCCACCAAAAATAGGAACTCCTCCAAACTGTGTTTGCCCTCCAAACTATGTTGAAGCTGGGGAATCTTGCATCCCAGCACCTCAAACTGAAAACATATGGTGGATAGTTGATATAATTGCATACATTATATTCATTGGACTTATTATTGCAGCTTGGATTTTCAGTAGGAGAAGATAAATTTACTTTTTTAATAAAAACTTATTTTAGGATTTTTAGATTTTTTATTTGGTCGAGTAACTCTTTTTTAGTATCTTTATAATTTTTGGAATTTCGCCCTGGTTTCTCATCATATTTTGCTACTATTCTGTCTATGTCATTGTTAGAAAGTTGAAGAGTTCCATTATAATTGGTACTCATTACAGAACCCAGTGAAAATTTAGGCGCCGCATGTGTTAGTCCCAAAGCATGTCCAATTTCATGAACTAAAGTATGAACCATGTTGTAAGTTTTATTAAATCCAAGAAACTTGCCATCAAGTGACCAAAGCTTATCCTCGTTTAATTTTATAGTTCCTTGTTCTGGTGTACCAGGGAAATGAGCAAAAGCCAGCATGTCAGTATTATCTTTAAAAATTGGTTCCTCATAAGAATCTGCAAATTCTATAGTAATGTCTGGATTTTTATCTTTTTTTACCAATTGTAGGGTTAATGGAATTTCTAAGGACCATGTATTCATTGCAAGCCATACTGCTTTCCATTCTCCAGCATCGTTTTCAATGTCTTTAGAATCCTTAGTTAAACAATATGTTACTTTATCGCTATTCCACTTTTTATCCCACTCAATTTGCTCTTGTTCAAACTTTACACTGCTTTTCCCATCCTTTGATCGTTGGGCGCTCAATATGCATTGCAATTCGTTTCTTTTTATGGGTTTGATATGTCGCCTTTGCTGGGAACGGTTTCTCTGAAAAGACATGTTATATAATTTGGATTCAAATTGTGGTAATTAAGAATATTGAAAAATCGATATCATAATTCTGATGTACTATAATTGTAAAATCTATGTCTACCTTTTTTCAATTTCTTGGCAGGTTCCATTACCACAGCTAACCAGCTCCTTCAAGATGTTTTTTAATTCATCCATTTTTTTAAGACACTTTTCTTCAAAACATTTTTCCATATTCGATAACTGGAAAGGATCATTTTCTAAATCATAAAACCCTTTATACGTTCTATGGGAAAATTCTACGTACAACATATCTATTGTTCTAACTGCATTATAGGAGGTTCCGTCTGCAAACCACATTTCAATCAAGAATACTTCTCGCCATTTTTTAGAAGGATCTTTCATAATAGGCAAAAGAGATAACCCATCAACTTCAAGATTAGGTTTGATTCCTGTAATGTCGACAATGGTTGGGACAATATCATTATTGGTGACTAGACCAGTCACAGTAGTCTTTCCAATTGATGGTGCTCGAATAAAAAGAGGTACACGAATAGATTCTTCATAAACTTCCCCTTTTCCAACATGCCCATGTTCTCCAAATACAAATCCATTATCTGAGGTAAATATAACTACGGTATTGTTTAGCTCGTTCTTTTCAATAAGCACTTGAAATATTTTGCCAATTACCTCATCGAGAGAACGTATCGATTCTGCTTGACGTCTAAAAATCATTTCTATACATTCAACATTTTCAATTGGGAGCATTCCACTTTTCTTTTCATAAAATGATGGAGAATGAAGGATACTGATGTTATCCAACGTACCGTTGTATTTTGGTGAAACAGTGACAGGGTTTAATGATAATAATGAGTTTAAAACACATTTGGGTTCTTGTGCACTTGAGTGTGGAACTGCAGTACCAATATGCATAAAATAAGGACCTTGTGACTCTTTGATAAACTCAATAACTTTTTCTCCTATGTAATCTGTCTTATACTGGTTTTTTTCTGTAACTAAATCACCATTATGATTTACAGAAAAATCAAACATTCTATTGGGTCCAAGACTAAAACCTTTCCAATCATCCCAACCCGGTGGAACATATAATGGATCCACCTCATATCCATTTAGATATTTTCCAATGTAACCTGTTCTGTAACCTTCATTTTTTAACAGAGTTGCTAAAGTTGATGTGTCATTAAATGCCTTAAACCCGCCATTTGCAGCTAACTTTCCATCAATAATAATAGGCTCATTTGAAAAAACACCATGGTTGTGTGCATATAATCCACTCAATGATGTAGCTCTAGAAGGACAACATACAGGTGTCGTTACAAAAGAATTGGTAAAGGTAATTCCATTATCAATAAAATGTTCTTTCAGGTTTGGCATCATGTTATTTTCTAATAGAAAATCAATTATGCTCACACTTAGATCATCAGTAATTATTAAGATAATATTCGGTTTCTGATTTACAACATTTAGTTCTAAAGAAACTAAACTAACTGTGACTATTACAATAGCTATACCTATGACTATTCCATATTGATATTTCCTCACATATCGCCTCAAACAAATCAATTGATTAAGATTTCGAGTTACAAGGTTTTGATGCTCTAACGTCATTTAGAGTTTAAAATACCGTTAAAGAATCTACATATAAGCACAAGTTAAATTGAATTTGTATAAATTAGACTAAAAACTACCTCATACTAATTATGTAAAAACATTATTTTACCGTAGATAAAAACTACTTTAGAATTGAATTTAACTAAGAACAAAGTTTCAGTCATTATTCCTGTTTATAATTCTGAGGAGTTCTTAATAAAATCTATAGAATCCGTTTTAAATCAAACTTACAAAAATCTAGAAATCATTGCAATAGATGATGGCTCAACTGATAATTCTCTAAATATATTACAGCAGTATTCTGATACAATAACTGTTTTTTCACAAACAAATAGAGGTCTTGCATCTGCACTAAATGCTGGTATAAAACAAATGCAAGGAACTTGGTTTAAATGGTTTTCACCTGATGATATTTTATATCCTTACGCTATAGAAACACTTGTTGATGAAGCCAAAAAATTTCCTGAAAACACAATTGTATATTCTAATTGGGAATTAATTGATGAAAATGAGAATGTTATTAGAACTTTTAATGAAACAAATTATAATTCCTTAAACTCTTTTGATTTCAATGTTAGGTTACTAGACGGTCAGCAAATTAACGTTAACACTACATTAATTCCAGCATCCATTTTTAAAAAAGGATGTTCAATACAAGAAATTAAGGATCCTGTAGCAATTGATTATGATTTTTTTCTTCGTGTAGGATTATTATATGATGTAAATTTTCATTTAATTCCTAAAATACTAGTAAAATATAGAATTCATAAAGAACAACTTTCTCATAAAAATATAACTAAAACCTTATCCTATATTGAAGAACTCAGATCAGAAATTTTATCAAATCTTGATGATAGTGATAAAAAAAAATATTTGACTGCTTTGAAAAAATACCAAAAAGAAAAACCACTTAGAAGAAAATCACTAGAAAAAGGATTAAAATTATTTTCCATGGTTTTGCCTCATCAAGTTACTGATAAATTACTAGTTTTTTATTTGAATAAAATTCGACGAAGTCGATGAACAATATCTTTATTTTCATAAATAGTAAAAGAAATCAAAAATGACAGAATACCCTCTAGTGTCAATCATAATAGTAAATTATAATGGAAAAAAATTACTAGAAGAATGTTTTAACAGCTTATCTAAAGTAAGTTATCCTGCTTTTGAGATAATTTTAGTAGATAATAATTCTTCAGATGACAGCATAGAATTTATCAAAAATCATTATCCGAAAACAATTATTGTAAAACTTGAAAGAAACTACGGATTTGCATATCCAAATAATGTTGGAACAAAAAATGCTAAAGGTAATTTCTTACTTTTTTTAAACAATGATACAGTGGTTACCCCCAACTTCCTTCAAGAATTAGTAAATACATTACAAAGTGATCAAAAAATTGGAATTTGCCAAAGTATGTTGCTAAAACCAAATGGAGAAATTGATTCTAGTGGTGATTTCATCGATAGTTTGGGTGTTTCTTTCAGTTCAAAGGAACAAGTTAAAGAAAAAAAGGATATTCTAAGCGCTAGGGGGGCTTGTATGATTGTAAGAAGACAAGTTTTTGAAAAATTAAACGGCTTTGATGAAAAATTTCATATTTCTTTTGAGGATGTAGATCTTGGATGGCGAGCATGGATTTTGGGATATAAAGTAATGGTAATTCCTCAATCAGTTGTTTATCATTATGGTGGTCAAACGATTCAGAAAAGAAGATCTGAAATCGAATTTCATGGACTTAAAAATCAACTTTCTATGAAATATACAAATTTTGAACCTAGTCATGCCACTAAAAGTATCTTGAAATTTTTATTTTTTTATGGAATTCGAGAAATAAAAATATGGTACGACTATAAAACTAAAGAAAAAACTTCTATAACTTCAACTAAACATGAAAAAAAAATTGCTGAAAAACATAATCTTTATACAATTTTACGTGTAATTGGTTGGTTGATTAAAAATACGAGTTACTTAATAAATAAACAAAAAATGATTCAAAAAAATCGTGTTATGACAACAAAACAGCTCATTGAAAAAGGACTTATTACTCCCTAATTTTTATACAGTTAACTGCTTTAATTGAGTCTTTCAATTGTTAATTTCTTAATGTGACTCAAAATTTTTTCTCCTATGATAGGAAAACTCATTTTTTCTTGTATGAATTTTCTAGCTTTTTTTCCAACTTCTTTTCCAAATTCTCTATTTTCATAAACATATTTCATTAATTGAGTCGCATCTTCTAGATCTGGTTCTGCCCACACATTTCCTTTTTTATAATCTCCATAATCTTTTTCTAATTTTTTTAAAATATATCTAACCGGAAAACTATTTTGAGTATTCATAAAATCTGTATTGCCTCCATAATTTGTAGCAATAACAGGTTTGCCTGCTGCCATTGCTTCTGCAATAGTGATTCCGAAGCCTTCGGATCTATGAAGAGATACATAACAGTCACAAGTAGCCATTAAAATGTCAACATCTTTTTTTTCAAAATGTTGAGTGTAATGGATTATGTTAGGATTTTTACATTCTTGCTCTAATTGTTTGAATTCGGTCGGAAATTTTTTCCCATTGATGCTCTTAATCACTAATTTCACATCGCTGTGATCTTTAAACGTATTTTTGAATGCTTTAATCACACCCAAAGGATTCTTCCTTTCAAAAATACTGGCAAAGTCAAAAATAAAAAGGAAGATAAAGTCATTTTTTTCTAGTCCAAATTTTTCTCTGTTTGATAGTTCATTGTTAAGAATAATTGGACATGAAATATTTACAACTGGAATCGGAAGATCTTTAATAGAATTTGAAACAAAACTGCTATGAGTCCATATCTCATTAAAATATTGTATACTGTGATGCCATTTTTCAGGAAATGTTGATAATTCCCATGCCCATAAACCAATATTATACTTATTTTTGAAATACTCTGATCCAACCTTTTTGTACAAAACATCTACTTGATCCGCATTTACAACCACCAAATTTATTGGAAAAGGATTTTCTAAACTAAATTGATTTAGAGTAGCATCTTCATTTGAATGAAATTCAGATTCTATATTGTTTAAAACGAACGGAACATTTACCGCCTTCAAAGCTTTTACTATTAATCTAGCTGATTCTGCTACTCCAAACCGTCCTTGAAAATAACCTGCTATATTGATCCCTAATTTGGTTTCTATTGAAGTAACACTTTTAGATGAAGATACAAATTTTGTTTTTGAATTTAATTTATTTTCAGACTTTCCAATAACATGATTAGGTGAAAACACTTCATCAAAATCATATTCTTTTTTAAGTGAATTTTTTATCCAGTTGAAAAATTCAATTCTATTTTTCCCTAACGGCTCAGGAAAAACCTTGTGCAAATCTTTTCTTTCTTTGTATATTTGATACCATAATCTTGTAATCAAAGGTTTTTTCATATCAATTGGCTCGTTAAGAAAATGAAAAAAGGAATTTTCTGATGTGGTGGAAAAAGGATTATCAAATCTTAAACCATCCAAAATGGTTTGATTAAAAACTTTTCTAGCTTCATCAGGTATTTTGATACCATTTTCAAAATACGAAAACCTGTAGGGCAAATTCTTTGATTGTAAATAACCATTTTCTACCACCAGATCTCTATAAAGCTCAAAAAAAGGTCGTAGATCTCCTAAATAATTTAATTTGAATCTGTTTTGATGTTTTGAAACTATTTCTATGTTTTCTGGAACAAATCCACTAAAATGAAAAAAATACAATGGTTTTCCATTAACAGATAATTTTCCATCATCAATCTTTACATTTCTTTCCATTAAATTCCAATATGCTACATTATACCCAGGATGCTTGATTATGTACACATCCTGAAAAATATTAGGAACATCATCAACCCATTTTTGATCAACGTGAAAACCCTCTTCCGGTTTCATCCAACAAAAACTGTATAATTTTTCTTTCCACCATTCAAGAAAATCTTTGGTAACATTATTGTATGCTAAGGCAATAAACCCTAGATTGAAAATACCAGCTTTTTTTAAATCAGACTCTGATGGTTTTTTATCATCAGATATATGTGTCAATATATGCGGAGTAAGTATAATTGATTTCTTCCCTAAAAGATTCCATATGTTTTCTAAGCTATTAACAACAAAGATATCAGGATCAAGATAAATTATTTTTTTAAAATTGTGTTTTTGAAAAAGATATGATAAAAAATGTGCTTTTACTCCAGTATTTGCTTCTACAATAGAGTACTTAAAACAAAATGATTTTAAATTTTCAATACCTATATCATCAGCTAAAACTAATTCGAATTTTTCCTCTTGTGGGTTAAATGCATTATCAAGATTATCTACTAAGAGTGCAAACATTCTTCCATTTGGATTGATCTTGAAAAAAGAATCAGCTAATGTACGAACGTATGATAAATAATTTTTTGAAAAAATAGTACAAATTATAATCTCATCCGTAGTCATTCAAGTCTCCTAACAGATTTTTAAACATCTTTAAACTCGTCATTTTTAATTTCTTGAGAACTATGTGACTTAATTTTTAATCTAGTATTTTTGTCGTTCTTTACTAATTGTTCTAATGATTGTTTTTCGTGTTCAGATAAAGTAAGTGGAGTTAGAATCTTCAATTCCTTTCTTTTGATTTTCTCTTTTACTGCTCTAAAATAACTACCAAATCCATCATCACGGATAATCTCTGAACTTACATTAGCTATTTTCTTTATTTCTCCACGTTTACTACCACTTGGAAAACTAAAATCTAAAAATGTAGCAAATTTTCGCATCGTTCTAAAGATAACACTTTTTTTAATATCAGACAGCTCATTTCTTAAATTAATAATTTCACTATCTTTACTAACTATGATTTCTCTCTGATAGATTAATTCAGAATCCATTCCCTCTAACTTAATTTGCTTTTTCTCAAGCTCAGATTCCCTCTTCTCAAGCTCAGAATGTGCCTTCATAAGCTCAGATTCCCTCTTCTCAAGCTCAGAATGTGCCTTCATAAGCTCAGAATGTGCCTTCATAAGCTCAGATTCCCTCTTCTCAAGCTCAGAA
>Ga0256864_1000321_pt1 | contig 18511 bp, 17 predicted proteins | sample RVTome_11_FD_187336 | JGI IMG/M metagenome (GOLD analysis project Ga0256864, IMG submission 187336) | Soil microbial communities from uranium-contaminated site in the Upper Colorado River Basin, Wyoming, United States - RVT147D111 HiSeq ... | reverse complement strand
TGTGAATGACGAAGTTTTCCGGCGATGCCGAACGCAGCGAGACCTCGGCGGCGGGATACACCTCCGATGCCCAGAAGAAGCGCCCCGCCGAACGTGTCAAGACGCGGTTCTGCTCAAGGTATTGCAACATCGGCAGGGTGTGGTCTACGCCGAACTTGTCGTCCTCCGAGAACGGCAGCTCAAATGCCGCGCATTTCAAGTGCGACATTAGCACGACAAGATTGGTTGGATCGATAATGCCCGACTCGACCGAGCGGCCGATCAGGTATTCGGGATTGCGCATCAGGAATTGATCGATCGGCGAGGAATTAGCGACAAGTATTGCGGCGGACAAGCCGGAGCGCCTTCCGGCGCGGCCGATCTGTTGCCAAAGCGAGGCCACGGTGCCGGGGTAGCCGGTCAGGATCGCCACATCGAGCGCGCCGACATCGACTCCCAGTTCGAGGGCATTGGTCGAGACCACGCCGCGGATCGATCCCTCGCGCAGCCCGCGTTCGATGCTGCGTCGTTCGTTGGGGAGATACCCGCCTCGGTATCCCTCGACCAGATTCGGGTCCTGCTTTTCCCGTCGCAGATGCTCACGCAAATATGTGAGGATGACTTCTACGGAGCGACGCATCCGTGCGAAGACGATGGTTGAGACTTGGTTGGTCAGGAATGTCGCCGCCAATTGGTTGGCAACCGAAAGCGACGACCGACGGATGCCGAGCGGCTCATTGACGACCGGCGGGTTGTAGAAGATCACATGCTTCTGCGCGGTCGGCGCGCCGCTTTGGTCGATCACGGTGAAGGGCCTGCCCACGATCCGTTCGGCCAGCTCGCCGGGATTGTGGATGGTCGCGGAGCAGGCGATGAATTGCGGATCGGCGTTGTAGAACCGGGCAATGCGCAGCAAACGCCGGATCACATTGCCCAGATGCGAGCCGAAGACGCCGCGGTAGTGGTGCAGTTCGTCGATGACGACAAAGCGCAGATTCTCGAAGAGTTTGACCCATTTGGTGTGATGCGGCAGAATCCCGGTGTGCAGCATGTCGGGATTGGTGACCACGACATGCCCGGAGATGCGGACCGCGCGCCGCGCCATCGCCGGGGTGTCGCCATCGAAGGTGTGCGCCTTGATATCGGCCTCGAGCGCCTCGATCCAGCCAAGCAGTTCGGACTTTTGATCCTGCGCCAACGCTTTGGTCGGAAACAGGTACAGCGCCCGCGCCGAGGGATCGGCCAACACCGCGTTTAATACCGGCAGATTGTAGCAGAGGGTCTTTCCTGAAGCAGTCGGCGTGACCACAACCACATTGCGTCCGACGGCGACTTGCTCGACGCTGTCGGCTTGGTGGCGATAGAGCCGCCGAATGCCCCGTCGCTTCGCCGCCTCGGCCAGCCGTGGGTCCAGACTCGCAGGAAAATCGGCATAGACCCCGTCCGCCGCCTCAAGCGTGTGCCAATGCGCGACATTGGGATCGTGCCGCAGCCGTTCGAGGATTTGCTCAAGTGTCATGGCGCGCAAGCCAGCCCATCACGCTGGTGGTAGCGCAGGGGGAGGCGCGTGTCCATCACTTTCTTGGGGGGGACATCTTGGCCCCTCAGATTGATGAAGAGGGATGACAGATTACAAGATGCGGAGAATCGTGCAATGGTGTGGGTTACCGGGAATCACAGGAGGACGTCTTGAGCAATGGACGAAAGTTTGAGTCAGTAGTGACAGAGTTTGGGCCGCATCTGGACCGCGCTGAATTCTGTGTTGGAAGTGCCACCGTTACGTGCACCTCCGAGTTCGGCACGAAGTCAACACAAGCGGGTGTCACACCGGCAAAGTATGTGGCAGAAAGGCTTTTACGAGAATTGTTGCAGAGCGCGAAGCAAAGAGGCGAACTGGAGGCAGATACAGAACAAACCACATAGCATGCCCTCTGATTGCCCCCGGAAACAAACATCTGCAGAATCGAGTTCTCATACCCAATTAGGGAGTAAGTCCTTGGCAAGCGATTCGACGGTGGACGAGAAGAATTACTGCAACATAGTGAAGCGCTACAAACGGATCGAATTAGAGGCTCTCGGATATCTTGTAGATGAATTTTGCGAAACTTGCCTTTGCGTTCTGAAGTTCTGCCATGGCCTCCTCTATGCTACCTAGTCTGTACTCATCTATTATGAAGCGCTCCATCTCATGCCCCTCTGTTTCCATCCCCGAAATGACCTCGTTGAGCTCCTCGGTGTACCGTTGATTGCGTAAGGAGAAGAAGAGAGTCACAAGAATTGCCACCAGAGAGAATGAAAACAACGACTGGATCATCGATACGGCCTGCGACAACATGCCGATAGGGCCAAGATCTCTGATTGAATTGAAGAGTAGATTGTTGAAACTATAGAAGATAAAAGTAAAGTAGTTGGGATCGTACGTGAACTCGAATAGCCCTTCATTGATCTTGAAAACGGCAAAGTTTATCGCGGAAAACGAAAGAGTCGTAAGAATTATCATGAAAAGAATCGTCATGCCATACAACATGATGTTCAATCCACTGTTTTGATAGTCTCTCAGCTTCTTCGCCACGAAGCAACAGACCCTGTTAAACAGCACCGGCGTTTGTAGTGTGGCAACCCGCTTCTGAATCTGCTCTTCATCCAGTCGATCCACGGACAGAGTCTTGATACTCTCGTCGAGAGCGAAGGATTTACTCGCACTCGTTCGCAGCTCGCGAAATACCTTGATATGCATTTGATACAGCCCTGAAGGCTTGAAAATGACCCTGAATCTCTGATAGTAGACCACGGACAGGGTCGCCAGCATGACCACCGTCGCGGGCCAGAGAAGCCACGGACTTGCCGCAGCGAGCGCCAGGGCGAAGGAGCACAGGAAGAGTGCGGTGATCACGACGTTAAACCGGAAGGATTTGAAGAACGAGAAAGCAACATCAGCCATTGCGAGCGAAAGCATCCACTTTTCTCGCTTGAAGATGAAGACTGGGAATTTCCACGCGAGTACAATGATTGGAAACAGGACCGTGTAGAGAGACCACCTTAGAACTGGCTTGACGCCAGCAATCAACAGTAGTGCGGCATACACGGCTAGCAGGATGAAGAACTTGAACTCCGTCAGCCATGACTGTGCAGGAATGAATCGATTAACGAGCAATGCATCGAGATCTGTCACGAAGAGCTTGGTAATCAGGTAAGTCCAAAACGTCGCAGCAAGAAGATCCCTGAGGAATGTGGAGAATCTGTGGACAATAGGTCTAGTTCGGACCTCATCAGATTCGGAATCCGTCGCGGCACTCTCCAACTCAGTGGCAATCTCTTGTTCCATGATTTGCTCAAGGACGTGGCGCGCAAGTCAACCCGTCACGATGGTTGTAGCGCGTTGCGACGCTTGTGTCCATCACTTTCTTGGGGACTCTTGGAACTCTTTGCCGATCAATCGATCCGACTGCCCTTTACGGAGTACTTTCGGCAAGCCTTGGGGAACTGGTACCCCACCGCGCGATGCTCCAATTCTACTCCGCCTTCGTCGCGCCGCTGCGTTTGACCAGCCAGTGCCCAATGTAAAAGACGGCGACCGCCGCCAACGTGACATAGATCATCGGGCCTTCGCTTGGTTCGGCGCCGAAGACCAAGAGCGCCTCCAGCCCGATGATCAGGCCGAGAATCTGGACAATCCGACCGAGACGATACAGACCGGTGGAACGGGGCGGTTGGGATTGACGATCGGCCACGTTGTTTTTCTGCAAAACTATGGGGTCAGTCAGCCTTGCCCCCCCTCACCCTACCCTCTCCCCCAGAGGGGAGAGGATAAAAGGAAGCTCTCCACTTCATCCGGGGAAAGGACAAGCATTGCGCGGAGTCACACCCGCTGCCGCACGAGACGGCGCTGGCAGTTGTCGCAGAAACGGGGATTCTTATCGTCGATCTCCTGCATCGAGTTTGAGTGGAACATCACGCAGCGCGGATTGCCGCAGGTGTTGAGATTGTACAGTTGGCCCAGGAGGCGAATCGCTTCTTTGAGCGAACGCGAATAGATCATCTTGTCGTCCTCGGGCAGACCGTAGAACTCCATCCGCAACCGGAAAAACGACATGATCGCGCACCCCGACACCGGGTCGGCCTCGCCATAGACAAACTGCGTGGTGGGGACATACAGGTCTTCTTCGGTAATCCCGAAGATGCGCTCGGTTTCGTTCTGGCGCATCATCTCCAGCTTGGTGAGGATGACAGTGGCATAGTACTGGCCGCGTTCCTCGTTTTCGGCCTCGTCGGGCAGCTCGATTCCCTGCAGGATGTCGACTCCGGCCGAGAACGCGACCGAGAGATTGGCGGCGAGCTTGTTGATCTGGTAAAAGTCGAGGTCGCCGAGCGGCACAACGATGATTTTGCCGCGGGATTTCATAGAGAGGATCGTGAGTGATGGCGTGCCGGGTACGCCGATGACGATGGTGCGACTTTGCTCACCACGAGCGCTGACAATCTAATCGTGCGGTCGGACGGATGCAACCGGTTCAGGCGGTCACCAAACTTGCGCCCAATGATGCCGCGCCGATGAATCCGGCATCGTTGCCGAGCGCGGCTTTGGCAACCGGCAGATGCTTGCCCGATTCGGAAAATGCGAGTGCATGAATGGACTTTGCGACGGCGCGGACAAATCGCCCGTCGGTGTCGACATCGGCGATGCCGCCGCCGATGATCACGGCTTCGGGATCGAACAGATTGATCGCATTGACCAACCCGATGCCCAACATCGCAGCGCGTTGCTCGATTACTTCGTTCGCTCCGGAGTCTCCCCTTCGCGCTGAATCGAACAGATCGGCGATCGTCCGCTTCCCATTCGCGCCGGACGCGTCATTGGCTGCACGGACAATGGCTGTTGTCGACGTATAGAGCTCCAGACAGCCGCGATTGCCGCAGCCGCATCGCGGACCGTCGTGCTCGATCGAGACATGCCCCAGCTCTCCTCCCGCGCCGCTCGATCCGGAGAAGATGCGGCCGTCGACAATGAATCCGCTGCCGATCCCGGAACCGACGGTCATGCAGATTAGGTTGTTGATGCCGCGCCCGGCTCCATAGCGGTGTTCAGCCCAGGCGGCGCAATTGGCATCGTTGTCGACCGCGGTCGGCAGGCCGGTCGCGCGCGTTATGACATCGACGAAATCAACCCCGATGATCGTGGTGACATTCGGTGTCGGCGGCTGCACCATGCCGGTGTGTCTATCGATGGTTCCCGGCGAGCCGACACCAACGGATAGCGGTTTGTGCCCGGCCCTGCCGCACCAATCGGTCAGCTTCTGCACGCAGGCAACGATGCAGCCCACAGTTGCCTCCCGACTGGTCAGGTCGATCGGCATGCGGTCGGACAGGAGAATGTGTCCCTCGGCATCGATCACGCCGATCTTAATCGCGCTGCCGCCGATGTCGATGCCGAGGTGGGCGTTCATGCGCGTAGTGTGGAGTGACTGATACGGGGAATCACACGCGGCCGGGATAGGCCGAAAGCCCCGCCTCCAGCACGGTCATCGCTTTGTCGAGTTCGGCCTGTATGAGTACGTAAGCGATGCGCACTTCGCGTCGGCCCGCACCCGGCGTCATGTAGAATCCCGCGGCCGGAGCCATCATGACAGTTTGGCGTTCGTGCTCAAAGTCGGTCAGCATCCAGCGGCAGAAGTCATCGGCGTCGTCGACCGGGAGTGTCGCCATCAGGTAGAACGCGCCCGCCGGCTTGCGGAATGCGACACCGGGCATGGCCGAAAGCCGCTCGCACATCAAATCGCGGCGACCTTGGTATTCGGCGGCCAGTTGGGCATAATAGTTCGCATCCAAAGCCATCAAGGGAATGGCGGCGACCTGTTCGAGCGTCGCCGGGCACAGGCGTGACTGCCCCAGCCGCAAGGCGCCGTCGATGACATCCGCGTTGCGGGAAACCAGCGCGCCGATTCGCGCGCCGCAGGCCGAGAATCTCTTGGAGATCGAATCGACAATGATCGCCTGCGATGCCACCTGCGGAAACTGCCAGATCGAGGTATGGCCGCCCTCGTAGCAGAATTCGCGGTATACCTCATCGGAGATGACAAACAGGCGATGCTGCGCGGCAATCTGGACCACTGTCGAAATCTCATCGCGTGTCAGAACGGTGCCGGTTGGATTGTTCGGCGAACAGATCATGATCGCGCGCGTGCGTTCGTCGATGGCGTCCTCGATCAACCGGCGCGCCGGCAACGGATAGCCCAGTTGCGCCTCGGCGGGAACACCGCGCAACACTACCCCGGCCGCCACCGCGAGGGAGCGGTAGTTGGTGTAGAACGGTTCGGAGACGATCACGTTGTCGCCGGGATCGGCAACCAAGGTCAGCGCGTAGAGGATCGCTTCGGAGCCGCCGGTCGTGATTTGGATTTGTGACGGTTCGACGTCCAGCCCGATCCGTCCATAGTACTCAGACCATGCCTTGAGCAATCCGGGGTGGCCCTTGGAATGGCCATAGGAGAGCACCGGCTCTTTGAAGGCACGCAATGTCTCAAAGAACACCGGCGGTGTCGGCACATCGGGCTGCCCGATGTTGAGGTGGTAGACATGCACCCCGCGCGACTTCGCCGCGTTGGCGACATCGACCAGCTTGCGGATCGTTGACGGCGGAATCGCCGTTGCCCGTGCAGAGAGTGACGGAAGCTCGGTCCGTCGGATCGGCGGAGCGGTCGAAATACTCACTGAAGTGTCCTTGTTGTGGATGACGCGATCACTCCTAAGTCTAACTCCCGAGAGTCCCGGGGGTCAATCAGTTCAGGGAAGCGGTTGACGATTGTGCGCGCTGCGTCCGACGTGTCGGCGGACCGCATCGAGCAGATTGTCGGCGATGAAATTGTCTGCGAGTCCCGGGCTGAGCGCGCTTCGTGTCTCCTGGCCGAAACCGGTGAGGACCAGATAGCCGGGGACTCCGATGGACCGTGCCAGCCCGAGGTCCGCCTGCTGATCGCCGACGACAAACGACCGTGACATGTCGATACGGAATTCCCGCTGCGCCAGCCGTACCATTCCATCTTTGGGTTTGCGGCATTCGCAGTCGGATTCGCGCATCGCTCCGCTCCCCGTGGGCAGATGCGGACAGTAATAGATCCGGTCGATTCGCGCCCCCATCTCATCGAACTCATCGATAATCCGCTGATTAACTGCGTCAACTGTTTCAGCATCATAGTATCCGCGCGCCACGCCCGATTGATTCGACACGCCGAAAACATGGTATCCTGCCGCATGCAGGATTCGTACGGCTTCGACCGCTCCCGGCAGCGGCTCGACCAATGCCGGATCGCCGAGGTATCCGTATTCGACGATGAGGGTCCCGTCACGGTCGAGAAACGCGGCGGGTCGGGGGGCGGTGTCACTCATGCGGACGCCTGCATCGGGTCGTCTGTCATGTGCGAACGCAGGAATCCTGCGACAGCGTTGATATCGATCTCATCGAAACAGTAGCGACGATCACGGAAACATGGGGCACGGCCGTGAACATGACATGGTGAGCAATAGGTTCCGGCATGAAATGCCTGCGAGTGCCCACTGGGGGGCCCAAATCCCAGGGCGGGATGTGTGGGCCCAAAGAGCACGGCGGTCGGCACATTCAGTGCCATTGCCATGTGGGCCAATCCTGAATCGGATGACACGAATGCGCCGCACGCCGCGACTCGGACGGCGACCTCGCGCAACGGCAACCCGTAATGGACCTCACAAGTCACCGACGGATCCGATGCGAGAGCATTGATCGCCGACTCGATCTGCCGCCGATCGGTCTCCAGACCGAAGATCAAAGCGCGTACTGTACTCGGCCCCGACAGCCGTTGCAGCAGGCCAATCCACAAGGGTACCGGCACTGCCTTGGTGTCCCAGCGCGCGCCCCAGCCGAAGCCAATGGCAGGCACACCGTTTGACCGGATGGAATCGCATCGGCTCCGCTCGTCGCCGGAGAGCCCGATACGGGTCGGCAGACGGTGCAAGACGAGCCCGGCATCCGTTGCCGCCTCGTAGTAGCTGGCCAGGCGATCGAGCGGGCGCTCCAGCCCACGCTTGAGCCGCACCATCATCTGTCGCGTTATCCAGCGCGGGCGGACGCGCCCGACACGTTTGGCCTTCAGAAGCGGCAGCAGAATGCGTGATCGCAGTGAGCGGTGCAGGTCGAGTATGACGTGAAAACGCCCCCGTCGCAATTGTTGGAGATAGGCCGGCAACCGCATCCCGGTCTCCAGCGGCAGGACATCCACGCGCTCGGAATGGTGCTCCCAAACAGGGGCGTACTGCGCTTTGGTCGCGACCGTAACGCGAGTGCTGGGATCGGACTCAAGCAGCGCATCGACGAGAGACGTCGACAATACCACATCGCCCAGCGACGAGAAGCGAATCACCAGCGCATTCATGGAATCAATGTATGTGGGTGTCGGCTACAGGCGAAAGACCAGGATCGTGGCGGTTCCGGCGCCGACGCAGTACCAGCCGAACCACCAGAGGCGTCCCCGCCTCAGGATGGCAAAGAGAAAAGCCAGCGCGGCATACCCTGTGACCGCGGCGACGAGGCCGCCGATCAAATGCGGCATCCCGAGCTGCGACCGTGACATTGCATCCGGCAGTGTCAGGATCGATGCGCCGGCGACCGCCGGGATCGACAACAGAAACGAAAATTCGGCCGCCTCGGTAGGGCTGATCCCGCGCATCATCCCGACGGCCATCGTGGAGCCGGAGCGTGAGATGCCGGGGAGAATCGCGATCGCCTGCGCGCAGCCCACCCACCAGGCGGATGCCGGATCGATTCTCGCGCGCGACACGCGGGCACGGACGGTGCTCAAGAGCAGCAGTCCGGTCACGATCAGCATTGACGCGGCAAAAACCTCCGAAGCGAATGCCTCCTCGATACGATCCTTCAGCAGCAATCCCACAACGGCAGCCGGGACCGACGCGAGAATCAGAAGCAGGAACAGGCGCCGAGCGGTCCGTCTCTCCGGCACGTCGGGTATCAATCCGATTACGCCTCGCGCCAGATACCGGAGCTGTTGGCGAAAGTAAACGATGACGGCCAGCAGCGTTCCCAGGTGCAGCGCGACCTCCAAAGCGACTCCGGGTTGTCTGACTCCCAGCAGACGCTCCGCAATCACCAGATGGCCCGAACTGGAGACCGGCAAAAACTCGGTCGCGCCCTGGATGATTCCCAACCAGACGGCCTCATATGCAGTCATGGAATCGGCTTCACGTGCACAAGGCAACGGCCCATCTGATGGGCACATGCACAACACCCTGAGGGCTGCCTCGGGGCAGATGAGAACTCGAGCAGTCCGGAAAGATCAAATCTTGAAATTGATGCCGAAGATCAGACCGAGCTGGTCATCGATGACGATTTCCCCGAGCAGATCGAGCAGATCGGAGATGTCCCACTTGACTCCGCCCATGGCGCTGATTTCCAAACTCGTGTCGTCACCGCCGCCATTGGCCAGAGCGCGTGCCGGCGTGTATCGGCGCGCGGCGGCATTGGGTTGATTGTCGATGGAAACATGCTCCACCCGCAGATTGACGGCTCCATACGGGGTCAACGTCGAGCCCTGGGTCAGGACGTAGGGGTGCGACAGGATGGCCGATGCTCCCAACTCGACCACGCTGAATGCATCAAGATTGAAATAGGCGCCGCGAATGTCGAATGCCATGTCGAGCGGTTGTCCCGGCTTCGATGCCATCAACCCGAACTTAAAGTCGCCACCCGCCGCAAGTCCGACATCGCCGACCTCCGGGTCGAGCAGACCGAACTGGAGACCGCCCTCGACGCTGGAAGAAAAACCGCGCCGAAGCTGGCCGAAGAACATGGTCGCATCTTCGTAGAAACCGACGAAGGCGCTGACGTCCTGTACGCCGCGTTCGAGAATCCGCGCGGTGGTCACCTGGCCAAAGAACGATGCCTGCGCGACTGTTGCTCCGAAGCCACAGACCAGCGCAACACCCACATAAATGACGAAGACCGAGATTGTCCGTTTCACTTCGCCCTCCACAGATTTTGGCCGACCCAACCCGGCCGATATGATAGGACCTTTTTACGCCGATGGGAAACGGGAGTTTCGACCGGAAATACAGCCGCGGGCATCAGTGCCCGAAGCCCAGATGGATGACATAGTAGACACCGACCCCGATGACGACGCCCAGCGGGGCCAGCAGCGTGCGTCGGCGATTGACTTCGGGCAACAGATCGGTCGCAGCCACATACAGAAGCGACCCCGCCGACACCGACAGCGCCGCCCCAAGCCACCGTCCCTGCGGAAGCGCGAGCCAAAGCAGCCCGCCCAGGACCGCGGCGACACCGAGGACTCCCGCCGCCAGCATGGCGCTGCCGGGTGATCCGCCAACGGCGCGTACCACGGATGCGACCGTGAATCCCGAGGGAATGCGGTGCCAGACCATCGCGGCGAACACCATCCCACCCAGCCAACTGTCGGCCTGCAGCGCCGCCACGATGGCCACGCCATCGAGCAGTGAATGGATCGTCAACCCGGCCGTCGCGGTGACCCCGACATGGGGCTGCAGCCCGGAGTGGGTCTCGTGACCGTAGTGGAAGTGCGCCGGTACCACGTGTTCGACCACATGAACAAGCAGAAATCCGCCCAGCAGCCAGACCGGCGCTGTCGGGATCATTCCGGCTGCATGCGGGGCCATCTCCAGCAGCGCGACCGCGAGCAGAAACCCGGCGCCCGCGCCGATGAGCAATCGTAACGGCTCGGCTTCCCAACGCTTGCGCAAAAGAAAGAGCCACGCGCCGAACAGATCGGCCAGCGCGGCTCCGATCAGGTAGATGATGATCTGAAGAGTGATCGAATTCCCCCGGCTCCGCGCGGACAATACTGGCACGGAACCGGATGTCCAATGGCTTTCTCGTTACGGGCGACGGGCCGGATGCAGAACGCCCCGCGAGCGTCGCCGGGCGTTCTGAATTCGTTGCTGACCTCGATCAGCCGAGTTTGGCGCGCAACTCCTCGAGCTTTGCGGTCAATTCATCGACCGTGCGCTTCAGTTCGGCGACTTCGGCCGACTTGGCGAACCGCTTGCCGATTCCCTGCTCTTTGACCTCACGGTACGCATCCGAGACTTTCTTGCCGACCTTTTGGGCCGTCTCTTTGGCGCGCACTTCGGCCCGGGCGGCTGCCTCTTTGATCGCCTCGGCGCGTTTGCTCTTGTCGAGCTCGCCGCGTCTGATGAGTTCATCGACCCACTTCTCGGCGTTTTCGCGCGTGATCGCCAATGCGCCGATCGCCGCCAACACTGTTTTCGACAGAATGGCCATTCCGGCATCTCCTCCTCGTTGAATGAGCAAACGTAAGACCCGCGTCGATTCGTCCCAATCGCGCCAGCCGCGCGCATCCTCGCCTAAGACCTGGACCAGGACCGCGACGGTGACATCCTGCCCGCTGGCATTGTCGACGACCCGAAAATCGGCGCCTTTGTTGACCAATCCCCGGACAAAAGCGAGAGTGACCTGTTGCCTGGTCTCGGGGTCGTAGAGCCGCCGGTTTCGGTATCGCTTCAAGACCCGGACCTGAGAATCGTTCAGGACCATCGGACTCCCTGGTGCTGATACGTAAATCTGTGTGCAACGCACAAAAATTTTGCCAAAAAAAGCCGCCGCTATTTGTTCACCGACATCAGCACGATTTTGACAATATCCAGCAGCCGTTCGCACGAGAACGGTTTCTTCACGTAAAGGTTGCCGCCCGCACGGAAACTGCGCCCTTGATCCTCCTCGGCGTCCTTGCCGGTCAGAAAGATGATCGGGGTCTGTTGCATGCTCTTTTCATCTTTGAGCGTCTCGGCGATATCGTAGCCATCCATGTGCGGCATCATAATGTCCAGCAGGATGACATCGGGACGCCACTCCTTGGCCTTCTTGATGGCGCTTTCCGAGGTATTCTCCACCGAAACGTCATAGCCCGCCGTACTCAGAAAGGCATCGACGATCTCGGTAATTCCCGGATCATCATCAACGACTAAGACTTTGGCGCTATGCTCATGGAACATTGGATACTCGCACACGGCACAATGTGGCCTATTCAAGTTGTCGGACCATCCCGGAGAGCTCTTGACGGAATTATGCCAGTTTCCTGCCCGCTTGCGTCGATCAGCGGTTATTCTTGAGTTGAGGACGCAGCAGGTCGGGATTGCTGCGCCTGCTGAATCGGCATCGCAGAGCGATGCCCGTAACAGTATGCACAATAACGCCTTAACAATCGCCTCGCATTCCCATGCGGCCGAGCCCTCGACTCGGACTGACCTATTGGGGCAGTCGCTGGGGCAGCTTGAAGAAGCAATGCAGTCGCTGGGCGAGGCGCCGTATCGCGGGCGGCAGCTCTACCGCTGGATCTACCGGCGCGGTGCGACTGATTTCGAATCGATGACCGATCTGCGCCTGGAACTGCGCTCGCTGCTGGCCGAGCGCTTCACGATCGACATTCCCCAGCCCGAGTCGATCCAGCATTCCCCCGACGGCACCGACAAGCTGCTGTTCCGTAGCGGCAAGGATCTATGGGAATCGGTACTGATGCGCGATGGCCGCAGGCGTCGCACGGTCTGTGTCTCATCGCAGTCGGGGTGTGCGCTGGGATGTGTCTTCTGCGCGACCGCGCGGATGGGGCTGCGGCGCAATCTGACGGTCGGTGAGATTGTCGGGCAGGTGATGGCGACAGCGCGGCTGCTCCCTGATGATGAATGCGTTACGAATGTCGTCTTTATGGGCATGGGCGAGCCATTGCAGAACTTCAAGACCGTCAAGGCGGCGCTGGACATACTGACGCACGATGAAGGGCTGGCGATTTCGCACAATCGGGTCACGGTCTCGACTGTCGGGCTGGTCCCGGCGATGCGCAAATGGGCCCAGGAGAAAGTGCGCGCCAAGATGGCAATCTCGCTGATCGCGCCCAATGACCCGCTGCGGTCCGAGCTGATGCCGATCAATCGGCGCTATCCATTGGCGCAACTGCGCGACGCGGCGATCGCGGTCGCCGAGAGCACCAAGGGTCGTGTCACATTCGAGTATGTGCTGATGGACGGGATCAACGACTCCATCGAGCACGCCCAACAGCTTGTCACGTTCATCCACGGCATCCCCTGCAAGATCAACCTGATCCGTTTCCACCCCAACCCCGAGAGTCCGTATCGCCGCCCGCCCGAAGAGCGCGTCCTTGCCTTCCGCGAATACCTCTACCCGCGCTGCCCGGCAGTCAACATCCGCAAGTCCTTCGGCGTCGACATTGACGCGGCGTGCGGGCAGTTGGCGGGGAGAGCCCAAATCCACTGACCAAGGTCAGTGCCACATATTCACTGCCCAGACTGTTCGATGGCTACTTGAATCACGCACAAGACAGAATCCTTTTGTATCCTGAGTTCGGCGTAGCTTTGATTCAAGTCCACCAGTGATTCAACTTGATTCAACGAGTCTGCGCTGTGTCCCATCTGGGCCAAGAGTTTGGCTATACGACGATCCAATCCGAACCACTCTTCTTCCACTAATTCTCTTAGAGGCTCCAATGCTCGCTTGATCTCATACGTATGAACTGAGCCACCCGCAAATCCTTTCGCACCCGCACGATTACGACCAGCTTCGATGCTATCTGAGATGGCCCCTTCGGTCTTTATTAGGAGTCGTCGAGTTTGCTCAAGTTCTGTGACAAGCAATGTCCTACCCTCTTCACCAACGAGATTGTTCAGCCTTACGTTGACAGTAAGCGCCTTGTCACGAGCATCGAACGCTACGGCTACTGCCAACAAAGACACGACAGTAGTGATCCAGAACTTCGCGTCTTTCCACCACGGCCGGTTCGATTGTATTCGATTGTGCGGAGTCAGCTCGGCGGTCTTCTCTACGAGTTCAGTGTTCTTCATTGCACCTGCGCTGCAGTCCTTCGTCAGCGGGTTCGTGGCCCTGATCGCTCCACTTCGCTCGGGACAAGCACTCTCGTCAGGGCTTGCCATATCTCGCACGAATTAAGTAAATGGTGGGCAGAGCCCACCCTACAAATCCACGAATCGGCTACCCCCCCCGGTCGCGACGCCACCGCCGCGACGGCGACGGCGTTGACGATGTCTTCGGCGGAGCAGCCGCGTGAGAGATCGTTGACCGGGCAAGTCGGTACGACATGGGCCAAGCTAATTCGACGACGGCGTCAGGCAGTTCCAGATCACCGTCGTGCACATGGCAATATACCCGGCCAGCATCAGGAAGGAAGAGGGGAAGACCAGCCAGTTGGCCCAGGCCAGGCCCTCGCGGATCAGCCACAGGCCGCCGAAGGTCGACAGGAGGGTCAGGAGCGTTTCGACGGGGATCAGGGTTTTCCATGGGGGCGGGGTGTCGGCGGCGATGTAGAGTAAGCCGACCGCGAAGAACAGCATGCCCATGCCGAGCAGGTGATTGTGGACGATTTCGAGCATCTCCCCCGTCGATTTGCCGAATTTCATGCGGTCTTCGTTGCCGTGGTAGTGATCGACGATCCCTGATGGGGAAACCGCGGTGTTGTGGACAATGAACGCCAGCCCGACCGCATACCCCAAGGCCACGACGACCACGAAAGCCAGTGTCAGCAGGCGTAACGGACGCGACCAGGTGCGCAGCCGCGGCAGGGTCATGGCCCCCCCTCCCCCGTTGCCGGCGGATGCAGGAGGGCCGCGACCGCCAGGACTTTGCGGATTCCGGCATTGAGCGCATTGACCGAGATGGTCGCGCCGGTGATGTTGATGATGTCGCGGTTGATGCGGATCGGGTCGTTGAGGGACTTGCCCCGATACTGTTTCAGAAAGCGCGTGCGCTGCACCTCTCCCCCCCGGCTCTCACGGTAGACCAGCACGCGGGCATCAACGATTCGCAGCGCGGTATCAACGCCGGCCATGAAGGTGATGGGGCGGTATTTGCCGCGTTCCTCGGCGATGACGGCTGTTCCTGCACGTCGTCCCTGCGCAAAGACATCAAAATAGACGAACGCGGAGTCACGCACATGTCGGCCCAGCAACGCGCGTAACGCCTCACGGCGGATGGAATCGAGGGCAATAACGCCGGGATGAGCGGAATCGGCATCGGGAAAGATCGCCGCCAGGGCATGCTCCTCCGAAGTGAGAACCTGCACAGTACCGATTTCGTCTTCTGTCGGCTCCTGCGCGTATCCGCGCGGGCAGGACATCGGAACGAGCAAAATCACGAGGATGGGCACCGGGGTTCTCATGCGTCTTTACCCGCGCGGCAAGGGCACGGCGGTCAAATCGATCGGACCGATCGCCTGAATGCGGAGGCCAGTGCCCGAATCGGCATCGGTGATGAGAACGGCCGCGAAATCTGGATGCGCCGAAAGCCAGCGCGTGGCCCGGGCGGAGCCCATCACAAACAGCGCCGACGCCATCGCATCGGCCGCGAGGGCATCATGAGCGAAGACGGTCGCCGAGAACAAATCGGTGATTGCCGGTCGGCGTGATCGGGGATCCATCAGATGGCCGATGCGCCTGTTGTGGTCGTCGAGCCGGTAGTTTTCATAGTCACCCGATGTCGCCGCGGCCGGGAATATATGGCGGACCCGGGCTACAATTTCGTGCCGCGTGCCCGCCGGGTTGCGTATGCCGCAGGTCCACTCCGGGTTGCCGTGCGCAACGGCACGCGCGATATCGCCGCCGCAGTTGACCAGCGCCTCGACCGCACCGTGGCGGAGCGCGGCCTGTGCGGCCAATCCGGCCGCCCATCCCTTCGCCCAGCCGCCCGAATCCAGTTGCAATTGGGGTGTCTCGCGCCGCAGGCATACCCGCGCCAGATCCAGTTCGATTGCCCGATGATCGCATGACGATGATTGATTGCCGTCGACGGCGCGGTCGATGCCTTCGCGAAATCCCCAGCGCCTCATGAGCGGTTCGACTGTGGGGTCGAAGGCACCTGCCGACGCCGACGCCCAGCGCAGCGCCGCCGCGATGCCGTTGAGAATGGATTGATCGTCGATGGCTACGTGACATCCACGGTCGTGATTGATCCGAGAGAGTTTGGAACGGCGGTCGAAGACCGAGAAGGTCCGATCGATTTGCCGGATGGCGTCCTTGGCCACGGAGATCGCGGCGGCTGCCCCGTCCGAAGTGTGTGCGCGCACCTCGATCAGGTTCCAGCCCCCCATAGACCACAGAAGGTCTGAGTACCTGTCGCCGGGAATCTCGACAAGCCGCCGAAGAGGCGCCGGGATCAGCGCGCCGAGGGCCGACATCGCACCGAGCGCGACAAAGCGCCGTCGTGTCATCGGAATCGGATCGATCCGGTTCACGGTCAGTCGGTTCAGGATCAAAAGTAGGTGGCGACGGAGAAGCTGAAGAGCTTGTCCGGCCTCGACCAGGATTCGGTCCCGGATCCGCGAGACCAGCCCCAGCGGTAATCGGCTTTGACCACGCTGCGTTCGACCGGACGGAAGTTCAAGCCCACGGTCGCCTGCTGTGTGTCGTCACCGGAGGCGTCGGCATTGAAGTCGACATAATCCCAGCGCACGATACTGGTGAAGACGCTTTCGGGGTATCGCCGGATTGTGCCGAAACCGAAGTGATAGTTCGCCTGAGCATACAGACCGCGTTGGGTAATGTCGGCTGAACCGGTCTGCGCGAGGCGCAGTTCGGCGGACGGGATCTCGGCATTCACCAAGGCCGCCTCACCGAGGAACTGGAACGGACCGCGTTGCCAGTCCCAGTCGGCCGCAGCGATGGTCAGTCGATGCTCACCGGCGGGGTCATAGGTGCCGCTGTGCGCGGACACGCCGACATCCAGACCCAGCATCGGCGAAGCCGAGAGACGGCCCGTGACGGCTTTGTTTTCGTTGTTGTCGCTCTTCTGCGAGCCGCGCCCGCCGCGCACACGCAGATCGCCGGCGCCGGTGATGATCTTCTCGTTGAAACCGTTGACGACGTACAGTTCGTAGCCGACGACCCAATCGCCCGGGTACAACACGCCGAACACACCCATCCCGGATTCCGAAAGCGTAGTCGGGATCAGTTGGCTCGACACCGGAGGACGGTTGGTGAGGTCCTGCAAGGGGCTGTCGTGGGTGAGGTTTAGCTTTCCCAGCGGGGTCAGGATCACCCCGCCGCGAAATCCGAATGCATCGCTGATCACCCAGTCCATGACGGCGAACTCCAGCTTAATCTCGCCGTCACTAGTGCCGCTTCCTTTCACCAGCCCGCCGTGTTCGAATTCGATCTCCGCGGTGACATGAATGTATTCGGTCGGGGAGGCAAAGATGAAGGGAATGAAACGGTGCTGATCGAAGGTCGAATGGTCGGGCTGCACGAAGAGTTCATGATCCATGTACCCTCCCAGCGCGATGCCACCGCTGTAATTCTGCAGGTAGGGTTTGTCATAGATTCCTCCGGGAACTGATGGTCGGCTGCCCGGAGCCAACTGTGCGCCAACCGGTACGGCGGTCATTGTCGTCAGCCCAAAACTCAGGAGAACGATCCTGATTGCTGATCTCGTCATTTGATATGTCCCCTTGGCGGATTGAAAGTTAGGTGCGCCTAAGTTAGTTCCTTCGGAAAAACCCGCGGCGATCATAGCGCCAGACGATTGTTAGGTCAACCTAACTTTTCTATTCGGGGAAGACTGGTCCCACATTCTGACAGTTCTGCCTCAGCGACGCATGCGGAGGCCCAAGGACAGCTATCGCCCGGGCCGGGAGGTCACCGCGGCGACGGCGACGGCGTTGACGATGTCTTCGGCGGAGCAGCCGCGCGAGAGATCGTTGACCGGTTTGGCCAGACCCGACAAGAGCGGGCCGACCGCCTTGGCGCCCGCCATCCGTTCGGCGAGTTTGTAGGCGATGTTGCCGGAGTTCAAGTCGGGGAAGATCAGGACATTGGCCTTGCCCGCAATCATGCCGTCGGGGTCTTTGCTGCGCGCCACCGAGGGGACAAGCGCCGCATCAAGCTGCAACTCGCCATCGCAGATTAGCGCCGAATCGCGCCGACGGATCAGCGAGAGCGCCTCGGTGATCTTGTCGAGCATCGGATGTTTCGCTGAGCCTTTGGTCGAAAACGAGAGCAGCGCCACACGCGGTTCATCGCCGGTGAGCAATCGATACGCACCCGCCGAGGAAATCGCAATGTCGGCAAGCTGCGCGGCATCGGGATCGGGCACCACACCCGAGTCGGCGAAGATGAAGACCTTGTTGAGTTCGTCGTTGAATCGCGGGAAGACCATGAAGAAGTATCCCGACACGGTCTTGATCCCCGGCGCCAGCCCGACCACCCGCAGCGCCGCGCGCAACAGATCGCTGGTGGTGTGCGCCGCACCGCCGACCATGCCATCGGCCGCGCCGGTGCGCACCATGAGCGCTCCATACCAGAGGATGTCGGCCGCTTGTGTGCGCGCCGTGTCGTCGGTCGGGAATTGGTCGGGACGCAGCTTGCGCAGTTCGGCGGCATACTCGGCCAATTGCGGCGACAACGCCGGATCGATGATGGTCACTTTGCGCAGAGACAAGTGTTCGGCTTCGGCGGCTTGACGAACAGCGCGCTCATC
>Ga0256864_1000320_pt1 | contig 18540 bp, 17 predicted proteins | sample RVTome_11_FD_187336 | JGI IMG/M metagenome (GOLD analysis project Ga0256864, IMG submission 187336) | Soil microbial communities from uranium-contaminated site in the Upper Colorado River Basin, Wyoming, United States - RVT147D111 HiSeq ... | reverse complement strand
GATTACGAGATAAGATCACTGTACAATCGGATGAGTCCTCTGGGTTCTTGCCGGACGACGCGAGCCAAAGTGGGTTTACCTGGGAGGCTGAATACATGAGACCAGGTGGCGCCGAGGATCTTCGCCATCACGGGCAGGCGATCGTCACCCCACATCTCCCAATCCAGCCGATTCGACTGCATGTAAGACGGCACAAGAACCAAGAGGCAAAGGCCACTATCTCAATCTTCGGAAATCGAAGGTCATGCATCGAGTAGCTGAACTCGCCAAGAGGGACAGGGCAAGGGAGTCTTAATTAATTAAGCCGCCAGCAGGCTTGCCGGCGACCACGGCGCCCGCTAGGACAGCACCGCCCCCGCCACCGAAGGCCGGTGGTATCATCGCTTCGCTATGGCCGCGAAGACCCTGCAGGAGATTCACCTCGCCCTGCCCGAAGAGCTGGTCCGGGAGGCCGAGGCTTCCGGGCTGCTCAGCCCGTCCGAGATCGAGGCGTTGCTACGGGAAGAGCTGCGCAAGAGAAGGGTCGCCGGGCTCTTCGAAGCGGCCGACCGGCTGGCTGCTCTGCCGGGACGCGCGCTGACAGCGGAAGAAGTGGCGGCCGAAGTGGCCGACGCTCGGCGCTCGCGCCGGCGGGTCGATGCGGGTCGTCGCTGATACCAACGTCGTCATCTCGGGCCTGCTGTGGCGCGGTCCGTCCCGCGCGGTGCTGGACGCTGCGCGAGAGGGACGGCTCGAGCTGTTCACGAGCTCCGAGTTGCTGGCCGAGCTGGCCGAGGTCCTGGAACGGTTCAAGTTCAGGGAGCGCTTGGAGCGGGCCGGAGTCGACGCGTCGGAACTGGTCGCCGGTTTCGCGAGCCTCGCCGTGTGGGCGGCGCCAGCTGAGCGAGAGACGGTCGTCCTCGCCGACGCGGACGATGACGCGGTCCTCGCCTGTGCCCGGGCAGCCAACGCGGAGTGGATCGTCTCCGGCGACCGTCACCTCCTGGAGCTCTCGTCTTACCGCGGCATTGAGATCCTGAGTCCGGCCACAGCGATGGAGCTCCTGAGCGGCCATCCACCGTGAACGCGACTACGAACGTGCACGGTATCGTTGTCTCCCCCCGCACCGGAAGCGGCACTGTTCAGGTGAACATGCCCACCTGAGCAACGACTCCATGAGGTGCCCCGTGAGCCGCCGCCTCTCCGCCTCCACCGCCCTCGCTCTGCTCGCCCTCGCCCTCGTCCTCGCGCTCCCCGCTCTCGCCGCAGCCCAGCCGCAGGTCAGCGCGATGGCGACCACTCGGGTCGGCCTGTTCGCGCCGGTATCGAGCAGCAGCTCACCCGCCACGGCGGATGGACTCCAGAACTTAGGCGCGGTGGTTCTCGGCGAGGTCCGGAATGCCGCTGTCGAGCGAGCCGATCAGGTCGTGGACGTGCTCGGCGGGGGAGCCGCCTCCGGCGGGGCTCAGGTCGAGGTTGCGGCGGAGCGCGAGCCGGACCACCTCCGACCGCTTGCGCTGCATCCGTTCTGCCGCCTCTCCGAGGGAACGGTCGAGATCCTCGGGCAACCTCACTGTGAGTTGGCCGGTCATCGAGCAAACCTCCTGGCTCGAAAGCACGCGCACTGCAATGCAGTGCAGCGCCAGGTTACCACGCGTCCGCCAGCGTGACGAGACCGTGCGGCTACCTTCCTGCCGGACCCGCTCAGTACCCGCAGCCGGGGAACGGGTTCGGCGTCAACAGGCCCGACGGCGTGGCGCAGTCGTCGGCCAGGCCGCTCGACTGCGGGGTGCCGAAGTAGTCGCCGTCCTGACAGCGGGTCTGGACGTTGACCATCATGCCGCGGTCCTCGTGGCCGAGGAAGTGGCAGTGGATGACGTAGATGCCGCCGTAGTCCTCGAACCGGTGCCGGATGTCGACCGAGAGCGTCTCGCACTGGCCGGTGGACCTGCACTGTTTGCTCTCGTCGGCCGGCAGCGCGATGGTGTCCCACCAGATCCACGGCGCCTCGAAGGTGGTGGTGTCGTTGCGGAGGATCTGGAACGGGTTGATGTGGATGTGGAACGGGTGCTGGGGGTGCGAGTCGTTGGTCAGCAACCAGGCCTCGGCGGTGCCGAGCTTCATGGTCTCGGCGGCGCAGGACCCGTCGTACTGCTGCTCGTTGATCCAGAAAGCGTCGGGCTGGCTCCCGGGCTTGGTGACCGTGCCGTCGGGATCGGTCATGCTGAACGCGAGCGTCCGCGGGTCGTCCTTGTTGACCAGCTCGGAGTCCGCGATGTCGCGCAGGTAGTACGGTGTCTTGGGCCACTGCGCGGTGGTCGGCAGCGTCATCGGATCGGCATCGCCCGCGGTCTCGACGGTGAACAGCGCGTTGGCGTTGGTCGCGTGGAGCGCCCGCAGGCCTTCGATCCGCTCGCGCACGTCGTCGGCGAGGTTGCCGAAGACCCGGAAGCTAGCGTGGGCCGGCGCCTGCTCCTGCGCCGGCGCCTGGATCAGGAAGTCGACGCGGTTGCCCGGCGAGATCGAGATCGTGCCGCCCTCCCCGAGCAACGGCTGGCGCTCGTAGTTCTCGGGCGCGAACTGGACGCCGTCCTGGGCGATCTGGACGACCGTGTAGCCGTCCGGGAAGTCGACCGTCACCTGCGACGCCGCCTGCATCGTGCCGTTGACGAAGCGCCAGCGCTGGACCTCGCCCGGCCGCATGGTGATCTTGGGGTTGGCCTGGCCGTTGACCAGGAGCTGCGGCGGGTAGGTCGAGGGCGGCGGGGTGAAGAAGAAGTTGAGGCCGGTCCACACCTGCTGCAGGACGAGGAGCTTCTCGAAGCCCTCGAGCTCCTTCTCGTCCTTCGGGTCGACGTCGTAGAAGCCGTAGAGCCAGTCGTCGAACGCGCCCTCGATGGTCAGCGCCCCGGCCATGCCGTTGAGCACCTGGAGCGCGGTGGAGCCGTGCTTGTGCGGGTGGTACCAGTGGGTGCCCGGCGCCTGGTTCCAGGGCAGCGGGTTGATCTCGAACTGGTACGAGCCGACGGCGACGGTGTCGCTCGGGGCCGGCGGCGGCGGGTCGGTCTGCTCCGACGAGTAGACCGAGAGCAGGACGAAGTCCTGGGGCGGCTGCGGCGAGACGTGCGTGCCGTGGTAGTGGAGGTTGGTGACGTCGGCACCGTGGAAGCACTCCTGGGTCACCGGCACCTCGACGCACTGCTGGGACGGGTCGGACTTGCAGGTCCACTGGCCGTTGCCCCAGGAGCAGTTCTGCTTGCTCGTCTCGCAGCCCATGTAGGTTGCGGGATCGCAGTCGTGGGCGGGCGTCGAGTTGTTCGGGAGCTGGTTCTCGAGCAGCAGCTCGATGGTGCTGCCGTTCTGCCGGATCGGGTTGGTCTTCGGATCGTAGGGCTTGAGCGGATCGGCGAGCGTGGCCGCGCGCGGGCGCAGGGTCGGTCCGGGGATCGAGGGCGCCAGCACGGAGTCGGGGTCGCGCGGATCCGACGGGGTGAAGTAGGTCCGCAGCTCCATCTGGCAGTACTCCCACTCGCTGCCGTCCCACACCGGGATGCAGTCGTAGGTGTGCTCGTCGACCACGAAGTGCGTCCTCAGCACGCCGTCGGCTCCGGGCCGGACGATCGCGGGCTGGACGAGGGCCTGGTTGTAGATCGGCGACGGGCAGTTCTGGGGGTTGGGGGTCGGGCAGGTCAGGCCGGGGAACGTCTGCGCCTCCGCCGACGCTTCCTCCGCCTGCTCGATCACCTCCGAGGGACAGCCGAGCGAAAAGACGAGTACGGCTCCGAGCAGCGCCGCCGCGAGCGTCCGTCCGAGCACGTCCATGACACCCTCCCTTTCGATGAGCCCTCGGTGCGCCTCGGGCTCGCGCATTGAATGCGCCGTTATGAAATGACGACCTTGGTTTCTTGGAGAGTATCTCTCTCGACGCGGCGGGTCAACGTCCCGCGCGGCTAGCCGCGGCCGAGACCGTGCTTCTTCATCCGCCGGTAGACCGTTGCGCGGCTGATGCCGAGGCGGCGGCCGGCCTCCGCGGGATCGCCGGCGGCGGCCTCGAGCGCATCGGCCAGCTCGCGGCGCTCGGTCTCGGCGCGGGCCTGGGTCACCGGGCCGGTGCCGGCGGCCGCGCCGGCCAGCACCTCGGCCGGGAGCATGTCGCGGCTCAGCTCGTCGCCGTCGTGGAGCACCACGGCCTCCTCGATCGCGTGCTCCAGCTCGCGGACGTTGCCCGGCCAGGGGTAGGCGCGCAGCGCCGCCAGAGCGGCGGGCGCGACGCGGCGGAAGCGGCGGCGGTGGCGGTGGGCGGCGCGGCGCAGGAGGTGCTCGGCGAGCAGCTCGAGGTCGCCGCTCCGCTCGCGCAGCGGCGGCATGACGAGGGTCACGCCGCGCAGCCGGTAGTAGAGGTCCTCGCGCAGCGAGCCGGCGGCGATCCGGCGCGCCGGGTCGCGGTTGGTCGCGGCGAGCACCCGCACCTCGACCCGGCGCCCGCGCTCCGAGCCGACCGGCTGCACCACCCGGTCCTGGAGGAAGCGCAGGAGCTTGGCCTGGACGTCGAAGCCCATCTCGCCGATCTCGTCGAGGAACAGCGTGCCGCCGTCGGCCTGCTCGCAGTAGCCGGCGTGGGCGCGGTGGGCGCCGGTGAAGGCGCCGCGCTCGTGGCCGAACAGCGCGCTCTCGATCAGCTCGTGCGGTACCGCGGCGGCGTTGACCGCCACGAACGGCCCGCCGGCGCGCCGCGACAGCTCGTGGACGGCGCGCGCGGCCAGCTCCTTGCCGGTGCCGGTCTCGCCGAGGATCAGCACCGGCAGCTCGGTCGGGGCGACGCTCTCGATGCGCTGGTAGAGCCGGACCATCGGCTCGCTGGCCCCGAGCATGCCGTGGAAGCCGCCGCGCGCCGGCGCCGCCCCGAGGTCGCGCAGCCGGCCGGCCAGCCGCCCGGCCTCGACCGCCTCGGCGACCGCCGCCCGCAGGCGCTCGAAGTCGAGCGGCTTGGTGATGTAGTCGGCGGCGCCGTGCTTCATCGAGCGCACCGCGGCCTCGAGGGCGGTGACGCGGGTGACCATGATCACCGGCAGGCCGGGGTGCCGGCCGACGAGCTGGCGCACCACCTCGGCGCCGTCGGCGTCGCCGAGCAGGACGTCGAGCAGGACGACGTCGGGGTCCTCCGCGCCCTCCCCCTCGAGCCGCCGCCACAGCTCGGCGGCGCTGCCGGCGCCCTCCGGCCGGTAGCCCCAGCTCGAAAGGCGCAGGGCGATCAGCTCGACCAGCTCGGGATCGTCGTCGACGATCAGGACGCGGGGCCGCCCTCCGCTCATGCTCACGTCCCCTCCGCGCCGCCGGAGCGACAGCCGGAGTTCACCGCGGTGACGCTGCCGCCGGCGGTCATGCCGGCGCTCCTCCCCCGCCGCTCGCAGCGAAGCCGAACTCGGTTTCCGGCTGGTTTCGCAGCCGCGCCTCGATGACGGCGGCCAGCCGCTCGACCAGCGGCCCGGTGGCGGCACGGTCGGAGCGCGCGCCGGCGTCCTCGAGCGCCGCGGCCAGCTCGGCGACCTCCGCCAGGCCGAAGCTGCCCGCCGTACCCGCGAGCCGGTGGGCGGCGGCGTAGAGGGCCGCCCAGTCGCCGGCGGCGAGCGCCGCGCGCAGGCCGGCGACCTTGTCGGGCAGCCGGCGCAGGTAGCGGCCGGCGAGGAACGCCACCTCCAGCTCGACCGCGGCGGTATCGCCGGTCGGGGCGTCGGGATCGAGACCGGCCGATGCGAGAGCAGGAGCCCCGGAGACCGACGCCCCGGCCTGGTGGCTCGCCGCGGAGGCCGCCGCCGCCCCGGCCTGCCGGCTCGCCGCGGCGACCGCCGGCGGCCCGGCGCGCCCGTCCTCGGCTGCTCCGTCTCTCCCGCCCCCGGGAGCTTCGAGCGCCGCCGCCAGCGCCGCGCGCAGGCGCCGGAAGTCGACCGGCTTGGGGAGGTGGGCGGCGCAGCCGGTGGCGAGGCTCCGCTCGCGGTCGGCGGCCGAGGCGGCGGCGGTGAGCGCAACCACCGGGACCTCGACGCCGCGCCGGCGCAGCTCGGCGACCGCGGCCAGGCCGTCGAGCCCGGGCATCCGCCAGTCGACCAGCAGGGCGTCGAAGCCGCCCGCCGAGGCGCGCTCGACCGCCTCGCGGCCGTCGGCGACGCTCTCGGTCACCAGCCCCCAGCGCCCGAGCACGCGCTCGAACAGCTCGCGCAGGTCGCGCGAGTCGTCGGCGATCAACACGCGGCCCGTGAGCCGCGGCGGCGGGGGCGCGGGCGCCGGCGCCCCCGGAGCCGTCCACAGCGCCGTTCCCGGCGCCCAGGCGGACGCGCCGGTCACCGGCACCTCGACCCGGAACTTCGCGCCCGCTCCGGGGTTGCTCTCGAGCGCGATCGTGCCGCCCATCCGCTCGACCAGCCGGCGGGCGATCGCCAGGCCGAGCCCGAAGCCGTCGCCCTCGCCGCCGCCAAGGCGGGTGAAGGGCCGGAACAGCCGCTCGTGGTCCTGCTCGGGAATCCCCGGGCCGGTGTCGGCGACCTCGAACGCCAGCACCGCGCGCGCGCGATCGCCGCCCTCCCCACCGACGGCGGAGCGCACGGTGAGCGTCACCCCGCCGCGCTCGGTGAACTTGACCGCGTTGGTCAGCAGGTTGGCGAGCACCTGGCGCAGGCGCAGCCGGCAGGCGGTGAAGCGCCGCGGCAGCCGGCCCTCGGCGGCGAGCGCCAGCGTCAGGCCGCGGGCGCGGGCGCGTGGCGCCGCGGAGTCGTGGAGCTGGGTGAGCAGCTCGGCGAGGTCGCACGCCTCCTCCTCCAGCTCGAGGCGGCCGGCCTCGATCGCCTCGAGGTCGAGCAGGTCGTCCACCAGCCGGGCGAGGTACTCGCCGTTGTCGCGGATGGTGGCGAGCGCGCGCGCCGCCTCCTCGCCCCCCGGCCGGGCGAGGCCCTCGGCGCCGCCCTCGGCGAGCAGCTCGGCGTAGCCGAGGATCGCGGCGAGCGGCTGTCGCAGCTCGTGGCTGACCGTGGCCAGGAAGTCGCCCTTGGCGCGATTGGCGGCGTCGGCGGCCTCCTTGGCGCCGCGCAGCTCGGCGGTGCGCGCCGCCACCCGCGCCTCCAGCTCCTCGAACGAGCGCCCCAGACGGGTCGCCATGCGGTTGAACGAGCGCGCCAGGTCGCCCAGCTCCTCGACCCGGCCGGCCTCGACCCGGCGATCGAGCCGGCCGCCAGCGATCTCGCGCGACGCCCGGGTCAGCCGCCGTACCGGCAGGCTGACCGCGCGCGCGATCGCGACCGCCGCCGCGAGCGCCGCCGCCAGCGCGCCGAGGCAGAGCCAGAGCGTCGCCCGCGTCGAGGCGTCGATCGCGCCGGTGAAGTCGGCCTCGGGGACCGCGGAGACGATCAGCCAGTCGAGCCCCCGCGGGTCGCTGAACGGCAGCACGTCGACGAGCTGGCGCTCGCCGTCGAGCCGGTAGACGAGCTGGAGCGGCCCCACGACCCCGGCCAGGCCGCCCTCGCCGCCGCCGAGGAAGCGGGCGGTCGAGGCGACCAGCGGCTCGGCGCTGCCTTCGGCGTGGCGGCGGGCGCCGGCGGCGGCGGCGGCCGCCTCGCCACCGGCGAGCGGCGTCTCGGCGGCCGAGGTGGCGATCAGCAGCCCGGACCGCTCGACGACGAAGACGTGCCCGTGCTCGCCGACCCGCAGGCCGCGCAGGAACTCGCCGATCCGTCCGAGCGCCAGGTCGGCGCCGAGCACCGCCGCCGGCTCGCCGCCGGGCCCCTCGACCGGCTGGCTCGCGGCGACCGCCAGCGTGCCCTCGGCGAAGAACGGGTAGACCTCGCTCCACACCGGCCCGCCGCGCTCGACCGCGGCGCGGTACCACGGCCGCCGGCGGGCGTCGAAGCCGGGGGTGGAGCGCAGCAGCCCGCCGCGCTCGCCGCCGGCGCCGGCGCGGAACTCGAGCCGCGGCCCGGCGAGCAGGCCCTCGAGGGGGTCGGCGGGAGTGGTGTCGACCACCGTGACGCCGTCCGCGGTGCGGCCGGCGCCGGCGGCGCCGCCGCCGGGTGCGCCGAGGAAGACGAAGCTGACGGTCTCGAACTCGCCGAGCTGGTGGAAGAAGTGCCGCCCGAGCGCCTCGGAGTCGCGCGGGTCGAGCAGGCCGCGCCGGATCAGGTCGGCGTTGATCCGGTTGATCCGGTGCGGCGTTTCGAGGTACGCGGTGACGAACTCGTGGACGTGCCCGGTCAGCTCGCGCCGGAGCTGCGCGCCGAGCGACTCCACCCCGCGCCGGCTGTTGCGGATCAAGAGCCAGCCGGTGATCCCCACCGCCGCCACCAGCAGCGACACGAACGACGCGGTGAGCAGGAGTCGGAGCGGAACCCCCCGCCGCACCAGGCGGCGGAGGCCGCGGCGGGCGAGGGCGGCCATGGCGGTCGGCGGCGGAAGCGGCTGCGGCGATCCTACCGCGGGCAGGCCCACGGCCAGCCCCACGGCCAGCCCCACTCCCCGGCTCACTCCAGCGTCCGCACCAGCCCGGCGTCGAGGATCCGGCGGTCCTGGGTCAGCAGGGTGGCGCCGAGGACGCGGGTGGTGGCCACCAGGATGCGGTCGGCCGGATCGCGGTGAAAGGAGTCGGGGAGCGTCGCCACCTCCGCCGCCACCGCCGGCGAGATCCCCGCCCGCCGGACCAGCGGCGGCGCCACCGCGCGCTCCAGCCATTCGCCGAGCGGCAGGTGGAGGCGGATGCGGCCGAGGCTGGCCAGGGTCGCGACCTCCCACAGGCTGATGTCGGAGACCCACAGCGGCCGCTCGGAGCCGCCGCCGTCGATCGCCCGGCGCTGACCCGCCGACAGGCGCGGGTCGCCGCCCAGCCAGTAGAGGAGCACGTGGGTGTCGAGCAGGTAGTTCATTTGCCGCCGATCGCCTCCCATTCCGATGCGCCCAGCGGCGGCGCGACCACGTCGCCGAGGATGTCGATCGTGCCGGCGAGCGTCGCCTGCGGCACCCCCTCCTCAACCGGTAGCGGCGGCACCAGCACCGCGACCGGCCGGCCCCGCTTGAGGATCCGCACCGGCTCGCGGGTCGCAGCGACGTCGTCGAGCACCGCCAGGCAGTGGGCCTTGAAGTCCGAAGCGTTCATCTCTTTCATGGTGACCAGTCTATATGACCGGTCTCTTGTAAATCAACTCCTCGGCGGCGCGGCCTGCTCTCGACGCGCGCCCCTCGTCTGTTTCTATGAACGGAGGCGGCGGGTCGGAATCTGACGCTCGTCGCAAAAAACCGGCTTCCGCTTCGGACCCTCGCCGTGCCGCGCTATGCTGCACCGCGCAAACCATGGTCGCTCCCGACGAGACCGTCCGCGATCCGCACCTGCACGCCCAGCTCGCCAAGGTGGGACCGAACGACGCCGAGGCGCGGCGGCTGGCTGAGGACCTCTCGGCCCACCGGCTCGCCTGGCGGCCGCCAGCGGGCGGTTGGGGCGTGGGCGATTGCCTCGAGCACCTGGTGGCGAGCGGCGGGCAGTACCTGGGGGCGATGCGGCCGGCGTTCGAGCGCGCCCGGGCCGGCGGCGGCGAGCCGGTCCACGGCGGCTGGCGGCCGACCCTCGCCGGGCGCCTTCTGATCCACGGCGTCAACAGCCCGCGCAAGCTCCCGTCGCCGCGGCGGTTCCGACCGCCGCCGGCGCCGCGGCCGGAGGTGCTCGCCGCGTTCCTCGACGTCCAGGCCGCGCTCCGCGAGTTGATGACCGCCGCCGACGGCCTCGACCTCCGACGGGTGCGCTTCGCCAGCCCGGTGACCCCGCTCGCGCGCCTCAACCTCGGCGACGCCGTCCAGATCCTCCAGGACCACGCCCGCCGCCACCTCACCCAGGCCCTCCGGGTGCGCGAGCACCCCGACTTCCCCACGGCGTAGCCGGCCACCCTGGCGGCAGCAGGACACGCGCCCACAGGCGCGCGGCGGCGGACGCCGCCGACTCGGGGGGGAGGGGCCCCCGCAGGGCCGCGCTCCTGCGGGGAGGGGGGCTGGAACAGCCCCCTTTACAAAGCCGGAACGGCCGGCAGTAATCGGCGGTCGAGGAGCACGGCGCGGCGGAAGCTCTCGCGCGCCGCCTCGACGTCGCCGGCGATCGCCTGGGCGCGACCGAGGTTGAGGTAGATCTCCGCCCGCGGGGCGACCGCCAGCGCCTCGCGGTAGGCCTCGATCGCCTCGCCGGTGCGGCCGAGCAGGAGGTACTGGCCGCCGGCCGCCAGCGGGATGCGCGAGTCGGCGGGGTCGAGCCGCCGCGCCCGCTCGAGCAGCTTGAGGTTGGCCCAGTAGAGAGTCGGCGGCACGCGTCCGGCCACGGCGACGCTGATCTGCTCGACCTGGCGCAGGATCCGCGCGGCCTCCAGCCGGCGGTCGGTGCGCACCCACTGGCCGGCAAGGGCGAGCGCCACCAGCGCCACCGCCGCCCACGCCAGCACCCGCCCGCCCACCCCGCGCGCGCCGGTCTTCGCGCCCTCCGCACGGGCGGCGGGCTCGGGCGCCAGCGCCCGGGCGAGCAGCAGCAGCGCCGGGAACGCGACCAGGCCGAGCCGGAACGGGAAGTGCGCCGCCGCCAGCAACGCCAGGGCGAGCACGCCGGCCGCGTTCAACCCGGCGTCGTCGCGCGGCGCGCCGCCGGTCAGCCCCCGCCGCAGCCTGCCGACGAGCACCCACAGCCCCCAGAACAGCGCCGCCAGCCCGGGCAGCCCCCACTCCGCCGCCACCTCGAGGACCTCGTTGTGGGCGTTGGCGAACATCCGCCGCTCGGCGCCCGGGAAGTGCGTCCCGCGCTCGGCCATCGCGAGCCGGGCGTTGGCGAACTCGGCGGCGTAGGCGCCGTGCCCGACCCCGGTCAGGGGCTCCCAGGCGGCCATCCACGCCGCGGTCCGCCAGCCGGCGGTGCGCCCCTGCAACGCCCGGCTCCAGTTGCCGGCCGCGACCGCCTCCGCCGCCCTCGCCACCTTGTCGCGCAGCGGCGGCAATAGCCCGACCGCGAGCCCCGCCAGCAGTGCCACCGCGCCGAGCGCCGCCAGCGCACGGCGGCGCGGCAGCACCGCGAGCCACAGCGCCACGCTCCCGACCCCGAGCGCCGCCAGGGCGGTCATGGTCTGGGTCAGCGCCAGCGCGTAGAGGCAGAGGGCGAGAGCGACCGCCAGCGCGCCGAAACCCAACGCGGCGGCGCGCCTGGAACCGCCCGCCGGCGCCCGCAGCCGGAGCCAGCAGCGGCGCAGCAACCACTGCGCGACCAGCGCCGGCAACACCAGGTAGGCGGCGAGCACCCCGGTGTTGCCGGCCAGCGAGGTCAGCTCGAGGCGCGCGCTCTCGGCCCCGGCGGCGAAGACGAACGGGTTGAGTCCGTGGAACTGCAGCGCCGCCAGCAGCGCCAGTGCGCTCGCCGGGACGATCAGCCCGGCGAGCAGCCGGCGCAGGCGCGCCGGCTCGAGGCCGGCGCTCCACGCGATCAGGCAGGCGACGCCGATCCACAGGTCGGCGAGCGCGTCGCGGGTGTGGGCCGGGTGGGCGGTGAACGCCAAGCCGAGCGTCGCCACCGCCGCCGCCGGCAGCGCCGCGCGCACCGCCGGCAAGCCCCACACCGCCGCGAACGTCAGCGATCCCGCGGCCCGCAGCCGCCAGGCCAGCGGCAGGAGCGAGGCCAGAGCGAGGATCTCGGAGATCAGCCGCTTGGGCAGGTCGAAGGAGTCGGCAATGCGCGGGAAGACCAGAAACGGCGGCACCAGCACGAGCGCCCAGAGCAGCGCCTCGGCGACCGCGCCGGCGCCCGGACGGCGGCGGCGGGCGGCGGCCCCGGGGCGCCCCGGAGCGCCGGGAGGAGCACCGCCGGCGCCGCCACGGGCGCGGGCGCCGGCGGCGCGGGAGCGGCGGCGGGGAGCGGCAATCACAACCGCGGCGAGGCTACTACAGCCTCTCCGCCGTCGCCGGCATCGCCATCCTCTCCGGCGTCGCCAGCGCTCGGAGCGCTTGCAGCCCGCGAGGCGCGCTCGAGCAGCCGGCCGTCTCCGAGCCGCTCCGCCCAGGCGGCGAACTCCGCGCCGGGGCCGCGCCAGCGCAGCTCCTCGACGTCGTCGAAGAGCGGCGCGTCGGTCCGCAGCGTCGCCAGCTCCTTGAACAGCAGCGCCTGCTCCCGGTCGTCGTCGCTGAGGACGTCGCCGGGGAAGTCCTCGATCGCGGCGTGCCGCTCGATCAACCGCGCCGCGGTCTTCGCCCCGATCCCGGCGATCCCCGGATAGCCGTCGGCGGCGTCGCCGACCAGGGCAAGGAAGTCGGGGATGCGCTCCGGGCCGACCCCGAACTTCGCGCGCACCCCGGCGGCGTCGCGGATCGCGTTTGCCCGGCGGTCGACCTGCACCACCCGGCCGTCGCGGACGCACTGCGCCAGGTCCTTGTCGGGCGTCCAGATGCAGACCCGCTCGACCCGCTGGTCGGCGGCGGCGAGGCGGGCGGCGGAGGCGAGAGCGTCGTCCGCCTCCAGCTCGGTCATCGCCCAGACCGCGACGCCCATCGCGGTGAGGGCCTCCTCGAGCGGCTGGAACTGCGCGAGCAGCGCCGGCTCGACGCCCTCCGAGGTCTTGTAGCCCGGCCACAGGTCGTTGCGGAACGACTCGATGACGTGATCGGTCGCCACCCCGAGGTGCGTCGCCCCGGTCTCGATCGTCTCGAGCACCGTGTGCAGCACGCCGGTCACCGCCCCGAAGCGCTTGTCCTTGCCCTGGTTGAAGCGCCGCTGGCCGTAGAAGTGGCGGAACAGCTCGTAGGTGCCGTCGAGGAGGTGGACGATCATCGGGTCGGGTCCGGGCGCCGGTCGGGGAGCCGAGTCTACGGGAACCGGCGGAGCCGAGGGGAACGCGTGGGATACGGATCGGGAAGCTCCATCGGCCCTCAACCCGATGGCCGCAGGGGCCGATCTGCGGCTAGGATCGCCGCGATTCGGAGCCCGGACCCCGAGGCCCGATCCCAGCCACGGAGAGCAGCCATGACCGCGAACGGCACCACCCTCCGAGCCAGCATCGATGTCGCGCTCGACCCGCAAGCGGCGTTCGCGGTGCTCGCCGAGGAGCTGGCCTCCGCACTCGCCCGGCTGGGCCTCCGGTTCGAGCCCGGCGCGGAGGGCGGGGTCACCGAGGGCGCCGCGGCGATCGGCCGCGTGGTCGCCTGGGAGCCCGGCGCGCGCATGGCGCTCGAATGGCACCCGGCGGACTGGCAGCCGGCCGAGACGACGAGCGTCGAGCTGCGCTTCGAACCCGCCGGCGAAGGCACCCGCGTGACCCTCGAGCACGCCGGCTGGGGCCGGCTGGTCGGCGACCCCGGCGAGCTGGCCGGCTGGTTCGCCGGCGAGGCGGTGGCGCCGCTCTGGCGGGCGACCGCACCGGCGAGGTTCGGCGACTGGCTGACCGACCGCGGCGCCCGCCGCCCCTCCGGCGCCCAGGCGCGCGCCATCTACGGCGATCCGATCTACCACTACCCGAACTTCCGCGTGATCCTCGCCGAGCTGGCGCTGAGCCCCGAGGACCACCTGGTCGAGATCGGCTGCGGCGGCGGCGCCCTGCTCGCCCAGGCGCTCGCCAGCGGCTGCCGCGCCGCCGCGATCGACCACAGCCCGGACATGGTGCGCCTTGCCCGCGAGGCCAACCGCGAGGCGATCGCCGACGTCCGCCTCGAGGTCCGCGAGGCGGACGCGCAAAGCCTGCCGTTCTCCGACGCCACCTTCACCTGCGCCGCGATGACCGCCGTCCTCGGCTTCCTCCCCGACCCGGTCGCCGCGCTGGCCGAGATCCACCGCGTGCTGCGCCCCGGCGGCCGGCTGGTCGCCCTCGGCAGCGACCCCGAGAACCGCGGGACGATGGCCGCCCCGGAACCGTTCGCGTCCCGCCTGCGCTTCTACGACGGCGACGAGCTGGAGCGGCTCGGCCGCGACGCGGGGTTCGAGACGGTGCGGGTCGAACGCCGCAGCCTCGAAGCGTTCGCCCGCGAGGCCGGAGTGCCCGAGGAGCACCTCTCGCTCTTCGAGGGCGAGGGGCCGCGGTTCCTGCTCGCGCGCACGGGCTGATCGGCGCACCGGGCGGGTCACCGCTCCCACGGGAAGAGGCGGGCTTCGGCCTCGGTCAGGAGTACGAGGTCGAGATGAAGGCGGCAACTTCACGATCCAGGCAGTCTGAGCTTCGGCCGCTCGGCCGGCGGGGGGCAGAGGCTCGCTTCCGCTCCCTGTAGGCTACGTCCGCGTGACCTGCTTGACGGTGACGGAGGCTGATGATGAGCGATCCCGGAAGCGGCACCCTGGAGCTGCGGCCGGCGAGGCACGAAGACGTCGAGGCGATCGCCAGGGTGTGGCACGACGGCTGGCGCGACGGGCACCTCGGCCACGTTCCGGCGGCGCTGGCGGCGCACCGGCGGATCGAAGAGTTCCGGCGCCGCGTCCCGCCGCGGCTCGACGCCACCACGGTGGCGAGCGTCGACGACCGCCTCGTCGGCTTCGTCACCCTGCACGACGACGAGGTCGAGCAGGTCTACGTCGATGCGAGCGCCCGCGGCAGCGGCGTCGCCCCGGCGCTGCTGCGGCACGCCGAGCGGACGATCGCCGCCCGCTTCGACCGCGCCTGGCTGGCGGTCGCCACCGGCAACGCGCGGGCGCGGCGCTTCTACGCCCGCCAGGGGTGGACCGACGCCGGCGACTTCGACTACCCGGCGGAGATCGTCGGCGGCACGCTGCCGGTCCCCTGCCGCCGGTACGAGAAGGACCTCCGCGGCGCGGAGGGGCAACCCTCGCGTTGACCCGATCGCCCGGCTTCGCGCGGGCGCGCTCAGACGCGAACGGCGCCGGTCCTACCCGTAGGTCGGCCTCAGCGGCCATCCCGGGGGCGAGTCCTCGCGGTGCGCAGGCGCGCCAGCTCGATCGCCGGGCCTGTTCGTCATCGTCGATCGCCGAGTTCGTCGTGCCACCTCCACCACTCGTACGGCCGGGTCTGCGGGTAGCCTTCCGGCGAGTCCTCCCACTCCTCCTGGCGCCCGAGCGCCGTGATGTCGAGGTAGCTCCAGGTGCCGCCCATCGCCTCGTCGCCCCGGTTGTTGACGAAGTAGGTGCGGAACACGCGGTCGCCATCGCGGATGAACGCGTTCGTGCCGTGCCACTCGCCGACGCCGAAGTCGGCGTCGAAGCCGTCGTTGATCGTGTACCACGGCATCTCCCAGCCCATCCGCGCCTTCAGGCGCTCGATCTCCGGCTGCGGCGCGCGCGAGGCGAACGCGAGAGTGGTGTCGCGGGCGTTCAGGTGGGCGACGTGGGCGACCTGGTCGGCGACCAGGGAGCAGCCGACGCAGGCATGCTCGGGCCAGCCGGCCACGCCGGGCTCGAAGAAGGCGCGCAGCCTCCGCCGGTGGCTGGCCTACGAAGGCGGTGGCGGGAAGAGAGTGCCGACGGCGATCTCCACGGCCTCGAAGGGGGCGGCCCGCGCGCTCTCCCCGTTACTCCACGCCCCGAGGCGGACCCACCTCCCGCTCTGGGCCTCGAGGGCCTCCAGCGTCCGCAGCTCGATGTCCGCCAGCCAGTAATGCGGAACCCCGGCCCGCAAGTAGAGGTCCGCCTTGATCGTGCGGTCGCGCCGGGCGGTGCCCGGAGAGAGCACCTCGCACACCCAGTCCGGAGCCAGGGTGATCGGCCGCTCCGCCGGGAACTCGGGCATGCGCTCCCGCCGCCAGCCCACGAGGTCGGGAACGACGATGTCGTGCGGACCGAGCTGCACGTCCGGCTCGATCAGGAGCCACCAGCCGCCGGGCCCGCCCTCGCCGAGATCGAACGGAGGCGCCAGGCTCGAGGAGAGGATGACCTGCGTCCTCCCGTGCGCCGGCCGCGGCCGCGGGTGAGTGATCAGCTCGCCCGCCAGCACCTCGGCCCGGAGTCCGTCCTCGGGCAGCGCCAGGAGGTCCGACCACCCGGCCGGCCGCTTCAGCGTCTCCGCCATGGCTGAGCCAGCCTACCATCGGGGAGCAACACGATCGCCTCCGGCATCCCGGATGGCCCCCCGACCTGAGAACGAGGTCAGGGAGGTGACGAGCCCTCCGTCGCCTCCCGCATCGCCTCCTGCTGGGCGGCGGTCCACGGCGGTACCACGCCGTTCATGCGCGCGTAGGCGATCGCCTGGCCGAGGTGCTCGTGGAGGTGGCCGAGGACGACGAGCAGGAGCTGGCGCTTGGTCCACATCTGGCCGAAGAACTCGACCTTGGCGTCGAGGTCGGCCTCGGCGACGCCCTCGACGGTCGAGCGCAGGTGGTCGAACGCGCGCGACAGGCGTTCGGCGACCGCCGCCTTGTCGGTGGTCGCGGTGTCCCAGGCCTGGATCTTGTCGATGCCGAGCTGGTCCGCGAGGTCGGCGGGCGGGGCGTAGCCGGCGACCGCGGGCAGCATGTAGTTGGCGAACGCGATGTGGAGGTAGACCTCGCTGGTCGAGCGCACGCCCTCGGCGGGCCGCCAGGTGTAGACCTCCTGGGGCATCGCCCCGGCGAGCGCGAGGATCTGCTCGCGGACGCGGTCGACCTCGGCGAGGTAATCGCCGAGGAAGGTCGGCGGCGCCGACTCCTCGGCGGCGGCGGCGGGCGGGCTGTCCTCGGCGGCGAGCGCGGCGGGGGCAGGAGCGGCGACCGCAAGCAGGCCGAGGGCGAACAGAGCGAACGGCAGGGTCGAGGGCCGGAACGAACGCATCGTCTCCTCCTCCTTTCGGGAAACGGACGACCGGGGTGTCCGCCGCTCATCATGGCACGCGAGGCCTCACGGCCGTCTATAATGAGTTCAGTCATGGCCACCGAGGGCGAGCTGAAAGACCTGGGAGACCAGATCGCCGACGTCGCCGAGGGAGTGCGGGATCACACCCAGGGAATCCCGTCTCTGAGCGAGAGACTCCAGAGGACGCGCGACGCGATCGACTTCCTCGGCCGCAAGGCCCTGAAACCAGAGGACTACGAGCAGCTCAAGGCGATCGCCGGCCTTTAGGAGACCGGGCTGCGTCGCTCCCGCCCCCCGGAGTTAGGATCGCCTCCGGGTGGGACGATGCAGCTCGCCAAGGGTGATCGCCTCGGAACCTACGAGATCGTCGCGCCGCTCGGCGCGGGCGGCATGGGTGAGGTCTACCGGGCGCGCGATCCGCGGCTGGGGCGGGAGGTGGCGGTCAAGGTGCTGTCACGGGCCGCCGAGGACGATCCGAGCCGCTCCGCCCGGCTCGAGCGCGAGGCGCGCCTGGTCGCGGCGCTCGCCCATCCCAACGTCCTCACCGTCCACGACGTCGGGGAACAGGACGGCACTCATTTCCTGGTCACCGAGCTGCTCGAGGGCGAGACCCTGCGCGAGCGGCTCGCCCGCCGCGGCACGCTGCCCTGGCGCGAGGTGGTCGACCTCGGCGTGGCGGCGGCGCGCGGCGTCGCGGCGGCCCACCTGCGCGGGATCATCCACCGGGACCTCAAGCCCGAGAACCTCTTCTGCACCACCGAGGGGCAGTGGAAGGTGCTCGACTTCGGCCTCGCGCGCCTGCTCGACCCGACCGCCGACGCCACCTCGGGCGCCGACGCCGACACCGCCCTGACCCGCATCGGCACGTTGCTCGGCACCGCCGCCTACATGTCGCCAGAGCAGGCCCGCGGCGAGCCGGTCGACGAGCGCACCGATCTCTTCGCGCTCGGCGCCGTCCTCCACGAGGCGCTCGCCGGCCGCTCGCCGTTCCGGCGCGACAACGCCGGCGCGACCCTCGCCGCGGTGCTCGGCGACGATCCGCCGCCGCTGCCCTCCGGCATCGAGGCGCCGCCGCGGCTAGTGCGGCTGATCGCGCGCTGCCTGGCCAAGGACAGGGAGGACCGGCCGGCCTCGGCCGCCGACCTCGCCGACGAGCTCGAACGGATCGGCTCCGATGGCGCGCCGCGCGAAGCCGCGTCGCCCTCGATCGCCGTCCTTCCGTTCCGCGACATGAGCGCGGAGCGCGACCAGGGCTACTTCTGCGAGGGGGTCGCCGAGGAGATCCTGCACGCCCTGACCCGCGTCGAGGGCCTGCGGGTCGCCGCGCGCACGTCGTCGTTCCAGTTCGACGCCGGCGGCGACGTCCAGGAGGTCGCCGGCCGGCTCGAGGTCGGCCACGTGCTCGAGGGCAGCGTCCGCCGCGACCGCGAGAACCTGCGGGTCACCGTGCAGCTCATCGACGGGACCACCGGCTTCCACCTCTGGTCGGAGCGCTACGACCGCTCGTGCGCCGACGTCTTCGCGATCCAGGAGGAGATCGCCGCGAGCGTCGCCGCCAAGCTCGCCAACGGCCTGACCGAGGGGGCGCGCCGGGCGATCCGCCGCCGCGGCACGCGCAACCTCCTCGCCTACGACCACTACCTGCGCGGGCGCCGGCTGGCCAACGAGCACCGCCACCGCAGCCACCTCCAGGCCTCCGCCGAGTACGAGGCAGCGCTCGCGGCCGACCCCGGATTCGCGGCGGCGCTGGCGGCGTACGCCGAGAGCCAGACCCAGATCTACCTCTGGCACGGCCGGGACCCGCAATCGCT
>Ga0256864_1000317_pt1 | contig 18596 bp, 14 predicted proteins | sample RVTome_11_FD_187336 | JGI IMG/M metagenome (GOLD analysis project Ga0256864, IMG submission 187336) | Soil microbial communities from uranium-contaminated site in the Upper Colorado River Basin, Wyoming, United States - RVT147D111 HiSeq ... | reverse complement strand
CACCACTTCCGCACCAGGCTCCGGACGGTCCGAGTAATGCACGATGCCATCCTTGTCGACCCAGCGGTATGCCTGTGCAAGCACGGCGCCTGCAAGCAGCAGGAGGCCAATTCCGGTAAAGAGGCGTTTTTGCATGCAGTCAGCATAGCTTGGGGCACCGTCCGTCGCCAGCGGCCGGGAGGCAAAATGCCGCCCGGGTCACAGTTTTGCCGGCTACAGGCTGTAGTACATGTCGAACTCCACCGGGTGGGTGGTCATTCGCAGGCGGGTGACATTCTCCTTTGTGAGGTCGATATAGGCGTCGATCAGGTCGTCGCTGAAAACATTGCCGACTTTCAGGAACTCGCGGTTCTTGTCCAGCACATCGAGTGCTTCCTCGAGCGAAAAGGCCACGAGCAACAGGTTTTTCTCTTCTTCGGGCGGCAGGTCGTAAAGATCCTTGTCCATGGCGTCGCCGGGGTGAATCTTTTTCTGAATGCCATCGAGACCGGCAAGCAACATCGCGGCAAACGCGAGATACGGATTCGCCATCGAATCCGGGAACCGCACTTCGATGCGCCGGCCTTTCGGATTGGCCTCATAGGGGATGCGAATGGATGCCGAGCGATTGCGCGCCGAGTACGCAAGGATGGTTGGCGCCTCGAAACCCGGAACCAGCCGCTTGTAACTGTTGGTTGCCGGATTGGTGAACGCATTCAGTGCCTTTGCATGCTTGATAATTCCGCCAATGTAGTAGAGCGCCGTGTCGGACAGTCCACCGTAACCGTCACCGCTGAACAGGTTCTTGCCGCCCTTGAACAAGGACTGGTGCACATGCGCGCCGTTGCCGTTGTCATTGATCAGCGGCTTCGGCATGAAAGTCGCGGTCTTGCCGTAACTGTGTGCAACGTTGTGCACGACGTACTTCAGGATCTGCACTTCGTCCGCCTTGCGGCACAACGTGCTGAAGCGCACGCCGATTTCGCACTGTCCTGCGGTAGCCACTTCGTGGTGATGCACCTCGGTCTGAAGGCCCATTTCCTCGAGCGCGAGACACATGGCCGAGCGTATGTCGTGCAGCGAGTCGACCGGCGGCACCGGGAAATAGCCGCCCTTCACCGTGGGGCGGTGGCCGGTGTTGCTGTCTTCGTAACTTCGGCTGCTGTTCCAGGCGCCTTCGCTGGAGTCGATCGCGTACATCGCGCCCTGCATGGTTGAATCCCAGCGCACGTCGTCGAAAATGAAGAACTCGTTTTCCGGACCGAAGTAAGCAACATCTGCGATGCCCGTCGACTTCAGGTAGGCTTCCGCGCGCTGCGCCAGCGTTCGCGGGCAGCGGTCATAGCCCTGCATCGTTGCGGGTTCGATAACGTTGCAACGCAGGTTCATCGTCACTTCTTCGGAAAAGATATCGATGACCGCGGATGCCGGGTCGGGCATCAGGATCATGTCCGACTCGTTGATTCCTTTCCAGCCAGCGATCGAAGAGCCATCGAACATCTTGCCGTCCTCGAAAATCTCTTCGCTCACAACCCGTGCCGGTACAGTGACATGCTGTTCCTTGCCCTTGGTGTCCGTGAATCGGAAGTCGACGAACTTGACGTCTTTTTTCTTTATCAGGCCGAGAACCTCAGCGGGGGTCATTGATCACTCCTCCAGTTTTGTGAATGCGATGGCGGCCCTGCGGACTGGACGCCGTATGCTTAGCGAGTGCAGAAAATGTGCCACCCGGGGCGATTTCGCAAGTAATTGATCCTTATAAATATATCGATAATGTCGGGCAGCCGGGTTGCACCAAAATAGCGCTTTGCACCTTGGTTTCGCACTATCGTAGTGCATATTTCCCCAGCCTGCACTGCTTTGGTGGCCCTTTCGCGTACGGGTCGGATGCGCTGTCGGCCGGTGCCGAGGGCGTCTACCGGCGCCGGGATATGCGGTTATACTGCGCGCCACCGGATTAGCGCGAAATCATTGATGGACAAGGAAATAGCAGCCGCCCCAGGCAACTTTCAGGAGCTGATTCTGTGCCTGCAGCAATTCTGGGCGGAGCGCGGCTGCGTCATCGCCCAGCCCTACGACATGCCGATGGGAGCCGGGACCTTCCATCCCTCCACCTTTCTGCGCGCCGTCGGGCCGGAGCCGTGGTCCTCAGCCTATGTACAACCCTGCCGCCGGCCTGCCGACGGCCGCTACGGCGATAACCCGTTTCGCCTGCAGCATTACTATCAGTACCAGGTGGTCATCAAGCCATCGCCTCTTGGCCTTCAGGAGCTGTACCTGGATTCGCTGCGCGCCATCGGCGTCGATACGTCGATACACGACATCCGATTTGTCGAAGACAACTGGGAATCGCCGACTCTCGGCGCATGGGGCCTCGGATGGGAGGTGTGGCTGAACGGTATGGAAGTCACGCAGTTCACGTACTTTCAGCAGGTGGGCGGACTCGAATGCCGCCCGGTGACCGGTGAAATCACTTACGGTCTGGAGCGGCTCGCGATGTACCTGCTGGATGTCGAGAGTATTTTCGACATCACCTGGACCGACGGTCCGCTCGGCCGCGTGACATACCGGGACGTATATCATCAGAACGAGGTCGAGCAGTCACGGTACAACTTCGAGCATGCCGACGTTGCCGCGCTGTTCGATGCTTTCGATCACGCCGAGAGAGAAAGCGGACGCCTGATCGAACTCGGCCTCGCTTTGCCTGCGTACGAACAGATGCTGACTGCCTCGCACACATTCAATCTGCTCGATGCCCGCAAGGCAATATCGGTCAGCGAGCGTCAACGCTTCATACTCAGAGTCAGAACGATGGCGCGCGCGATTGCCGCGGCCTACTACGCCAGTCGTGAGGCGCTTGGTTTTCCCATGCTCGCCAGTGTCAGGCAGCCGGCCGGAGCTGCCTGAACATGACGAAGCCGAAGACCGCCGACTTCCTGGTTGAAGTCGGAACCGAGGAGCTGCCGCCCAAATCGCTGAAAACGCTGATGGACGCATTCGCCGCGAATCTCGGCGCGTTACTCGACGAAAACCGGCTGGAGCACGGCGAAGTGCGCGCTTTAGGGACCCCGCGCCGGCTTGCCGTAGTAGTACACGCGCTGGCGCGATCGCAACCGGATCGTGAAGTCGAACTCAAGGGCCCGCCCGTTTCCGTGGCCTTCGACCGGGATGGCGTTTCCAGGCCCGCGGCCCTCGCTTTTGCGCGAAAATGCGGCGTCGAGGTTTCGGATCTCCGCCGGGAACGCACTGACAAGGGCGAGTGGCTCGTTTGCTCGATTTCCGAGAAAGGCGCGCCGGCGGCGCAACTTCTGCCGGCAATCGTGCAGCAGGCGCTGGACAGGTTGCCGATTCCCCGGCGTATGCGCTGGGGATCCTCCGACGCGGAATTCGTCCGTCCCGTGCATTGGCTGGTCATGTTGCACGGGAGGGATCTCGTCGACGGCGTAGTTCTCGGGATACACGCCGGCAAGAAGACCCGGGGCCACCGGTTTCATGCGCCACGGGAATTTACGGTCAGCTCACCCGCACAGTACCTGGAGCTGCTCGAGGACAAAGCCTTCGTGCTCGCGGATTTCGCGGCACGGCGCAAACGCATCGTCGAGCTCGTGGATGACGCTGCACGCGAAGCGGGCGGGCGGGCCGGTGGCGATCTGGCATTGTTTGACGAAGTTACTGCGCTGAATGAATGGCCCGTCGCCATAACCGGAACTTTCGACAAGGAATATCTAAGCCTGCCAAAGGAAGTGATTGTTGCCACACTCACAGGGCACCAGCGTTACTTCCCGGTCTCGGGCAAGGCCGGTGAGTTGCTGCCGGTATTCGTCGCCGTCGCGAATATCGAGAGCAAGGAACCGGAACGGGTGCGTCATGGCAACGAGCGTGTCATCCGGCCAAGGCTTGCCGATGCGGCGTTCTTCTGGGAAACGGATCGCAAGTACCCGCTGGCCGATCGCGTCGATGCCTTGAAGAGGGTTGTTTATCAACAGGGGCTGGGCAGCATGGCCGACCGCAGCCAGCGCGTTGCCGTACTCGCGGAAAAGGTTGCGGCTGCGGCGGGCGCCGCCCGTGACGAAGTGCAACGCGCGGCGCTGCTCGCGAAGTGCGACCTGGTGACGGGTATGGTTGGCGAGTTTCCGGAGCTGCAGGGCCTGATGGGCCGTTACTATGCCGAAGCGGATGGCGAGCCCGCAGCTGTTGCCGCAGCGATTGGTGAGCATTACATGCCGCGTTTCGCCGGCGATGCATTGCCCGCCACCGCCGGCGGCATCGCGCTCGCGATTGCCGACAAACTCGATGTGCTGGCCGGACATTTTTCACTGGACCACAAACCCACCGGGGGCCGCGATCCATTTGCTTTGCGGCGCGCCGCTCTTGGCCTCGTGCGAATCACGATCGAGAAAGAGCTGGACCTCAACCTGGACGACCTGCTCCTGTCCGCCCTGGACGCCCAACCAGCGAAAGCAGCGGATTCAACCGCGCTTTTCGAGTCGCTTCGTGAGTTCATTGTCGACCGGCTGCGTGCCTGGTATCTCGAGCGGCCAGGTTTCGCTCCGGAAATGTTCGAGGCAGTGCGCTGCAAGCGACCGGCGTCATTGCTGGATTTCGATCTGCGTCTCAAAGCGGTCGCGGCTTTCACCCACCTGGACGAGGCGACGGCGCTGTCGTCCTCCAACAAACGAATCGGCAATATTCTTCGGCAGGCGAACCTCACACCAGCGCCACGACTGAAGCCGGCGTTGCTCGTCGACGAAGCGGAGACAGCGTTGCACCGTGCACTGACGACCGCAACGTCGGCCGTGAAGCCATTGCTGGCGCAGCGCCGGTACACAGAAGCATTGACGGCGCTGGCAGGGTTGCGCGTACCGGTGGACCGGTTTTTCGATAAAGTCATGGTCATGACGGAGGATCAGGCGCTGCAGAGGAACCGGCTTGCGCTCTTGTCAGAGCTTCGCGACCTGTTCCTCGATATTGCCGATATTTCCCAGCTGTCGATTGCGTAATTTTCCGCCATGGCCGCCCGACTTGTCATTTCCGATCGCATTGACGTCACTGACGGGCTGCAGCGATGCTGCTGATTCGCTCGCTGCTTTTTCAGTTTTTCTTCTTCGGGTCGGTCGCCGTTGCATCGCTGACCGTGGTGCTCTGCTGGCCGCTCGGCCATCGCATGCGTTTTGCTGTTGCGCGGGCCTGGGGCGCATCGATGCTTGCCGCCGGGCGCTGGATTTGCGGACTTCACTACGTCGTCGAGGGACAGGAGAACATTCCCCGGGTACCGAGTGTCATCCTGATCAAACACTCGACTGTTTTCGAGACCTATGCGCAGCTCGTTTTCTTCCCGATCCAGACCTGGGTACTGAAGCGCGAGCTGAAATGGATCCCGATTTTCGGCTGGGGCCTTGCTCTCATGAAGCCGATCGCGATCAACCGCGGCGCCGGGCACAGCGCAGTCATGCAGGTAATCGAGCAAGGCAGAGCGCGTCTCGCAGAAGGCATCTGGGTTACGGTGTTTCCCGAAGGCACCCGGGTTGCGCCGGGAAAAACAAAAAAGTACGGCGTGAGTGGCGCCGCGCTGGCGCGTGAGGCTGGCGTGAAAATCGTGCCGGTCGCACACAATGCCGGAGACCTCTGGCCGCGCCGGGGGATCATCAAGAAGCCGGGGCTGATCCGGTTCGTCATTGGTCCGCCGATCGATGCCTCCGCGCAGGCACCCAGGGAAACCAATCTGATCGTGCAGGGCTGGATCGAATCAAAGATGCGCGAGATCAGTGACGGGTACGCGAACGGCTGATCGATCGGGTCGGGCAACGCTCTGCAGTGCGCTTGCGCCAGCAGCTAGTTGTCAACGGATTGTCGTTACTGCCGGTATCTTATAACCGACACCGCCCCCGATCCTGCTAAACGTCGAGGTTGGCGACTGTCAGCGCGTTCTTTTCGATGAACTCGCGGCGCGGCTCGACCTGGTCGCCCATCAGGGTCGTGAAAATTTCATCCGCCTTCACAGCATCGTCGATTTTTACCTGCATCAGCCGTCGGGTTTCCGGATTTACTGTCGTGTCCCAGAGCTGCTCCGGGTTCATCTCACCAAGGCCCTTGTAGCGCTGGATCGTCTGGCCCTTGCGCGCCTCACCCATCAGCCACTGTATCGCTTCCGTGAAGCTCGAGACACCGATTTTCCTGTCGGCCCTCTCAACGTATGCGCCAGGGCCAAGAAGACCACGCAACTTCTCGGCGTGCGCACTGATGTGCCGGTATTCGTTGGTATCGAAGAATTCCCGTGGCAAGTATTTCGTTACGCCTATGCCGTGCTGCACGCGGCGAACGGCGATTCGAACCCCCTCTCCGTCCGCATCGCCTCGCTCCAGTTCGGCTGTGTATGCGCCGCCGTTTCCGCTGTCTCCACGATCGCTTCGGACTGCGCCGGATTTTGGTAGCGCCGCCGAAAGCAGTTCGGTCCAGGCCTGAAGCGCATCGAGATCTCCTGTTACGCGCTCGTCTGCGGGCGACATGGTCGCAAGGGCACGCAATACTTTGATGTCATAACGATTGGCGAGTCTCGCGACGATGTTCTCTACCAGAACATGCTCCTTCGCCAAGGCCTCCAGCGCGACCGAAGACAGCGGCGGCGCTGTGGCACTGACATGCAATTGCGCGCCATCCAGCGCTGCATTCAGAAGATGTGCGTTCAGTTCTGCCTCGTCCTTGACATAAACCTCCTGCTTGCCCTTCTTGATTTTGTACAGCGGCGGTTGGGCGATATAGATGTGCCCGCGCTTGATGAGCTCCGGCATCTGCCGGTAGAAGAAAGTCAGCAGCAATGTGCGTATGTGCGAACCGTCGACGTCCGCGTCCGTCATGATAATGATGCGGTGATAGCGCAGCTTGTCGATATCGAAGTCGTCGCGTCCGATACCACAGCCCAGTGCCGTGATCAGCGTACCCACTTCGTTCGACGACAGCATCTTGTCGAAGCGCGCTTTTTCGACATTCAGGATCTTGCCTTTCAGCGGAAGTATGGCTTGCGTACGACGATCGCGCCCCTGTTTGGCGGAGCCGCCGGCCGAGTCGCCCTCGACGAGGAACAGCTCGGACAATGCCGGGTCTTTTTCCTGACAGTCGGCGAGCTTTCCGGGCAGTCCCGCTATGTCCAGCGCACCCTTGCGGCGCGTCATTTCGCGCGCTTTGCGCGCCGCTTCCCTGGCGCGCGCAGCGTCGATGATCTTGCTGACTATGGCGCGCGCTTCCTGCGGTTGTTCCAGCAGGAACTCCTCGAGCCTTTCGGCCACCACAGACTCGACGATACCTTTGATTTCAGATGAAACCAGTTTGTCCTTGGTCTGCGACGAAAACTTCGGGTCCGGCACTTTGACCGACAGAACGGCAGTCAGCCCTTCACGAGCGTCGTCGCCGGTTGGCGCAAGCTTGTCCTTCCGCCCCGACATTTCCTTTTCAATGTAGCTGTTCAGCGTTCTTGTGAGGGCGCTGCGGAAGCCCGCGAGATGTGTGCCGCCATCGCGCTGCGGAATATTGTTCGTGTAACAGAACATGTTCTCCTGGTAGCCGTCATTCCATTGCATTGCGGCTTCGACGACGACGCCATCGCGCTCGGTCTGAAACGCAAATACCGAAGGGTGTATCGCGGTTTTGTTGCGGTTGAGGTGCTGGACAAAAGCACGGATGCCACCCTCGTACTGAAAAACCTCGCGCTTGTCTTCGCGCTCATCGGACAACTCTATGCGCACCCCGGAGTTGAGAAACGACAGCTCACGCAAACGACGAGCAAGTATTTCGTAGTGATATTCGATATTGGTGAATGTGCCTGAGCTCGGTTTGAAACGTATCGTGGTGCCGGTGCGTTTCGATGGCCCGACTTCGGCCAGCGGGGCAACCGGCTCGCCGTGGCGATATTCCTGCTGGTGAATTTTGCCGTCGCGATGGATCGTCAGCAGCAGCTGTTCGGACAACGCGTTGACCACGGACACGCCGACCCCGTGCAGGCCGCCCGAGACCTTGTAGGAGTTATCGTCGAACTTGCCGCCCGCATGCAGCACCGTCATGATCACTTCGGCCGCCGAGCGGCCTTCCTCCGGGTGGATGTCTACGGGTATGCCGCGGCCGTCATCAGTCACCGTTACCGACTCGTCGGCATGGATGGTCACCGTAATAACCGAGCAGTAAGCCGCCAGCGCCTCGTCGATCGAGTTATCGACCACCTCGAAAACCATGTGGTGCAGGCCGGTGCCATCGTCGGTATCGCCGATGTACATTCCCGGGCGCTTGCGGACGGCCTCGAGTCCCTTTAAGACCTTGATATTACTGGAAGTATATTCTCTCTTGCCGGTCATTCGACGTCCTCTGCGGATAGCCGGCGCATTGTATCAAAATCGGCTGCTGAAAGTAGTCCAAATACCTGATGTATGGCGTTTTTTCGGCTTTTCCGCCACCGGATCAGGCGACGCGGTGCAGCAGCCCCCGTTCCACGTGGAACAGCACCGGCGATACGCCGAAAATGCGCGGGTCTGGCTCCAACGCCGTGGCGATAACCTGGCAGGCCAGCCCGCCCACCGCCGCCATCAGCCGGCCCAGGGAGCCGGCATCCAGCTCGGCAGCCGGGTCATCCAGCAACAGCAGCAACGGCTGGCCGAGCGCCGTTTGGACCGTTTGCGCTGCAGCAATAACCATACTGCAGGCCAGAAGCTTCTGCTGCCCCCTGGAGATCAGCTTTTGTGCCTGTCGCTCGTCGTAGACCAGCCGCAGGTCTGCCCGCTGCGGCCCGGACAGGGTTGCTCCTTGCTGCCGGTCCCGGTCGAGCCCGGCGACAAGCGCCTCCTGCAACGTTTTGCCACCGGCCCAGCCCCGTCGATATTCGAACCCGACCGGGCCCCCAAGCAGCTGCTCACCGGTGGCCCGCATCGCAGGCCCGGCCAGCGCCAGCACCCGTTCGCGAGCCAGATCCAGCTCGGCCGCCGCACGGCAGAATTCCTGGTCCCAGGCCAAGAGCTCTCCGGCTGCCGACCCCTCCCGCAGCGCGGCGTTTCGCTGCCGCAATGCGCGCCGGAACCGCCGCCACAGCTCCAGGTAGCCGTGTTCCACGTGGAACGCCATCCAGTCCAGATAGCGGCGGCGCTCGTCCGGGCCGCCGGCCACGAGCTTGTGAACATCCGGATCGATAATTTGCAGCGGCAGCACCCCGGCCAGGGCGGCCGCACCGCCATCGGGCTCCCCATCGATGTGCACCTCGAGCCCGGCCCGGCTGTTCCGCACCCCTACCGTTCGTGTGCGCAAGCCAACGCTTACCTTGCCGAGCAACACGAAGGCGGCGGTGCCGTGCCGGGTCAGCGCGCCGGTAGGCGCACCACGGAACGAGCGGCCGCGGCCCAGGTAACCTATGGCCTCAAGGATGCTGGTCTTGCCCGAGGCATTGGCGCCGATGATGAGATTGTTGCGGGGGTCCGGCTCGATCTCTGCCCTGGCGAAGCAGCGAAAATCCGTTATCCCCAGGTATTTAAGCGGCACCGTCGCGCCGCGATAATCAGAGGCGCATCGGCATGACGACGTACTTGCAGTCGTCATTGTCCGGCTGGCGCAGGAGGCAACTCGAATTGCCGTCCACCAGCGCAAGCGAAACCTGTTCCGCGTCAATTGCCCCCAGGGCATCCAGCAGGTAATTGACATTGAAGCCTATCTCTATGTCCGCCCCGGTATAGGTCACGGCAAGCTCTTCTTCGGCTTCTTCCTGCTCCGGGTTGTGTGCCTGCAATACGACCGTGTCTTTCTGGATGGTCAGCCTGATGCCGCGGTATTTCTCGTTGGAGAGGATAGCTGTGCGCTGCAGCGCTGCGCGGAACAGTAGCCGGTCTGCTGCCAGCGCATTGCTTGTGTCCTGCGGGATAACCCGTTCGTACTCGGGAAATCGGCCATCGATCAACTTAGACGTGAACCGGATACCATCCAGCTGGATACGGATGTGATTGCTGCCGAGTTCCAGGTTCAGGGTGCCCTCGCCGGTCATCAGACGCTGCAACTCCAGTACCCCCTTGCGCGGCACAATGACCTGCTGTTCCGGCAACTTGCCGCCCGGCACCTCAACCTGGCACAGCGCCAGGCGATGCCCATCAGTGGCCACTGCCCGCAGGTATTGCTTGCGCGTCTCCAGCAACAGCCCATTGAGGTAATAGCGCACGTCCTGTTGCGCCATGGAAAAATGCGTCTTGTCCAAGAGCCGCCGCAGAGTCTCCTGTGGCAACGCCAGCGACTGGCCGGCATTGATATCTTCAATCGTAGGAAACTCGGCAGCCGGCAGGGTGGTCAACGAGAACTTGCTCTTGCCGGATTTCACCACAAGTTTCTCACCGGCCTGGTTCACGCTGATCTCCGCCCCATCGGGCAGCGCCCGGCAGATCTCCAGCAGCTTCCGGCCCGGTACCGTGACCTCGCCGCCCGTCTGCACATCCACTTCCGCCGTCGCGACCAGCTCGACCTCCAGGTCTGTAGCCGTGATCGCAAGCCTGTCGTTCTTTGCGACGAGGAGCACATTGGCCAAGATGGGCATCGTCTGCCGTCGTTCAACGACGCCGATAACCGCCTGCAACGGCTTCAGCAGGGCTTCTCGGGTAGCGACTAGCTTCATTAAGAACACCTGTTAATAAATATTGGAGACAATTCTCTTATAGTTATTATTAGCAACCCATGGGGCTGTGCATAACTAATATTTCTCTTTTGAAATCAGAATGTTACTACATCCACCCTCGGCCGTAAACTATTGTACGAGCACAGGCAAAGTTGTGCATAGGCTGTGCACTAAAGCGCTTGCTCAAGCAAGCGCAACAGCAACCAACAACTTATCCACATTATCCGGTTAAGGTTCTTAACAGGTTCATGTAGTCCTCATCAACACGCTTTTCCTGCTCTCTCAAAGCGGCAATCCGCCGGCAACCGTGCAACACAGTCGTATGATCCCGGCCACCAAAAGCATCGCCGATCTCCGGAAGGCTGTGGCTGGTCAGTTCCTTGGCCAGGGCCATGGCGAGCTGGCGTGGCCTGGCGATCGACCGCGTCCTGCGTTTCGACAGCAGGTCTGCAACGCGCAGTTTGAAGTAGTCCGCGACGGTTTTCTGAATATTCTCTATAGAAACCAGTCTCTCCTGCAACGAGAGCAAATCGCGCAGGGCCTCCTTCGCAAAATCGACCGTGATCGGTCGGCCGGTAAACTGGGCATTCGCGGTAACCCGGCGCAGCGCCCCCTCAAGTTCACGGACGTTGGAGCGAATGCGCTTTGCGATGAAAAACGCAACTTCCTCGGGCAAGATCAGGGACTCGTTTGCGGCCTTGCTCATGAGGATTGCAACGGACGTTTCCAGCTCCGGCGGCTCGATCGCGACGGTCAGGCCCCAGCCGAAACGCGATTTGAGGCGCTCCTCGAGTCCGCGAACTTCCTTTGGATAGCGATCGCAGGTCAGCACAATCTGCCGTTGTCCCTCCAGCAATGCGTTGAAGGTGTGGAAAAACTCCTCCTGCGACCGGTCCTTGCCGGCAAAAAACTGGATGTCGTCGATCAAAAGTGCATCGAGCGTGCGATATGAGCGCTTGAAGTCAGAAATGGTGTTGTGCTGCAGGCCTCGAACCATGTCGCCAACGAAGCGTTCCGAATGCACATAGCTGACCCGGGCGGACGGGTCGCGCGCCAGCATGGCGTTGCCAATGGCCTGCATGAGGTGAGTTTTGCCTAGCCCTACGCCGCCGTAAATGAAAAGCGGATTGTAGGATTTGCCCGGATTTTCACCGACCTGGTAAGCAGCAGCTCGCGCCAGCTGATTGCTCTTGCCCTGGACAAAATTTGCAAATGTGAAGGTCGGGTTCAGGCGGCTGGCTACAGGCGCAACAGCGACGGCAGGTGCGCGGCTGCGAACCGGCGACACCGGCGCCAACGCCGACTGCCGGGAACCCACTTCGATGACCAGCTCCATCGGGTCACCGCTCCTGTCGATCAGCTGCAAAATTCTTTCGACATAGTGTTGCTGCAGCCAGTCCACGACATAGCGGTTCGGCGCCAGAAGCTTGAGCGCCTTGCCTTCTTCCACGGCCTGCAGCGGACGAATCCAGGTATTGAACTGTTGCTCGGGAAGCTCCGCCTGGAGTTCGCGGACACAGTCATTCCACAGCGTTGTCTCGGTCTGCAACGAAGTCCCCGGGGACAAAAAACAAGGGCGGAAAAAAGCGCTAACAAAAACGTTAGCGGAGCGGCAGTCTAATACGTCTCCGCGGGCCGCGCCATCAAAGGGAAAATACCGCGAAGATCGTCCATTAACTGATTGTTCTATTGACACTAATTAAGTGCCCGCGTACGCTTGCCGGCTTTCTTTTGGCCGGGGACAGCTCCCGGATTTACGCAGGTATCAGGCTAATGAAACGCACATTCCAGCCCAGCGCACTGAAGCGGGCGCGCACCCACGGATTTCGCGCAAGAATGGCAACCAAGGGCGGCCGCCTGGTCCTCAAGCGACGCCGTGCAAAAGGTCGCAACGAGCTCACCCCGTAGCGGTCCGGCTCCGGCTACCGCCTGCGAAGACAGAAATAAATAATATGTCGGGCGAAAAGCCCGATCACCGGTTACAACGAACCAGTCGCCTGACGGACACCGGGTCTTTCGGTCGCGTGTTCAAAGAGGCCCGCCGCAGTCGCGACAACATGTTTACGGTGCTGACAACGGAAAACAGAGGCCAGGGAGCGCGGCTCGGAATGGCCATCTCCAAGAAACACTGCAAGCGCGCAACGTCAAGGAATCGCATAAAGCGCATTGTCAGGGAATCATTCCGCCGGCATCGTGCGGAGCTCGAAGGGCTTGATATCGTGGTCATGAACCAGGGCGGCACGCACCGCGCCCACAACAAAAGCTTGTTCGAGAGCCTCGAGCGCCACTGGATCAAGAGTCGCGTAAGCCGCGCGCCAGCAGTTTCGCCAGAACGGGACCGCTAGCGAAATGGATAACCAGCGACTGCTAGTGTGGGCGGCGTTTGGCCTCATGGTGTGGATTACCTATCAGGCGTGGATGCAGGATTACGGCCCGCAACCCGCGCAGCCGGTGGCCAGTGAGGCCCCGCCGGCCGATGCAGCGTCGGAAAGCGCATCAGACCTGCCGGCACTTGAAGAGCCGCTGGCGGATGCGCCCGACGAACCCCCGGCCCTTGGCGCCACCCCGACGACGGAACCGGAATCGGAGCCAGAACTGGCGGCCGCCGGAATCATTCGCGTGCAAACAGATGTCCTTGACCTGCAAATCAGTGAGCAGGGCGGGACCCTGCAACGGGCGCTGCTCAAGCGCTACCCGGTCGCCAAGGACCGGCCGAATGATCTTGTGGAATTGCTGAGCCCGCAACCGTCCAACCTTGGGCTTTTGCAGACCGGCCTGCGCTCCGCCGGCGGCGGCGCAGAACCGAACCATCTGGCAATATTCAGTGCGACGGCCAACCATTTCGAGCTCGGCGACGCCGACGAGATGTTGGTAACGCTCAGCTGGACAGACGGTCAGGGCGTGACGGTCGAGAAGGCGCTGCGGCTCACCCGCGGAAGCTACCGCATCGATGTCACACAAACGCTGATCAACGACAGCCAGTCCGAGTGGCGCGGAGCAGATTACGCACAGATCCGGCGGCGCTCGTTCCCGGTCGAGCGCTCGATGTTCGACGTCGACTCATACTCGTTCGAGGGCCCGGTCATTTTCGATGGAGAGAAATCGCAAAAGCTGGATCGCGATGACCTTTTGTCGGACGGGCCCATGTCGCAGACCGCAAGCCGTGGCTGGATTGCGTCAATACAACATCATTTTCTGAATGCTGTGGAGCCTGTTTCGGAACAGCCGTATCGCTACAACATTGCCGTTCAGGACAACGTTGCCGTATCGAGCCTCATCGCGGCGCCGGTGACGGTTGCCGCCGGCGGCAAGCACGCCTTTGAAACCACGCTGTTTATCGGACCGAAGTTGCAGGACCAGCTCGAACAGATTTCGCCGCAACTCAAGCTCACCGTGGACTATGGCTGGTTGACCATACTGTCGCAGCCTCTGTTCTGGCTGCTGTCGAAGGTGTACAGCTTTGTCGGCAACTGGGGGCTCGCAATCATATTTGTGACGATACTCATCAAGCTTGCTTTCTACAAGCTGACCGAAGCGAGCGGCCGGTCCATGGCCAAGATGCGCGAGATACAGCCGCGCATGAAAGCTTTGCAGGACCGGTACAAGGACGACAGGCAGCAGCTCAGCCAGGCGATGATGGATCTGTACAAGCGCGAAAAGGTAAACCCGGCCGCGGGTTGCCTGCCGATACTCATACAGATGCCGTTTTTCCTTGCGTTCTATTGGGTGCTTCTCGAAAGCGTCGAAATGCGGCAGGCGCCGTTTGCGCTCTGGATAACGGACCTGTCTTCCCGTGATCCGTATTTCATCCTGCCCTTGATCATGGGGGCTGCAATGTTCTTTCAGCAGAAGCTGAACCCGGCGCCGGCCGATCCGGTGCAGGCCAAGGTCATGCAGATCATGCCGGTCGTCTTTACCGGGTTTTTTGCGTTCTTCCCGTCGGGGCTGGTGCTTTACTGGGTAACCAACACGCTGCTGTCGATCGCGCAACAGTGGCGCATCAACAAGGTCGTGCACGAAGAAGCGCTCGCAGCCAAGGGCATAAAGAAGAAGAAAAACGGCGAAGACTAGGCCGAGCGGTATCGCGGACCATCGCGGAGAGTGAGTAACATGCGCAAGCACGCGCACGGCTACACGCGCGACACGATCGCGGCGGCGGCGACGCCGCCCGGCCGCGGGGGCATAGCCGTTGTGCGTATCTCGGGGCCAGAGACACCGCAGATTGCCCGACAAATCCTGCAGAAATTGCCGAGGCCACGGATCGCAACACTTTGTGATTTTAGCGGCGCCGATGGAGAGCGTATCGATTCCGGAATCGCGTTGTATTTTCCGGAGCCGAACTCCTTTACCGGGGAGCACGTGCTCGAGTTGCACGGTCACGGCGGACCGGTACCGGTTGCCAACCTGATCGATGCAGCTGTCGCGTTTGGTGCGAGACGCGCGGAGCCTGGTGAATTTACCAAGCGCGCTTTTCTGAACGACAAACTGGACCTCGTCCAGGCGGAAGCGGTCGCGGACCTCATAGACAGCGGCTCACGGCAGGCGGCGCGAGCCGCATTTCGGTCGCTTGCCGGCGAATTCTCGGGAGCCGTCGACGCAGTTCAGGAACAGCTGACCCGTCTGCGGATGCACGTGGAGGCCGCGATTGATTTTCCCGAGGAGGAGATCGATTTCCTCGCCGATGCCGGCCTGCGGCTCGCGCTGAAGGAATGCGCGGAATCCTTCGCCACGCTGAACCGGCGGGCGCAGACGGGGCGATTGTTGCGCGACGGCTATTGCATGGTCATCGTCGGCCGCCCGAATGCAGGCAAATCGAGTCTCATGAACCGGCTGAGCGGTGCGGAAACGGCAATAGTTACAGAGATTGCAGGCACGACCCGCGACATATTGCGCGAACGCGTGGATATTGACGGGCTGGCCGTAGAACTCGTTGACACCGCGGGACTACGCGATGACCCGGATCGTATCGAAGCCGAAGGCATTCGGCGCGCAAGGGACGCGATCCGCAGCGCCGATGCCGTGCTTTGGGTCAGCGATGCTACGGAAGGGGTCGAGGTGCAGGCGGATCTCGCCGGGGAGGGCCTGCCGGAGGATGCCCCGCTCATCGTGGTGCGAAACAAGATCGATCTGACTGATGACGCGCCGGGACTTGCCGAAGCATCCCCGCCGACCGTCAATCTGTCGGCGAAAACCGGCGCGGGACTCACCGCGCTGCAACTGGCCATCTGTAACCTCGCGGGGTACCGGGACCTGGGTGAGGGCGCTTTCACGGCAAGGCGCCGGCACCTGGAGGCGCTGGAGCGGGCAAGAGAGCATTTCGATGCCGGCGTGGTTGCGCTTGAGGAAAACAATGCCGGCGAGCTTCTGGCTGAAGAGCTGCGGCTCGCACAGCGGGCGCTGGGCGAGATAACCGGGACTTTCACCAGCGATGATCTGCTCGGACGGATTTTTTCCGAGTTCTGCATCGGCAAGTAATTCGCAAGGGATTCAATCGCTGTCGCTGCGCGCCGCAAACGGCCGCGGACGTATGTTGTACCAGGTTAAGGCAACCGCGATACCGAACAGCGTGTAGCAAAGTATGAAGACCCACGCCGGCGCACGGTAATACAGCAAGGCCTCCAGCCAGTGAGCAATGAACGAACCCGCATAAGGCGCATCGCCGGCGCGGTTACGCAGCGAAATCTCCAGCGTCGTCAAGGGGCACAGAACATCAAGCCACGACTGAAGGACGACCACCGCAATGGCGAGCAGGTGTGCCAGCCGGAACCAGGGGTTCCTGATCCACGACCAGCAGAGCGCCGCGCCGCAAAGAATCAGCACCAGGCCGAGTACGACAAAAGCGACAAAAATGGTGTGCAGCAACAGCACCGCGTCCGCGGCGAGGTGGTACAGGGTTTGGGTATTCACGGCACAACTCCCGGGCACTGCTTCAACTTCGGACCGATTTCATGGCTTTTTCGCAACAATTGGCGCAGAATAATTTAACAATAATCGGATCGGCGTCAAATGTGTGACGCGTCTCGTGCAGACGCCTAAGCGTTCGGTTATTGTGCGCACACTTGGGCAATCTTGGAGACCACTATGAATCGTTTTGTATCTTTTTTACTACTAATCGGGCTTGCTGGCGGCGCAGCGGCGCAGGGCACGCAAGGCAACCCGGGGCTGAAATACACCTACGCCGAAATCGGTTACGGCCAGGTGAATTTTGACAGCCCGGACGTCGACGGCGATGGCTTCAGCATCGGCGGATCGTTCGCCCTGACCGACCAGTTTCACCTTTTCGGCAATTATGGGACAACGGACCTCGATTTCGATATCGATGCCACGACCTTCGACCTGGGCTTCGGCTTCAACCGGCCGATTTCCAACAACATCGATTTCGTCGCGACACTCTCGTATGTGTACGTCGAGTTTGACGCGCCGGGATTCGGCTCGGCAGACGACAACGGTCTCGGCGCTGGTCTCGGCCTGCGCGCGCTGGTCAACCCGCAGATCGAGCTGTTCGGTGGTGTCGAATACATCGACCTGAGTGACAGCGGCAGCGATACCGCGCTCGGCCTCGGCGCCCGTTACAACTTCAACGAACAATTCGCGGTGGGCTTCGCCGGCAATTGGTCAGACGATGCCAGCAGCTACACGCTGACCGGTCGTATGTATTTCTAGACTGCAGCAGTTTCTAGCAATCATGAACCGGGGCTCTGCCCCGGTTTTTTTTGGCAGGCGTCAAACTCAACCCAGCAGACCTTCGCGACGATACAGGCGCGCGCACAGCCACGCGGTCAACGCGCCGGCCGCAAGCGTGCCGATGACCGAAACCGCAACGTGCAGCGCGTCGATCGGTTCGTTCTTGATCATGCCAACGAGCAGCAGGTGCTGGCTCAGGCTCGGTATCAGCATGAGTTCGGTACTCGGGCGCACCTGCAGGATACTGACGATCAGTATCGGCAATGTCGGTGCGAGCAACACTGCGCCAACCCAGGTCTGCGCCTCCTTGTAACTGCGTGTAAAGGACGCAACCAGCGTCATCAGCGAAGCCCCGAGCAAGGTGAACGGCAACAGCAGCAGCAACGCGAACAACACCACGTCGGGCCCGAAGTTCGGTGTCATGCCGAGCTGCTCGAGCGGCAGAAACCTGAGCACGATGGCAAACGACGCAAGGCTCAGCAGGCAGGACAGCGCCATGAAAAAACACGCCGCCAGTATCTTGCCGAAGATGAGCTGGTTGCGCTCGACCGGCAGACACAGCAACGGCTCGAGCGAGCCGCGCTCGCGCTCGCCGGCCGTTGCATCGATGGCCAGGTTCATGCCGCCGGTGAGCAGCGCGAACAGGAAAAAATAGCTCAGCATGCCGAGCAACATTCCCGAGCGACCGCTGGGCGTAGAAACATCCACGAGGTCGATATTCAACGGCCGTAGCACATCAGGGCTGACCCCTCTGGCGCTGAGGCGAACTCCGGCCAACTCCTGGTTATACGATGCCAGCGCCCGAATGGCGCGGCGCGACTCGCGCTCCGCCGTCGTGTTCGACTGGTCGGTCACGACTTCGATGGTCGCCGCCACCGAACGCGCGAGGTCATCGCCGAACGATTCCGAAATGATGACGACTACGTCGTGGCGGCCGGTCCTGACACCATCGATCGCCGCATCGCGATTCTTCGGTGCTTCGGACACGTTGATATTCTGGCTGGCGAGATAGGCCACCAGCGCCGGCGCATGCTCCCTGCCAATGACCGGCAAATCGAGAGCCTCGCCTTCGTTGCCAAGCTGCTGCTTCAGCGACAGGTTGATGACAAAGGCAAACAGGATCGGGCCGAACAACGGACCCATCAGCAGGGCGGAAAGGAGCGTACGCCGGTCGCGGAAATTGTCGGTGATTTCCTTGCGAATGACGACATTGATCGGCCTCATTCGCGTGCGCCCACTTTCTGTATCGCGCGCACGAAAGCGTCTTCCAGGTCGTCGCACCCGGTGGCGTTCCGAATGCCGTCCG
>Ga0256864_1000316_pt1 | contig 18623 bp, 17 predicted proteins | sample RVTome_11_FD_187336 | JGI IMG/M metagenome (GOLD analysis project Ga0256864, IMG submission 187336) | Soil microbial communities from uranium-contaminated site in the Upper Colorado River Basin, Wyoming, United States - RVT147D111 HiSeq ... | reverse complement strand
CGTTCGCGGGCACACTCGCAGCCGCGCGGCGATCGAGGCCCGGCTGGTCAAGCTGGGAAGGCTCGATCCCTCTGCCGTTACCGTGCCGCTGCGCTATCCGCCAAGGCCGCCGGGAGGCCAGCCGCGGCAGGGCAGCTAGGGCCGCCAGCACCGGACGCTCGGGGCGATCCGGCTTCGATCGCGTAGCGACGATCCGTGTCGCCGCCCGGGCGCCGAGGGGCGGCAAGCGGCGGCGCTAACCGAGGGCGCGGTAGATCAGCGAGGCGCCGATCAGGAGGAGAAGCGCGCTCACGAGGCGCAGGGTCGCCGCGCGCGAGATGCGGCGCTGCAGCCGGATGCCGGCCCACAGGCCGGCGAGCGCGAAGGGGACAAGCATGGCAAAGCCGATGAAACGGTCCGCGAGCATGAGCCCGCTCACGAGAAACACCAGCGCGCGGATCGAGACCGAGAAGAGCACCATGTTCGAGAGCGTCGCGCGGTAGGCAAGGATGTCGCTCTTGCGCCTCGAGAGATAGATCGCATAGGGCGGCGCGCCGATGCCGAAGAGCGTCCCGAGCGCGCCGCCCGCGAGCCCCGCGACCGGCGCCCAGCCGCGACCGACAGCGGACACGTCCGTGCCCTGACGCAGCGTGTAGGCGCCATAAGCAACGAGAAACACTCCGAGCGCCCCGACCGTTGTCGCCCGCGGGAGATTGACGAGCAGCGTGACCCCCAGCACCGCGCCGATCAGGCTCGCGGGCACCATGAGTTTCAGCTCCGATTTATCCGCCTCGCGCGAGAATCGCGTGCCGAGTGCAAGCGCCGCCGCCACATCGAGCAGCACGGCCATCGGCAGCACGAATTGAAGCGGAAAGAAGTGCGAGAGCAGCGGGACCGTGAAAAGCGCCGCGCCGAACGCCGTGATGCCGAAGACCACGTAGGCGGCGCCCACCCCTGCCGCGGCAATCACATACGTCGGCAGGTCAAATGGAACGATCATCGGCGAAAAGAAAGCGCCGGCAGTTCAACCGGCGCTTCACTGTGTGCCGCGCCGGTTGAACGGCAAGGCCTGCCTTGTCCGTTCGAACCGGCGCATTTAATCCGGCACGCAAGGTGCCGGATTAAACGATGTTCAGGTGCTCTATCCCCGTCATGATGTCCTTGTCCTTCGCCTCCTTGCCGTGGAGCTTGATCATGAGCCGCAGCTCGTTGACGGAGTCCGCGTTTCTCAGCGCGTCCTCGTAGCTGATCAAGCCCTGCTCGTAGAGGTCAAAGAGATGCTGGTCGAAGGTCTGCATGCCGAGCTCGCGCGATTTGGCCATGATGCCCTTGATCTCGTGCACTTCGCCCTTGAAGATCAGGTCGGAGATGAGCGGCGAGTTGAGCAGCACCTCCACCGCGGCGACGCGCCCCCTGCCGTCCTTCTTCGGAATCAGCCGCTGGGACACGATCGCCCGGATGTTGAGCGAGAGGTCCATCAGCAGCTGCGGCTTGCGCAGCTCGGGGAAGAAATTGATGATCCGGTCGAGCGCCTGGTTCGCGCTGTTGGCGTGCAGCGTCGCGAGGCAAAGATGCCCGGTCTCCGAGAAGGCGATCGCGTAATCCATGGTCTCCATGTCGCGGATCTCGCCGATCAGGATGACATCGGGGGCCTGCCGCAGGGTGTTCTTCAGGGCCGCGTGCCAGTTGTCGGTGTCGACCCCCACCTCGCGCTGCGTGATGATGCAGTTCCTGTGATCGTGCACGAACTCGATCGGGTCCTCGATCGTGATGATGTGGCCGTAGCTGTTCTCGTTGCGATAGCCCGTCATCGCGGCGAGCGTGGTCGATTTGCCGGAACCGGTGGCGCCGACCATGATGATGAGCCCGCGCTTGGTCATGCAGATGTCCTTGAGGATCCCGGGGAGGTTGAGCTCCTCGAACTTGGGGATCGTCGTCGTGATCGTCCGCGCAACGAGGCCCACGCGCCCCTGCTGTATGAACGCGTTCATGCGGAAGCGGCCGATGTCGGGCGGATTGATCGCGAAATTGCATTCCTTCGTCGCCTCGAATTCCTGCGCCTGCCTGTCGTTCATGACGGCGCGTGTGAGCTCCGCCGTGTGCTGCGGCGTGAGCGGCTGGTTGGCCACGGGCGTCATCCGTCCGTCGAGCTTGATCGCGGACGGATAGCCCGCGGTGATGAAGAGGTCGGAGGCCTTCTTCGCCACCATGGCCCTCAAGAGGTCATGCATGAACCTCACTGCCTGGTCTCGATCCATAAGCGTCTCCTCGAATTCCGCGTCCCGGCGCCGTCCCCGCCGCGTTCCCTAGCGGAACATGTCCTTGTTTGCCGCCTTCGCGCGCGCTTCGTCCGTCGAGACGGTGTTGCGCTTGACCAGCTCCTGCAGGTTCTGGTCTAGCGTCTGCATGCCCAGCTGCTGCCCGGTCTGGATCGCCGAGTACATCTGCGCCACCTTGTTCTCCCGGATCAGGTTGCGGATCGCCGGCGTTCCGATCATGATCTCGTGCGCGGCAACACGGCCGGCGCCGTCGCGCGTCTTGAGGAGCGTCTGCGAGATCACCGCGCGCAGCGACTCCGAGAGCATCGCGCGAACCATGTCTTTTTCCTCGGCCGGGAAGACGTCGATGATCCGGTCGATGGTCTTTGCCGCCGAGCTGGTATGAAGGGTGCCGAACACCAGGTGCCCGGTTTCCGCCGCGGTCATGGCAAGGCGTATCGTCTCGAGGTCGCGCATCTCGCCCACGAGGATGATGTCAGGGTCCTCGCGCAGCGCGGATCGCAGCGCGTTCGCAAAGGAAAGGGTATGGGGCCCGACCTCGCGCTGGTTGACGAGGCACTTCTTTGACTCGTGCACGAACTCGATCGGATCTTCGACCGTCAGGATATGGCCGTACTCGTTCTCGTTGAGGTAGTCGATCATTGCCGCGAGCGTCGTGGACTTGCCCGAGCCCGTGGGGCCGGTGACCAGCACGACGCCGCGCGGCTGGCTGGCGATGTCGATAAAGACGCGCGGGCAGTTGAGCTCCTCGAGCGTCAGCACCTTCGAGGGGATCGTCCGGAAGACAGCGCCGGCGCCCCGGTGCTGCACGAACGCGTTCACGCGGAAGCGCGCGAGATTCGGAATCGCGAACGAGAAGTCGCACTCCAGGTTCTCCTCGTAGAATTTGCGCTGCCCGTCGTTCATGATGTCGTACACCATGGCGTGCACGTCCTTGTGCTCGAGCGCCGGCAGGTTAATGCGCCGCACGTCGCCGTGCACCCGGATCATGGGTGGCAGGCCGGCCGAGAGATGGAGATCCGAGGCCTTGTTCTTGACCACGAATGCTAGCAGTTCTGCGATGTCCATTTATAATGCTCCACGTTCAAGTGAGGCCTTCGGAATATGCGTTAACGCGCTGATTCTATTTTGAAACATGAGTCTGCTATTCGCGGGAGATTATGGCCACAATCGCTGCCAACTTGCAAGCAGTTCGCGCACGAATCGAGCGCGCCGCGCACGCCGCGGGCCGGCGCGCCGACGAGATCACGCTGCTCGCCGTGAGCAAGACCGTTCCCGCCGCGCGCGTCATTGAGGCTTATGCCGCAGGTCAGCGCGCCTTCGGCGAGAGCTACGCGCAGGAAGGTGTGGAAAAAATCACGGAACTCGCCTCGATTCCGCTCGAGCGCCGCGTCGCGCGGGCGTGTGGCGAAAGCGAGCGCGCTCAGGCTGGCTCGCCCCCTGGAACGGCGTCCCGGGATGCGTCGGCACCGCCGCCTCTGGAGTGGCACTTCATCGGGCCAATCCAAGGCAACAAGACGCGACTCATCGCCGGGCATTTCCAGTGGGCGCACAGCATCGAGCGCGAGAGAATCGCGGTGCGCCTGAACGACGCGCGGCCGGCGGGCCTGCCTCCGCTCGAGGTATGCATCGAGGTCAACGTCAGCGGCGAGCGCAGCAAGAGCGGCGTCGCGCCCGGCGGCGAGGTGCCGCTTGCCGAGGCGATCGCCCGGCTGCCGCGCCTGAAACTGCGCGGACTGATGACGATTCCCGAGCCGACGTCCGACACGACACTGCAGCGACGCCGATTCGCATTGCTGCGCGAACTGCAGGAAAAGCTCGCCTCGCGCGGCTATGATCTCGATACGCTCTCGATGGGCATGTCCGATGATTTCGAGGCCGCAATCCTGGAAGGCGCCACCATGGTTCGCATCGGCACCGCGATCTTCGGCCCCCGAAATCGGTGACCGGTGACCCGTGACTGGTGACCGGTAATCCACAAACCCGACCGCTGTTAACATAGCCGGCATGCGCAAACAGGTCACGGGTCACGGGTCACGGGTCACGCACTTGTCATGACCATAACATTCATCGGCGGCGGAAACATGGCGAGCGCCGTAATCGGCGGGCTGCTCCGGAAAGGGTGGCAATCCGGGGCGATCACGGTGGTCGAGGTCGCCGCGCCGGCGCGAGCGCAGCTCGAGTCCCGGCTGAAGGTGAAAACCGCCCCGGCGATCGATGCCGCCGCGGCGGACGCCGCATGCATCGTCCTCGCCGTGAAGCCCCAGCAGATGCGCGCGGTGGCGCTTGAGCTTGCGCCGCTACTTCGCGAGCAGCTCGTCGTTTCCATCGCCGCTGGCATTCGCCTCGCCGATCTTTCGCGCTGGCTCGGGGGATACTCCCGGATCGTGCGCGTCATGCCCAACACGCCGGCGCTGGTGCTGTCCGGGGTCTCGGGGCTCTGCGCCGCGCCGGATGTGAGCGCAGAGGACCGGGGCGCAGCCGAACGCATCCTCGGCGCGGTCGGCGCGACGGTCTGGCTCGAGCGCGAGGATCAACTCGACGCGGTGACGGCGGTGTCGGGCAGCGGACCGGCCTACGTGTTTTACTTCATCGAGGCGCTCGAGGGGGCAGCGACCGAGCTCGGCCTGCCGGAAGATGCGGCGCGCAAGCTGGCGCTTCAGACGTTCGCCGGGGCAGTCAGACTTGCGCTCGAAGCAGGCGAGTCCCCGGCCGAGCTGCGCGCGCGCGTAACATCCAGGGGCGGTACGACCGAGCGCGCACTTCTCGCGCTCGATTCGGATGGCGTCAAGTCAGCCATCGCGCGCGCCGTGCGCGCCGCCGCCGAGCGCTCGCGTGAGCTTGGCGACGAGCTTGGCAGGGATTGATTAACCGCAGAGGCGCAACGACGCAAAGGAACCGCGAAGAACATCCTATGACTCGTGCATCTTTGCGCGCGCTTTGCGTCTTGGCGGCTTTGCGGTCGAACTTGGGAGGGAACACGTGCTGTCCGGGGCGGTGATATTTCTTGTCAACGTCGCCTTCAGCCTGTTCACGGTCGCGCTGTTGCTCCGGTTCTACCTGCAATGGGTGAGGGCTCCTTATCGGAATCCCCTGTCCGAGTTCCTGCACGCGCTCACGGACTTCATGGTGCGTCCGGCCCGCCGCGTCATACCGGGTCTGTGGGGGCTCGATCTCGCGACCCTTGCCGTCGCGTGGCTCGTGCAGCTCGTGGAGCTCTACATCCTGCACCATCTTTACGGCTACGAGACCGGCCCGCAGGCCGGCGCGGCGTTTGTGGCCTTTCTGCTGCTGGCACTGGTCGTGCTCGCGCGGATCACGCTCTACATCCTGATGGCGGCGGTCATCATCCAGGTAGTGCTCTCCTGGCTCGGCTCGTACAGTGCCCTCTCGCCTCTCGTGAACAGCATGACGCGGCCGTTTCTGCGCGTCTTCCAGCGCCGCATCCCTCCCATTGGCAACGTCGACCTGTCCCCGCTTTTCCTGCTTGTGGTCATACAACTGCTGTTGATGCTGCCAATCGCCTGGGCCGAGGGCACGCTGACCGCTTTCACGCGGCTGCATTGAAGCCGGGCGTGCGCGCCTCATGACCGTTGAATCGCGCCGCATTCGCCATCATGCTCCTGCGCAGCGGTTCACGCTGAAGCTGCACGTGCAGCCCGCCGCAAGAAGAAGCGGAATCGTGGGACGGCACGGCGACGCGCTCAAGGTAAGGGTTACAGCGCCCGCAGCCGACAACAAGGCAAACGCCGCGCTGATCGAGCTCCTGAGCGCCTCACTCGGCATTCCGAGATCGGCAGTCGTGATCCGGCACGGAGCCACCAGCCGCCGCAAGCTCGTGGAGATCACGGGCGGCCCCGAGCTCGCCGCTTCCCTGGAAAAGCTGCTGCGTCCAGAAAACCCTTGACCACGGAACCACACGGAAATACATCGACGTAAGACCGAAACCGTGGAGCCCTGCGGCAGATCAATGGTTTCCGTGTGGTTCCGTGGCTGTGGGTTCTCCGACCGGGCTCCCGGTCACCGGTCACGGGTCACGGGTCACATGAGGATGATGTCGAACTGTTCCTGGTTGTACGCCGTCTCGACCTGCAGCGAGACGGGCTTGCCGATGAAATCGGAGAGCGAGGCAAGCGACTGCGATTCCTCGTCGAGGAACATGTCGATCACGCGCTGGGAAGCAAGGATCCGGTATTCGCGCGCGCTGAACTGCCGGGCCTCGCGCAGCAGCTCCCGCAGGATCATGTAGCACACCGTCTGCGCCGTCTTGAGCGTGCCGCCGCCCTCGCATAGGGGACAGGCCTCGCACAGCAGGTGCGTCAGCGACTCGCGCGTGCGCTTGCGAGTCATCTCGACCAGCCCCAACTGCGTGAATCCGTTGACGGTCATGCGGGTGCGGTCGCGCGCGAGCGCCTTGCGGAACTCGTTGAGCACGGCGTTCTTGTGCTCATCGGTGTCCATGTCGATGAAGTCGATGATGATGATGCCGCCGAGATTGCGCAGCCGCAGCTGCCGCGCGATCACCTGCGCCGCCTCGAGGTTTGTCTTGAAAATCGTGTCGTCGAAGCTGCGCCCGGTCACGAATCCGCCGGTGTTGACGTCGATCGTGGTGAGCGCCTCGGTCTGATCGATGATGAGGTAGCCGCCGGATTTGAGATCGACGCGACGCGCGAGCGCCTTCTCGATCTCGTCTTCCACGCCATAGAGGTCGAAGAGCGGCCGCTCGCCGCGATAGTGCTCGACGCGCTCGGCCCCATTGGGAGTGAAGTCCTGCCCGAAGGCGAGCATCTGCTGCCACGTTTCGCGCGAATCGACGAGGATCCGCGCGGTCTCCTCATGCACGAAATCGCGCAGCACACGCAGGGAGAGATCGAGATCCTGGTAGAGCAGCGCGAGCGGCGGCGCGACAGCTGCCTTTTCCTGTATCCCCGACCACAGCCGCCTCAAGTAGTCCACGTCGGACTTGAGCTCCTGGTCGGAGGCCGCTTCCGCGACGGTGCGGATGATGAAGCCGCCCTTCTCCTCCGGCGGCAGGATGTGCTGCAGCTTCTCGCGCAGGTGCGCGCGCTCTTCCTCGTCCTCGATGCGCTGCGAGATGCCGATGTGGGACTCCTGAGGCAGATAAACGAGGAAGCGTCCCGCGATGGAGACCTGCGTCGAGAGCCGCGCCCCCTTGGTGCCGATGGGGTCCTTCACCACCTGCACCATGAGGTTCTGCCCCTCGGCGATCAGCTTCTCGATGGGCACGGCCAGCTCACCATTGCTGCGGCGCGCGCCGATGTCGGCCACGTGCAGAAACGCGGCGCGGGCGCCGCCCACATCGACGAAGGCCGACTGCATGCCCGGCAGGACGCGGATGACGCGGCCCATGTAGATGTCGCCGACCAGCCCTCGCGACGTGGCGCGCTCGATGTGCACTTCCTGCGTCACGCCCTGCTCGATCACCGCCACCCGCGTCTCCTGCGGCGTGACGTTGACGAGGATTTCCTCCGTGACGGCCATGACCGGTCGGCTAGACCATGGATACGTTGAAGCGCGCGAGGAGCTCCGCGGTCTCCGCGAGCGGCAGCCCCATGATGCCCGAGTAGCTGCCCGAAATGCGCGTGACGAAGGCGCCCGCGCGTCCCTGGATGGCGTACGCGCCCGCCTTGTCGCCCGGCTCGCCGCTTGCGACATAGCGGCGGATCTCGGCGTCGGCGAGCTCCCGGAACCACACGCTTGAGACCGAGATCTGGGTCTCGACCTGGTCGCGCAGGGCGATCGCAACCGCTGTGATGACCTGATGCTCGCGCCCGGAGAGCGTGCGCAGGATGCGCACCGCGTGCTCCATGTCCTCGGGCTTTCCGATGAGCTGGTCGTCGAAAACCACGGAGGTATCTGCCGCCAGCACGGGCTTTATCGGCAGGCCGCGCTGGGCAACCTGGTACATGCCCGTCGCCGCCTTGGCCGACGCGATGCGCAGCGCGTAGACGCCCGGCGACTCCTCCGGCAACGGCGTCTCGTCGACGTCGGGGCCCCGGCGCAGGTCCTGGCGCAACAGCAACAGCTCGAAGGGCACGCCGATCTGCTTGAGCAGGTCGCGGCGGCGCGGGCTGCGGGAGGCGAGGTAGATGCGTTTGTCAGCCACACTCATATATTAGTGAGCGCTAAGCGGTAAGCGTTAAGCGTTAAGCGGTAAGCGGTAAGCGGTAAGCGGTGAGGGGAAAGGTCCCGATCAGCCTCTTTCTTTGTCTTGCGTCTACCAGCTCGCCCATGATCACTCCTTCTTCACTCCTTACCGCTTACTCCTTACCCCTCACTCGCGATGATAGGGGTGATTGTGCAGGATTGAGGCGGCGCGATAAAGCTGTTCCGCCAGCACCACGCGCGCAAGCCCGTGCGGGAGTGTCAGCGTGGAGAGCGACCAGACCGCGTCCGAGGATCCTTTCACGCTTTGTGCGAGGCCGTCCGCCCCGCCGACGAGGAACGCGACATCGCGTGCGCTTTGCCGCCAGCGGGCAAGCCGCCGCGCGAGCTCCATCGTCGTGACCGGCGCGCCGCGCTCGTCGAGCGCCACGGTCGTGCAACCGGCCGGGACGGCGGCGAGGATGCGCTTCCCCTCGGCCTCGATCGCGCGTCCTGCGCCCGCGCTCCTCGGCGCGGGCTTGAGCGCGACGAGCTCCACGCGCATTTCGCGCGGCATGCGCGCAGCGTATTCCGCAAAACCGGCGTCGATCCATGCCGGCATACGGTGTCCTACCGCCACGACGAAGAGTCTCATGGCGGCCGGTTGTGCTCAGGCCGAAGCCCGCCGGCTCCCGCGGCGCGCCTTGCGCGCCGGCGGTCCCCACAGCTCTTCCAGGTTGTAGTACTTGCGCGCGGCGGGCTGCATGATGTGAACGACGACGGGACCCAGGTCGACCAGGATCCATTCGCCCTCGCGCTCGCCCTCCACTCCGTAGACGCGCGCGCCCGCCGCCTTCAGCTTCTCCTGCACATTGCGCGACAGCGCCTTGCCCTGGCGGGCGGAATCGGCGCTCGCGAGGATGATGCGATCGAAGAGAGCGGTCATGCGCCTTACATCCAGCACCACGATGTCGCGCCCCTTGATGTCCTCCAGCGCAGCAACCGCGGCCTTGACCAGCTTGTCGAGTCTCATCACCTATGAATAAAGACCGTTCGAACGAATATAGTCGAGAACCGCCGCGGGCAGCAAATAGCGCGGGCTGCGGCCCGCCCGCAGAATCTCGCGCAGCGCCGTCGCCGAGATATCGAGCGCCGTAAAGGGCACCACGACGATGCCGCCGGCCGGCGAGAGGTGGACCGCCAGCGGCTGCTGCATCAGGCGCGCCGTGTACTCGCGCGCGAGCGGCTGCGGCATCTTCTCCGCCCACCGCTCGACCGGGAAGCCCGGACGGTGCGCGACCGCGACGTGCGCAAGCCCGAAGAGCTCGTGCCAGCGATGCCAGGTCGCGAGCTCGAGAAAGGCGTCCGCGCCAAGCATCAGCACGAGCGCCTGCGCTGATCCGGCTTCCGCGCGCATCGACGTGAGCGTGTCGAACATGTAGCCCGGTCCCGAACGGTGAATCTCGCGATCGTCGACGCGGAAGCGCGGGTTTCCTTCCACGGCGAGCCGCGTCATGGCAAGGCGGTGCTCGCTCGAGGCGACCGGCGCTGCCCGGTGGGGCGGCGTGCCGCTCGGGAGCAGGCGCACCTCACCGAGACGGAGCGCTTCGCCGAGCTCCTCGCCCAGGCGCAGGTGCCCGTAGTGGATGGGGTCGAACGTTCCCCCGAGAATTCCGATCGGAGCGGTTGACATCCGTCAACCGCTCCGGTGACCGGTGATGAGTGACGGGTGATGTGTCGCTTGCAACAGCCGCGACCTGCACGATTCACGATTCACGTTTCACGTTTCACGATTCACGGAATCAGAGGACGAGGCGCCTGATATCCGAGAGGACGCTGCTCAGGAATGCGATGAAGCGCGCGCCCTGCGCCCCGTCGATGACGCGGTGATCGTACGAGATCGACAGGGGCAGCATGAGGCGGGGCGCGAAATCCTTGCCCGACCATACCGGCTTCATCGCCGATTTGCCCACTCCCAGTATCGCCACCTCGGGGGCGTTGATGATCGGCGAGAAGTGGCCCCCGCCGAGCCCGCCCAGGCTGGAGATCGAGAAACATCCGCCCTGGAGGTCGGTCGGGGATATCTTCCCCGCGCGCATGCGCTCGCTCACCTCGCCCAGCTCGCGCGCAAGCTCGAGCAGCCCCTTCTTGTCCACGTCGCGGATCACCGGGACGACCAGCCCGTTCGGGGTGTCCACGGCAACGCCGATGTGGAAGTACTGCTTGAGCACCAGGCTCTCGCCGTCCGGCGACAGCGACGCATTGAAATGCGGATGCTGCTTGAGCGCGACGACCACGGCCTTCAGCAGGAAGCAGAGGATGGTGAAGCGGATGCCCTGTTTCTTCGCCTCCTCGACCTGGATCTTCCGGAATTCCTCGAGCTCCGTAATGTCGGCCTCGTCATGCTGCGTGACGTGCGGAATCGTGATCCAGTTGCGGTGCAGGTTCGCTCCCGAGAGCTTCTTGATGCGCGAGAGCGGCTGCGTCGTGACGGGACCGAACTTGGCGAAGTCCACCTGCGGCAGCGGCGGCAGCGCGAGTCCCAGACCGCCCTCACCGCCGCCCGGCCGCGCGAGCGCCGTCTTGACGTAATGCTGGACGTCCTCCTTGAGCACGCGCTCCTTGGGCCCGCCGCCTTTGACGCGGGTGAGGTCGACTCCCAGCTCGCGTGCGAATCGCCGCACCGAAGGGCTCGCATGGGCGCGCGCGAAGCCGCTCTCGTCGACGGGAGCCTCGGCAGCGGCCGGGGCACGCGCGGGCTCCTTCTCCGCTTGAGCGGGAGCCCTTGCCGGGGCCGGGCTTTCCGCCTTGCGCGGCGCCGGCGCGGACGCCGGGCGCGGCTCAGGCGTCGCGGCCGCCGCCGGGCGGGCTGTGTCTCCACCATCCGCAGCGTCGAGCACGAGAACCGGCGAGCCCTCTGAAACCTTGTCGCCGACCTTGACCTTGAGCTCCTTCACGACCCCGGCAGCCGGCGAGGGAACCTCCATCGTCGCCTTGTCCGATTCCAGCGTGATGAGGGAGTCCTCGGCCTTGACGTTGTCGCCCGCCTTGACGAGAACCTCGATCACCGGCACGTCCTTGAACTCGCCGATGTCGGGCACTTTCACTTCGATGACGTTGCTCATCTGATTCGAGTCGCCCGCGACCGACCGGTCAGACGCGGGCAGGATTGGGCTTGTCCGGATCGACTCCGTACTGCTTGATCGCCTCCGAAACCTTCTTGTGCGGCAGCGCCTCCTGATCGGCAAGCGCCTTGAGGGCGGCCACGGCCACATGATGCCGGTCGACCTCGAAGAAACTGCGCAGCGCGCGTCTGGTATCGGATCGCCCGAAACCGTCCGTTCCCAGCACGCTGTAGCGCCCCGGCGATGGCAGGAAGCCGCGGATCTGATCGGCGTAGGTCTTAATGTAGTCGGTCGCGGCGATGACCGGACCGACGCGGTCGCGCAGACACTCCTCGACGTAGGGGGCGCGCGGCTCCTTCTCGGGGTTCAGCATGTTCCAGCGAACCGTCTCGACCCCGTCGCGGCGCAATTCATTGAAGCTCGTCACGCTCCAGATGTCCGCGGACACTCCGAAGTCCTTCGCAAGCAGCTCCGCGCCGGCGATGACCTCGCGCAGGATCGTCCCGCTTCCGAGCAGCTGCACTTTAGGCTGGCCCTTCCTCTCGGTCTTGCCTTCCGAGAAGAGATACATCCCGCGCAGGATCCCCTGCTCGGCGCCTTCGGGCACAGGCGGATGCGCGTAATTCTCGTTCATGACCGTGATGTAGTAGTAGATGTCCTCCTGCTCCTCGTACATGCGGCGCAGGCCGTCCTGGATGATGACCGCCAGTTCGTAGGCGAAGGTCGGGTCGTATGAAACGCAGTTCGGAACGGTGGACGCCAGCAGGTGGCTGTGGCCGTCCTCGTGCTGCAGGCCTTCCCCGTTCAAGGTGGTCCGGCCCGCGGTGCCGCCCATGAGAAAGCCGCGCGCGCGCATGTCGCCCGCGGCCCACGCGAGGTCGCCGACGCGCTGGAAGCCGAACATCGAGTAGAAGATGTAGAACGGAATCATCGGCTGGTTGTGCGTGCTGTAGGATGTCGCGGCGGCGATCCACGAGCACATCGCGCCCGCTTCGCAGATACCCTCCTGCAGGATCTGCCCGTTCTTGTCCTCCTTGTAGTACATGAGCTGATCGGCGTCCTGGGGCGTATAGAGCTGGCCGACGTGCGAATAGATGCCGAGCTGCCGGAACATGCCCTCCATGCCGAAAGTGCGCGATTCATCGGGAACGATCGGCACGACAAACTTGCCGATGTTCTTGTCGCGAATGATGGTGTTCAAGATACGGACGAACGCCATCGTGGTGGAAATCTCGCGCCCGTCCGTGCCCTTCAACTGCGGCTCGAAGGCGGAAAGCGCGGGCACCTTGAGCGGCTCCGACTTGCGCCGCCGCGCCGGAATGCTTCCGCCCATGGCGGCAAGCCGCTCGCGCAGGTACTTCATCTCCGGGCTGTCCTCGGGCGGCTTGTAGAAGGGAACCTCCTCGAGCTTCTCGTCCGGGATCGGGACCTGGAAGCGGTCGCGGAACGCCCGGATGGAAGCCGTCCCCATCTTCTTCTGCTGGTGGGTGATGTTCTGGCCTTCGCCCGCCTCGCCCATGCCGTAGCCCTTCACCGTTTTCGCGAGGATGACCGTGGGCTGATTCTTGTGCTTCACCGCCGCCGCGTACGCCGCGTAGATCTTGTGCGGGTCGTGCCCGCCGCGGTTGAGCCGCCAGATGTCGTCGTCGGACATGTTCGCAACCATCTCGAGGAGCTCGGGATACTTGCCGAAGAAGTGCTTGCGCACGTAGGCGCCGTCGTTCGCCTTGAAGCGCTGGTATTCGCCGTCGACGCACTCCTCCATGCGCTTCAGCAGCAGACCCTTGGTGTCGCGCAGGAAAAGAGGATCCCAGTAGGAGCCCCAGATCACCTTGATCACGTTCCAGCCGGCGCCGCGAAACGCCGCTTCCAGCTCCTGGATGATCTTGCCGTTGCCGCGCACCGGGCCGTCGAGGCGCTGCAGGTTGCAGTTCACGACGAAGATGAGGTTGTCGAGCTGCTCGCGCCCGGCAAGCGAGATCGCGCCGAGCGACTCGGGCTCGTCCATCTCGCCGTCGCCCATGAACGCCCACACCTTGCGTCCCTGCGGCTCGATGATGCCGCGGTCCTTGAGGTAGCGCATGAAGCGCGCCTGGTAGATCGCCATGATCGGCCCGAGCCCCATCGACACCGTGGGGAACTGCCAGAAGTCCGGCATGAGCCACGGATGGGGATAGGACGAGAGGCCCTTGCCGCCCACTTCCTGGCGGAAATTGTTGAGCTGGTCCTCGGAGATGCGGTGTTCGAGATACGCGCGGGCGTAGAAGCCGGGAGCGGAGTGTCCCTGAACGTAGACGAGGTCCCCGCCGAAGCTCTCGTTCGCCGCGCGGAAGAAGTGGTTGAAACCGACGTCATAGAGCGTCGCGGCCGAGGCGAAGCTCGCAATGTGGCCGCCGAGCTCGGAGGATTCCTTGTTGGCGCGCACCACGGTCGCCATCGCGTTCCAGCGCACGAGCGAGCGAATCCTGTGCTCGATCTCCGCATCGCCGGGCGAGCGCTCCTCCTGGGAGAGCGGGATCGTGTTCATGTACGCCGTGTTGGCGTTGTACGGGATGTAGGCGCCGGCGCGGCGCGCCTTTTCCGTCAAGCGCTCGAGGAGATAGTGCGCCCGCGCAGGACCTTCGCGCTCGAGGACCGAAGCGAGCGCTTCCAGCCACTCGCTCGTCTCTTGAGGATCAACGTCGGGTTGTATGTCTCTCAGGTCCATTGCGGGCACCTCCGCGCCTCTTTGGGACTCGCTGCCGGCGAGCATCCGTGTCCGGCAATCAAGTACTGACGACACCTCGCGTTGGGGCGGCCATTATAGCACCGGGAAATTGCCGCTTTTACGCGGCAATTTAATGAGATACCCCCGCCTGCGCTGCGTGGCCGGCCCCCGCGCTCGAAAACCTGCTAGCGACCTTCGAACTTAAGCGGACGCCTCTCGAGAAAGGCAGCCATGCCTTCCTGTCGATCGGCGCTCGCGAAGCTTCGGCCGAACAGCTCTGTTTCGAGCGCCAGCCCTGCGGCAAGTTCCAGATCGGCGCCCCGCCGCACCGCGTCCTTGGTGCAGCGCACGGCGACGGGGCCCTTGCCGGCGACGAGGCGCGCCACTTCAAGGCCCGTCCGCATGAGCTCGGCGGCAGGGCAGACCGCGCTCGCGAGGCCGATGCGCAAAGCCTCCTCGGCGTGGACCTGGCGGCCGGTCGTCAGCAGCTCGAGCGCCCGGGCGGAGCCGATTCTCCTCGGGAGCCGCTGCGTGGCGCCGAAGCCTGCGCAAATCCCCAGGTTGACTTCGGGTTGCCCGAAGACCGCGCGCTCCGAGGCGATGATCCAGTCGCAGGCGAGCGCAACCTCGCAGCCGCCTCCCAGGCAGTAGCCGTTGACGAGCGCGATCACCGGCACCGGTACCGCTTCAAGGAGGGCGAAAGCGCGCGAGCCGCGGCTCGAGAACGCGGCGCCCTCCTCCGGAGTGAAGTTGCGCATGACCGCAATGTCGGCGCCCGCGACGAAGGCTTTCTCGCCCGCCCCCGTGACGAGCGCCGCACGCGCGGCGTCATCCCGCGCGATATGCTCCGCCGCCGCAGCGATCTCGTCGAGCGTCGCGGCGTCCAGCGCGTTGAGCGCTTTCGGCCGGTTGACCGTCAGGAGATAGATCCCGGCTTCGGGCTGCTCGAGCAGGATGTTGCTAAAGGCCATGATTTAACCGCCAAGTCGCCAAGATAGAAACTCCATTAACCGCCAAGATCGCCAAGAAATCTACTTCCAATATCAAACCGCGGAGACGCAGAGAGAACCAGAAACAGGGACAGGAATCAATTCACGATGCCGTCTTCAGAACTGGTCGGGGCCTTGCCCCGCTTCTCTCGGCGTCTTATATGGACGCCCCCCGCTTGGCAAGTGATTTCCTCGGTGCTGACAGAGTGGTGTGGGCTGCAGTCTTATATCCGGCCTCGTCATGCAGGCTCGGTGTATCAGCCTGCGGGCACATGATGGAATTCGCCGGGGAAGCTCTCATCTCGGACAACGTGCTCGTGGCACTCGACGCCGAGCAGGTTTCGCTTCCCCGCGGTCCGACCAGTTCTGCCATCACTTCGTCAATCAACCTGCGCAAGCCCGTGGGAGGTCTCCTTTCAATCGCTGAGCAATCACTGCGCCGCGGCCCGCGCCCGGGGCGGATGATCGGGCTGGTAGCGCCCGCCGCGCGTGAGCAGCGCCCAGGCGATGCGCACGTTCTTGTTCGCGAGCGCCACCGCCGCCACGTTCTTGGGTCGGCGCGCGATGAGCGCCTTCAGCCACGGCGAGTGGTGCCGGGATTTGGCAATCACCGAGCGCGCCCCGTGAATGAGCAGCGTGCGCAGGTAGGGATCGCCGCGCTTGCTGATCGCCCCCAGGCGCACGCGCCCCCCGGTGCCGTGCTGGCGCGGCACGATCCCCACAAAGGCGCTCGCCCCGCGCCCCGAGTGAAACTGCTGCCCGGTGCCGAGCTGGGCGAGCAGCGCGCTCGCCCCCAACGGCCCAATGCCCGGGATGCTGGTGAGCGCCGCGAAGCGCTCATCGCCCGCGTGCTCGGCTCGGATGCGCCCCTCCAGCTCGTGCACCTCGCGCTCCAGGCGCCCGATCGCCTCGCACTGCTCGCGCAGCAGGCGCATCATCACCCCGGGCAGCTTCGCCTCGAGCTCAGGCCAGCGCCCGCGCAGCTCGGCCAGCCCCGCTTGGCGCCCACGCTTGAGCACCACCCCAAACTCGGCCAGCAGCCCGCGCAGCTGATTCATCAGTGCCGTTCGCATATCGCGCCGGCCCTCGCGCACCCGGTGCAGCGCCAGCACCGTCTGCTGCGCGAGGCTCTTCACCGGCACCGACCTCATCCCGGGCTGGCTCGCTGCCGCGAGAATGGCGCGCGCATCGGCCGCATCGGTCTTGTTCGTCTTCACAAAGGCGCGCACATAGCGCGGGTGAATGAGCATCACCTCGTGGCCCAGCGCCATCAACTCCCGCCCCCAGTAGTGGGCACTGCCGCAGGCCTCCATCGCTACCCGCGCGGGCGCCACTCGAGCAAAGAACTCCAGCACTTGCGCGCGCTTGAGCCGCTTCTCGCGCGTGCGGCTACGCCCTTCTACCCAGAACACCTGAAAGACCTGCTTTGCCAAATCCAGCGCATACAGAGTACGATCCATGTGGGGCTCTCCTTTCCGTTCGTGATGGAACACGTCACCTTGGCACTCGATGCCGTCAGGATTGTGAGAGCCCCTCTCCACCTCGCTCAACCTTTACACCTTCCGTTAAGATGGCATGCTCGCCTCCCCCGAAGGGGCGGGAGGCGTCCATGCCATCTCGGCGGTTCGTTATAGACTCAGCATTCTTGGCGTCTTGGCGGTTCAAATAGGACTTTCCAATGCCATTCGTGCAATCGCCGCCCAGGCTCGGGAACCAGTACACCGCTGACCGGGCGCTTCGCTCCTACCTTTCGCGCGCGCTTTCTCCCGACGTGCTCACGGAAATAGAGCCTGCGCTGAGCGCGATGGGCGAGCGCGCCGGTGGCGAGCTCTACCGCTTCCAGCTCGCCGACCGCGAGAACGAGCCCCGGCTCGTGCAATGGAGCGCCTGGGGCACGCGCGTGGACCGCATCGAGGTCTCGCCATTGTGGCGCAAGGCGCAGCACATTGCGGCCGAGGAAGGGCTCGTCGCCCTCGCGTACGAGCGCCGGCACGGGCCGTCCTCGCGCATTCACCAGCTCGCGCTGGCCTATCTGTTCACGCCCTCAACCGATCTTTACAGCTGTCCGCTCGCGATGTCGGACGGAGCGGCAAAGGCGCTTGTCGCCTCGGGCAACGAGGCGCTCATCGCGCGCGCGCTCCCGCACCTCACCAGCCGCGATGCGGGCGAATGCTGGACGAGCGGCCAGTGGATGACGGAGGCGGCGGGCGGCTCTGACGTCGGGCTGACGGAGACGGTCGCGCGCCAGGAGGAGAGGGGATGGCGGCTCTACGGCCGCAAGTGGTTCACCTCGGCCATTGCCGCGCAAATGGCGCTCACGCTGGCACGGCCCGAAGGCAATCCCGCGGGAGGGAAAGGCCTCGCGTTGTTCTACGTCGAGACGAGCGATGCGAAGGGGCGGACGAACGGAATCTGGGTGAACCGGTTGAAGGACAAGCTGGGCACCCGCAAGGTGCCGACCGCGGAGCTCACGCTCGACGCGACCGCCGCCGAGCTCGTGGGGAGCACGAGCGACGGCGTGAAAGCGATAGCCCCGATGCTCAATGTGACGCGCACCTGGAACGCGGTGAGTGCTGTCGCGCTGGCGCGGCGCGGCCTGGCGCTGGCCCGCGACTATGCCTACAAGCGTATCGTGTTTGGAGCGCCGCTTTCGGAGAAGCCGCTCCATGTCGATACGCTCGCCGGCCTCGAGGCCGAGTTTCTCGGCGCACTGCACCTTGCGTTTTTCATCGTCGAGCTGCTGGGGCGCGAGGAAGCGGGCAAAGCGAGCGAAGAGCAGGCACAACTCTCGCGCCAGCTCACGCCCGTGGCGAAGCTGCTTACGGCGAAGCAATCGGTGCAGATCCTCTCCGAGATCGTCGAGGCCTTCGGGGGAGCGGGCTATATCGAGGATACGGGTATTCCGGTGCTGCTGCGCGACGCGCAGGTGCTCCCCATCTGGGAGGGAACGACCAACGTGCTGGCGCTCGAGACGCTGCGTGCCGTCGATGCGGCAGGGGGACTTGGCGTCCTGAAGCGCGAAACAGGGATTCTTCTGCGAGAAGTGCGCGAGGCCGGTCTGGTCAAGATCTCCGCGCAGGTCGAGCGTGCCGTGGAGCAGGCCGAGTCGTGGCACAACCGTGCCGTGAAAGCGGGGCCGGCGGAGCTCGAGGCGGGGGCGCGCCGCTTTGCGATGACGCTGGGGCGTGCCATGGAGGCGGCGCTCCTCGCGCGCCACGCGCAGTGGTCGCTCGAGCACGAGCGGGACCAACGCGGGCTTTCCGCCGCGCGGCGGTTTGCCGCGCACGGAATCAGTCAGCTTGCGGCGATCGATAACGAGGACTCGCGCCGTCTCGTTCGCCAGGAGCAGTAAGCAGTGAGCGGTAAGCGGCAAGCGGCAAGCGGTAAGCCGTGATCAGTGACCTTTGAAATGCGGCACCAGACCGGATCAACGAGAGGA
>Ga0256864_1000315_pt1 | contig 18666 bp, 20 predicted proteins | sample RVTome_11_FD_187336 | JGI IMG/M metagenome (GOLD analysis project Ga0256864, IMG submission 187336) | Soil microbial communities from uranium-contaminated site in the Upper Colorado River Basin, Wyoming, United States - RVT147D111 HiSeq ... | reverse complement strand
TAGAATATTATGAACAGATGACTTACGGCCTCAGACAGTTACTGGAAGAAGCATATGCAGAGCTTGAACGACTGCAAAGAAGGTAGATAAAAATGAGAAATACAATTCAGAAAATAATTCCACAAGATTCCATCATTGCAAGTCTTGAAGACGATCTAAAACGATTTGAACAAAAATACAACTATCATAACAAAATTGCTCAACAATACTATCTGAATTTACAAAACACCAAAGAGAAAATACTAGAATTGCAAAATTCTTTAGGAGGAAATTAGTTTGTTTCAAAAAGCGCTTTTCTTCTTTTTTGTTATAGTACTTGCCTTCTTGCCAGGTGGAATTTTTATCAGCGTGTTTTTGTTAGCACTTTACTATCTTGTTCCGATGTTTTTGACAAACAAAAACGAATACACAATTAAATTTGAAATTAAAGATGATTCTTCAAAGAATCAAAGCAATACTTCGATAAATCAATATTCTGTTGATACACTGAAGGAGATGAAATGAAAACTAAACTTGATTCTAGAAAAAAGAGTATATCTGAAGCATTATTGAACTCATTTGGTGGGTATCCAATAGGATACGCTATTGGAATTGTTATTCTTCCTGTATCGGTTGGATGGATTGAAAAAGACCTTCTAACAGTTAATTTGCTTATCACTGCAGTTTATGCCACAGTTTCGTTTTTGAGGAGTTATTATCTTAGGAGACTTTTTGAGAGATTTGGTATCGAAGACAACATTGCGGGTCTAGTCATCAAAGCAGTAAAAAAATTCAAAATTGGCTCTTATTTTAGACTCCAAAATAACCAGTTTTTGCAAAAATTAGATTTTTTGTCATCATTTAGGGAAGTGAGGTTCACAAAATGAAGAGTCACACTATACTTAATAAAATTGGATGCAGAGAGGGATCTACTTGGGGCGATGTGACAGTATGAGTTTAGAAAATGATGTGGAACGACAAAAGCAAGTAGACAAGCTGATTAAAAATTACAAATACTATCAGGACAAACTTTTGCAGGTAACACAAAAGAACCGTTCTGTCCTACTCAAAAAGATCTATAATAAACACAACTTTGATCTAACCCAACTCGAACAAATCAAGGAAGGCACTATTGAAAAAGTCGTGTCAAAAACAATCAAAAACATTAATGCAACTCTCAATGATAAAAAAGACGAAGGCGCAAGTCATAACATTCTATTAGATTCAATTGAAAATGATGAGGCAAATTCAGCCAGATCAAAACTAAATACACTCTCAAGAAATCTGACGCAAATTGAAGAAGAGACTGGTCAACAAACAGGATACATTGGACTTCCTTTCCTTCAAGGACATCCAAATCCTGATTTTTACATTAGGGGACCAGTGGTATTGTTTCCAATATCGTTAGAATATAAAAGACAGGCAAAAAATGGTGGTTGGTTTTTCCATCTTGCTGACAAAAGACCAATACTCAATGGAGCTCTAATTGCAGCCTTGAAGAAAAAAGGCGGTTGGAAACTTCCAGAAAATTATGAAGAAACATTTGATGAGTTAATTGAAGAGATATCAAATGCAAAAGAAGAAAACCCTGAAGAATATTTTTTCAACAAGGTAAATGATTGGATTAAAACCATAATACCAATCGATGAAACAAAAAATCAAATTCAAACTGTACCACTTGAACCACTTAGTAGAGATGATATTGAAAAATTAGAAAACCAACCTTTTCATCTCGTAAACTACAAGATAGTAGGAAATTTCCCACAAGCCGATAATGAGATTTACAAAGATTATAATGAACTTATTAAAAAAGCCGATTTGCTGAATGTTGGCATTATTGGTGAGCTCATAGACATTGAAGATCCTGACAAAGGATCACTAGATTCCCCTGATCATGAAATTGAACTAGATAACATCAAGGATAAAGAGATGAACGTTGTTCTACCAAGTGACTCAAGCCAAGATCAGGTAATCTTAGAATCTAAAAATTCGGATTTGGTAGTGGTACGTGGTCCACCTGGAACAGGAAAATCACAAGTTATTGTTAATTTGGTATCAGATGCTTTGACAAACAAGAAAAAAGTTCTTGTGGTTTGTCAAAAAAGAGCAGCCCTCGAAGTTGTCCGCCAGAGACTTGGGCAGGTGGAGCTTGACAGGTACGTTGTGTTTTTGGAAAAGGAACTTGATGATAGAATCAAAATGTATCGTCAACTATATGGAATTATAGAAGAAGAACCACAACCAGCCTCATATTCGGAATTAACCATTGATAAAATCTCTGGCAAGATTGACGAATGTGTACTATATCTTTCAAGACTTGGAAAGACTTTGAGAAAAGAATACTTTGGTGGCGCTACTGCTCATAAATTGTATTCAAAAGCTGATGGTCAATACAATCCTGTTTTAGATTTATCAGCAGTGGATCTTGATCTTAACTGGACAGACCTTGATGAGTATCTACAAAAAATCCAAAGTGTTGAAGCTGCTTTTAAGAAGCTTGAAGATAAAAATCATCCCTGGTTTGGAAGAAAAGACTTTTCTGAATTTGGCATAATGGAAAAAAGTCGACTAAACGAGAGATTACAAAAATTAATAGATTTGGCTTCTACCTGTACTCTAGCAAAGAATTCTGAAGATCAATCCAGACTACAATCACTCTTTGATATCTATCTAAATAATCCTGGATTTTTAAAAATGAAGAGAAGAAGTTCTTCCAAAGAGATTGAACAGATTTTAGGAATCAAAAAAGTAACTGAGAGTTTTGTATCTGAGAATTTTGTCTACATTAAAAACGGAATAGAGTTTTGGAAAATTTTTTCAGATTTGCTTGCAGTTTTTGATCATGGAAAACAAAGAGAATTACAATCAATGGTTATAGATACTAGATCTTTGGCATCGTACTTGTCTGAAATGCAAAACTCTCTTGAAGAATTTGATACAATGCAAGAACATGATAAAAAGAAAAAGGAATATGAAAAAAGCATCTTCAACATTTTACATCAAGCCCAAAATCAGATGAATCCTACCGATGATTGGTTTGAAAAAATTCAACAGGAAATCTATGCATATTGGCTTGCTAAAATTGAACAAGAAAATCCAATTCTAAAAGGGGACCCAATTTCCAATTATCAGTTAAAAAAGAGTGAGCTTGCAAAACTGTTGGAAGAAAAAAGACAGATAGTTACAAGAACGATTCAGCGTGAAATTGAGGGAATAGTTCACCCCAGAGAAATGTATGGAAGAAATAAAACTGTTGAACAGAAGGAATGGCGATCATTTTCGACTGAGCTAAAAAAGAAACGAAGAGTAAAACCTGTCAGAAAATTATTCCAAAGTTATAGCCCATATCTATTTCAGATTGCACCATGTTGGCTTGCCTCGCCAGCATCTGTTTCCAAAGTTTTCCCACTGCAGCAAAATCTCTTTGATTTAGTTATCGTTGATGAAGCTAGTCAGCTAGCAGTTGAGCAAGCAATTCCGTTTTTGTACAGAGCAAGACACGTAGTAATAGCAGGTGATGAAAAGCAACTACCTCCGTTTGACCTATTTCAAATTAGAGAGGATGAGCTAGAAGAAGAGGATGAAGCCCTCTCTGATGAAAAAAGTCTGCTTGACTTGGCAAGAACCAGATACAAGACAATTAACCTAAGTTGGCATTACAGGTCACAATATCAGGATTTGATCAATTTTTCAAATCACGCATTTTATGAAGGATTACTTAATGTTGCACCTAATGCAGTCAATGATCCTCAACATCCACCAATTCGATGGATACGATGCAATGGTATGTGGGAAAACCAAACCAACCATGTAGAAGCTAATAGAGTTGTAGATGAAATAAAAAATATTTTGCAAAGCAAATTTGAACAGGAAGGAGTTTATCCCTCAATTGGTGTTATAACATTTAATGAAAAGCAGCAAGATTTGATCAAAGATGTTATTGATAAAAGATTAGAATCTGATGCTGAATTTTTAGAATTACACACAGCAGCTCATGAGGGAAAGAAAAAAGACGACTCGTTGTTTGTAAAAAATATTGAAAATGTACAGGGTGATGAAAGAGATATTATAATATTTTCTGTCGGCTATGCAAAAGATGCTGATGGAAAATTTGCTAATTTCTTTGGAACACTTAGTATGAAGGGTGGGGAAAATAGGCTTAACGTTGCAGTAACAAGAGCAAGACAAGAGATGATAGTTGTGTCATCAATCGAGCCATCTGATATCAAGCCTACCTCAAAATATGACGGACCGAAAAGACTACGGCAATTTTTAGAATACGCAAAGACCACAAACTCACTTAATGAGGAAGGACAAAGAGCCATACTGTCTGAGATTAATCCAGACACAGAAAGGATAAGAGAATCCAAAAGACTAGAGTTTGATTCAGACTTTGAGAGCCAAGTTTACAAAAAGTTGCAAGAACGCGGCCACAGAGTTGAAACACAGATAGGATTTTCTGGATACAAAATTGATCTAGCAGTAGTTCATCCCCATGATGAGAATCGATATATTCTTGGAGTAGAGTGTGATGGGGCAACATTTCACTCAGCAAAAAGTGTTAAAGAGCGAGATGTTATGCGTCAAAAATTCTTGGAAGGAAAGGGATGGACCATTGAGAGAATTTGGAGTAGGAACTGGTGGAAGAATCCAAAACATGAGGTTGACAGAGTTGATGCCAGGATAAACGAGCTTGTAAAACAGGAGGTTGTACAAAGATAATGCAAAACAAATCTCTGTTAGACACAAAAATTGGACTGAATGTGATCAACGTGGTGGTATATCTATGACCTATGATTCTCTGAAGTCTCTTGTAGATGAATTAGTAACTAAAGTGGAAGATCAAGGTAACAGTACCAAAATGCTAGAAAGTGAGTATTTTGAGAGCTTACAACTAGATCCCACTAACTTCAAGGAGATTAAGGAAATTACCAAACCTAAAAAGATTGCATATGTAGATGGCGGCAATAGAGAACTACTAAGGGCCACCAATTATGTTGTTGAATTAAACCATCTCTACTTTTCTATTTTTCAAGGTAGAGAAAGAATAATACCACTTCAACTTAACCCAAGAATCGAATTCTTTTCTTATGTTGTTTCAAAAATCAATAAAAGGGGTTCTAAGTCAGAGATATTCTATGATACTAACCTGTTTCCCTATAAATTAGAAAACAAAAAACTACTTCCTGAACCTTCGGATCTTTCATTTTCATCTACCGATAGAACAATGACAATTGGAAATCAAAGAGCTGTAATCAATTCTGTGAGTGCCATTGCAAGAAGATTTTCAGAAAAGAGCTTTGCTTACGAAATTGTTGAGAATGAATTATCAGAAGGCGACATTTTGATTTTAGACGGTTCGTTACAGAATTCCTTTACAAATGAACGCAAGTATTCAAAAAAACTATTTGATGCAGGATTAAAAAATGGCGTAATAATTTGTGGACTAACAAAGACTAGTACTCTTTTTACTGATACTGGAACTTCTCTTTTGGGTTCAGTTAGTAGTATTTCAGAGGAAGTAAAACTTGGCAGGTGGTATATTCCAGTAGCCATTCCAAAATTTGAAGATGTAAAAGGAATGATTTTTGTAGTAAAACTTCATCCACAATCAGAACATGTTTTTAGATTTGAAATTTTCATAGACCAGTATAACGAATTAAACGAACAACAGATTGATGATATCTTTTCTTCACTTGCTTCAAATTCAAATGATTTGGCCATGCTTGGCTATCCTTATGGTTTAATTGATGCCGATACCCACGCTAGAGTAAGACTTTCTGACAAGGAATTTTATCATAATATTTTGCTATCTGAAATATCAAGACACCCAGAATGGAAAAAAATTATGGTGCATTCCAAAACACACACTGCACACGATGATCTCAACTTGGCGGTGGGGTAGATGGAAAAACTAGACGTAGTAGGGCAGATAGTTGGCGGCCAAGTAGGTCAGATAGCAATAAGGGAAAAAGGAGGAAAGCAAATCGAACTTGGAGATCTTTTAGTTTCAAAGGAAGGCAACTCTACCCTGATTCTTCAAGTCTTTGATCTTGTGTATGGAAGCCAGATACCTAGAGGCACACATGAGTTGATGTCCGGTATTAATATGGAGAAGGTACCTTATGATACTGAGATCTTTGAGCCTGATCTTCGCAACTATGTGCTAGCATTTGTAAAAGCTCTGGCAAAAATAGATTCCAAGGATTCGGCTGTAACTATCCCCAAAGTCTTGCCCCCCTTTTTTAGTGAAGTGGCTTTGGTCACTGAAGACGACCTGAAATTTTTGTCAATGGGCGATGACTCTTTTTATGTAGGTAAAATCCGCAGTGGCTCTAAAATTATCGATGTTCCTGTTTGGCTGCCTTCAAAAGATGTCTTTTCTCACCACATCCTAATTCCTGCAACAACAGGTAGAGGAAAAAGCAATTTGGTCAAAACTATACTCTGGCATGTCCTCAATGAAAAAAATGTTGGAGCACTAGTTCTTGATCCTCATGATGAATATTATGGAAGAAAAGAAAAAGGACTAAAAGATCATCCAAAAGCAAAAGAAAATCTTGTGTATTATACTCCAAACAATCCGCAGTCTGGCGCTAACTTCCTTGTAGTAAATCTGCATTCAATCAGGCCTGAACATTTCAATGGGATTGTTACTTTTTCGGATCCTCAAGAGGGAGCAATTAGAACATATCATAAGGTATTTGGAGATGATTGGATTTCTGCCATATTGCAAGAGCGCGCCCATCCAAACTTGGAAGATTTTTCCAAGAACACTTTAGCTGTTCTAAGAAGGGTTTTCAGACTCACTTTAGGTCTTGATGTAGATTCTGATGGTGAAATTATTTGCCATAATCGAATTTTTGATGCAGGCTCTAAAGGTCTTCAGACCACTGATCAAATTGTAAAAGATGTTGAAAGTGGAAAAGTGGTCGTGCTTGATACTTCACGTTTAGCAGATGAGGCCGAGTTGATAATAGGCAGTATAATTGCAGGCAAAGTTTTAGAAAGATATCAGAACCACAAGGCTGCAGGCGAGTTAGAAGATAAACCCGTTGTAACCGTTGTCATAGAAGAAGCTCCTAGGGTGTTGGGAGAAGATGTCTTAAAAAATGAAGGAAATAATATTTTTAGCAGGATAGCAAAAGAGGGAAGAAAATTTCAAGTTGGATTGACTGCCATTACTCAGCTTTCCAGTGTAATCCCTAAAACAATTTTGGCAAATATCAATACAAAAATAATTTTGGGAAATGAAATGCAACAGGAAAGATCAGCAGTTATAGCTAGCGCTTCTCAAGATTTATCTGCTGATGATAGAAACATTGCTAGCTTGGATAAAGGTGAAGCCATTATTTCTAGTATCTTTGTTCCATTTGCCATACCGATAAAAATTCCTCTTTTTGATGAATTGATAAGTAATTCAAAAAAAGAGCCCACCAAAACAAAGACAAAAACAAAAGTCTTCTGAGTAGAAATGTATAGCTTTGCACATATTTCCGATTGTCACCTTGGATTTCAAAAACAAGAAAAGTTACAAAAGATAGAACAAGAAATTTTTGAAAATGCGCTGGATTTGTGTTTGAAAAAGAAGGTGAATTTTATTCTCATTAGCGGAGACTTGTTTCATAACAGCCTTCCTGACATGCGTGTTACACGTTTTGCATTTAGAAAATTCAAAGAGTTGTATGAAAAAAACATTCCAGTTTATGTGGTGTACGGAAGCCACGATTACAGCCCTGTTTCCCATTCAGTTATTGATTTGCTAACTGATGTTGGATATCTGATAAAGGCAACCATAGTAAAAGACTCTGCAGAAAACAAAATTTGCCTTGATTTTCTTAAAGACCCTGCTACAGGAGCAAAAATTGCAGGACTGCCAGGAAGAACTGCAGGCTTGGAAAAAAAGTATTATGAAATCTTGGACCGCGACTCCTTGGAGACCGAAGACGGCTTTAAGATATTTCTCTTTCATGGTGGCATTGATGAATTAAAGTCAAAAGCAACGCCAGAGATGGATTCAATGCCTCTTTCATTATTGCCTAAAAATTTTGATTACTATGCAGGCGGACATGTCCATACTAAATCAATTGAAAACGAATATGATGGATATGGGACCATAGCCTATCCTGGAACGCTATTTGCTGGACATCATAGCGATTTGGAGATAAGCGCAAAAAAAACACCACGTGGTTTTTTTATTGTAAGCTTTGATAAGAAGATAGATGATGTAGAATTTGTTCCTCTGCAAAAGGCAGAGTTTGAGTTAATTGAATTTAATGCTGATGGAATGTCATCATCTAAAGCAAGATCAGAGATAGAAAAGCAGATAGAAGATATTGATCCCAAAGAAAAGATTGTTTTCTTAAAGATTAGAGGAGAATTATCATCAGGCAAGACATCGGAAATTGATTTGGGAAAGATTGGTGAGTATTTACGAAACCAAGGAGCTATCGATGTAAAGATCAGTTCAAGACAATTTAGCTCTAAAGAATACAACATCACACCAGCAAGAGGCAGTGACAGGGATGATACTATCAAAAATATCTTTAGTGAAAATATTGGGCAAGTAAAAATAAAACAACAAGAACTGGTGGGCGAAGAAGGAGTTGCGCTTGCTCAAAAACTATTGCATAAATTAAAACAGCCAAGATCACTTGATGAGAAAATCAATGATTATCAAAAACGAATAGAAGATGATGTAAACCAACTTTTGGAGCTGAATGAGGATTGATCCTTAATTCTATCGCACTTGAAAATATTCGTAGTTACAAAAATGGAGAGATTGAATTTCCTAAAGGAATTACATTATTTCAAGGTGATATAGGAACGGGAAAATCTTCTGTACTTATGGCAGTTGAATTTGCTCTCTTTGGATTAGGCTCACAAAAGCCTGATGCGCTATTGAAAACAAAAGCAAAGAATGGTTCTGTGGCTCTAAACTTTGAGGTAAATGAAAAGCAGTATCAGATTAAAAGGACACTAAAACGAGGTAAAAAATCAGTAACGCAAGATACCGGGTTCATTATTTCAGATGGCGTTAAGGAGAATCTTTCAGCATCTGAATTAAAGCCTAGAATTTTGCAGATTTTGAAATTCAATGAACCTCCTGACCCGCGTTCTGAGAGCAGAATTTACCGATATGCTGTGTTCACGCCTCAAGAAGAAATGAAGTCTGTCTTAAAGGACCCAAAGAAGAGGCTTGAAACTTTGAGAAAAGCATTTGGAATAGAAGATTACAAAATAGCAGTCGATAATGCGCGATACATAGCTCGAAGTATAGATTCTAAGATAAAAGAATCTAAAATGGGTTTCAAAGAACTTGATGACAAACGAGAAGAATTAGAGAATAATAAAAAAGAAACAGCTGACACGAAAACTAAACTAGATGATCAAAAAACAAAAATTGAGTCTGCTAAAGAGAAACTGGAATCAATTAAAAAACAGCTTCAAGATCTTCAAAGCAAAGAAAGAGAAAAAATCAAACTAGAGTCAGAGATAGAACGGCTAACAAGCGATATTGAAAATATAAATTCCAATTTACAAACTATTTCTGAACAATTAAATTCTGAAAATGAAGAGTTAAGTGGTATTATTGAAGAATTAGACGAGCTCAAAGAAATTAAAAAACCTACCAAAAAGACAACCAAGCAACTGGATAAAGAAATAAGAACTGCCAAGAATGATATAAAAAAGTTAATTTCTACACAATCTGATATTAATTCTCTTTCTGAATCTATTAAAGATTTATCAAAAAAATTATCTGTTGATAAAAATACAAACCAAAACATTCTACTTGACAAAATCAAAAATTTGGAATCTGAAATCAAAACAGCACAACAGGAATTTGATGATAATAAAACAACACATCGAAATAATGAAAGAGCAGAGTCAAAATTAGAATCAGACATTGATAATCTAAATAAAAATATACAAGAGCTCTCACAGGCTGATGCAAAATGTCCTGTTTGTGAAAACCCATTAAACAAATCACATGTTGAACATTTGGAAAAAGAACGACAAGAAAAGCTAAAACAAAACAAATCAGAGCTAGAAAAAATCAAAAGAAATCTAGAAGAGATTTCAGACACACAAGAATCACTGGAAGAAAAAATTGGTCAGCTGAAAAAAGAAAAATCTGAGTTAGAAAACCAAATTCCAATACTAGATGAAATCAAAACCAAGAGTAATAAACTGGAAAAGCTGAAGCAAGAGGCATCAAAGCTAGAAAAACTAACTGAAATCATAGAAGAAAAGGATTTTTCAAACACAGGAGAATTTGAAGACAAAGAGAGTTACTTGGCAGCCTTGAGAGACGAGCTAGTCAAATACAAAGAATCACGTAGTGACATTAAAAAACTAGAGAAAAAGGCTTCCACAAAGCAAAAAAAGGTTTCAAGCCTTGAAAAAAAGAAATCCATTTTATCATCTGTCATATCAAAGCTTGAAAAAAGCCTTCCTCAAAAAGAAAGCAAACTTCGTTCTTTCCAAGAGATTGCAAAAAAAATTTCACAGATACAAGAAAATGAATCACAAATTTTAGAAGAGAAAAGCTCACTAGAAACAGAACTTGGTACTATAAAATCAGACTTGAATAACTTGAATAAAGAATCAGAGAGATTAAACGGTGAAATCAAATCAGCCGAAAAATATGAACAAAAGTACAAGCTATTAAGCAATTATAATGAATGGATAAATGATTTTTTCATTCCTACTGTAGAATTGATTGAAAAACAGATCATGGTTTCTATTCAGCAAGATTTTAACAAAACATACCAGAATTGGTTTTCCATGATGATTGAGGATCCAACAAAAGAATCGCGAATTGATGAAGACTTTACTCCTTTAGTTGAACAAGACGGAGTTTTATTGCCAACAGATTACTTTAGCGGGGGTGAAAAAACAAGCATAGCACTTGCATATCGACTTACCCTGAACACGTTGATGCGACAGGAAACAGACAGTCTAAAATCTAATCTTTTGATTTTAGATGAGCCTACTGATGGGTTTAGTAAATCACAGCTCTATAAAATAAGACCGATACTTCAAGAACTAAATTCTCAACAGATAATTCTGGTATCACATGAACGTGAATTAGAATCATATGTTGATAACATTTTCAGAATAAACAAAGAAAATGGTATATCAACGGTTACACGCTTGTGAAAAAATTTGTTTTTAGAATGAATTAGTTATTTCTATATTTTTTTGACTAATTCCAAGTTTGTTTTGTTGCTTGAACGAATTAATATCAAAATCAATATTTTTTAAAACATTTTTTCTTTTTTCAGTTGGAATTTTATTTTTTCAACAAAAGGACCTGCTTATCTTCAGAAGGATTGTCATGTATCAAAAGCCAAACCTTGTCTGCTTTCATATTTTTAGCAGGAATTACAATTCTATCAATTTCAAATCCTACTGGGGCAATATGTACGCGTAAATTTGTTAGGGAATCCATTAGTATGTTAAGTATGCATACTATGTTGATAGTATATAATAATTTCTATGCCTTACTAATATCATGAATCAAAAAGAAATACAACAAAAAAACGCACTTGATTGGTGCGCTCAAAAAGCAATTCCAACACATCAGGCTTTCTTTCCGCGAATTATCCGCGAGTTTGATGATGGGGTTGACGAAAAACCAATGGTATACGGAGGAAACTAAAATGGGATGCAAAATATGCAGTATGCCACACAAGAATACAAACCGACACAAATCTTGGTTTGAAAGCCAAGTATGTAGAGTATGCAGTAATGTGTTAGAGATCTTCTCTTGGAACAACAATTACTTGCATGAATATTGGGAGTTGAACTAGGTTGTTAAAATTAGTATTATTCCTTGGAATAATCTTTGTAGGATTTGTGGCATATACAGGAATTGATATCACCAAAGAGTATGAAGCAGTTTCTCATATACGAGATGATGCATTAAACAAAGTAATAGATCCATTATCAAAGACGGTTCTAAAAGAAGCAGCTAACTCAAACCTAGATGAAATCGTAAACGATGCAGTAAACAAACTCAAAGATAAAGGAGGAAGTCCATAATGGATTGGAAGAAATTCAAGAGGGCTTTGGGATATAGTGCCTGGTTAGGTAACAAACGTAGATTAGACGAATTACTTGGCCAGAAAAGTGAATATGAGTATGTTATAGAACATAAAATTCGAGACTGGAAAGAATGTGAAAAATGTCTGCCATCAATTGATGAAGAAATTGTAAGAGTTCGCGAAAAAATTAGGAGAGAAGAAAATTGAAGACGACAAAGAAAAACCCAATTTGTCCTTCATGTAATAGTAAAAATACATGTGTAATTTTTTGGGGATTTCCATCAGACATGGAATGGTATCTTGAAGCAGTTGCTAAAAAAGAGATTGCACATGGAGGTTGTACTCTTACTGATAATGATCCTAAATGGGAATGTAATGACTGTTCGAATAGATGGGGAAAAAGAGATGAAACTTGAGAATTTTTATGCCCGTGTGAAAGTTGGCATTGCAGATAAAGAGGTAAAGGACAGATTACAATCTCTTTTGGATGATTTAGTAAGTAGGCTACCTGATGAGAAACAATTTCAGACTAGAGGCATAATTGGTTTTGCCAAAAGTGAAGACATGATAAAATACTGGAATAGTTTTTCCCAAGGCGGTATTTTAGGAAAAAATATCCGAGAAATGGTTGCTGCTGGATACTCAGACGTATTTACTACTAAACCTGGAGATATCTGCTCATATTTTATTTTCATTCCAACAGATCAAATTGGTCCCTTGCGTCCGCAAAAGGACATCAAGTGGGGTAGTGGAACGGGTCCGATTCTTCCACATAAGTGCACGACGATAACAAATTACTCAGACGATATGATAAAAGGATTGATTATTCACGGCATTTCGAACATGAGTTATTCGTGGAATCTTTTGCAACAAGAAAAATCTAATCTTATTAAATTGAGTCCAAAAGAAAAAGAAGTAAGAATAAATCAAATTTTAGGCAATGACCTGGAGAATCCAAGTTATGAATATTTTGAAATGGAGAACAAAATCAGTGCTGAAGCTGTTAGACTTGGATTTGAAAAAGAAAAGGAGGCATTTTTTGGCAAGGGTACGGTATACGATGAAATAGAAAAATGCTGGAGAAGACAGAGATGACTCGCAGTTATTTTTTCTATACATATTTCTATTTGCGAATTGCATTCAAAATAATTTTGTTAATTGTAAATACTAATTATTTTATGTTAAAGCAACTTTATAAAAACAAAACAAAATTTACATTAAATCTTAAATCTTCTAAATTAGTTTCCAATAATAATTTTAGATCATATTCTATGGAAACTTTGGAGGAAATGAAATGAGCGATACGCGAAAAAAGAGCTTTTCAGAAGCATTTGTAAATTCCTTTGGTGCATTTCCAATTGGATATGGGATTGGAATATTGATTTTACCCATTTCTCTAGGTTGGATGAACGAAGATCCATTTGTAGCAAATGTTTTCATCACTTTGACTTATGCTGCTGTTTCGTTTGTTAGAATTTACATCCTCAGAAGATTATTTATAAAATCAGGCTATGATGGTAATTTTATCAAACTAGGAATAAAGCTATTCCATAAAATAGGCACAAAAATCTCATCGTCGGATGTGTTAGGAGCATACAGCGACTTGCTTTTTAGCGTGAAAAAGGGAGTAAGACTATGACTATCATTACCTTCCATGGCGGAGTCAAAGAAATTGGCGGAAATAAGTTTCTAGTAGAAGATAAAGGAACAAAAATTTTCATGGATTTTGGAATGAGCTTTGCTGCTGAAAACCAGTATTTTTCTGAGTTTTTGAAAGCGCGCGGTTCTAACAGTCTAATCGATATGATTGAGTTAGGATTTTTACCAAAAATCAAGGGCTTGTACAGAAAAGACTATGCAAAACACATGGGATTCGGTGGCGATGAAGAGACTGAAATTAATGCAGTTCTTTTGACACATGCTCATCTTGATCACTGTGCATACATCAAATATCTCAGACCAGATATACCGATCTATTGTTCAGAAGAATCAAAGTTGATTATGCAAAACTTTGATGAGACAGGAAATGGAGAACAGTACTTGACATTAACAGAAAAATTTCGATTTCATGAAAGTGATAAAGGATCAACTAAAGGCAAAATGGTTAAAGAAAAAGATGTACAAATACCTCGAAATATCAAAGTTTTTGAAAGTAACAAAAAATTTCAAATTGATTCAATAGATGTAGAGCCATTACCTGTTGATCATTCAATTTCTGGTGTTCACGGATTTATTCTGCATGCATCAGAAAAAACTATTGCAAATACAGCCGACCTCAGATTTCATGGCCGTCGTGCAAAAGATACAAAAAAATTTATTGATAGATGTTCTGAAGCATCACTTGATTTATTGTTATGTGAAGGAACAAGAATAGATAAAGAACCATCTCTAACAGAATTTGATGTAGAAAAAAAAGTTACTGAAATTGTAAAAAATTCTAAGAAACTTGTCATATGTGGTTATCCTATTAGGGACTTGGATAGACTGCAGTCATTTTATCTTTCGGCAAAAGAAACAGGAAGAGATTTAGTAATCGAACCAAAACAAGCATACCTTTTGAAACTATTCAATTCATCAGAAAACTTGAAAGATCTGTATCCCAGTCCTACTGATAAGAACATCAAGATATACATTCCAAAAGGAGAATGGGGACTAATTGACAAGGACATTAATGTTTTCACTAGAAAACTATTAGATGAAGACTACAAGATATGGGCTCGAGAATTTTTAGATTATGAAAACAAAATAGATTATAGAGATGTGTCTCAAAAACAAAGTGAACTGATGTTTTCTTTGAGCGATTTTAAGCTACAGGAATTAATTGATATCCAGCCTGATAACGGCTCTACTTATATCAGATCATTAACAGAACCCTTCGACTCAGAGATGGAATTTAAAGAGAAAAAGATCAAGAATTGGTTCCATAGATATGGATTGATTTCAAGCGATAAAGATTGGTCTCAAGTTCACGTCTCAGGTCATGGCGATGGAGAACAGATTAAAAAAATAATTGATGGCGCTAGAGCCAAAAAACTAATTCCAATTCACACCGAGCCTAAAAACGAAGTTTATCATAAAAAATGGCACAAAAATGTGCAGACTGTTAATCCAGGAGACTCTGTTACCGTATAAAATTAAAATTATCAGGATTACTGCTTTTTAGAAGGATTGGATTCAAGTATTAGATCATGAATAGGAAGTAATTAAATTATTAATCTACAAACTAAGATATCATTTCTTTATACTTGGATAACAAGAATTCTATTCTTTCATGGTCCGAGTCAAATGGTTTTTCACGATAGAGTTTTTCAACTGCACGATCTAAACTGAGATGTGCTTTTTTCAAATCTGGTGGCATTGTATCAGGATCATATAAATCCGCAAGGGTTGAATCAGTATAATTTGCACGTATATTCAATATTTTCTCTGCGTATTGATAAGACTATCATAACCTGCCTTAGGTATTGGAAATGTATTGTACACAACACCAGCAGAATATCTTAATCTTGACTCCAATTTTCCACCAATACAAAATAATTTTCTAAAACCTGCCATCCCAACTTTACATTGAATCGGTTTAACAAAAATCTTTTAGATTTTAATTGTATTCGAGATTCATTGTTTGTATCAACCATAAACAGGTTTTTCAAGCACGTAAATCATATGAAAAAAATGACTAGCGTCATCACACCTCCAGACTCGTGGAAGTTAAGACCAGATGGTTCTATGCTTATTCTTGATGGAGATTGGGGATTTTCACTAAAGCAAACTTCAGAAGAACCCTATGAGATCTATGTCTACGAAGTTAAGGGGTTTCCAGAACTGATCAAGATAGGAATTGCCAAGGATTCAAAAAAACGACTCGAGAAATACTATGGAAAGTTACTATGGCAAAAAAGTTTCAACAGGCGCACTGCCCGTATGATTGAATATTTGTTTATGCACTCAACATATCATAAAGCCCACAGTTCACTACCACGATGGAATGTTGGGAACTTTTTTTATGACACAGCACTACCTGTTTTGAAGAATTTCTTTGATTCGGTAGGACACAACTCCAAAGGCATCACTGAGGTTCGTCAAATGACAGACGATGAAGCTGAACATACAATTGATTACATACACAATCTTCTCATAAACAAAGACGTTTTTGAGGCAATTTCCACTTGTGGAATAAAAACCTTTAATGGCACTCCTGGAATTAGATCTACAATAACAGTCAAGCGCGGTCTAACTTGGAATTGTTTGTGATTTCTTTATTTTATTCGATTAAGGTTTTTTGCTTTTTTGGCCCCATTCCTTTACTTTCATCAATGGTGGGAGCTAGTTTTTGGTTATTTTTCAGTCTTTAATCCCAAATCTACTTCTAATTCGGCAATCATATTACTACATGCTACAGTAATTCCTGCAGAGTTATTTTTCATTGTTTTAATCGAGTCTAAATTCTTACGTAAAACACCCTGCATTTTTGTTAATTTTTCGTTTAGCTCAATATCCGCATTATTATTAGCCATTATTCTCTGTAAAGCCCAACTGCATCCCAACCTTATCATTCGCTCTTTAGCTTGATAGGAATCAGACTCGGAAACTACAACAAACAAAATATTTTTAGAAATTTCATTAAACATTCCACATTCTGGAATTGTTTTGTCATCACTATCACAGTAAATATAAACACAATAATCTGCAGCCCTATTTTCAAGTGCTACACGAGAATATTCTAGTATATCTTTAACGGTAGGATCTTTAGACAAATTTTTTGCTTCTAACACAATTTTTTTGTTTGTATCTTTTTCAGTTAATACAAAATCACCTTTTCTGGAATTTTTATCTCCACTAATACCCTTAACAGCACCAGTATTTTGAAAATTACAGTTAAAGAATGCAGCAGAATCGGCAAGTCTCGATAAGAATATTATTCAACCGCTAGAAGAACAATGGGGATTTATATCTGTAGAAAAAATTGGAAGAAATCGTTGGATCAAGATCACAGAGGCAGGAATTAATGCGTCTAAATTTTTATTATAATTTGAATTTTTTAAGTTACAAAGATTTTACTCTTAATAAACCAATTTTCAAAATATATACTATGTTATTATCAATAATATCAGATAGATTAAAAAAGATGGATCTGATTCTTCAGTGAGAAGAAAATTGGTTAAAAAATACTCATCAAAAGTATGTCTCAGACATCACTATTCCCAAAGGAGAAGAAAATTGATCCCAAAAACAAACTTAATGATTTAGATGGAAAAGAGTGGATAAAATTTTTAAAAAGCTGGTATGTTTTTGATGCACTAAAATCTGACTTAAATGAAGAAAGACGTATAACAAAAGATTCTGATGATCATCCTGCTACATTTTCACCTACAATGATAAGTGAATACATCAATTTCTTTACCAAAAAAGGAATGATCGTTTTAGACCCCTTTGTTGGGATTGGCTCTACTTTAGTGGCATGTGACAGAACCGATAGAAAGGGCATAGGCATTGAATTAAACAAAAAATTTGTAAATATGACCAAAAAAAGGATTTCTAATAAACAAAAGGTAATCATTGGAGATGCTAGAAAACTTTTGGAGTTAGATGTACCATCGATTGATTTCTGTATCACGAGTCCACCTTATTGGTCCATGCTACATAAAATTGATAAAAATCAAAAGATTCGAATTGAAAAAGGTCTTAGTACAAAATATAGTAATAAGAAAAATGATTTAGGAAACATACTAAATTACGAAGAATTTATGACACAACTAATTACAATCTTTGAACAGGTTCATGAATTATTAAAACCAGGAAAATACTTGGTGGTGTTTGTTCAAAATGTTATTAATAAAAATATCATGGTACCATTTGCATGGGATTTAGCTATGAGATTATCAAAAAAATTTTGGTTAAAGAAAGAAAAAATTTGGTGCCAAGATCATAAAAATTTAGTTCCATTTGGTTATCCATATGGATGGGTTTCAAACACTCATCATCATTATGCATTAATATTTCAAAAACAAAAATGAGTTATTGGTAATACAAATTATGAAAAATAATGTTAAACTTTCTTTGGCTAATTACAAAATGTTAGATCATGCTGATGTTCTAGAAAATAAATCAAAATATAAAAAAAAATCAACTAAGATTATTATTCAACAATTAAATAAAAAACAATGGACATCTGGTCCATATAAAAAAGAAAATTGGGGAAATCGTTTACATTCAGTTGCACCATACATAGGAAGAATAAAACCTTCATTTGCTCATTGGCTGATTAAAACTTGTACAAAACCTGGCGATGTAGTTTTTGATCCTTTCTGTGGGATAGGAACAGTTCCTCTTGAAGCAGATCTACTTGGAAGAAAAGCAATTGGATTTGATTTGAATGACTACGCAATAATAATTGCGAAAGCAAAATTTGAGAGACGTTCTTTAGAAAATAATCTTAAATGGCTTAATAAAATAGAATTAAATGGTAAAGATGTTACAATAAAATCAATTCCTAAATACGTGAGACAGTTTTATCATCCAAAAACTCTTCGAGAAATAATTATTGTACGAGACCAAATGATTAAATCACATAGAAATTTTTTACTGGGTTGTCTTATAGGCATAGTTCATGGTCATAGACCTCAGTATCTATCAGCTT
>Ga0256864_1000311_pt1 | contig 18764 bp, 22 predicted proteins | sample RVTome_11_FD_187336 | JGI IMG/M metagenome (GOLD analysis project Ga0256864, IMG submission 187336) | Soil microbial communities from uranium-contaminated site in the Upper Colorado River Basin, Wyoming, United States - RVT147D111 HiSeq ... | reverse complement strand
CTCGGTCCCCATCGGCAGGGGGGGGAACTCCGCGCTCCGGTCCTGCTCGGCCACGCGGCCGACCGCGAACGCCAGCGTGGCCACGGCGGCGATACCCAGCACGATGGGCCACCACCGGATGGGCTTGTCGCCCGGGTAGCGATCTCGCTCCCAGTTGAACACGGTACCGCAGCGGGGACAGCTGCAGGCCGCGCTCAAGACGGTTTGGTTACAGTTCGGACACTTGAGCAGTGCCACGACAACCTGCTCAGGGGAGGGGTGAGCACGTACGGGTCCAGCCCGCAGATCGATCCTTACTATAAGGGCGGACCCCCGGCCTTGCCAACCGGGGTGCAAGGGTGGCCTTTTCCCGTTCATCCTCCTCTTTTCCTGCAAGGTCCCAACCCCCGTTTCCAGGAGCGCCGGTTCTGCGCGGACTCGAGCATATTCCCGCCATCTACGACACCTGCATGTGGGTGTCCGAGCGGCTCGGGCTCGGCGCCTGGCGGCACTGGCTCGCCGGCGGCGCGCTGGGGCGAACCCTCGAGGTGGGGTGCGGCACCGGACGCAACCTGCCACACTACGGCACCGGCGCCCGCGTCGTCGCGATCGAGCCGTGCCGCGAGGTGCTCGCCGCCGCGCGGCGTCGAGGGCCGCGGGTGCCTCTCGCGGTGGCGAGTGCCGAGCACCTGCCGTTCCGCTCCGGCGCATTCGACACCGTGGTCAGCGCGCTCGTGTTCTGCAGCGTGCGCGATCCCCATCGAGGCCTCCGGGAGGTGCGCCGCGTGCTGCGGCCGCTCGGCACGCTGCGCATGATGGAGCACGTGCGCTCGCGACACCCGCTGGGTGCCCGCTTTCAGGACACCGCACAGCCGGCGTGGACGTGGCTCACGGGCGGCTGCCGGCCCAACCGGGAAACCGAGGCGAACGTCACGGCGGCGGGCTTCGTCATCGATCAGGACAGCCGGGTGGCCGAAGGGGTGATGCGGCGGTTCGTGGCGCGGCCGGCCGGGCAGGGGTAGACGACGGGCGCGCCCCGGGCGCGCAACTGTCGAGAGACTGAGGGCAGCCTCACGCTCCGTTCACCGCCGATTCCCCCGCGGGCCATTACCCTCCTATCACTCGGCATTCGCGGTCTTCCACGTGCCCATTGCCCCGTGACGCACCGCCACCGGGCCGCGTGGACTGGCGGCCGATGACGGCGGCTGTCTCGTTTCGCGAACCGATCGACAAGGAGGCGACGTGAAAGGCACCACCCGATTGCTCGTCGCGGCGTCGCTCGTCCCGGCGGGCCTCGCGGCGCTCGGGCCATCCGCCCCCGAGGCCGTGGCCGACGAGAACGACCGCATCCCCGCCTTTGCCCGGCAGTACGGCATCAGTTGCAGCGCCTGCCACAACCCTATTCCCAAGCTGACGGCATTCGGCGAGTTGTTTGCGGGGAATGGGTTCCGCATGGCCCCCGGCGAGGAGCCGCGGGACACGATCGACACCGGCGACCGGCTCCTCGCGCTGGCGAAGGACGTGCCGCTCGCGCTCCGGCTCGACGCGTACGTCCAGGCGTTCAACAACGGGCAGACCGCGACCGACTTCAAGTCGCCGTACAACCTCAAGCTGCTTTCCGGCGGGCAGATCTCGAGCAAGCTCTCCTACTACCTCTACTTCTTCCTGTTCGAGCGCGGAGAGGTAGGCGGCATCGAGGACGCCTTCATTCAGTTGAACGACGTCGCCGGGAAGCCGATCGACGTCGTCGTCGGGCAATTTCAGGTATCCGACCCGATGTTCAAGCGCGAGCTGCGGCTCGAGTACGAGGACTACGCCGTGTACCGGGCGCGGATGGGACTCCAGCCCGCCGACCTGACGTACGACCGCGGCGTGATGGTGATCGCGGACGCCGCCGGGTTCACCTTCACGGGCGAAGTGGTGAACGGGAACGGGCGCGGCCCGGCCGGCCCCGACCTCAACCTCGACAACGACGTCGCCAAGAGCGCGTTCGCGCACGTGACGCGCGACCTCAGCCCCAGCATCCGGCTCGGCGCCATGGGTTACCTGGGCCGGCAGACCGGCAGCGCAGCCGGCGGCCCCGAGGTGGACAGCGACCTGTGGATGCTGGGCGCCGACGCGACCGTCACCGTCGGGCCGCTCGAGATCAACGGTCAGTACCTCCACCGGGAGGACGACGCGCCGACGTTCGACCCCGACGAGCCGCGCGGCAAGATGGACGGCGGATTCGTGGAGGCGATCCTGCGCCCTGCCGGGAGCCGGTGGTACGCGTTGGGTCTGTACAACCGGGTGGACGCGAACCTGCCGCTGCTCAACGTCCGCCTCGGCGGCGCCCCCAACGTCACGCGCTACCAGACCATCACGGGCGGCGTCGGCTACGAGCTGCGCCGGAACTTCCGGATCCTCGCCGAGGCGACGTGGGACACGGAGGTGGAGGAGGCGCGCTGGACGCTCGGGGTGGTGACGGCGTTTTGACGACCGGGGGTCGGCAGCCGGAGGCAGGCAGGTAGCGGGAAGGCGGCGGTCGAGAGCAGCAGCGAGCAGGACAGCGACGTTCAAGGGTCGTTGCGGTTCGGCTGCCGACTGCCGTCAAACCAGTACAAGCAGTGACCCTGTAAGGAGGAAACATGAAACGCGCACCAATCGCCATTGCCCTGCTCGCGCTCGCGGCTCCGGCCATGTTGCCGGCGCAGCAGCAGCCGCAGCGGCAACAGGCTCAACAGGCGCAGATGGACCGAATGCAGCAAATGCAGCGTCTGCAAGAAATGCAGCAGAAGATGGACCGGCTCATGACGCAGGTCCAGCAGATGAACCAGCGGATGGTGCAGCAGCGAGTGCGGACCGAATACCGCGAGATGGGGCAGCAGATGGAGCAGGCCTGCGACCGGCTCCGCCTCATGGTCCGTCAGATGGACCAGCTCCACAAGACGGAGCAGGCGCAGGACGGCGAGCGGGCTCGCGACATGCAGCAGCTCCAGGAGCGGCTCCAGAACATGGTGCAGGAGATGGAGCACGCGCGCGAGATGCTGCACAAGCTCGCGCTCCCGTGATGCCACGCGTCACGTTGCTGGCTGGCGCGGCGGCGATCGCCGCCGTGCCGCCGGCGGCGGCGCAGACGCTCCATTACGAGGGGAGCGTGTCCGTCGCTAGTGGCGAGTATATCTTCACGGACCGGACTACCAGCTGGAGCGTGCTGACGGGCCTCGCCCTCGGGGCGGGGCCGTTCACCTTCCGCCTCACGATGCCTGTGTACGCGCAGAACACGACGCTCCTGAGCGGGTCGACCACCGGCCCGCTGCCCACCGGCGGGCCGCACAGCGGTGACGTGAGCGATTCGTCGCGGTCGCGGCGCGGGGGCGGGGGCGGGGGAAACGGCGGCATGGGGACGAGCCTGCTCGCGGGCGCGCCGGGTCCCATCGAGCCCCCGGCGACGGCCGTGACGGGGTTCGAGGTGCAGCCGGGTGATCCCTCCGTGGCGGCGGCCGTCGAGCTGCTGCGCGAGGGCCGCACGGGCGTCACGCTTTCGGCGGGCGCCAAGGTCCCGCTCACCGACACGACGCGGTTCGGCACCGGAGCCTGGGACGTCGGCGGCTCGGTGTCGATCTCGCGCACGCTCGGACTCCATACCCTGATCGGCGTGTCGCTGTCGTACTGGCATCTCGGTGACCTGCCCGATCTCGATCTGCAGGATCCCGTCTCGGTGTCCGGTGGCGTCTCGTTCCTGGCCACCTCGGGCTGGGGCGTTTCGGCATCCGCCTCCGGCGCTCGCTCCATCGTGGCGGGCTTCGAGGGTCCGTACACGCTGGGCGGCGGTGTAGCCTACCTGAGCCGGCGCGGGCTGATCAGCCTCGAGGTGGCGGCGGGACTCTCCGAGACCGCGCCGGATGTCTCGGTGGCGCTGAGTTGGCGGGTGGGGATCCTGAGAACGCAGTAGGCCATAGGCGGCAGTCGGCAGTCATTGCAGCGCCGGGTTGACCGCCGGGCTCGGTTGCGGCTTACCGGCTACCGACTGGCGACCGTCTTTCACAACGCCTACCACCTTCCCCCGCGCACGACTATCATGCACCCACTCACCCACCGGGGAGGCGCTCGTGTCGCTCACCCACTCCGCGCGCACGGCGAAGGACACCGGCGCGGCGTACGTTCGGGCCCTGATGGAGCTGCTCGGCGAGCGCGAGCCGCTCGAGGTGCTGGGCAGCCTGCTGCGGGACCTGCGCGCCGCCAGCGAGGGCCTCTCCGACCAGCAGCTGCGCCGGCCCGAAGCCTCTGGCAAATGGTCCATCCTGGAAGTGGTGTGCCATCTCGCCGACACCGAGCTGGTGGTGGGGTTCCGGCTCCGCCAGTCGCTAGCCCACGAGCGCCCGCTCCTGCCCGGCATCGACCAGGATCGCTGGGCCGAGCGGTTGCGCTACCGGGAGGAGGACTTCGAAGAGGCGCTGCACCGGCTGGCGGCGTTGCGGTCGGCCAACATCCGCCTCGCGGCCTCGCTCGCGCCGGCGGAGCTCGACCGCGTGGGGCTGCACGAGGAGCGCGGCGAGGAGACCGTGCGCCACATCCTCCGCATGCTGGCGGGGCACGACCTGGCGCACGTGCGTCAGGTCGGGCGGATACGAACGGTCGTCGGCGGTAGGGGGTGAAGAACAGGCAGTCGGCAGTCGGCGGTAGGCCGCACCCCGCCCCCGAAACGCCTGCCACAGACACGCGGCTGCCGACTGCCCGCCCCACCCTGGCCCATCACGACGGCCCCGCGTATTGTTTCTGCGGTTTTTCAGCTCATTCCATCCGGCGGAGCCATCCGTGGATACAGTCTCCTACGACGTGCTCCTCGTTGGTGGAGGTGGTGCGGGCCTCCGCGCCGCGATCGCGGTGTCCGAATCCGATCCGTCGCTGCGCGTGGGTGTCGTGTCGAAGGTATACCCGATGCGGAGCCACACCGTCTCCGCGGAAGGTGGGGCGGCGGCCGTCATCAAGCCGGACGACAGCCTCGAGGCGCACGCCTACGACACGATCAGCGGCGGCGACTGGCTCTGCGACCAGGACGCCGTAGAGGCATTCGTCCAGGAGGCGCCCGACGAGATGATGCGCCTGGAGCACTGGGGGTGCCCGTGGAGCCGCGAGCCGGACGGGCGGGTCGCGGTGCGGGCATTCGGCGGCATGAAGATCAAGCGGACGTGGTTCGCCGCCGACAAGACCGGCTTCCACATGCTCCACGCCCTGTTTCAGACCTCTCTCAAGTATCGACCCATTGCGCGGCACGACGAGTGGTTCGTGACGAAGCTCCTGGTGGACGATGGACGCTGTCACGGCGCGGTGGCGATCGAGTTGGCGAGCGGCAAAGTGTACGCGCTGCTCGCCAAGGTCGTCATCCTCTGTACCGGCGGCTGCGGGAAGGTGTTTCCGTTCACGACCAACGCGAACATCAAGACCGGCGACGGGATGGCGCTCGCGTACCGGGCGGGCGCGCCGCTGAAGGATATGGAGTTCGTGCAGTACCACCCTACCGGCCTGCCGTTCACCGGCATCCTCATCACGGAGGCCACGCGGTCGGAGGGCGGGTGGCTGCTGAACCGGGACGGCTACCGCTACTTGCAGGACTACGACCTCGGCACGCCCTCCCCGATGCCGGTGCTCCGGTCGATGGAGCTGGGGCCGCGAGACCGCCTGTCGCAGGCCTTCGTCAAGGAAATGGAGAAGGGCAGGACGGTCGAGACGCCCTACGGCCACGTGGTCCACCTCGACATCCGGCATCTCGGCGAGAAGCTGATCGACACGAGGCTTCCGTTCGTGCGGGAGCTGTGCCTCAAGTACGAGCACCTGGATCCGGTGCGCGAGCTGGTGCCGGTTCGCCCGGTGGTGCATTACATGATGGGCGGCGTGCACACCGACCCGGATGCCCGGACCCCGCTCGAGGGGTTGTCGGCGGCCGGTGAGGTGGCGTGCGTCAGCATCAACGGCGCCAACCGCCTCGGGTCGAACTCGTTGACCGAGCTGCTCGTGTTCGGGGCGCGCGCCGGCAGGGCGGCGGCCGCGGACGCGGCGATGGCGAAGGACATCCCCGGGGCGGTGCTCGCCCAGGGGCTGGACGAGGAGCGCCGGCTGACGCGCGAGTATCTCTCCAAAACGGGTGGACGGGAGCGGGTCGCCGACGTGCGGCGCGAGATGCAGCAAGCCATGGAGGCCGGCGCGGGTATCTACCGCGACGCGGCGGGTCTCCGGGCGGCGGCGGACACGATTGAGGAGCTTCGGGAGCGGTTCCGCGACATTGCGCTCGACGACAGGAGTCGCACGTTCAACACCGAGTTGGTCGCGTGCCTCGAGCTGTCGTACATGCTCGATACGGCCGAGGCAATCATCCATTCGGCGTTGGCGCGCACCGAGTCGCGCGGTGCGCACCAGCGCACGGACTACCCGGACCGGAACGACGGCCGTTTCCTGGCCCATACGCTGGCACGACGCTCGGACGGCGGGCCCCCGCGCGTCGAGTACGTGCCGGTCACGGTGACGCGCTGGCCCCCCGGTGAGCGCGTCTACGGGAGGTAGCATGGATTCCATCACGCTGGAGGTCAGCCGGTACCGGCCCGAGGAGGAGAACGAGCCGTCCTGGCAGGACTACGAGGTGCCGTTCCGGAAGGACTGGATGGTCCTGGACGCCTTGAACCACGTCAAGGATCATCTGGACGGCACGCTCTCCTACCGCTGGGCGTGCCGCATGGGTGTGTGCGGGAGCTGCGGCATGATGGTGAACGGCGAGCCGGTGCTGACGTGCGCGACGTACCTGGAGACGTGTGCGCCGGGGCCCATTCGGGTCGAGCCGCTCCGCGGCTTCCCGGTGATCCGCGATCTCGTGGGCGATCTCACCGACTTCCTCGAGAAGCTCGAACGCGTGAAGCCCTGGATCGTTCGCGACAAGGAGCGGTCGCTGGACGAGGGTGAGTATCGGCAGACCCCGGAGGAGTTGGCCGAGTACAAGCAGTACAGCATGTGCATCAACTGCATGCTGTGCTACGCCGCGTGCCCCATCTACGAGCTCGAACCGGAATTCGTGGGCCCCGCCGCCATCGCGCTCGCCCAGCGCTATAACCTGGATTCCCGCGACGACGGTCGCGCCGCCCGCATGGACGTCCTCGCCCGGCAGGACGGGATCTGGGCCTGTACCTTCGTAGGGGAGTGCTCCGCCGTGTGTCCCAAGAACGTGGACCCCGCGGGCGCCATCCAGCGGTACAAGCTGGAGGCGGCCACCGACTGGGTGAAGGCGATGGTGCTTCCGTGGAGGAAGCGGTGAACCCCGACTACCGGCTGTACCATCCCAAGTGGCACCGGCGGCGGATCCCGATCTTCTGGTGGCTCGGGAAGCGGTCGTACATCCGGTTCATCGCCCGCGAGCTCACCAGCGTGTTCGTGGCGTACTGCGCCGTCCTGCTGCTCCTCCAGACCTGGATGTTGGGACGGGGCGAAGCGGCGTACGCGCGATTCAGCGAGTGGCTGGCTTCTCCGCCACTGGTTGGCTTCCATCTCCTGACGCTCCTGGCGGTGGTGTTCCACACGGTGACCTGGCTCGGTCTGGCCCCGACCGCCCTGGTCATCAGCGTCCGGGGCCGCCGCGTTCCGAGCCGCGCCGTTCTGCTCGCCCATTACGCCGCCTGGGCCGTGGCCTCCGGCGTGGTGGCGTGGGCGCTCCTGGGGGGATCGTGAGCCGGCGCTCCGATGAGGCGGGGCTGTGGCTCTCGTTCAGCAGCGGCGGCATGCTGGCGGCGCTGCTCTTCCCCGCGATCGCGTTCCTGTTCTGGATCGGGCCAGCGCTGGGCTGGACCCCCTCGCCGGCGTACGACCATCTGGTGGGCCTCGTTCGCCATCCCCTGGTTCGAGTCCTCCTTTTCGCGCTGATCTCACTGTCCATGTTTCATTGGGCACACCGCTTCCGGTATACGCTGTACGACGGCCTCCAGCTCTATCATTTGAACCACTTGATTGCAGTGGTCACCTACGGCCTCGCCACCGTGCTGAGCCTGGTGGCCGGGTTCGTGGTGGTCACGGTGTGAGCGGCAGGGTGCAGAGCGCAAAGGGCAGCGTGCCGGACGCTCTGAACCCGCAATTGAACGGAGTCTGCCATGTTCACCTTGAAGCCCCTCTCACGCCCAGGCATCCCCGCCGCGCTCCAGAAAGCCGAGCGTTATCGCCTCCTCAACGAGCCCTGGGAAGCGGAGAGTATTTGCCGGGACGTGCTGGCGGTCGAGCCGGACAACCAGGCCGCGCTGATCGCGTTGATCCTGTCGCTTACCGACCAGTTCAACCGGGAGTTGGGGCCGGACCCGGCCGAGCTGAAAGCCCTCGTGGGTCGCCTCGGCACGGAGTACGAGCAGCTGTACTACGCCGCCATCATCGCCGAGCGGCACGGGAAGGCGCGGCTCGCCCGCGGCGGCCCGGGCGCCGGCCCGGTGGCGTACGAGTTCCTGCGGGACGCGATGGATCTCTACGAGCGGGCGGAACGGGCGCGCCCCGCGGGCAACGACTCCGCGCTGCTCCGCTGGAACACGTGCGCTCGTATCTTGATGCGCCACGAAAACGTGCGGCCGCTTGCCGAGGAGCGCGTGGAGGCGCAGCTGGAGTAAGGCGCGGCTGCGCCCCGCCTTACAGCTCCTCCAGCTCGAACGTCACAAACGCCAGCCGCCCCGTCTGGATCCTCACGCCCTCGAGGCGCGCCGGCGTCCCCGGGGCCACGCGATAGCCCACGGGCGGCACGACCTCTACGTCGTACACGCCCGGCTGGAGCGACAATCGTACACTCTGGTACACGCTGGGATTCGATCCCGTCACGCCTTCGGCAGCGACGTCACCGCTCGAAGGATCCAGGGCGCGGATCGTGGCGCCTTGCACCGGGAGCGTCGAATCGCCCTGTGCCGCGAGCGCTTGGCCGAGCAGGCTCCCGCTTCCGTCGGCGTTGGCGAGCTCGATCCGGAGATACACGCTGTCACCGGGCACGAGCGAGAGCGTCGACGACGGCGTCGCGCCGTCCGCGGGGATGAACCCGGTGGGGGGGGTGACGGTCAGGTGCCAGTCGCCGGGCTCCAACTCCTCGAAGGAGAAGCCCCCGAACGCGTCGGTCGTGCGCTGCACCACGGTCCCGTCCTGCTCGAGCGCGACCGTGACCCCGGGCACGTAGTCCACGCCCTCGTCCAGTACGGCGTTGCCGAATACAACGGCACTGGTCGGATCGCGCGGCTCCCGCGAGGTGATCGCGAATCCTACAACCCACGTGGTCTCGCCGGCGGCGACTGACACGTCGGTGACGCGCGCGCGCCCGCCCGGCGCCAGGAAGAAACCTGCGGGCACCTGGATGCCCACGTCGTACGTACCGGGCCCAATCGAGATCGTCGCGACGCCGCTGTCCTGGGTGAGTCCCGTCACCAGGGCCTCGTCGCTCCCCGGCTCGAACACCGCGACCGCGAACCCCACCCAAGGTACCCCGTCCACCGTGACCGGCGCCGCGATGGTACCCACGTCGCTGGCGTTCGCCAGCAGCACCTGGAGCGCGGGCGCGTTCCCGCTCTCGGTGAGATCGACGAACCACGGGCTCGGCTGTCCCGCCGCCAACGTGTACCCCGTCGGCGGGGCGACGTCCAGGCGCCAACGCCCGGCCGTGAGGCCGTCGAACGCGAACCGGCCGTCGCCGTCGCTCGTCGCGGACAACGACACGCCGGCCCGCCCGAGGCTCACGACAGCGCCCCGCATCGGCAGCCGGCCGGTCAACGCCGGCGACCCCTGCGGCGGGCCGCCGGCGTCGAACACGATCATGCCTTCGACCCGGTGTGTTCCCCCGACACCCGTAGACTCGGTGCACGCCGAGAAGAGGACCGCCAATGCGAGCGCGGCCGCGACGGCGTATGGCGTGCTGCGTATGGGGTTGCGAATCGAGGGCATGAAGGCTCCGCAGAAGTCGAAGTTCATGCGAGTAACCCGCGGAGCGCACGGAAGGTCACGTCGATTGCAGATTTGCGATTCGAGAACCCGAGGAATCTGCAGTCGCCGATCTGCAATCTGCAATCATGTCAATTCACAACGAGCGCTCCCACCCTGCCGCCGAACTCGTCCGGGACGCTCGGCAGGCCGGCCGGTGCGGTCCACGCGCCGCCGTCGATGCGAATGGCGACACGATAGAACCCGGGCTGCAGCGGCAGTGTGGTTTCCCACAACCCGTCCTCCGAGCGGTCGAGGAGCAGGGGGGACCAGTCCGTGAGGTCGCCCGTGATCTCGACGACCCCCGCGTCACGCGCCACGACGCGAATCAGATGCGCGCTGCCCGCCGGTTCGGTTACCAGGGTGCCGTCAGGGACCACCACGCGGGCGCCGGCGGCCGCATCGCCGCCGCCGAGGAGGCGGACCCTGAGCCCGGCGCGCGCGAAGTGCCGCCCGTCGAGCCCTTGCTCGGGCACGCCCGGGTGCTTGCCGAAGGCGCCGACCACGCTGAGCCGCCGGTCGAGCGGCACCTCGGCGGTCGCGCGCGCCCATGTGTTGTCCGCTCCCTCGGTCTGGGCGAAGCGCGCACCCACCGCCACCTGCACGCGCAGCAGCCGATGCGCCCAATCCGCCGCCAGCTCGCCTTGCAGGTACGTCCGCGGGCGGGATTCTCTCATGAGCACCACGACGCTGTCGCCCACCGGCGTCGAGGTGAACGCGCGGTCCAGGTACCGGTTGGCGGACGACGAGACGGAGAGCCGCAGCGTACCAAGGTTCACCGAGGAGCCGGCTCCCAGCCCGACGACCGGCGTCGCGTGATCGATTCCGTTGGCCTGCTCCGTGCTCACCCGGAGCCACCCGCCCCACGATCCGACCTCGGCGTCGAGGCGGGCCGCGGTCCCGACGCGCGTCACCGACATCGCGTCGGCCAGGCGGCCGACCTCGCCCGCGACGCTCGTGGTCAGGAAGAACGGCCGGCCGAGGTCGAAGCGGACGTGACCGGTGGCCCGGACCTCACCCGTCCAGCCGCCGTCCAGCAGCCCCGCGAGGTGGCCGTCCACCGTGCCGCCGGCGAGCTCGCCACCGAGACGCAGCGCCGGGCGGAAGGCCCACGCCCCGGCGGATGACGTCGCGGTCGCCGGCTCGAGGCCCGTGCCGAGCGTCAGCGCGGAACGCACCTGGGCGGCGGCCGGCTCGCCAACCGTCAGGAGGAGCGCGGCGCCCGCGGCGAGCGACGCGGTGAGTCTCACGGCGTTACGGTGGCGACCACTCGCCCCGTCCGACGCGCGCGAGCACGCCCTGCGCGCGGGTCGTGGCGGCCGCCACCGGGGGGGCGCCGGCCCGGACGTCCTGTTGCACGAGGAGAAGCAATTGCGCGAGGTCGGCATCGCTGACTCCGGCGGAGGTGAGGTCGTGCATCAGCGCGGCGGCGGTATCGACCGCCACTCCTTGCTGCACGAGGTCGGCGAGCACCGCGAACGGCAGGGCGAGTGGCCGGCCCGGGCGCGCCGCCTGCATGCGGCGCAGCGTTTCCGTGGTCGTGCCCGCGTAGAGGGCCGTGGCGGCGGCGGTCAAGTCGGCGCCGGGGGTGTCGCGGCCGAGCGCGTCGCGCGCCGCGGCGAGTCGGGCGCGCAGGCTCCGCACCGTCTCGACGATACGGTCGGGCGCCACGTTCTTACTCGCGCCCTCGAGCGCCTTCTGCACCAGCGGTTCGGTGGGGAGTCCCGCGGCGCGCGCCGAATCCACGATCACCTGGATCCGGGCGGCCACCTGCGCGCCCAGGCGGTCGGGCAGGCGGGCGTCCTGCGCGGCGAGGGTGCCCGCCGCGATCACAAGGAGCAGCAGTGCGATCTGTGCCGCGCGAACCGAGGTCATCCGCCGACGTAGATCACGGAGTTGGGAAGCCCAAAGTCGTCCTCGAGCGTGCGGGGTGCGCGCGCGTCCGGCACCCAACGCCCGCCGTTCACCACGAAGGCGTACCGGTGCCGGCCGGGCGGAAGGGGGACGACTACCGACCACACGCCGTCCTCGCCCGTCTGCGCGAGCGCGGTGGCGCGCGGGTCCCAATTGTTGAAGTCCCCCACCAAGGCGACCGACCGAGCGTCGCTTTCTATCAGGACGAACTGCACCGGGAGCTGCCGCGTCGGCGGCAGCGCCTTGGGCCCGCCCCAGAGACTGGCGACCGCGGCCGCCGCCACGAGCGCCAGGACGACGACCGCGGCCACGGGCGACACGGAGAGGAACCGCGGCTCCACGAGCCATTCCCAGGCGCGCGCCAGCGGCCCGTGCTCGAGCCGCCGGGACGCCACGGCACGGAGGACCGCCTGCTTGGCGCGGGGATCGGTCGGCACGGGCGCCGAGAGGTCGCGGGCGACGCGCGCGATCAGCGTGGGATCGTCAGTCATCGTAGACGTCCTTGAGCAGGAGCTGGAGTCGTTCGCGGGCGCGCTTCACACGCATCTTGAGCGTGGAGACGCGTTGCCCGCTGAGTGCCGCCATCTCCTCGTAGCTCAGGTCCTCGACGTGCTTCAACAGAAACGCCTCGCGCTGCCGCACCGGAAGCTGCCGCAACGCCGCCTGAATGCGCGCGAGGCGCTCGGCATCCGGACTCGGTGGGGGCTCGACCGTGGGGTGGTGACTCGCGTAGGCCGCCATCCGCGCCTGCCGGCGTGCGGCGGCCGTGGCCGCGGAGCGGCAGCGATTGACGAGGATCCGAAACAGCCACGCGCGAAACCGATCGCGGTTCTCGTAGCGGGGAAGCGAGCGGTGGGCGCGCACGAACGTATCCTGGACCACCTCCTCCGCGTCGTGCCGGGCGCCCAGGAGGCGCATCGCGTAGCGCAGGCAGTCGCCGTAGTGTCGATGGACCAGGGTCTCGAACGCCGCCCCGTCGCCCCCGGCCGCCATCCGAACGAGTGTCTCATCGGCCGGCTCCACGGAAGATATAACCCGCCAAGTCGCTGGTGGGTCACTGGTGGGTTCCTGGGCGGATGGCGTGTTAGCTTGTGGCGTATGGCTAATGGGCGTATGGGCGTATGGGCGTATGGGTAGATCTGCGGATGGCGTAGGGTGCATCCGGAAGTCGGTAAACTCCTGTGGGTGGCGGGCGCGCGAGACATCATCCGGCATTCGCCATACGCCATACGCCATTCGCCATGAGCCATTAGCCATTAGCCATGAGCCATACGCCTTCTGCAGTACGCCGCCCTGAATCGTCCGGGAAGGGTCAGCCGTGCTTCATATCACCAACGGTGACGCCGCCGTCCACGTCGTTCCTAACGCCGGCATCGCGGGCAGCCTGCTTCCGTGGCGCGACGTGCTGCACGACGGGCCCGTGCCGGGCGGCGCCGACCCGCGTGGGCTGCGGGAAATCCGGGCGCGCTTCATCGCGGATTGCGGCTGGGACGAGTACCCGCGCGTGCTGGCCGACTTCGAGCGTCGCGACGCCGCGCTCGAAGCCGCGCGCAAAGAGGACGAACTGGTGCTCTGGTTCGAGCACGATCTGTACGACCAGCTGCAGCTCATCCAGGTGTTGGACCGAGTGTCGGCGTGGCCGCATCCCCAGCCCCCGGTCTCGCTCATTTGCGATCGCGAATACCTGGGGTCGTCCGCCCCCGACCGGATCGGCCGCCGGTTCGAGGAGCGGCGCGGGTTGCCGCCGGGCGCGCTGGCGTTCGCGCGCACCGCGTGGGCGGCGTTCACGTCTCCCGATCCCACCGCGGTCACCGCGCTGGCGGGGGACAGCGACGGACGCTCCCGTTCGTGGCGGCGGCGTTTCGGCGCGCGCTCGAGGAGTACCCGTCCCGTCGCAACGGGCTCTCCCGGTCCGAATCGCAGATCCTGGCAGCGCTGGCCGGTGGGCCCCGCGCGCCGGGCGACCTGTTCCGTGCCGCACACCACGACGTCGAGGACCCCGTGTTCCTTGGCGACGCGGTCTTTGCGATCTACGCCCGCCGTCTCGCCTGCTGCTCGGAGCCCGCGCTCCTACCCGAGGACGGCGGTCCGATCGAGCCGCAGGGCCGGGAGGAGCCGCCCGGTCCGTTCTGGACGCGTCCCGTCCGGCTCACGGACTTCGGTCGCGCGCTGCTCGACGGCCGGGAGGATTGGGTGGCGACCAACGGCCTCGATCGGTGGCTCGGCGGCGTGCATTTGAGCGGGCGCCGAACCCGCTGGCGCTGGGACGAGGAGAAGCGCGCGTTGGTCGGGCCGTGAGCGTACGGAGCACCAGGCGCCGATTGCGGAGCACGGTTGTGACGTCGGAGCACCGCACTTGGGCGCGGCGCGGCGACGATATGTGGCGCCGCCTGACGTGTTCGGTTATGGGATACCGTTTCCCAATTCCGATGCGTGCGGCGGCGTCGCCTGCCTTTGCAAGTTGTTGTAGTAGAAGGTCTTGTGTTGATGCTGATGCTGGCACGGTCCTTCCTTTTGAGCTGAGGCCGTAAACCACGAGCGCGGACTGAGCGGCCCCGGGCAATGTCCCGGAAACCCGCGGTTCCGCGTCGCCGTATGGAACGGCAGGCCTGACCTCCCCAACGATCGGGCCTTCCCGCGTGTCTAAGGAGTAGTAGAGTGGACATACCACGCGAGCCCCCGAAAAAGCGCAAGCGTTACGTGTACGGCGGTGTCGCCGTGGCGGCGGTCGTGTTCACGACCGTCGCGCTGGGGAATCTCAAGCCGGCGGCTCCGGGGGTGGACGGGGCGACGGTGTATCGCGACAGCGTCCGCCGCGGTACGATGGTGCGGCAGGTGCGGGGGCCGGGGACGTTGGTGCCGGAGCAGATCCGCTGGGTGCCGGCGGTGACGGCGGGCCGGGTGGAGCGGAAGCTGCTGCTGCCGGGGACCAAGGTGGACTCGCACACGGTGTTGATCGAGCTGAGTAACCCCGAGGTTCAGCTGGAGTTGCTCGAGGCGGAGCGACAGCTCTCCCAGGCTCGCGCCGAGCTGGTGAACCTCCGCACGACGCTGGAGACCCAGCGCCTCAATCAGGAAGGCACGGTGGCCACGGTCCGGGCCGAGCAGCTCCAGGCGAAGCGGAACGCCGAGGCCGGTGAGAAGCTGGCGGAGCGCGGGTTGATTGCCGAGGCGGAGTTGGCCACCCTGCGGGAGCGCGCCGAGGAGCTGGCGATCCGCCTGGACGCCGAGCAGCAGCGTCTGAAGACGTATACCGAGAGCGCGGGTCCCCAGATCGAAGTGCAGGAAGGGCAGCTTCGGCGGCTGCAGGACATCGTGCAGTTCCAGCGGAATCGGGTGGCGTCGATGCGGGTGCAGGCCGGGACGCACGGTGTGTTGCAAGACGTGCCGGTGGAGGAGGGGCAGTGGGTCATCCCGGGCGCGACACTTGCGCGAGTCGTGCAACCGGAGCGTCTCAAGGCGGTGCTACGGATTCCGGAGACGCAGGCGCGCGACGTGGTGCTGGGCCAGGCGGTGCTCGTGGACACGCGTACGGACACGATCCTGGGGCGCGTGACCCGCATCGACCCCTCGGTCCAGAATGGGGCGGTGAATGTGGATGTGTCGCTGGAAGGCGATCTGCCGCCCGGTGCGCGCCCGGATCTCTCGGTGGATGGGACCATCGAGATCGATCGGATCGACGACGCGCTGTACGTGGGTCGGCCGGCCTACGGCCAAGCGTACAGCACGGTCGGCTTGTTCCGCGTCACCGATGGCGGAAACCACGCGGAGCGGGTAACCGTACGCCTCGGGAGGAGCTCCGTGAACACGATCGAGATTCTCGACGGCCTCGCGCAGGGCGACATCGTGATCCTGTCGGACATGTCGCAGTGGGATGCGTACGATAGGGTGAGACTGCGGTGAACTGCGGTGAGAAGCGAGAAGCAGCCGAGTAAGGAGTAACGAGTAAGGTGGGGTCGCCGGCTGTCATACGCCATAGGCTATACGCCATACGCCGGCAGGCGCCATACACCATCACACCACAACCGAGGATTCCCCATGGGTTCCGAGAACGGCCAGTCGTTGATCAAGCTGGAGGGGGTCAAGAAAGTCTTCTACACCGAAGAGGTGGAGACCCACGCCCTTTCCGACGTGCACCTCACCATCAAGGAAGGCGAGTACATCGCGATCGCCGGTCCGTCCGGGTGCGGGAAGACGACGCTCCTCTCGATCCTCGGGCTCCTCGACACGCCCACAGGCGGGCAGTACACACTGGCGGGGGAGCCGGTGGCGAACCTGTCGGCGAGTCAGCGGGCCTACGTGCGGAACCGGCAGATCGGTTTCATCTTCCAGGCCTTCAACCTGATCGGCGATCTGACGGTGTACGAGAACGTCGAGTTGCCGCTCACCTATCGGAACATGCCGTCGGCGGAGCGCAAGAAGCGCGTGCAGGAGTCGCTCGAGCGGGTCGGCATGGCGCACCGCATGAAGCACTATCCGTCCCAACTTTCGGGCGGGCAGCAGCAGCGCGTCGCCGTGGCGCGCGCCATCGGTGGCCGGCCGGCGATCTTGCTCGCCGACGAGCCGACCGGAAACCTCGACTCCAAGAACGGTGAATCCGTGATGCAGCTCCTCGACGAGTTGCATCGCGAGGGGGCCACGATCTGCATGGTCACCCACGATCCGCGCTATGCCGAGCACGCGGAGCGGGCGGTGCACTTGTTCGACGGCCAGATCGTGAAGGACGAGGCCAGCCGGCGGACGCTCGAGGAGCTGAAAGAGAGCGGCTTCCATCTCGAGTCGCAGTGATGATCAGACTGCGGGACATCGAGAAATACTACGAGACCGGCGCGGGACGGACGTACGTCCTGCGGCGGATCAACCTCGAGTTCCGCCCCGGGGAGTTCATCACCATCATGGGGCCGTCCGGTGCGGGAAAGTCCACGCTGCTCAGTATCCTGGGGTTGCTCGACGGCGCCTGGAGCGGCGAGTACTACCTCATGGATCACGCGGTCCATGCGCTGAAGCCCAAGGACCGTGCGGCCCTCAACAAGCAGTACATCGGCTTCGTGTTCCAGCAGTATCACCTGCTGGACGATCTGACCGTGGCCGAGAACCTCGACCTCCCGCTGTCCTACCGCAACGTGAAGCGGAAGGACCGGGAGTCCATGGTGGCGGACGTTCTGGACCGCTTCAACATCGTCGCGAAGAAGGACCTGTTCCCGAGCCAGCTCTCCGGCGGCCAGCAGCAGCTCGTGGCCGTCGCCCGGGCGGTCATCGGGAACCCCAAAGTCATTCTGGCCGACGAGCCCACGGGAAGCCTCCACTCCTCGCAAGGCAAGATGATCATGGACTTGCTCAAGAAGCTGAACGACGAGGGCACCACGATCGTCCAGGTCACGCACAACGAGAACTGGGCAGCCTACGGCGACCGGATCATCGAGCTGTTCGACGGCTGGCTCTCGGAGCCTCAGACGGCAACGGCAGTGAGGAGTGAGGAGTGAGGAGTAAGGGGTGCGACCGGCGGAGTTCCGCACTCCGCGAACGAGTTCGCGCAAGCAAGCAAGGGGGCTCCACCCCGGATCGACTCCTCACTCCTTACTCCTGATCGACGTCTTGAGCCGCAGGGCGACCGCGACGACGAGAACGGCGATCGCGCCGCTGATCACCCACGCGTTCTCCAGCCGCATCCCCACCAATCCCGCTACGGCGCCGACCACGAACAGCGCCGTCTTCGCCCGGACGTACGGGTCCGGCCCGCGCCGGGAGCGATTCACGAAGATCATGTAGGGCAAGGTAGTCTCGGGACCGGGGACCAGGGACGAAGCGAGTAACGTCCGTCCCACGCCCGAGAAGGGCGTTCCCACGGACGAACAGGAGACTTGTGGGGCGGGCAAATACTGAGATGCGTTAACTCGCGCAACGGCAGTTGGTTGCGCGTCGATCCCCCGTGGCACCCCGCTTGCCTCTGACGTCGTGCATGACCACCCCTGGTCCCTGGTCCCCGGTCCCTGGTCCCTGAAATGCTCAAAGACCTCCGCTACGCGCTCCGCGCGCTCCGCGCCCGTCCCGGACTCGTCACCGCCGCCGTGCTCACGCTCGCGATCGGTATCGGCGCGAACACCGCGGTGTTCAGTCTCGTCAATGCCCTCCTGCTCGAGCCCGTCCCCGGCATCCGTCACAGCGACGGGCTCGTGAATCTGGGGCGCACGCAGGGCGGCGAGGGGTTCGACAGCTTCTCGTATCCCGATCTCGTGGACTATCGGGAAGGGGGCGCCGATCTGATGGACATCGCGGTGCACCGGGTGACCCCGATGCACTTGGGCACCGGCGGAGGGAGCGACCGGGTCACCGCCGCGCTAGTCTCGGGGAACTATTTCTCGGCGCTGCAACTCACGCCCGCCGCGGGACGGCTCTTCCAGGTGAGCGACGACCTCGTGCCGGGCGGCCATCCGGTGCTCGTCCTCGCCGAAGCGTACTGGCGCGAGCGCTTCGGAGGGGATCCCGAGATCGTCGGACAGACCGTGTCGGTCAACGGATATCCGTTCGCGGTCGTCGGGGTGGCGCCGCGGTCGTTCGCCGGCGTGCAACTCGGCGTTGCGGTCGACGCATGGGCGCCGCTCGCCATGACGGACGTCCTGATGCCGGGACGCGGCGACCTGCTCGACAGTCGCGGGTCGGTCTGGCTCGACGCGTTCGGACGGCTGCGGGACGGTGCGCCCTTCCAGTCGGCCGCCGCGCGGCTCGACGCGATCGCCACCGAGCTGAACCGGCAGTATCCGGAAGCCACCGAGGGCCGCGGCATCACCCTGGCGGCGGGGCTGGGACTCGATCCCGACACCCGCGGAAGCGTGATGGACATCGCCCGGGTGCTGTTGGTCGTGGTGGGTCTCGTGTTGTTGATCGCCTGTGCCAACGTGGCCAACCTCCTGCTGGCG
>Ga0256864_1000309_pt1 | contig 18825 bp, 14 predicted proteins | sample RVTome_11_FD_187336 | JGI IMG/M metagenome (GOLD analysis project Ga0256864, IMG submission 187336) | Soil microbial communities from uranium-contaminated site in the Upper Colorado River Basin, Wyoming, United States - RVT147D111 HiSeq ... | reverse complement strand
CTGAAGGAAGAGCATTCCGCGCTCGCGGCGCACAATTTCGCGCCGTACGTGGGCGAAAACAGCTTCCTCATGCTGATGGGCTCCGAGGACTCGAGAAACTACTCAGAGAAGGACGCCCGCCGACTCCACGCCCTGCTCGGCAGCTCCGTCAAGGAGCTCTCTTTCTACGAGAGCGGCCACCGGCTGCCCGTCGACTGGACGCGCCTCGCGGTCGAGTGGATGGAGCGACATCTGCAGTCCGTCGCTTCGGATCGGACCAGATGATCTGGCCTGATGCGATCGATCGTTCTCGTCCCGGCGATCGTTGCGGGACTGGTTCGGAGCGCGCTCGAGGGCCATGGTCCCTTCCTGGGGCTTCCGGCGCAGGTCGGAACGAGTCGCCGGAATCGCTCCCCGGTGGCGCCAGGGGTGCCGTGCTCGGAGGAACGACACATGACCAACAGAGCCTCTCTATTGCCCTGGACCCTGGCCAACGCGCTCGGCATGGCCCTGGGATTCCTGACCTTCATCCAGACGCTGAACTTCATCGGCTTCGGATTCGAGTTCGAGAGCCACTGGTCGGAGGCGGCGATCGAAGCCTGGGCGGCGGCGCACCCGGCGAACGCCGAACGAGTGTTCCGGCTCGGGCTCATGCTCGGCCTGCCCCTGGCGGGGACAATCTTCACCGCCTGCCAGGCGTGGGTCTTGCGCGGAGACCTTCGCCGTCCCTGGCTGTGGGTTTCGTGCGGGGCGGCCGGTTTCCTGGTTCCGATCCTGGTCATCTGGCCGTTGACGGCGATCTGGGGCGACATTCCCGGCCCGGTGGAGCCCTTCACGATCGTCGGGGGCGGCTTGCTGGGCGTGGCGATCCTACAGTGGCTGCTCCTGCGCCGCCGGGGCGTCTACGTCACCCGTTGGCTGGTGCTCTGGATCGTCGGCCTGCCGCTCGGCATGGTCGTGTTCGTGGTCGTTGTCGGGGCAGCCAAGCTCTTGATCGGCGCGTGGCCGCCATGGCCTCTGGAGATCGCGCTGTATGGCGTCTTCATCGGCGGCTCGGCGGCGGCGGTGAGCGGCAGGGCTCTGCTCGCTCGGATCGAGTCGCGCTCTCCAGCTGATGAGCATTGAGGACCCGGGCGCCGGCCCTGCGGCGGAGGGGACAGCTAGTCTGCGGGCTGCGGGTCGTTCGCGTGAAGGCTTGCCGACGGGAACCGCCCGAGCAGCAGATCAGTCCAAGGAGCAGGAGGCTCCCCGATGGACCTGCGGTTATCGAAGCTCTGGCTCGGACTCTTCGCGGTGCCCTTCTTGCTCCAGTGCACCCCGGACGGCCAAGCGCTGCCGCCGCTTCACACGGTGGCGCTGGATGCTGTCCCCGGTGAGCTCGGCCGGTTCGAGGGCCGGTGGTTTGACGCGCTCGACGCCTACTTGATGGTCGCCGTCCGCAGCGGCGACAGGCCGCAGTTCTCCGTTCGGTTGAACGACGGGCTGCACCTGGAGGATGCGCGTCTCCAGGACGGCGATCTGTTCGTCCGCTTCCGAGGGGAGACGGGTGCTGGTGCGTACTGCCTGCGGCCGGTCGAAAGGGACGTGCTGGTCCTGGTTCCTCCGGGCGGGAAACCCCCCTGGTGCGGCACCTGCACGCCGGCACTCGAGCGCAACCGCTCACCCCTGAAGATGGCGGAGCAGCGAGCGGCTCGGATTGTCGATAGCGTCCGGGTGGCCTACGATGCGACCTGGGATTGGCTGGTGGACACGCTGTAGCCGGGTTGGCGGGTCGAGCGGCTCGGGATCAGCGTCCGAACAGTCCGAACAGGTAGATCGACCCGTAGATCACGATGGAGATGACGACGTAGAGCGTATCGATCCGGGCCTTGCGTTTCGGCTCGTCACGCGCTCGGGCAAGGTCCAACACCATCTGGTGCAGGAGAAAGGTGTAGAGAACGTAGTAGAGAAAGGGGATGATGTGCACGGAGACGGCGTAGTCGCTGGCGTGTCTTCCGAACAGTGACAGGATCAGGTCGATCTGCGCATAGATGCCCAGCAGTCCCAGCGCCGAATTGATGAACATCCACTTGACTTCGTCCCGGCCGAACAGCGCCAGATAGAAAACGGTATAGGTGAGGCAGGCGATGCCTCCATGCGTGTACAGAAAGGGCAGATCGGGCTCATCGCTGGCGTAGGCGAGGAAGAAACCGGACAGTCCGAACGCCAGCATGTGCACCAGGAAAAACGGGTAGATCATGTAGCCGAGAGCCTTGCGGCCCTGGGGGTAGACCTTCCCATCGACGGTGAAGGGGCGGTGCCGTTTCATCGGCTTGCGGGCCATGCTATCCCGGCTTGGGCCGCGGTCACCGAGGTTGGTCCCCCGCGGACGATCGGGTAGCGGTCATGGAGCCGAGTGTCTCGCCACCTGCCGACGTCTCGGCCATCGCCCGCTATCCGGTGCTGTCGAGGCACCGGCTCGGTCTTCCAGCTCGTCAGCCACCTGATCAGCGGCGCGCTGGCCGGCGCGATCTACAAGAGCTGAGCCGGCGGACGCCGCCGTGAACCGATCGGCGGCACGGACCTAGCGCAGCGGCGTCGCGACGCCGCCGGAGACGGAGTAGAAGACGATTCTCTTCGGTGCGTCGCCGCGGGCATCGAACTCGACGACTCCGGCGATACCCGGGTAGTCCTCGAGAGCGTTCAGGAAGTCGCGGATCTCCGGTCCGGTGCGGGCGCCGGCGGAGATCGCCCCGGCGACGATGTTCATGGCGTCGAAGGCGGTGTCGGAGGTGATGCCCGGCGGCTCCCCGTAGGCCCGTTCGAAGGCCGCCACGAACGCCCGGCCCTGAGGCGCGGAGCGGTCGAACGAAGCCGGGGACGGGAAGACCACGCCCTCCGCCGCGGCGCCGGAGCGCTCGATCGTCGCCGGGTCGTCGAAGGTCTCGGAGGCGACGATCGGGATCTCCAGTCCCAGCTCGCGCGCCTGGGCGAGGATCAGCGGGTACTCCCGCGTGTAGGCCGGCAGGTAGAGGGCGTCGGCCCCCGAGCCGGCGATCCTCGAGAGCTGGGCGCGGAAGTCGCCGTCGCCCTCCGTGTAGCTCTCGGACGGCGTGACGGCGAGCGCTCCCCCGAGCGCGCCGAAGTGCTCGCCGAAGACGGCCTCGAGACCCCGGCCGTACGCGTTGTCCACGAACAGGATCGCCACGTTCCTCAAGCCCCGCCCGTACGCGTAGTCGGCGGTCAGCTCGCCCTGGATGCGATCCGACGGCCAGTTGCGGAAGACGAACTCGCCGGCGTCGGAGATCGCCGGGTTGGAGGCGCCGGTCGACAGGATCACCACCTCGCCGCGCTCCGCGATTGGCGCCATGGCGAGCACGTCGGAGCTGCAGATCGCCCCCAGGACCACGGGCACGTCTCCCCGAGCGGTCCAGCCGCGGAGGACGGTCACCGCCGTCTCCGGCTTGCACTCGCTGTCCTCGACGAGCAGGCGGATCCGTCTCCCGTCGACGCCGCCCGCCGCGTTGACGTGCTCCGCGGCCAGCCGGATGCCGCGCTCGGTGTTGACGCCCCAGACGGAGAGGCTCCCCGTGAGCGGGACGAGCACGCCGACGTCGATCGGCTCCAGCGGCGGCCGCGAGCACGCGCAGAGGGCGAGGACGAGGGGCAGGACGGCCGCGGAGGCGGCGGCGATCGTCGGGGCGCGGCGGTCTCTCGGCATGGATGGCAGGCTCCTTCGTCTCCGGAGTCTACCCGACGGACCACGGCGCCGCCGGCGTCTCCCGGCCGGGACTGTCATGCAATCGACCCCTCCGCACGGCGGCGCAGCCGGAGGTCGCGCGTCGCCGCCGAGATCGAAACGGTCCGACCGCGACGATCACCTCTGACCAGACCACTCCCCGGAGGCGAGATGACGGGTTCGGACCACAGGGGCCGGCAGTCGAGTCGGGCGCAGCTATATCAGACTGATATAGTTGCGCGATGCCGACTCGCACCTTCAGCCGAACCGACGCCGCCATCCTCGGCATGCTCACGGTCGAGCCGATGTCCGGCTACGACATGAAGCACTTCTGCGATCAGAGCCTGGCCCACTTCTGGCACGAGAACTACGGCAACCTCTATCCCCGGCTGAAGCGGCTCCGCGCCGCGGGCCTCGTGCGCGGACGACGAGAACGCCGTGCGCATGGACCGGACGCCATCGTCTACTCGTTGACGACTGCCGGCCGCCGGCGGTTTCGTGAATGGCTGCGGCAGGAGCCCCACCCCGAGAAGGTCCGCAGCGAGTTCCTGCTGAAGATCTTCTTCGGCGCCCAGGCGGGCCTCGAGCGATCGGCCGGATGGATCCGCGACTACCAGCGCCAGCAGCAGACGACCAAACGCGGCTACGCCGACGTCGAGCGGATGCTGCGCGCCAGCCTCCGCGACCGGCCGGAAGCGCTCTACTGGCTGATGTCGCTCCGGCGGGGCCAGCTGGTCACCGAGGCACGGCTCCGCTGGTGCCGCGAATGCCTGGCACTGATGAACGACATGACCCCGGAGGCCACCCCATGACGACGCGCTCGACGAACCTGCTCCGCCCGGTGATGTTCTGGACCGCCGTCACGGGCATCTTCGCGTGGCTGCCCCTCGTGCGCATCATCGGCCGTCCGGACGGCTACACGTGGGGCATCCTCGGCCTGTCCGGCGCGGGCACCACGGGACCGTTCTGGATCTTCATCGTCCTCACGGCCTACGTGCTGGTGATGCTGTTCGCCGGACAGCGCGGCCCGCGCGCGCTCTTCCGTCCGATGCTGCTGATCTGGCATCTCGCGGTGAACGCGACGGTCGTCGCCGGTCTCCTGCAGGAGGGGACCGGCGCGACCCTTCAGGGGCAGGGCCTGCACTTCGAGATCCCGCTGTGGACGCTCGCGGTGCCCTTCGTCGGGTTCCTCGGGCTCGCGATCGCCTGGGTCGTCGTAGATCGCCGCGCCGGCGCCGCGCCGTTTGTCGCGCCGTGGACGCACGGCAACACAGTGCGGCTCGCGGGCTCGCTCCTGCTGCTGGCCGTCGCGCTGCTTCTGTTCCGCGCCGGCACCAACTACAACTGGGTCACGGCAGCCGCCATCGTCACGACGATCGGACACTGGGTGCTGCTCATCGACGCCTTCGCGCCGCGGCCGGCGACACCCTGATCCCGCGGCGGACGACGCGGTCCGGCCGCCGAGGGCTATCGAGCCTCTCCTTCCGGGCCCATGACTACTCGCTCGTCGTCGAGGCGAGCCCGGGCATCGGAGGCCGACCTCATCGCCCGCCCAATCACTGGCGGGTCGGGCAGGACCCGGACCGTGAGGCGCCGGCGTTCGCGACGTCGCCGTTCCTCGTCCTCAACTACAGCCGGAACCTCGGCTCGGGGCCAGACGACAACGGCAACCGCACCGACGATGCGTTCGAGATCTTCGCCGACGGTTTCGAGAGCGGCGACACCACGGCGTGGTCGCCGCGGCGGCATCGAGTAGGTGTTGTCCAGTTCGGCGGCCCGCAGGGGGACGCCGGTGCCGTGCATTCCGTAGGTACATTCTGCGTGGATCCCGCCCCCCGGCTGGTACTATGACCGGTCGATGGAGGGGACTGCGGCAAAGAGGATCACCCATCTCCTCGCCGACTGGCGAAGGGGCGACGAGGCCGCCGGCGAGCGTCTCCTGCCGCTCGTCTACCACGAGCTCAAGAAGATCGCCTCCATCCACCTGCGAGGTTAGCGCGCTGCACACACCCTGCAGCCCACGGCCCTCGTGCACGAGGCTTACCTGCGTCTCGTCGGCCTCGAGCAGGTGGACTGGCGAGATCGCACCCACTTCTTCGCCCTCGCTTCGCGACTGATGCGCCGTGTCCTGGTCGACCACGCGAGACGACGCCACGACGACGCGTACTGCCGCATCGTGGGTCATGCTGGCGAGGTTTCGGACAATTGCGGTCAGGCCTCCCTGCCCACCCTCGCCGGCGGCTGGGTGCGGACCGACGGACATCCCTTCGCAGCAGATCTCGAAGCGATCCTCGACGGCATCGTCTATGTCCCGCCGCGACTCGACGAGAACGGCGATCCGGTCGCGGTGGAGAGCGCCTGGACCGGCACCGCCGGCCCTACCGGCAGTGCCTTCCTTCAAACGTGTGACGACTGGACTTCTTCCGAAGAGGGGATGTTCGGCGTCGGCGGCGCCGTCGACGCAACCTGGTACGAGTGGGTGCGCAGTTTCGAGGGCTTCTGTTCGGTGGACAACCATCTCCTCTGCCTTCAGACGGGACCCGGGCCCGATGTGGAGGTCATCCCATCCGCAGGGGCCCTGGTCTTCTACAGCGGCGACAGCCGCAACGACGGGGCGGCGGTCACGAGTCCCGAGGCAGCGGACGCCTACTGCCAGACCTACGCCGCAGAGGCCGGTCTTCCCCTGGCCGCAACCTACCTGGCATGGATCTCGGACAGCACGGTGGATGCTCGCGATCGCTTCTCCTACGACGGGCCCTGGGTCCGGCTCGACGGCATCCTGGTGGCCGAGAACCTCGCCGATCTCACCGATGGCGAGCTCTTCGCACCCATCAACGTAGATCCGCTCGGGACGTACTGGGGCCGCGTGCCTCCCCCGGGCACTCCGGTGATCGAGTTTGCCTGGACCGGCACGGACGTCGCGGGCCTCGGCTCCGGCGACGATTGCGAAGACTGGTCGACTACGGCGGCTTTCGCGGATGCCGGCAGACCGGAGTACGCCGACAAGAACTGGACCCGAAACACGAATGGGGTCGACCCGCAGCCTCGCATCTGCAGCACAGCGGCCGGCCTGTACTGCTTCTCCCAGGATCCGCGTTCCTCGCTTCTCTCGGTCATCTTCGCCGATGGCTTCGAGTCGGGCGATACATCGGAGTGGGACGTGCCGTAGGCGCAGCCCTTCGGCTGTTCCACCGTAGCCGCGAACTGTCCCGTTTGGTCCAAGGAGCCGCGATGGTCTCGAAACGAAACTTGAGCTCGGTTCGGGCTCGCAAGTCCAGCCATGCGATGGGGGCCGGGTGGATCCTGACGATTCTTCTGGTGGGTTGCGGTCCCCAGGAGCGTGCCGCTTCGCACCGATCTTCGGACCCAAGGGGAGGAAGCTCCATGCAAGCGCCGAAACAATCAGCTATCCAGTACTACGAGACCGTCGACCGCCAACGGGGGATGGTGCAGGCGGTATCTCCGTTTCCTGCCAGATGGACGCTCCAGACGATGCCCGACGGCATGCTCTCCGCGACCGGGCCCGGAGAAGTTCGACTCCATCCGACCCAGGTCGGCCGCTACGGCTGGTCCCAGGACCCGTTCGCCCGGGACAGCATGGCGATGTCGGGTCAGAAGCTGGCGCCGCCTGCCTCACTTCAGGAGATCCTCCAGCAGCATATCCAACCGGACGCGGCGGCCCAGGGAAACCAGCTCGTACGTTCGTACCCGATCCCCGAGGTCGAGGGCTTCTGGACCCGCTTCACCCACGGCATGGTTCAATCGGGAAGTCGCCGCCAAGCCCGGGCCCTGGGGGCTGACTTTTCGGACGGCCAGGGCACGCTGACGTTCGTCTCCATCGTCCAGATGATCAGCCAGCAGAACCAGATCCTCGGCTGGACCCTCCAGACCACCAGCCTGGAGGCCTCGGCAGATCGTTTCGAGAACGCCAAGGCGTCCTACCTCTACGCGATCGGCAACACCCAGATCAATCCGCGCTGGCAACAGATGATGAACGGCAAGCTGCAGGGCCAGATCCGTGCCAACGAGTCGTTCGCCGCAGAGATGATGGCGCGGAGCCGGGCCGCCCACCAGCAGCGCATGGCAGCGATCCAGTCGTATGGCAACACCGCCCGTTCGGTCGGCCAAACCTACAGCGACATCCTCGACGTCAGTCATGCCGGATACCTGAAGCGCGACGACATGAACAGCGCGGGCCAGGCCCACCTCGTCGACACGATCGGCGAGCGGTCGCTCATCGCCAACCACGAGACAGGCGAGCACTACCAGGTCGACGCCGGCAGCAAGTTCTACTGGGTCGGCAACGACGCCACCTACTTCGGCACCGACAACGCGCTCTACGATCCCCGCACCGACGACCGCGTCAACCACGTCGAGTGGACCAAGTTCGTCAAGGAGCGCTGAGGCGTACTCGGCGCGCATCGGTGCGGACGGCCCCGCCGCGCGGCCTGCGCCCCGCCCCCGAAGCCCCGTTGACCCCTCCTTCGGCCGCCTTACGCCTATCTGCCGGAAGGGCTGGACCGCGCGCGATCCCGCGAGGCGGCCGCGGCGACATGAACGACGGATGGAGCACAGAGGGAGGACGGAGATGAAGACGGGGATGCGGCAATGGACGATGCTTGTACTGATTGCGGCCTTGACTCCGCCGCTGGGGGCGATGGACGAGGTGCGGGTCGAAACGCGCGCCGACGAGGCCACGGCGGCCTTCGGAGTGACCGGCGAGGGCGTCACGATCGCGGTCCTCGACCGCGGCATCGACTGGTCGCACCCCGACTTCGTCAACCCCGACGGCACCACCCGGATCGCATGGATGCTCGATCACAGCGGCTTCAGCCTGTGCGACCCGGGCAACCCCAGCCCGGTCGAGTACACGGCGGCTCAGATCGACGCCGCCCTCGGCGGCGGACCGCCCCTGGCGCTGCGCGACGCCGTCGGCCACGGCACCGCGACGGCGGGCACGGCCGCCGGCAATGGCCGCGGCCTGCCCGACGGGCGCTACCGCGGCATCGCCCCGGGCGCCGATCTCCTGGTCGTCAAGATGACCTCCGAGGGCGCCCCCGCCCACGACGGTCAGCCCGCCGAGGCTCCCTTCCAGGGGTGCATCGACGGCGCGCTCGACTGGGTCGCCGCCAAGGCCGCGGCGCTCGATCAGCCGCTCGTGGTGATCATCAACAGCGGCACCCAGTGGGGCCCGATGGACGGCACCTCGGCGGTGAGCCGCAAGATCGACCAGCTCTTCGGTGCCGACACGCCCGGACGGGTCGTGGTCATCCCGTCCGGGGACGAGGGCTCGCTGCCCAACCACGCGGGCGCCGATTTCGACTCGGCGGCCCCGACGGTGATCGGCATCGACAAGGCGAGCGCCGGCTTCGCGGCGATGAGCGGTTGGTACAGCGGCTCGGTCCCGGCGGAGATCACGGTCACCTTCGACGACGGCACCTTCGTCGGCCCGGTCGGCCCCGGGATGACGGGCAGCGCCTCGGGTGTGACGATCATCAACTATGCGCCGGGAACCGAGTTCTATCCCTGGCAATCCACCAGCGGCGATCGCGCCCTGTGGATCGGCGTCGACGGCCACGCCACCGCGGGCAGCGTTCAGATCCGTGCCACCGGCCCGGGTACCGCCGGTCATCTCGACCTCTATGGCGACGTGATCGGGCCGAACCTCACGCCCATCACCTCGATGACCGATCACCTGGTGCCCGGGCGGCTCAACGACTACGCCAGCACGGAGTCGGCGATCGTCGTCGCCGACCACGTCATTCGCACCGAGTGGATCGACATCGACGGCATCCCGCGCTCGATTCCCGATGAGGGAGACGTCGGAGAGCTCTGGTTGAAGTCGTCGGGCGGCCCCACCCGCGACGGCCGGCTCCACGGGGTCGACATCAGCGCCCCCGGCCAGAACCTCTTCGCCTCGATGGGTCCGGATTCCTGGTGGTCCACGTTTCCCTGGAACCTGCCGGAGGGCAGCGGCGGCCTCTATACCCGCTTTGGCGGCACCAGCGGCTCGGCGCCGATCGTGGTAGGCGCCGTGGCCCTGATGCTCGAGGCCGACCCCACCCTCACCGCCGATCAGGTACGGACCATCCTCCGCGCCACCGCGGTCGCCGACGGCAACACCGGCACGCTGCCGAACGCCGACTGGGGCTTCGGCAAGCTGGACATCTACGAAGCCGTCCGCGCCGTGGCGGGCATCATCTTCGAAGACGGTTTTGAGAGCGGGGACCTGGGAGGCTGGTCGTCAGCAACGAATTGAGCGCTCGCCGGGCACCACGTCCCTGGGCACCCACTCCCGGCCACACCCACCACCGGCTCGTGGTTCCCGGACCGCTGTTCTGCCCGATCAGTGCCGCCGGCGCCGTGCGAGTCACGCGGCTAGGCGGGGAGGCGGTGCGGTACATCCTCCAGAAGCGGCAGCGGCAGGCGGGTCTGGAGGGGATCACGCCTCATGCGGTTCGTCGCTGCTATATCACTTCGCTGCTCGCGGCCGGCGTCGACGTGTTCACCGTGCAGCGGCTGGCCGGGCATGCCGATGCGGTGACGACGGCGCGGTACGACCGGCGGGGGGAGGGGGAGCGGCGGAGGGCGGCGGCGCAGCTGCGGATTCCAGTCGGTCGTAAGCTGTCGCCCTCCGGCCGACTGCGACGGCGTTCGCAAGTCAGCTACTCTATGGCTTCCGATACCAGCGGACGAAGGCCGCCGGCCCGCCCGTGGGCTCGCCGCGGCTGTCCAGTGGACTTGAGGGATCCGATGATCGCACCTGACGACGCCACTTCTGCGCCGAAGCCCCAGCGCCTCCGCCCGCTGATCGCCGCCCTGCTATCGCTGATCCTGCCGGGCGCCGGCCATCTCTATGCTGGCCGGGTGGTCAAGGGCCTGGTGCTCTGGCTGGCCGGTTCGGCGCTTGCGTGGTTGGCGCTCTTCGGCGGCGTCGCCTCCACTTTCACTGGGATGGTCCTCCTGCTCGTGGCTGCTCTCGCCTACTGGGTCGGCTTGGCGGTTTCCACCGCCGTAGACGTACGCCGAACAGACGGCACCCGGCTCGGCCGGGGCCGCTGGATCGCCGTTGCCGGGCTCCTCGCCGTCCAGGTGGCCCTCGGTGCCCTGCCGATCCGGTCGTGGCTGCCGGTCCGGTCGTTTCGAATCCCGAGCGGGAGCATGGAGCCGGCGGTCGAGGTGGGCGACCATCTCGTGGCCGACATGAGGGCCTGGAACCGCCGCGACCCTCAGCGTGGCGATCTGGTCATCTATCGACAGCCCGAGAGGCCAGAGTCCCTCGCCCTGAACCGAGTGATCGGTCTCCCCGGCGAGCGAATCGACCTGCAGGACAAGCGGGTCTACATCGATGGCCGGCCTATCGAAGAACCGTGGGCGAGGCACTCGGATGGCCGGACCTACACTGACAGCCCGTTCTATCCACCGCTGGTGGTCGCGCGGGACCAGTTCAGTCCGCTGGTGATACCGGAGGGAGCGGTGTTCGCGATGGGGGACAATCGCGACAACTCCCGCGACAGCCGCTTCATTGGGCCGATTGACCGCTCCCTGCTGATCGGCCGCCCGCTCTACATCTACTGGAGCCGCGACCGCGACCGGATCGGCCGTTCTCTGGCTTCGCCTTGAGGACGTGCTCGATTCGATTCCGTAGGCCACCAGGCCTGCCGCGCCGAGACCGAGGACGACCGCGACGGCGGTCACCGTCCGGAGCAGGCCGTTTGCCGCCTTCCAGCCCAGGAGGCCGGAGAGCGCGACGCCGGAGAGGAGACCCAAGAACCCGTAGCCGAGAGCGATGGCGGGGCCGGCGAGGCCGCTCCCCTCCGGGACGAACCATTTCGCGCCGATCGCGGCCCCGGCGATGAGTCCGAGCCAGGCGAGGCTCGCGAGGAGCAGGAGGACGAGCGGCCAGCGCCGGCTACGGCTAGGGCGCGGATCCGGCGGGGTGTTCGAGGGGTTCATGCCGGCGGGAGTGTCGCATATCGCGGGAAGGGACAGATTCGATTCTGAACGCGACCGGAGAGACCGCTCAGGGAACGAAGGCGCTTTGGCGACGTCCTACAAGCGGGTCGGGGAGCCGCGCTCATCAGGCTACTCGCCCGGTCGCAGCGGCGGGGCTTTGCTGGCCGGTCGGCCGCCGAAGAAGTGGAGCAGTTTGCCGCAGGTGAGGAAGGACTCGTCCCGGCGGAACTCCCAGGCCTCGACGTCGGCGGGACGGGGTTTCGCAACGTCGTCGACGAACTGGACGCGGCATGAGGCCCCTCGCGCGGCGTAGCGGACACAGGCGGACTCCGGGATCACAGTCCAGCAGTCGTCGCGGTCGAGCAGGTCGATCCGCTTGACGGACATCGCGTCGATCCGGTCGGCGGCGGCGACCCGGAGAGTGATGCTCGCGCGGCCGACCCGGCCGTCGCCATCGGTGACCTCAACGGTGACCTCGTGCTCACCCGAGGCGGGGGTGAGGGCGATCCATCGGCCGGTCCCCAGGACGACCAGCGAGTCATCGCGCCACCGGAAAGCCGCGTGGTGGTCAATGGCGCCGTCCTCAGGATCGACGGCACTGGCCTCGAGCAGGATCTCCTGTCCGGCCGACGGGGGAGAGCCGCCCCGGGGCCCGTAGAGGGAGACGGTCGGTGACTTGCCCGGGATCTTCAGCGGCCGCCGGGTCCGGGCCTCGGCGGTCCGCACGCCGTCGGAGGCGAGGACTCGCACGTACGCCGCCTCCGCGCCCGGCAGCGCATCGACGTCCACGTCGATCTGGTTCTGCCGGAGACCGGAATGGACCGGCCGCCACGTCTGGCCGGCGTCGGTGCTCAGCCAGACCGAGAAGGTCAACTCGTCGCCATCGCGATCCGAAGCTTCCCAGGAGATTCGTTGCCGTCCCTGCCAGACTCCGCCGCCCTCGGGTGCCAGCAGGCGGATCTTCGGCGCGCGCCGGCTGACCGTACGTTCGGCGAGGGTCTGCGGGCCGCGCCGGAGCCGAACGGCGGCGGTGCTTGTGCGCCACGGCAGGTAGCCGCGGAAGTGAAGATCCGGAGCAGTGGTCTGGCCGCGGACGGCGTCGATGGGCGAGGGGTCGAAGGAGAAGCTCTCCAGCTCCCGGCCCTTGCCGTCGACCAGTGCGACGGTGTAGGTCGAGCCGCGGTCGGGCGTGGCGAGGTCGGAGCGGCTCCGTAGCTGCTCGAAGGCCCCGAACCGGGCCCGCCCGCCGCTGCGCTCGATGCGGCCGCCGACGAGCAGGTACCTGGCGCCGTGGCTCGAGATGGCGAGGTGCGGTTGTCCGTTGCCGCCTTGCCGGATTGGGCGGCGGGGCGTATCGCCCGCGCCCGCGTCCCCTGGGACGTAGGGATCGCCCGTTCGCTGCGCCGAGCCCTCGGCGAATGCGAGGACCAGGCGCGACGGGTCTATGCTGGCGATGCGCAACGGACCCCTGCGCAGCGCCGTCCTGACAGGCTCCGGACAGATCGTATCGCCACCGGAGATCGCGTCGACCAGCCGGCAATAGGTGAAGGGCGAAATCCACATGGGACTGGGGATGGCGAGGATGTCCCATCGGGAGATGTCGCCGTCGGCGTTCACTCCCGGCTCGACCCTCAGCGGCCGACTGCGAAGCCCCACCTGGGGCCCGACGCCGCCGCCGGCGTGCGGATAGTCGGTGAAGGCCGGGTCGTCCGAATGGGCGTTCCCGAGCCACGCATGACCCATCTCGTGGGCGATGTTCGTGCCCGGGTCGAGTGCCTCGTCGTCAGCCGTCTGGGCGATCAGGTGGCCGCCCTCGCCGCTGCAGCACCAGCCGTTGAGTCCCGTCTCGGGCTTGAGGATCGCGGCCTTCTGCCCGCCCTCCGGATACCACCGGGCCAGCATGTCGGCCGCCCAGTCGAACGCACGCCCCAGAGCGTCACAGTCGCTGTTGTCGAACGAGAGGTCGATCCCGGTGCCAAGTCCGACGAAGGGCATCGTCGCGACGGGGTAGGTGTTGCGAACGAACGACGTCTTGGCGGTGGTCAGTGCGGATTGCACCCCGTCCCCCGCCGCACCCATGCAGGCCGCGCCGGTGTCTCGGTTGCCATAGGTCAGGTAGTGCGTGGTCGTCGCGAGCCGCGGCCCGAAGGTGACCGCCAGCTCACGAACGTTGTTCCCAGCCTCGGCCTCGTCCCGGTCCTCGAAGGTGAAGAGAGTGACCCGGAGGGACCGGGTTCCCGGTCGGGTCTCCTCGGGGCGCAGGTGAATCACGAAGCTGTCGACCAACGCCGATCGGTTGCTGCCCTCCGGTGACAGCGTCACCGGTCCGGTCGCCCGTGGCGCCGCTCCGTCGACCTCGAGCCGCGCGAGCACAGTGTTCCACGGTCCGTTGCTGTCCTCGCGGCTCTGGGCATAGACGCGGACCGCCGTCGGTTTGTCGCCGACCAGCGGCAGCCGGTTGTCGACGCCCGCGGCGCCGGTCAGGGTCTGGATTCCCTGGGTGATCTCCAGCCCAGTGATCCAGATGTCGCCGTCGGGAGGCGAGACGGGCGGCGTTCCCGTGGGGACGCGGAAGATCCCGGTGTTGTAGTCGGTCCAGTAGACGTGCGCGCCGTCGGTCACGATCCCGACGGAGCCGATGCCGATGTCCGGGGTCAGGTCCTCGACCGCTCCGGTGGCCAGCGCCAGGCGACGGATTCGTCCGCGCACGGTGTGCTGGTCGTACCAGTAGACAGCGGTGCCGTCCGCCGCCATGTGGATCACGCGCCGCGACGGCGTCAGGCTCACATGGAGGCTGGTGATCGGCCCGCCGCTCAGGTCCCGCGTGAAGATCGCATACGACGAGCCCCGTCGGCCAGCCCAGTAGAGGGACTCTCCACCGATCGCGTAGGCGGTGGCGCCGAGGGCCATGATCCGCTCGCTGCCGTCGGCGGTGTCGCGAAAGATCACCGCGGTGCCGCGCCGGAAGGCCAGCAACCCGTCCCTGGCGAGGCGGAGTTCGTTCACTGACGCCGAGTCGCCGACGGCGGCTAGCAGGGTTGCCATGGCGCCGCGGCCGCTCTTGGCCGCGCGCCACAGGGTCCCGTCGTCGTTCCAGTAGACGAAGTCGGTATCCTGCGTGACGGCGGCGCCGTCGAGCCACCGCGTGAACGGACGCCCGGTGCGCGCGATCTCGATCGGTGTGTCGGCGGTGGCGGCGGTACGGGGCAGGGCCAACAGCCGGCCGTCGGCTGCGACCCAGTAGATGCGGCTGGCGTCCGCTATCGGATGGGACATCACCCGGTCGAGGCCGCATTCGATCGGATTGAAAAGGACACGGCCGACGGCGCCGGTGGTGCTCCGGCCCTTGAGAAAGCTCGTGGGGGTGGAGAAATCGTCGCCGCAGCTGTTCTTCCAAAACACCTCATCACCCGCGACGGTGAAGCTGTGCAACTGGTCCGGCGCGAACAGCTCCTGAGTCGAGACCGGCGGCGATGCGGCGAGGATGCCCCCGATCGACAGGGCCGCGATCAACAAGCCACCCGGACCGCCAGGGGGGCGGTGGCCGCGAGTTTTTCGTCCGGTCCCGTCACGGCGTACGTCCATCAATGAGTTCAGGCGAACCCGATCAGCACTTGTTACCGTACTCCAGGAACACTGCTCCGGAGACTGCTACAGGGAGATTCCCACTGCCACGAGGAGTGCGAGGATCCACCAGGGCGAGGGGCACCGAAGGGGTCGTTGTCGTTCGCGTGTTGAAGGCTGACGGGGTCGACCCAGCCGGTCGCGGCGCTGGGGGCGTTTGAGGCGTTGGGTGCCGTTGATCCGAGGCTTAGACCTTGGCCCTGGGGACGCGGGGACTTCCCCGCCTGCGGCCCGTGGGAGGGCACCAGAGGCCGTTCTCACCTCGCAGTGACGCTGAAAGGGCTCGCCTGCCGGAGACACTCCCGGCAGAGCCCGTCCGATCGAAATACCCGGAAAGGAACCTCCCATGGCCTCTCTATTCAAGCTGCCGCTGCGCCTCTTCGGTCTCAAGAACCTGCCCGCCGTGCCGGTGGACGTCGTCGGCACCGCCGAGACCCTGGTCCGTCTCGACCTGCGGGCGAAGGAGATCGAGCAGGCGCTCCAGGGGCTCACCCAGGAGTACACGATCGGGGGGCGCACCGCCCGCGCTTACTCGTTCCTCTTCGGCGGCCGGGCCGCGGACGAGGAGGCCCGGCAGGCCAGGGGCCGGTTGCGCTCGGCGCTGGCCGGCGATCCGGCCGCGGTCGCGGCGGCCCTGGGCCGGGAGATCCTCTCCCGGGAAGGGCGATTGGCCGACCCGGCGGTCCGCAGCGACGCCGGTGACGACGACCTGACCGGGCTCTTCCTCGACGACCCGACCCAGTGGACACTCGCCTGGACGTCGTTCCCCGACGTCTACTCGCGCTTCCTGCCCGAGCGCGACGCGATGGCCGCCGCGGTCGACCCGAGCCGGCCCGACGCCGCCTCCGAGGCGTTCTGGCCGACCATCGCCGAGGACGGCCTGGCGTTCAACCTGCTCCTGCCGAGGAAGCTGACCGCGGACGGCCTGGCGACGCTGAGGACGGCGCTGGGCGACGCCGTCGACGCCACTGTCGAGGCCGCGGTCGAGGCCGGGCTGGCCTACGTCGTCGACCTCACGATCTACGAGGCGCTCGAGCCGCAGCAGGCCAGCGGCTTCGTCCGCTTCACGCCGAGCACGCTGACCCTGCTGCTCCAGGACGCCGAAAGCAAAGAACTGACGCCGGTGGCGGTGCGTGTGGCGGGCCACCGGGGCGCCGGCGCGCGCGTCTTCACCCGGGGCGTCGGTCCCGCGCCCGCGACCGACTCGGCCTGGGTCTACGCGCTGCTCGCGGCGCGCACGTCGGTCACCGTCTTCGGCATCTGGTTCGGGCACGTCTACCACTGGCACCTGGTGACCGCGGCCATGCAGTACACGATGTTCGAGACGCTGGCCGTCCGTCACCCGGTGCGCGTCCTGCTCGGCCCGCAATCGAGTTACCTGATCCCGTTCGACGACGTCCTCCTGCTGCTCTTCCGTGCGATCGCGCCGCCGACCTCGATCGGCGACGGCGTCCAGTTCCTCGAGCTGAGCGACCTCTACGCCGAGGGCCGGTCCTTCTTCGACGACGATCCGACCGCGACCCTCGCCGCGCTCGGCGTCCGCGAAGAGGACTTCACCTTCGAGAAGCCGTGGGACCGCTTCCCGATCGCCGGCCGACTGCTCGCGGTGTGGGAGCAGACGGGGAGCTACGTCGCCACCTTCGTCGACCGCCACTGGGCCTCCGACGAAGCGGTGCAGAGCGACCGTGCCCTCCAGTCGTGGATCGCCGAGTCGGGCCGCGCCGACGGCGGCAACGTCCGCGGGTTGCCGCCGATGGACTCCCGCGCCAACCTCCAGCGGGTGCTCCACAGTCTGGTCTTCCGGGTCACCGTGCACGGCTCGGGGCGGATCTTCCGGGTCGCCCACCCCGGTCTCTCGTTCGTCGCCAACTTCCCGCCCTGCCTGCAGGACGCGACGATCCCCGAGCCGTCGGCGACGCTCGACACGAAGGCCCTCCTGCGCTTTCTGCCCAACACCGGCACAATCGGCGAGATGGTCAAGTTCCTGTTCACCTTCTCGTTCTCGGTTCCCTACGTGCCGTTCGTGCCGTTGGAGGGAGCGACGGAGAACCTCTACCTGGACGACCCCGCCTCGAACGACGCGCTGGTGGAGCTGCGGACCTTCCTGATCCGCTTCATCGAGGAGCTCGAGCCCGAGACGCCGCAGCTCCACCAGTGGCCGCTCAACATCGAGACTTGAACCGGGTGCCGGCTCAGAACCGCCAGCTCGCGCTGAGCCGCGCCCAACGGCTTCTCGTTACCGAGACCATCCGCAGGTGTCGCCGCCGCTCGAGGCACGGCTGCGGGGCGGAAGACGGGGGACCGGACGGGTCTTGTACGATGAGTCCGGGGAAGGGTGACCGACCGTGGCGAGGAAGCTCGAGATCGACTGGCCGGAGCTTCAGTCTGCCTTCGACTCGAGCTTCGGTGAAGCGTCCTGTTATCTCGACCGCGAGTCCGGCACGGTGGTCACTGTCACCGAGGACATTCGGGCGGCTGCCGACGACGAGGACGATGCGGAGGGCTTCGATCCGCAGCTCGTCGAGGCGGTGCGCGCGATCGACGGCGGCTCGGAGCGCTACCTGCCGATCCCCGGCCAGGACGGCCGCGAGGGCTACCGGGACATGGAGGAGTCCATCGCCACGGTCCGCGGCCGCCGGCTGGCCGAGCTGCTCGAGGTCGCCATCGCGGGACGCGGGGCCTTCCGCCGCTTCAAGCGTGTGCTCGCCGGCTCCCCCGGTGAGCGCGAGCGCTGGTTCGCCTGGCATGACAGCCGACAGCACGAGCGGATTCTCGCCTGGCTCGCCTCTGAGGGGATCGACCCCACCAGCGCGCCGGCGGCGGCTGAGGTGCCTCCCCCAGCTGAGCCGGGCGTTGAGTCGGCGGACGAGCTCCTCGAAGAGCTGACCCTGCTCTGCCTCTACCTCGGTTCGTGGGAGGAGCCGGCCGTCAGCCGAACCGTTCACCGTGCCTGGAAGGGTTTCCGCTTCGAGATCCTCGATGCGCTCGAAGCCCGCGGCCTGATTGCGCAGACCCGGCGCGCCAAGTCACTGCATCTGACTGAGGAGGGGTTGCGGCGTGCGCGAGAGCTGGAAAAGCAGTTGGCCTCGCTGTCCGGGGCGACATGAGGATCTCTTGAGCAGCAAGGAGGCATCGTGGAGGGGAGACCTTCAGCGTTCGCGGCCCGAGTCCTTGAGGTGCTTGTTCGCGGTGACGCGGAAGAGGAAGTGTTGAGGCCGGCATCTGTTCACCTTCGTCACGCTCACGGCCCGCACGACGAACCTCTGGTTCCTGGCCGCGATGAGATCGGTTCGGCTCGATGGCGGCGGGAGTGCCCACGGTTACGGAGGCTCAACCCGGGGGGCGAGACCTCGGCCGCAACGCGATCAATCGCGGATCGCCCATCACCGCGGAGGAGCCCCCCCATGAGACCGGCGAGCCGACGAGACGCCATCCGAGACGCCGTGGAGGAGCTGCTGTGCCCATTCCGCCGAATCCGGCCACCGATTCCGCTCGAAGGCGGCCGGTGGTCGGAGCGTAGCGACGCCCGAGGCTCAGGTTGGTTGAAA
>Ga0256864_1000307_pt1 | contig 18841 bp, 13 predicted proteins | sample RVTome_11_FD_187336 | JGI IMG/M metagenome (GOLD analysis project Ga0256864, IMG submission 187336) | Soil microbial communities from uranium-contaminated site in the Upper Colorado River Basin, Wyoming, United States - RVT147D111 HiSeq ... | reverse complement strand
TCGCCGAAACGACAGGCAGCCCGTTTACGTGCCGTTTCGCTGGCCGAGTAGCCGCTTCAGCGGCTGAAGGCCGTGATGAACGTGTTCGCGATCTTTTACCCCGATCGCTTTATCCCCAGGGGTAGCGACAACCGACTCACCCGCAGAGATCCAGGCACCCCATACGGCCACTCGTGATCTGACGTCCGGCACGTCATGCGCGCTGCCGTGAACGCCGCGCCGTCGTGAACAGCCCATGATCGCCCGCGGACGGCGGGGGAGTTCGTGAAGGGGTTGGGGTAGGCTACTGGATGCCGTTGCCGATGTAGCAGCAGCCGTACGAGGCACAGGCGTACCATAGACCGTCATTGGGCGCCCGCCACTCGGCGCGCGCGCGGTGGTTCTGGTGTGGTCGGCGACGTCCGAGGCCGAACATCCCGCGTTCCGTTTCCGGATTGCGCTGATAGCACAACGGCTGGGCAGGCAGCGTGGTGTTCTGTGCGTCGTACCGTTGATCGGCTGGTACGATACGCACCTGCCCGTTCGCAGTCTGTCCCTGAACACAGGCCTGCTCGGCGTCGAGTCGCTCCACATACACATAGCTGGAGCCCGCGGGCAAGCTCAAATCAGCGTACGCGGCATCACTGACGATGAGCGCCATGATGCGACCTGGAAGATCCGCAGGATCCTGCCGATGGTTGTTGGTGCGGGGCCAAACTCGCGCGTAGGGTCCCAGGGCGCGCGTAAGCGGCGGCCCCGGCTGCTCGAACGTCAGGTATTGACTGTCCGCCACACCGTGCTGTGAAATGTCGAATGCGCTGTCCAGCAACAGTTGGCGAGCTTGCGACCGCAGCGTCCCGATCTCAGGAGGTCCTTGAGGGGCTTGCGCGGTCGTGGAGATCGCTGTCACAAGCGCAGCGGCAACGGCACCGACGAGCACCAGGATCCTGAGCGACAGACTTTCCATGAAGCCTCCCGGGCCTAGAGGGGGTATGGAGGGACCACCGGGGGTGCTTGGCTCAACGTGCGAGCTCCCGAATCGCATCTACCTGAGGGTGCAACACGGGCTCCGCTTCGTTCCAGAGATCAACCACAGCCTGCGCCCAACGAGACGCCGTTGCGGCATCGCCTGCCGCCGCCGCGAGCCGTGCACGCATCACCATCGCGCGAATGAGGCCAGTCACCTGTTGGACTTCGGGAAGTAGGTCGGACCGTAATACCGATATCGCGCCGAGAAGACCGTCTAGCCTCGAGACCGCTGCCGTTGTATCAGCTATCTCGAGCAACGCGGACGCCTCGAGATACGTATCCAGCGTAGCGACCTGACCGGGTGGCTGAGATGCTCGAATGCTGTCCAGGCGTTGGATGACCGACAGGACCGTCGCAGCCTCTCCCGTGGCCACGGCTCGTTGTGCTTCGAGGATAGGAATGATTCGCCAGCATTGCGGATCCGATGTGGTTTCACGGATTAATGGGAACGCCACCGAACGCGGCGCCCACCTCGTCTGGCACGGGAAACCAGCATTCCTGTCGTTCAGTGCGTGCACGGCAAGAAGCGTATCGAGACGTGCCATCAGGATCGTGATGCTGTCGGTCGGAACGCCAAACGCGGCGTGGGCCAGCAGCGCCTCTCGGACCCGGTTGACCGGAGGCGGAAGGTTGGGCCCGCGCCCACGAGATGCAGCATACGGCGCCGACAGGACGGAGTACCGAACTGCTTCGTGAACCTGCCCCGTCAGCGCGGCCAATCCCGCGAGTTGGCGTGAAAGGGCGGAGTCGGCGGTTCCTGTGCGTGCAACGATCCGGCGAGCGACCCCGGCGGCTTCCGCAAAGCGCTGGAGCTTCAAAAGGACGCGGACCTCCACGGTCGCGGCCGCCAAGGAGTCCGCAAACACCGAGGCGACCATCGAAGCGCGGCGGGCGGCATCGAGCGCCCCGTCGTCCGCTTGACCCTCAAGCTGTCGCGTAACCTCCAGCGCTCGGCCGAGAGCGGTCCAAGGGCGTGACGAGTCGGGAAACGCAGCGGCCCAAGCACCCACGGCCATTAGCAGGCGACTCCTGTTGCCGGCGACGGCCGCTTGCGATGTGGATACAGGAGGAGACGCGAACACCAAACTCGCGGCATAAGGTGTGAATGCCAGAGTATCGCCGGCGAGTGCCGGCATCGCGAGCATGGGTACCATATCCTGCCCCTCCGGGTGCCCATACCGGAAGTAGTTCGGCTCCGTATACAACAACCACGTCAGCCGTTCGTACGCGTTCTCCCGGAACGCGAACATGAACGACGGCACCAGCTCGAGCGCCCGCATGTACGCCCCCGCCGCAGTGTGATAGCTGCCGCGGAACCGCCATCCCGAGAGACTCGCCGCGTCGGGAACGACGATCTCATCTCGCCCGTGGCACTCCCCCAACCCGAACCACGCCTGGAAGTCGAGCGAGTCCGCCGCCAACAACGCCTCGTACTCCGCGCACGCCTGCGGATGACGCCCCTCGGCCATCGCGAGCAGCGCGGCGGCGCGCGAGCGCTCCCGGGCGTCGGTGAGGCGGTCACGGGCGGCGACCGCGTTCCGCGCGTGGCCGCGCCACGCGCTTGCAGGCTCGTTTTGCCACGACCGGATCTGGGCCAGCCAGAAGCTGGCCGGTGCGAACTGCGGGTCCAGCTCGGCGGCTTCCAGGTACGCGGCCTCGGCGCGCTCCAGGTCCCAGTGCTCCATCGCGCGCTTGCCCGCAATGAACGCGCGCCGTGCCTCGGGCGAGTCGGTGCCGCGGAAATCGATGGCGCCGCGCGGGAGATCGAACAGCAGCTCCGCCAGACGGCGGGCGGCGACGGCCAGTTCCGCCCCGCCGGCTATCGCGACGCTCGCCCGCCGGGTGCGGCGCCCGCCCCGCGTGTCGTACAGCTCGGCCACGAGGTCCACCGAGTCGCCGCGCGCGATGATCGACAGCGGGACCAGGCTCCCGGCCGCCACCCGGCGCGCGGCCGAGCGCCAGCCCTCGAAATCGCCGGGGCCGCTGCCGGCACGCAGCAGGACGTCGCTCAACCGAGGCCCGTCGATCACGGCGACGTCCGGCACCTGGCGCATGGCGGCCGTGAACTCGTACGTCAACACGTCCGGATCGATCCCGTGGACCGCGGCCGCCCCGCCCACGAACGGCGCCACGACGTACTGGCCCGGGTCCAGGCCCGGCGCGGCGCCCCCCATCGCGCGGAAACCGATGACCGCGGCGAGCACCAGCGCAACGGCCGCCGCCGCCAGGCCGAGCCGCCAGCTCCGCCGCGGCGCGCGCAGGGCGAGCGGGTACACGCCCGAGGCGGCCAGCGTCAGCGTGTCGGAGAACTCCATGACCGAGGCGAAGCGGTCGGCCGGCACCTTGGCCAGCGCGACCTCCACCACGCGCTCCACCGCGCGGTCCACGTTGGGCCGCACCACGCGGAGCGACGGCGGCCGCTCGCTCACGTGCCGCGCGATCACGGCCTGCGGCGTGGGCCCCGTGAACGGCGGCTCGCCTGCCAGCATCTCGTGCAGCACGCAGCCGAGCGAGTAGACGTCGCTCCGCGCGTCCACGTCGACCTTGCCCGTGCCCTGCTCCGGGCTCATGTAGGCCGGTGTGCCGACGGCCACGCAAGACGAGGTGAGCCGCTCGCCGCCCGCCAGGCTCAGCGCCCGCGCAATCCCGAAGTCGGCAACCAGCGCGTGCCCGTTGGCGAGCAGGATGTTCTCGGGCTTCACGTCGCGGTGGATCACGCCCTGCTCGTGCGCGTAGCCCAGCGCCTCCGCCACGTCGTGGATGATACGGACGGCCTGATCGAGCGGCAGGGGACCTTCTCGTCCGATGCACTGCCGCAGATTCTCGCCCTCGACGTACGGCATGGCGTAGTACACGAAGCCGCCGGCTTCGCCCGACTCGTAGAGCGGGAGGATATGGGGATGCTGCAGGCGGGCGCCGATCTGGATCTCCCGAACGAACCGGCCGCTCCCGAGCGAGGCGGACAGCTCGGGCCGGAGCACCTTGAGCGCCACGCGCCGGGCGTGCTTGACGTCGCGCGCCAGGTACACCGTGGCCGAGCCGCCGCGGCCCAGCACGGTTTCGATCTCGTAGCTCCCGGAGAGAGCCTGCTCGAGCGTACCGACCGCTTCCATACCCGGAGATGGCTTGGGGGACGTGGTTGACGAGCCCCCGCGAGCGTCGCGGGGCTGCCAGTGGCCCCTAGTTATATGATCGCCGTTGGATTGGGGCAAACCTGACCGTCCTCAGGACGTCGTCGAAGAGGGAGTCCGGGGGATGGCGCGGGTGCCCTGGACAGAGCGTTCCACTGTACGCGGGCGGCACGCAATCGGGAGTCAATTCCAACGGCCGCCGAGTCAATTTACCCTCCGGGCGTCAGCCCTCCGTCATATCCACCTCGATGCCCCGGCCCTCGCGCGCAGCCACCTCCACCGCGCGGCCGGCCGCCGCGAGATCCTGGATCGCCAGACCCACGGACTTGAAGACCGTTACATCCTCCCCACGGGACCGACCCGCCACCCGCCCCACGACGAGGTCCCCCAGCTCCACGAGACGCCCTTCCTCGGCGACGCCCAACTCAATGGCCGCGATGACCTCGCCCGCCTCCGCCATGGCCGCCGCGCGCTGGTCCACGGCGACGAGATCGGCCCGGCCGATCAGCGCGGGGTCCAGCTCGCGCATCGCCGGCGTGAAGGACCCCACAGCGTTGACATGGAGCCCCGGCCGTACGTGTTCGACACGCAGGACCGGATCGGGCGAGGCCGTTGCCGTGCACACCACGTCCGCGGCGCCAACGGCATCTGCAACCGAGGCCACCGCGCGCACGTCGCCCGGAACGGGTCCTCGACCACGCACCTCCTCCGCGAACCGCTCCGCGTGCGCGGCCGTCCGTGAATAGACGAGCACCCGCTCGATCCTTCTGACGCAGCACACGGCCTCGACCTGGGTCCGCGCCTGCGCGCCGGCGCCGATGACCGCGAGGACCGTTGCATCCTTCCGCGCCAGCAGCTCGGTGGCCAGCCCGCTCACCGCCCCCGTGCGCACGGCGGTGAGCGCCGTCCCCTCGACCAGGGCGCGCGGCGCCCCCGTGTCGGGATCCAGCAGCACCACGGTCGCGTGAATGGCCGGGAGCCCCCGCGCCCGGTTGCGCGGGAATACCGACACGAGCTTCCCTCCGAGCCCGAGCGGAAGGTCACACCGCGCCGGCATGACGAGCATCACGGCATCCCGACCCGGCACCCGGATGGCCGTCCGCAGCGGGATCTCCACCCGGCCCTCGGCGATGCAGCGGAACGCCTCCCGCATCGCCTCGATGGCGGAGGGCATCGGTAGCGAGGCGCGGAGGTCGGTGGCGGTGAGGAGGAGCATGAAGGGCGGGCAGTCGGCAGTCGGCAGTCGGGCGGTAGTAAACGTCGCGCGCGTTGACGAATCAAGGTAGCGCGGGGAAGTTACGTCGCCTATGACCGGCTTCTACCTCGCGATGTTCGTGCTGCCCGCGGCGATCGTCGTCGCGGCAATCATCCTCGCCCAGCTGCTTCGGCGGAAGGCGAGGTAGAGTGCCCACCCCCTACTGCCGACTGCCCACTGCCGACTGCCTGCCGATGGCCATCCAGGAACTCACACCTTCCACCGTCCCCGCCAGCCCCACCGCCATCGCCTCCTTCGCCGCCTACCTCCTCCTCGTAATCGGCATCGGCGTGTACGCCACGCGCTTCTCCTCGGCGGGAGTGAGCGAGTTCTTCGTAGGCGGGCGGAAGATGCACCGCTTCGTGGTGGCGTTGTCGGCGGTGGTGTCGGGGCGGAGCGCGTGGCTGCTGCTGGGGGTGACGGGGATGGCCTACTCGATCGGGGCGGGGGCGGTGTGGGCGGTGACGGGCTACATCGTGGTGGAGCTGGCGCTGTTCCTGTTCTACGCCGGCCGGCTGCGCCGCTTCGGCGAGGTGCACGACTGCGTCACGCTGCCCGACTTCTTCGCCGCGCGCTTCGGCGACCGGAGCGGCCTGCTGCGCGGGCTGCTGGCGCTCGTCATCCTCGTGTTCATGGTGAGCTACGTGTCCGCGCAGTTCGTGGGAGGCGGGAAGGCGTTCGCCGCCAGCTTTTCCCTGGAGCCGAACACCGGCATCCTGCTCACCGCGGCGATCGTGCTCGTGTACACCGCCCTGGGCGGCTTCCTCGCGGTGAGCCTCACGGACATGCTCCAGGCCGTGCTCATGATCCTCGCCCTGGTCCTCCTTCCGGTAATCGCGATCGCGGAACGCGGCGGGCTTTCCACCGTGATCTCGGAACTGGCCTCCCTCGACCCCACGCTGATCGACCCCACCGCCCTCGCCGCCGGCGCCGCCATCGGTTTCCTCGGCATCGGACTCGGCTCGCCCGGCAACCCGCACATCATCGTCCGCTACCTGTCGATCCAGGACGCCGGGCAGCTGCGGTATGCCGCGGTCGTGGGGACCGTCTGGAACGTCGTCATGGCATGGGGCGCGCTCTTCATCGGGCTGGCGGGCCGGGCCTATTTCCCGGACGTGGCACTACTGCCGAACGCCGACACCGAGAATCTCTACCCGCTGCTGGCGCAGCAACACCTCCCACCCATCCTCTTCGGCGTGGTCGTCGCGTCGATCTTCGCGGCCATCATGTCGACCGCGGACTCGCAGCTCCTCGTGGCCGCGTCCGCCGTGGTGCGCGACGTGTACGAGCAGGTCCTGCGACGCGGCGAGACCGTCTCGCAGCGCCGCCTCGTGCTCTACAGCCGGATCGTGGTCGTGGTGCTGGTGGCCGCGGCGTTGGCGATCGGCTACCTGGCCGAAGCCCTCGTGTTCTGGCTCGTGCTCTTCGCGTGGGCTGGGCTCGGCGCGGCACTCGGCCCCACCTCGATCCTCGCCCTGTTCTGGAAGCGCACCACGCGCGCGGGCGTGATGGCGGGCCTCGTCGTGGGCGCGGCGGTCACCGTGGGGTGGGAGCTGACCCCCGCCCTCGAGCCCCTCATCTACGAGCTGATCCCCGCCTTCGCAGCGGGCCTGGCGGCGACGGTGCTGGTGAGCCTCGCGACCAGGCCGCCGCAGGGGGTGGAGGGGATGTTCGAGGCGATGCGAGAGAGCAGAGAGCAGTGAGCAACGAGCAGAGCGTGGGACTGAGCTGAGAGCAGCGTGCAACGACAGTGGCATCGCCACGGACTCTGTCGCGTTGCACTCCGCACTCGCTGCACGTTGCACGCTGCTCTCTACACTCCGCCGTCAGCGTGACGCGATCTTACGATTCTCTTACATTCCTCCAGCTAACCAACACCCGTGCTTGGACGATCTTCATCACTGATCACCCACCCGAGGTTGACCCGTGACACTCCTCCGCCCGGCGGCGCGCGCCGCCCTCTTCCTGCTGGCGGCCGCCGTCGCGATCCCGGCCACGTTGGCCGCCGATCCCTGCGAGCCCGGCCGTTCGCCCTACAAAGGCGTCTTCGCCTTCGTGAACGTGAACGTGATCCCGATGGACCGGGAAGGTGTCCTCGAGGACATGACGGTCATCGTGCGGGACGGCTGCATCGTGGAGATGGGGCCGGCCTCGCGGATCTCGGTGCCGGGGGGCGCCACCCGCATCGAGGCGGTTGGACAATTCCTCATGCCGGGCCTCGCCGAGCTGCACGCGCACATCCTGCCGCCGCAGGCGACCCAGAACCTGGGCGGCGAGGCGTACAACGAGCGGATCCTCTTCCTGTTCGTCGCCAACGGCGTCACCACCGTCCGGGGTATGCTCGGCCATCCAACGCATTTTGCGCTGCGGAAGCGGGTGGAGGCGGGCGAGGTGCTGGGCCCGCGGATCTGGACGTCTAGCCCGTCGTTCAATGGCAACAGCATGCCGAACGTCCAGGTCGCCGATTCCGCGGTGCGCGCGGCCAAAGAGGCCGGCTACGACTTCCTGAAGATCCACCCCGGCGTCACGCGCGTGGTGTTCGACACGATCGCGGCCGTGGCGAGCCGGGTCGGGATCGGATTCGCCGGTCACGTGCCGAGCGACGTCGGCGTGCCGCGCGCGCTCGAGGTAGGCTACCTGTCGATCGACCACCTCGACGGATACCTCGAGGCCGTGCTGCGGGACGACGCGCCGGCCGGGGCGCCGTCGGGCTTCTTCGGCGCTTCCCTCGTGGAGTACGTGGACGAGGCAAAGATCGCCGACATGGCGCGTCGCACCCGCGAGGCGGGCGTGTGGAACGTGCCCACTCAGACGCTCGCGGCGAGCTACGCCGCGGTCGAGAGCGGCGAGGAGCGGGCCGCGCACCACCCGGAGCTCCGTTACATCCCCGAGGTCACACGGACGCAGTGGGTGAACTCCAAGAACAACTGGAACCAGAACGCCCCGCCGCCCGAGCAGCTGGCGCGGTACATCGATGTTCGCGGCAAGCTGATCAAGGCGTTGCACGACGCGGGCGCCGGGTTGCTCCTGGGCTCCGACGCCCCGCAGGTGTGGAACGTGCCGGGCTTCTCCGCCCACCGCGAGTTGGAGACCCTGGTGGCGGCGGGGCTCACCCCGTACGAGGCCCTGGTCACCGGGACGCGCAACGTGGCCGCCTTCTTCGACGTGGCGGACGAGCAGGGCACGGTCGCCGCCGGCATGCGGGCCGACCTCATCCTGCTCGACGCCAACCCCCTCACCCAGATCCGCAACGCCTCCGACCCGGCTGGCGTGATGGTCTACGGGAGGTGGTTGCCGCGGGCGGAAATCCAGGAGAGACTGCTTTCCATTGCGGCCGAACGACAGTGAGAAGTGAGGAGTGAGGAGTGAGAAGTGAGGAGTGGGTGGGGGCTCCCGGAGCGTGCGAAGGGGCGGCGCGGTCACGGCGGCCCGGGCTGACGGCAAGTCAGGTGTCGGCGGGCGCAGGCGGGGCCGTCGAGTCCGCGCCGCACCGTAGCGCGCGGAGGGAGCCCCCGCCCACTCCGCTGCCTCGTGCGACGGGGTGGGGGCGGGGCCTTCTCACTTCTCACCTCTCACTTCTTACCGCAGTTCAGTCCGAGCTCTCGATCACGGGCGGCGACCCCAAGACGTCTTGGATGGACATGAGGTGGACGGGGCCGAGGTTCAGCGCCCGGATGCCGGCCTCGACGCGCTCGCGATCGCCCACCACCATGATCGCCACGTTGTCGGCGTCGATGTACTTCTCTGCCACGCGCTGCACGTCGGCCTTGGTGACGGCGAGGATGCGCTGGACATACTGGTTGAAGTAGTCGTCCGGGAGGCCATAGACCACCAGATCCTCCAGGCGGTCGGCGATCTGCGCGACGGATTGGAAACTGCCGGGGAACCGAAGCGCCACGAAGTTCCTGGCGCGCGTCAGCTCCTCATCGGTGACCGGCTCCCGGATGGCGCGCAGCTCGTTCATGAACTCGACGAGCGACGAATCCGTGACGTCCGTCTGCACTGACGCCGAGGCGGCGAAGGGCCCCGGCGCCGGCCGGAAGAGAAACGAGGACCGGGCGCCGTAGGTGTACTGTTTCTCCTCCCGCAGCTTCTGGTTGAGCCGGGACGCGAACGACCCTCCCAGAATCGTGTTCATCACGAGCAGCGCGTAATAATCCTCGGTGCTCCGTGCCACACCGATCCGCGCAACGACCACCTCGCTCTGGGCGGCGCCCGGCTTGTCGACCAGGTACACCTGGCGCCCCGCGACTTGTGGCGCCGCGGGCACGGAGACCGCCGGGGCGTTGCCGCCCCGCCAGCCGCCGAATGCCGATTCCAATTTCGGCTGGACCTCGGCGGCGGTGACGTCGCCCACGACGACGAGCACGGCGTTTCCCGGAACGAAGTGGCGTTGGTGGAACGCCCGCATGTCGTCCACGCTGACGGCGCGGATCGATGCCTCGCTGCCGAGGTCGCTGTGGCCGTATGGATGCACCTCGCCGAACAGGACCCGGGGGAAGAGCACTTGCATGACCGCCCGCGGCTCGTCGTGCCATTGGAGCAGTGTGGTGAGCCGGTTGCGGCGCTGGCGCTCAAGCTCCTCGGGATCGAAGCGCGGCCGCAGCGCCACGTCCGCCATGAGCCCAAGGGCGGGATCGAGTTTCGCCAGCGGGGTGTGCAGCGCGATCCTCGTGGTGTGCTCGTCGACGCCGACGCCCAGCTCGGCGCCGAGGAACGCGATCTCGTCGGCGAGGGCGAGCGCGTCCAGCTCACCGGCGCCCTCGTCCAGCATGGCGCCGGTGAAGTCCGCGAGGCCCACCGCGCCGGCGGGGTCGTGCACCGTCCCCACCCGCACCACCAGGTTGGCCTGCACCAGCGGCACGTCGTGCTTTTCCATCAGGACCACGCGCAGCCCGTTCGAGAGCTCCAGCCGCTGCAGGGCGGGCAGGCTCAGTGACGGGGCCGGACCCAGCGCGGGCGGTGCGCTGCGGTCGGGCTGCTGGGCCGACAGCGGTGCGGCCGCCAGGAACAGGGCCGGCAGGATTCGGCTCGCGGGTTTCATCGGTTCCCCTCGCATCAGTCGCTCGTGGCCTTGGCGGCGGCGGCCAGGTCGGTGCGGCCTTCCGGCACGACGCTCAAGATGACGCGCGCGTTGTCCTTCAGGTGCGCCGTGACCGTCGCGCGCACGTCGGTCGGCGCGATGGCCTTGTAGCGCGCGAGATCCTCGTTGAACCAATCGGGGTTGCCGGTGCGGAAGAAGTAGCCGTTCAGCTGGTCGGCCTTCCCGCCGAACCCGCCGATTTGCTCGAGCCGGTCGAGGAAGCCCGCCTCGAACTGGTTGACCGCCCGCGCCACCTCCCGCTCGCTCGGCGGCTCCGCCTCGAGCCGGTCCAGCTCCTCCTGGATCACGGCCTCCAGCTCAGTCAGGCCGTGCCCGCTGCGGGCGGTGGAGACGATACAGAACTCCGAGCTGAGCTCCGCCGATCCCTGAAAGGCGAACACGTCCTGCGCAATCTGCATGTCGTAGACGAGACGACGGTACAACCGCGAGTTTTTCCCGCCCGCCAGCACGTTCGCCACCACGTCCAGCTCGGCGTCGCCCGGCGTGAAGACTGCGGGGGAGAGCCAGCACACGTACACCCGGGGGAGCTGCACCTGGTCCTCGAGCACCACCCGGCGCTCCTCGGTCACGGCGGCGGCCGGCGGATCGATCGGCGGCACCGCGATCCCCGCCGGCACGTCGCTGAACCAGCGCTCGACCATGGCGCGGACCGCCGCCGCGTCGATGTCGCCGGCGATCGCGAGGCTCGCGTTGTTGGGCCCGAGGTAGTCGCGGTAGAAATCCACCACGTCCTCGTAGCTCGCGGCGCTCAGGTCTTCCATCGACCCGATGACCGGCCAGTGGTACGGGTGATCGGCCGGGTACAGCTGCTCCGAGAGCGTGAGGAACGCCATCCCGTACGGCCGGTTCTCGTAGGATTGCCGCCGCTCGTTTTTCACCACGTCGCGCTGCCCGTCCACCTTCTCAGGCGACATCGCGTCCAGCAGGTATCCCATCCGGTCAGACTCCAGGAACAGCGCAAGCTCCAGGGCGTTACGCGGTACCGTCTCCCAGTAGTTCGTCCGATCGTTGTTCGTGGATCCGTTGTTGATCCCACCGGCCGATTCCAGCCATTCGTCGAACAGCCCCTCCGCCACGTGCCCCGAGCCCTCGAACATGATGTGCTCGAACAGATGCGCGAACCCCGTCCGCCCCGGTTTCTCCCGCCCGGAGCCCACATGATACCACACGTTGACGCTCACCATCGGCGTCGCGTCATCCTCATGCAGGATCACGTTCAGCCCGTTCGGCAGTATGAACTGGGTGTAGGGAACCGCGAGCTGCTCGGCCTCCTGCGCCGGCAGCGTCGCCGCCGCCGGGACGAGGATAGTCAGCGCGACGAGCATCCGTCTCATGAGGAATCTCCGGTTGATCTGCTGCTGGGTGTGTGTCTCCCTTTGACCGCCACCGCAACCGAAAGTTCCGCGGGCAGAGCCTCCGTCCCTCCGCTCCTCCGTCCCGCCCGCGGCAGAGCGGCAGCCCCTCCCATCCCCCAACCATCCCTGCGGCCGAGCCGCAGAACCACTCCTCACTCCTCGCTCCTCAGAGCCTGTGAAGAAATCGGCGTCGGCCTAGTGGCGGAGTGGGTGGGGGCTCCCTCCGCGCGCTCCGGGAGCCCCCACCCACTCCACCCCGACATCCCTGAACGCTGCTATGCACCTCTCACTCCTTACTTCTCACTCCTCACTTCTCACTCCTCACTGCAGTACCAGCCATCCCAGGTAGGCGGCGCCCGTCCCACCCAGCAACACCAGGCCGACCCAGGACAGCATCACCATCCCGCGGCTCGGCCGGTACTCCGGCGGCACGTCCGGTGAGGTCACCGCCCGCAGGTTGAGCCAGCCGAGGATCGGCGCCGTGAGGAACGAAACGGTCGTGGCGAAATCGACCATGCTCGTGAGGTTCCCAACGAGCAGGGCGAGAACGAGCACGGTGGAGGCGGCCAGCGCGAGGATGCTCCACCAATAACCCGCACCGGTGGGGCGGCCAGCCGTCGCCCCGGGATCCGCCGAGCGCAGGTTCGCGATGGAACGGTCGATGGCACGGGGGAAGCCGTCGACGACCGTCAGCGTGGTGGACACCATCGTCGTCAGTACGGCGACCAAGACGACCGGACGCATCCACTCGCCGAGCGTGGCGCTGTAGAGGTCGACGAGCTGCGTCGAGAAGACGGTGCCTTGCCCACTGAACGTCGTCCCGGAATGAAACATGACACCGGCGCCGAGGATGACGAACGTGAAGGCGAGGATGCCCGTGCCCACGTAGCTCGCGAAGAAATCCAATCGCGCGGTGGCGACCGATGCCCGGGTGCCCGCTGTCTCATCTTTGGCGAGCGTCCACAACGAGCTCCACACGGAGATGTCGATGGCGGACGGCATCCAACCGACCAGCGCGAGCAAAAACGCGAACGGCACGAGCTGGCCCACCACCTCCCCGGGCCACAGCGAGAACGTCGAGACGTCGACGCGCCGTATCGTCAACGTCGCGGCGGCGAGCGTGGAAACGGCGAGGAGGACGAGGATCACCTTGATCGAGAGGTCCAGCACGCGAAACCGCCCCAGCCACAGCAGCAGCGCGCACGCCACCATGAGGATCCCCGCCACCACAGCGATCGACCAGGGTAACCCGAACGCGAACTTGACGAGGAACGCGGTGAACAGCACCACCGCCGCCTGCACGATCACCGAAGTCACGAGGGTGATCCCCAGATACAGCCAGAGGGCCCAGGTGCCGATCCGGCGGTAGCCTTCCACAAGGCTCGCCCCCGTGGCCGCGGCGTACCGGGGTCCGTACTCGAAGAACGGGTACTTGAGGATCAGCGCGAGCAGAATGACCCCCACCAAGCCCAGCCCCGCGTCCGCCCCGGCCCGCGTCGATTGCACGAGGTGGGAAACGCCGATGGCGGCCGCGGCCCACAGCAGTCCGGGCCCGAAGCTCGTCCAGAACGTGCCGCGCATGGGCGGCGAAGTTAGTGCGGCCGAACCAAAGGGGAAGAGGGAAGCCCAAATGCCTCGACGATCTATCTGGTTCTGAGTCTGCGGATCTCGATATCTCCCTCGAACGTCTCGACCTCGATCCGCGCGCTTCCGGCACCGAGCGTGAAGGTGGCGCGCCGTCCCTGGCTGCGGGGCGGCAGGGTGACGGGGAAATCGGACACGAACTCACCCTCGTAGCGCGCCACCGTGATGCGCGCGCTCGTGTCTTCCGGGATGAAGAGCCGGACATCGCCGTCGTGGGTCACCAGGCTGTACCAGCCGCCCACCTCGATGGGGCCTGCGTACACGATGTCCCCATCGACGGAGCTCGCCTCCACCGTGGTCGCGTTCATGCGCTCCAACGTGATGCTGCCGTCGGTCGTCTCGGCGAAGACCTCGCCGGAGGCGCCCAGGATCCAGATGCTTCCGTCGATCCCTACCGCGCGCACCCGTCCGCGCGTGTTCTCCAGCCGCAAATCGCCTTCGACGGACTGCGCCGACACGTTTCCCGCCCCTCCGCGCACCGTCACGTCCCCCTCGTTCACCTTCACCGTGACCTCGCCCTCCGCGCCTTCCACCCGTACGTCGGTGTACGGCCCGCTGAGGTCGAGCGCCATGCGCGCCGGTACGGTGAGGTCGAAGTTCACGATCGACGGGCGACCGGGCCGCTCCACCCGCACCGCCACCCGGCTCCCCTCGGTATCTACGTCCATGTCGCGTTCGGACGACCCTCGCCACGATTCGGCCCGCACCCGCACCACCGACATCGACGGCGCGATCGCGATCCGGTCCCGGCTCGAGTGGGTGGCGCGCAGGCGCACCGCCTGGCGCTCCCAGGTCCGGATCACGACTTCGCCGGCGTAGTTGCCGAGATCGAGCCGCGCCTCCGCGGAGACCGCGAACGTCGTGTCGGTCTGCTGCGCCAGCGCGAGGGCGGCCAGAACAGCGGGAAGAGTCGCCATCAGCTCCGGACCCGCGTTTCCTCGGCCCGCGACGCGTTGCGGAGCAGCGCGAGCTTCCGCCCCATCATGTGCGCGTAGTGCTCCGCCAGGTACGCGCTCTCCGGATCGGCCGCGAGGGCCTGCCGCGCCTCGGTGATCGCCCGGTCGATGGCGCCGAGCTTGTCGCGGATCACCCGCGCCGTCGAGGTGTCGAGCCGGCTTTCGACCAGGAGCGCCCGCTCCAGCTCGGCGACGGCCGTGGAATACTTCTGCGCCGCGAGCAGCGCGGCTTCCGCATGGGACCCGCCCGCCGGCGCCAGCTCGGCCATCGCCGATGCCGCGGGCATGGGCTCCTGGCCGGCGCCGCGCAGCCACCAGCCGGCAGCGCCCGCCAGCAGCAGCAGCGCCGCGGCCGCGACGGCGCGTGGCACCGTGAAACCGAGCGTTGGCCGGCGGCGCCGCGTTCGCGCCGCCCCAAGGTCCACCACCTCCGCCTCGGCGGACGCCGGTTCGCGAATGGCCGCCGCGATCCCGCGCCAACCGTCGCGTGCCGGCGGCGTCCCAGGATACGTCTGCGCCCATTCCAGCACTCCGCGGAGCTGCCGCACCGTCACCCGGCACTCGGCGCACGTCTCGAGGTGCGCCTCGAGCAGGCCGAGCTCCCCGGCGTCCATCTCGCCGTCCACGTAGGGAGAGAGGTATGGCGTCCAACGATCGGTCATCGACGTCTCCAGCCTATCCGTCAAAGTACTTTCTCAGGGCCATGCGGGCATGATGGAGCTGCGACCGCGACGTACCCACTGAGATGCCCAGCAGATCCGCCACTTCCTCGTGCTTGAACCCTTCCACATCGTGCAGCACGAACACGCGCCGCGCACCCGAGGGGAGGCCGGCGACCGCCGCCTCCAGATCCACCCGGAGCCCGGGGGTGGCGGGAGGGCTCTTGGCGCCCGGCACGTCGTCGCCGGACGACACCTGCCGGTCGGCGTGTGTCCTGCTGGTGGCCCGGCGCCGCAGGATCACGTTCGTGGCCAAACGATGGAGCCAGGTGGAGAACGCCGCCTGCCCGCGAAACGTGTCCAGCTTCCGCCAGACCCGTACGAACACGTCCTGCAGGACGTCGTCGACATCCTCCTCCCCCATGAGCCACCGGGCGAGGCTGTGCACACGGGGGACGTGGCGGCGGTACAGGCGCTCGAACGCCTGCGCGTCGCCGCTCGCCGCCAGCTCCACGTCCACCGCGTCTCGGTCCCCGGGGGTCACCTCACGCCGCTCTGCCAGGCGGGTCACTCTCCTCCGGCCGTGGGGTGTGTCAGGTGGTTAGATACGGATGGGTGAAAGACCGCTGCACGGTGATGGCACGGGGCTGCGGAGCGCGGAGCACGGAGCCCATCCTTCCACCACCCCGTGCTCCGGGCCACGTGCCCCGCGCTTGGGCGGTGGCGGGGTAGCACCGGGGCTAGCGGAGCGCCGCTCTCACGCAATCCCGGTTCATCCTCGCGATGAAATCGATGCTGATCTCCTTGGGGCACGCCGCCTCGCACTCGGCGTGATTGGTACACCCGCCAAATCCCTCGGCATCCATGCGGCCGACCATGGCAAGCACGCGCCGGTCGCGCTCCGGCTGGCCCTGCGGCAGCAGCCCCAGGTGTGCGACCTTCGCGGCAGTGAACAGCATCGCCGAGGCGTTAGGGCACGCCGCCACGCAGGCGCCGCAGCCGATGCACGTCGCCGCGTCGAAGGCGAGATCGGCGTCGTCCTTGGGGATGGGGATGGCGTTGGCGTCCGGCGCACTGCCCGCCCGTACCGAGACGAAGCCGCCGGCCTGGATCATCCGGTCGAGCGCTCCGCGATCCACCACGAGGTCCTTGAGCACGGGAAACGCCGTGGCGCGCCACGGCTCCACCCATAGCTCGTCACCGTCCCGGAAGCTGCGCAGGTGCAGCTGGCAAACCGTGACGCCCCGAACCGGACCGTGCGCCTCACCGTTGATCATCATCCCACACGAGCCGCAGATCCCCTCCCGGCAGTCGTGCTCGAACGCGATCGGTTCCTCACCCTTGGCGATCAGATCCTCGTTGATGACGTCGAGCAGTTCGAGGAACGACATGTGCTCGCTCACGTCTCGCGCGTCGTAGCGGGCGAACTCACCCTGGGCAACCGGTCCGGCCTGGCGCCAGACGTGGAGCACGAGGTTCATTACTTGTAGCTCCGCTGAGAGAGGGGAACGTTCTCGAACGACAGCCGCTCCCGATGCAGTGCCGGCTTCTCGCCCACGCCCGTGAACTCCCATGCGGCCACGTACGCATACCGCTCGTCGTCGCGCTTTGCTTCGCCCTCGGGCGTCTGATATTCCTCCCGGAAGTGAGCGCCGCACGACTCCTCCCGGTGCAGCGCGTCGTGACACATCAGCTCGGCGAACTCCATGAAGTCGGCCACGCGCCCCGCCTTTTCCAGCGACTGGTTGAGATCCTCGCCCCGGCCGGGCACCCGTACCTCGCGCCAAAACCGCTCGCGCAGCGCTGGGATGCGCTCCAGCGCTTCGTGCAGTCCTTCCCGCGTCCGCGACATCCCGCAGCGTTCCCACATGAGCCGTCCCAGCTCGCGGTGGAACGCGTCTACGCTGCGGTTGCCGTTTACGCCCAGCAGCCTCTCGACACGGCCGTGCACCTCCCGCTCCACGTCCTTCACCGCCGCATGCTCGTCGTCCACCACCGGCAATCCGCCCTGCGTGAGGTAGTCGCCGATCGTGTAGGGAAGCACGAAATACCCGTCGGCGAGTCCCTGCATCAAGGCGCTGGCGCCAAGCCGGTTCGCCCCGTGGTCGGAGAAGTTCGCCTCGCCAATGACGTAGAGCCCCGGGACCGTACTCATGAGGTTGTAATCGACCCACAGCCCGCCCATCGTGTAATGCGGCGCCGGGTAAATCCGCATCGGCACGTCGTAGGGATCCTCGCCCGTGATCTGGCGATACATGGCGAAGAGGTTGCCGTAGCGGTCCGCGATCGTCTGCCGGCCGAGCCGCTGGATGGCATCCCGGAAATCGAGGTAGACGCCGATACCCGTGGGGCCCACGCCCCGGCCTTCGTCACACACCTCCTTCGCCCGGCGCGACGCGATGTCCCGCGGCGTCAGATTGCCGAAGCTCGGGTAGAGCCGCTCCAGGTAGTAGTCGCGCTCCGCGTCCGGGATCGCGATGGGCGGCCGCTTGTCCGCCGGCCGCTGCGGCACCCAAATGCGGCCGTCGTTGCGCAGCGACTCGCTCATGAGCGTGAGCTTCGACTGATAGTCGCCGCTCGGCGGGATACACGTGGGGTGGATCTGCGTGAAGCACGGGTTGGCGAACGCAGCGCCGCGCTTGTGCGCGCGCCACGTGGCGGTGACGTTGCACCCCTTGGCGTTCGTGGACAGGAAATACACGTTGGCGTATCCGCCGGTCGCCAGCACGACGGCGTGACCGACGTGCGAGCGGACCGCGCCGGTCACGAGATCGCGCGCCACGATGCCACGCGCCTTCCCATCCACTACGATGACGTCCAGCATCTCGGTACGGGGGAACATCTTGACCTTCCCCGCCCCGATCTGACGCGCCAGCGCCTGATAGGCGCCCAGCAGAAGCTGCTGCCCGGTTTGCCCCCGAGCGTAGAAGGTGCGCGACACCTGTGCGCCGCCGAACGAGCGATTGGCGAGGAGCCCGCCGTACTCCCGTGCAAACGGCACGCCCTGCGCCACGCACTGGTCGATGATGTTCACGCTGATCTGCGCCAGCCGGTGCACGTTGGCTTCGCGCGACCGGAAGTCTCCGCCCTTTACGGTATCGTAGAACAGCCGCCACACGCTGTCGCCGTCGTTCTGGTAGTTCTTCGCTGCGTTGATCCCTCCCTGCGCGGCGATACTATGCGCGCGGCGCGGGCTGTCCTGGAAACAGAAGCACTGCACGTTGTAGCCCAGCTCGGCCAATGTCGCGGCCGCGGACGCACCGGCGAGGCCGCTCCCCACCACGATGACGTCGTATTTCCGCTTGTTGGCGGGGTTCACGAGCTTGAGGTGGTGCCGGTGGGCGTCCCATTTGGCCTCGATCGGCCCGGCCGGCACTCTCGCCTGCAGTTCCATGCGAATACTCCTACCGCACCAGTCCGGTGACCACCGCAATCGGCACCGCCATGAAGCCGAGCGTGACCGCCACCGCCACGGCTCCGGCGAGCGGCCGGCGATACCGGTTGTAGTCCGGGTGGTTCCCGCCGAGCGACTGAAAGACCGACCAGGCGCCGTGATACAGATGAAAGCCGAGCGCCACGGTGGCCACCACGTACGCCGCGGTGACCGGCCACACGCGGAACGCGACGACGACGTTGTGGTAGGCGGCACCGGCGACGAAGTCGGGGTGGGCCGTGCCGAACGTGAGGTGGAGGAGATGATACACGACGAACGCGAAGATGATGACCCCG
>Ga0256864_1000304_pt1 | contig 18892 bp, 13 predicted proteins | sample RVTome_11_FD_187336 | JGI IMG/M metagenome (GOLD analysis project Ga0256864, IMG submission 187336) | Soil microbial communities from uranium-contaminated site in the Upper Colorado River Basin, Wyoming, United States - RVT147D111 HiSeq ... | reverse complement strand
AAAACGGTTGATTCGTCGCAATCGATGCCCACGAACTGCAACGAAACTGCAACGCGATTCGCAGCTCCGCTGAGACGGGGACGACACTGGCCGTCGCAGAGTCCTGCGTGCTCACGCGCAGCTAGTGACTGCAATGGAAAGTCTTGGAGTAGAGGACTTCGATCACCTCTCTTTTTACGGCCTCGAGGTCCGGACGTACCACGGATTCTATGGATCGGATCCGCCGTTTTACTTCCGCACTCTGGCCACCGAAGTCATCGACGAGATCGAGACCGAGGTTGAGCAGGATCTTACGGTTCCGACTAGATGCGGATGCTCGGCAAGCAGCTCAAGGAATCTTGCTGGGGCGACGTTGATGTACGAGCCGATGATGTAGTTCAGATCCGATCGTAATGCCCCTGGCAGGGCAGCAGAATGGAGTCGGAAGGTGAGACGCGCCGAAGCGTGATCCCCGGCCACGACGCGGCTTTCGAGAACGCCGAGATACCGGTCGATGGCCTCATGGAACTCGTGAGTTATCGGTCTTGTGGAGAATACGGGCAGGTAGGATGCAGCGACCTGGGCATTGCGGGCCGTCGGGATCTTGCCGTACCTCAGCCACGCCGATAGTGCCCTCGCGTGGGGTACTCCCTTGGATGCCCTCAGATGGACCGGAACACTAAGCAACGGGATACCGAAGATCTACTAGCGATCAAATCGCGACGGCGCATTTCTTGGAGTCCGGCTCCTCAGCTTTCACCGAACAACATACCTGGGATGTTTCGCATCGGCTCGCAGCACGCGGATAGGACTGCAATCACCGTGATGCGGCGGTAGGGCTGTCCGCTGAGATCGAGCCCGACCCCGACCCTCGACCCCCGTCCGCCACCTCACGTGCTCGTCCGGTACCCCGGTGCCAGCTCGAAGGGTTCTGCTGGTCAGGGTTCGGCGGGCCGAGCCACCACTAGCAAGACCTTTGCACTGCCCCGGACCCGGAGGACATCGTGAACCGACGGTACTCGTGGCACTCATCGTAGCGCTGGACACGTGCCTCCCCCCCCCAACGAACGCGGCGGCTGTGCCGGGCCCGCACGGTGACCAAGCGATTACCACGCGTAGCCGAATCAGGCGCCATCGACAGCAGCGTCCGTCGCTTCAACGCGAAGCAACCCCGACACGCGTTCGTCTCGATTCGGTTGTCCCACCGCCCGTGCGCACCACCCGTCGTATTACCAAGCGCTGCGGCCGAGGCGATGGAGCAAAAGCTAACCTGTCGAAGCTGCGGCTGTCGGTATGCTTCGGTTGGAACGGCGTTCTTCTGCCCCGCATGCGGCCATAACTCCGCCATAAGCATGCTGAAGCACTCCCTGGCGCATTTCCGGCAGACCGTTGCAGGGCTAACGGCCCTACGGGACGCACTCGCCGCTTCACACGGAGCCGATATGGCGGCCGACACCGAGCGCCGCCTAGTTGAAAACGCCCTTGAAGATCTCGTCACCACCTTTCAGCGCTTTGCTGAAGCTCGATCTGGTACACTAAGCGAAGGCCCAAAGCCGCGAATGAACCTGTTTCAGACCGTTGAAGAGGCTAGTACGTACTGGCGAACTGTCAGCGGAAGGGGATACGAAGATGTCTTGGAGGCTGCTGAGCTTGCAGATTTCAAGCGATACGTTAGTCAGCGGCACGTACTTGCACACAGAGACGGTATCGTGGACGAACGATACATCGCCAGCTCTGGGGACAATTCCTACGAAGTCGGCCAGCGCCTGGTCGTCAGGGGCTCGGACGTGACCCGCCTCGCAGACCTGGTCGAAAAACTTGCCAACTGGCTGCACACAGTTAGCCCGGAAACAAGAGAGGAGGTAGGCAACTCGTAGAAAGCTGCTTCACGCCGTCCGACGCCTCCGCCTCAGCAGCGCAAAGCTCCGATGCGTCGCCGCGGCGGACGGGCCAGCTTCCCAACCCCGCAACCCGAAGGACGACGAGCCGTTCGACGCCTGGAGCCGCGAGGCGCTCCTGGCTGAGTGGGAGAGGGGCCACCGTGTTCGATCGCACCGGCCGGAGCGCGGGCCAGCCCCTGACGCCGTATGGTGACCGGTGCCCTGTGCCACGCTATGCCAGCTTCGTAGCCACAGAAGGGCTGATTTCCCTCGGAAACCCAGGCAGGACTGCCAGGGGAGACGCGACGCGGGGAGGAACTTCTCGACCACCTGGGCGACGACGCGCCGCCAGGGCCCCCAGCGGGGCGCGAACCGCTCGTCGTAGACCGTGGCGAAGGTCTGGAAGTGCTCGTCGAGCAGGCGATAGAGCGGCGAGGCTCGGGGCTGGCGCGGGCGGTACACGCCGACCGGCGGCGCCTCAGCGCGTGCCCCGCCCGGGGCCGCTCCGGCCACGGCTCCCATGGGTCGCTCGCTCCGTGGTGCGGGCGGGAGACATCATGCGGGACGCGAGGGTCAGCTTCGACGGGACGTCAGCCGCCCGGCCGGATATTGTGGTTGAGGCGAAAGAGGTTCAGCGGGTCGTACCGGGCCTTGAGTTCGACAAGCCGGCGGTAGTTGGGGCCGTAGGCGGCTCGGATGATCTCCTCCGTATCCTCCCCGAGCCCCGCGAAGTTCAGGTAGAGCCCGCCCGACGAATATCCCCCCATCTCCCGCCAGAAGCTCCTCGCCCACTCGAGGTTCTCCTCCGTGTCCTCGGCGCCCTCCCACGCGGCGTCGATGCTCAGGAGGAACGGGGCGTTCCGGTCGCCGTACGCGGTCTCGTCGGCGCCCACGCGGCGGACCGCCCCGCCGTGGTGCCAGATCGGGACGAAGCTCCGGGGCGACGGCTTCTCCAGGGCGCGGGCCAGGACCGCGTCGATCGCCTCGTCATCGAGGCGTTCCAGGCGGAGCGACGTGAAGTAGTAGAAGTCGCCCTTCCCGAAGAAGGGGTCGAAGGCCCGCTGGAGGTCCCGGTACGGAATCGGCCCGCTCAGGTCGGCCAGGGGCGTGCCCAGCCGCCGGAGGGGTCGCGTGGCCTCCTCCCAAGCGTCCGGCGGGCCGCACCAGACGGCGATGGGGATGACGACGTCCTTTCCCCGGGCGTCCTCCGGGAAGTCGGGCGCTGCCGGCACCGTCCAGATGGCGGCCATGGTGCTCAGCTCGTCGGGCGTCGTCTGCGCGAAGTCGCGCCAGAGACGGAGGACGTCCCGCGCCATGTCCGCCGGGTAGAACGGAGCGCACAGCCCCACGGTGGGCCCCACGGGATGGAGCCGGAACTCGAAGGAGGTGACGACCCCGAAGTTCCCTCCGCCGCCCCGGACACCCCAGAAGAGGTCCTCGTTTTCGGTTTCGCTGGCCCGCACGAACCCGCCGTCGGCGGTGACCAGGTCCACGGACAGCAGGTTGTCGACGCTGAGGCCGTGCCGGTTCCGCAGGTGGCCGATCCCGCCGCCGAGGGTAAGCCCGGCGACGCCCGTCGTCGAGACGTTCCCGCCCGGTGTGGCCAGGCCGAAGAGCTGGGTCTCGCGGTCGAGCTCGCCCCACGTCACCCCGCCCTGCACCCGGGCACGACGGGCGACCGGGTCGACGTCGATCCCCTTCATGACCGAGAGGTCGACCACCAGGCCCCCGTCGCAGGTCGCATGGCCGGCCACGCCGTGACCTCCTCCCCGCACCGCCGCGAGAAGCCCGTGGGCCCGCGCGAAACCGACCGCGTCGATCACGTCGGCCACCCCGGCGCAGCGGGCAATCAGCGCGGGGCGCCGGTCGATCATCCCGTTCCAGACCCGGCGCGCCTCGTCGTACTCCGCGTGGTCCGGGACGATGAGCTCTCCCCTCAGGCCCGCCCGGAACTCCTCGACGGCGTGATCATCCAGCGAGGTCCTGCGGCCTTCGAGGGTCACAGCGCTCGGTACCACCTTCATCCTCCCTGAGTTCGTCGCGTGCGGGAACCGGTGGCTCGGTCTCCGGCAGATGCCGGCCGCGGAGCACTGCATCCCTCCTGGATCCCGTCGAGCGCCACTCGGCCCAGCGGCCCGGCGATCGCCTGTCGCCTATAGGGCGTTGAGGAATTCGACGAGCGCGGCCAGCTCGTCCTCAGTGAGATCCAGCGGTTCGATGCCCAGCCGCTCGGCGGCCGGCGAGTCGCTGAACCGCGGGCTGTTGTAGAACTCCACGACGGCCCGAAGGCTCGGCAGGCTGTTGTCGTGGAAGAACGGCGCAGTTCTGGAAACGCCCCGTAGCTGCGGTGTGTTGAACGCCGCGCCCGACCAGCAGTCCGGCGAGGACGGCTCGATCCGACAGCGGCCCGGATCGGGCACCGGTTCGTCCGATGCTGTAGTGACGATGTTGTGAAACTCGTTGTCGGTGAACAGCGGCGGAAGGTGGCACGTCGTGCACGCGGCCCTGCCGAAGAACAGTTGCCGGCCGAGCCGGGCCTCCGCCGAGAGCCGCCCGAGACGCATGCGGCCGTCCTCCGGTTCCGTCATCGCCTCCTGGAAGGCCGCGATCGCGTCCAGCTCCTCCGGCGTCGGCAGCCGCTCGCCGGGCTCGTCCACCGCGCCGTCGAGCAGGTGCAGCAGAGCCGCCTCCGCCGCCTGCTCCTGCAGGGTCGCCGCCCGCCCGTCGGTCGTGAACGGTGGGGTCCGGCGCACGTTGCGGATCGTGGGGATGCTGCGGAACACGGTGATCTCCGGCTCGAATAGCGACGCCCCGCCGAGCGGATAGCGGATCATCCCCAGGGCGGCCATCTCCGGATCGAAGTCCATCGTGCCGGCGAAGAACGGATCGTCCGGCGGCAGCGCCGCGATGTCGGCCGGCGTGAGCACGAGGGTCGGCGTCGGATGGCAGGTGCCGCAGGTTCGACCGTTGCCGCCGAACGTCTCCTCGAAGAACAGCCGGCGGCCGAACTCGACGAGCGCGGGGCGACCGCCCGCCAGCCCGGACGGCGCGTCCCCCGCCTCGGCGACGGCGATCGGGCCCGCGAGGCCGTCGGCCGGAGCGTCGCCGTCGCCGCATGCCGAGATCCCGACTGCGCAACTCAACAGGATCGCCTTGTGTACTATCGTCGCGTGCACTGGCGTAGTCCGATGCGTCTTCATGACGTTCTCCTCAGCGGCGGTCGGCGATGCCGACGCCGGCCGAGATCGAGCTGCATCGGTCCCCCGTCTCGAGTCGCAGCCGACCACGAGTCCCGACGAACATCCTACCTGACGGCGGCCGCACGGGACCTACCCCGCGCGGCCTCCTGTGAGTGAGCTCGTCGTCAGGGCTGATAGATCGCCACCTGGAGGTTCTCGCAGGTGTTCGTCTCGCATCCTCCCGCGAACAAGCTCGTCTGCTCGTCGAACTCCTCCGGGATGACCGGTCCGTGCGTTCGGATGACGAGGTGCACCTCCGATCCCAGCGGATTGTCGAAGACTTCGACGACGGGGCCGCCAAAAGCACCGCCGAAGACGACCGCGTCTCCCACGTCGAGCTTTCCGGCGAGCGCCACCCTCCCGCTCCTGGGCACGATCTGGGCTGCTCCGAGCGCGGTGGAGCCTAAACCGGTCGGGAAGTCCTCGGGCGGACTGTCGCAGGCCCCGATGCAGTCGTCCGGGCTCTGGAAGGTCGTGAACCACATCGTCACCACGTCGCCCGGGGTAAGACCCGAGGTCCGCACGTTGCCCCGGAGCCCCTTGTGGTTCCGTGTCAGGTGGGATCGGCCGACGACGGTTCCGATCGCCGGGCCGGTTCCCGAGGGATCATCGGCGACGACGACGACGTCTTCCGTCGAGGTCTGGGCGGCGGCGGCTTGATGGTGGAAGTCGCCTGTCACGCTGGCCGCGGTTGGGATTCCGGTATCGTCCTGGTTACAGGCGGCCGTTAGCACCACGCACAGGCCGAGCAGGACCGATCCGAGGACGCGAAAGGTTCGGTGAAACATGGGACCTCCCCGATTCGAGGGTTTGCCGAAGCGACTCGCCGGCCGGCAGCGTTCCCGCCGTTCGGCGTCGGGAGTGGCATGGAGGCACTCCCTATTACTTAGGTACTGCGCCGGACGGGGCTGGACCCGGCCACGCGCGCTGCCGATCGTGGCGGCGAGGGTGGCTACTCGGGGGGACCGGAGCTCCACGAAGTCCACGGCCCGCCGGTGGGCCGGGTGCCCGTTCTACTTCACCCGTCACCGCGTGCGATCCGCGCGACAGCGGATCGAGGACGCGGACGGGCGTGTCACGGTTCGTGCCGGCGTTCCCATCCCCGAGCTGGCCATTTTCGTTGTTGCCCCAGCAGAAGGCCTCGCCCGCCGGCGTTACGCCGCACGTATGCAGGTCGCCCGCGTCGCTATCAAAGTCCCGGAAATTGAAGTCGCCCTCCACCGGGACTGGGGTGGACTGATTCGTACCGGCGGAGCCGTCCCCCAGCTGTCCCGAGGAGTTGAATCCCCAGCAGTAGGTGATCCCAAACCCGTCTGCACACGCGTGGTCGCCGCCCACGAGCAGGGAAGGGACGGTGAAAATTATGTCGCCCGTCATCTGGACGGGGACGGCGCTGGCCGTCGCGAAGTTGCCATCTCCGAGCTGGCCGATTCCGTTGTTTCCCCAGCAGAACGCCTCGTTAAAGAGGGTGAGCGCGCAGCTGTGAAGCCGGCCTGCTCCCAGCTCCACGAAGGTGTGACCACCCTTCACTAGAACCGGCAGCGACCTGTCCACGAACGTGCTGTCGCCCACCCGACCGTGAACGCGAGTGCCGCCGGCACGGGGCCGGGTCCGGTGCCTCCGTCCCCGGTCCCGTCGCCGTCTCTTCCGCAAGCGTCGAGCGCGACCAGGAAGACGAGGAGCGGGAGCCAGCGTAAGAGCCGCCGACCGAGACCTCCGCCTCGGCTGCTCCGTGCTGCGTTCATGTCGGGTACTGCGCAGAACGGGGCCGCACCCGGCCAGGCGATCGGCCGATCGCGGGCAGGCGGACTCCTCCAGCCGAGCCTCCGCACGTGCAGGAAGAGGGTCGAGCCACGCCTCGGCGAGGGTCGGGTGGGCAGGGGGTCGGGCAGGAAGTAGCTCGGGCGGGGAGGAGGTTGGGCAGGCAGGACGACTCGGCTCCGGGCCGGCGCTCAGTCCGGTGCGGCAGGATCCGCCAGGAGCCGGAACTTCCGCGCCTCCTCGTTCCGTCCCAAGGCGGCGTACACTTCGGCGAGCTCGCGGTGGAGACGGCGCGCGTCGGGATGCCGTTCGGTTCGTTCCCGCAGAACGTGCTCCAGCGCCTGGTGGTAGAGCGACGCCGCGCGGAGGAAATCGCCGCGTCGCGCGTGGAGGTGGCCCAGCGAGCCGAGAGTGAGCCCCACGAGGGAGGTCTCCTCGCCCATGGCCTCGCGCCGGATCTCCATCGCCTCGAGGTAGAGCGCCTCCGCCTCGTCGTGCCTCCCCCGGTCCACCAGCACGTCCGCGAGCCCGACGAGGGTTCCGGAGACGGCCAAATGATCCGGCCCGAGCGCATCTCTCCAGATCAGCAGCGACTCCCGGAGTTGCCGCTCGGCCTCGTCGAGTCGCCCCTGCCGGTGAAGCTGCCTCGCCAGGTGGTCCAGCCCCTCCGCCACGGCGCGGTGCCGGGGGCCGAACGCCGCCCGCCGGAGCGCCAGGGCCTCGCGCAGGAGATGCTCGGCCGCGGCGAGCTCGCCGCGCCCGGAGAGGAGCTCCGCCAGGCTCCCCAGGCCGTGCATGCGGGCGGGATGATTCGCCCCGAGAGCGCGGCGCTGGATCTCGAGGGCCCGCCGGTACAGGGACTCCGCCGTGACCGCCTCGCCTCCGTATTGCCAAATCACGTCGGCGAGGAAGACCATGCTACTGGCGACCTCCGGGTGCTCGGGCCCGAGCGCCTTCCGGCGGATCTCCAGCGCCTCCCGGTAGGCCGCCTCGGCCTCCTCGGGCCTCCCGCGGCTCCTTCGGACCCGTCCGACGTTCATGAGGCTGGTGGCCACCAGGGGATGCTCGACGCCGAGGGAGGCGCGGCGGATTGCCAGCGCTCGCTCGTACAGGGCCTCGCTCTCCGCCGGACGACCCGGTAGCTGGCGCGCCAGCGCGGTCAACGTTGCGGCCACCTCCGGGTGCCCGGGTCCGAGGCGGCGGACCTGGAGGTCCAGCGCCCCCCGGTGGAGCGCCTCGGCGTCCAGATAGCGGCCCCGCCTGCGGGCGATGTCCCCCAGGGAGTTCAGACTCGACGCAACCTCGGGATGATCCTCCCCCAAGTGGCGGCGGCGGAGGCTCAGGGAACGGCGCGCCAGCGCCTCGGCCTCCTCCAGCCCGCCGAGGCTGGCGCGGACACCAGCCAGGACGTCGAGGAGCCCCGCCTGAACCGCGGGCTGACCCTCCATGGCCTCCACTCGAGCCAGCCCGAGAGCGAAAAGGGCCCGTGCGGTGGCCGTGTCCTGGAAGCCCGGCGCCCAGGGGTCGCCGGTCCCGATGATCTGCGCCAGGGCCTCGGTCACGTCGCGGGCCCGGACCAGCGCCGCCTCGGTCTCGGTCCGGGCCGCGTCCGCCCGGTCGCGCTCGGCGCGAGCCTCCGCGGCCTGCCATGCGGCGGCCGCCGTGCCGACGAGGAGGGAAAGGAGGGCCACAGAAGCGGCCGCGGTTCCGCCCCGGTGGCGCCGGACGAACTTCCGCCCGCGGTAGAGGCGCCCCCTCCGGTGTGCCTCGAGCGGGAGACCGTCCCGGTAGCGCTCGACGTCCCGCGCGAGGGCCTCGGCCGAGCCGTAGCGCTCGGCGGCCTCCTTCTGCAGGGCCTTCAGCGCGATGGCGTCCAGGTCGCCCCGGAGCAGGCGTTCCAGACGCTCGGGCGAGCTCCGCCGGGCCGCCGCGACGGCCGCCGGTGCCGCATCGGACCGCCCGCCTCGGGCGCAGACGAACCCTCCCTCGGCTCCCAACCGCCGGCTCGGCGGCTCGGGCTCCCGCTCGCAGACTGCCTCCACGACCTCTTGCGGCGAAGCCCCTGCCAAGCCGTAGATCCGGTGGCCGCATAGGAGCTCGTAGAGCACGACGCCCAGGGAATACACGTCGCTGGCCGTCGTGATCACTGCGCCGCGCATCTGCTCCGGGCTCGCGTACTCCGGCGTCATGGGCAGAAGCCCCGGCCGAGTGACCGGCGATGACGCGCCGGCCGGGCCGGGGCCCAGGAGTCGGGCGATCCCGAAGTCCAGCAGCTTCGGCTGCCCCTCCGGCGTCACCAGGACGTTGGAGGGCTTGAGGTCCCGGTGCACCACGAGGTTCCGGTGGGCGTGGTGGACGGCCCGTGCGACACGACAGAAGAGGCGGAGCCGGTCGGCCACCATCAGCCGACCCCGGTCGCAGTACGCGTCGATGGGCAGCCCCTCGACGTGCTCCATCACGAGGTAAGGCCGGCCGTCCTCCGTCAGGTCGCCGTCGAGGAGCCGCGCGATGTCGGGGTGGTCGAGGGAGGCGAGGATCTGGCGCTCGCTCAGGAGCCGCCGCTTGAGATCCTCGGCGTAGAGCCCGGCGCGGACGATCTTAATGGCCGCGGCGCGCCGGAACTGCCCGTCGGCCCGTTCGGCCAGGTATACCGTGCTCATCCCGCCGCGGCCGATCTCCCGCACGATCCGGTAGCGGCCGAGCCTGGCGCCCGGGAGCACGGGCGAGGCCAAGAGCAGCGACGCGGTGGCCAGCTGCAACCGGTCGGTCCGCTCCAGCACTCCCTCGGCGCGCTCGTGTGCCTCCAGCAGGGCTTCGACTTCGGCCCGAAGCTCCGGGTCGTCGCCCGTTGCGCCGACCAGCCAGTCCCCGCGTTCGCTCGGCTCCACGGCGAGCGCACGCTCGAACAGGGACTCCGCCTCGCGCCGGCGCGCGTCTATCGGCCGACTCACGAGGGGGCCGGATCCCGGATGCTCATGATGGGGGCGAGTCCCGGTACAGGGAGCGATACAGCCAGGCCCGCGCCTTCACCCACTCACGGCGTACCGTCCGGACCGACAGGCCCAGGGCTTCGGCGACCTCCTCCTCGGTCATGCCCCCGAAGAAACGGCACTCCACGACCCTCCGCTGGCGAGTCTCCAGCTCCGCCAGCGCGGCGTCCAGGGCCAGAACCTCGTCCAGGTCGAGCTCCACCGATCCCATTCCGTCCGTGAGCGTCGTCCGGTCCCCCCCGCCGCCCCGCCGCTCGGCCTTCCGCCTGCGGGCGTGGTCCACCAGCACCTGCCGCATGGCCCGGGCGGCGATGGCCAGGAAGTGGGGACGATCGGACGCCCGCGCTCCCTTTCCAGCTGCCAGCTTCAGATACGTCTCGTGGACCAGCGCCGTGGTTTCGAGCGTGCAGTCGCCCCGTTCCCGTGCGACCTGTCGGCTGGCGAGGTGTCGCAGCTCCTCGTATACGAGGGGAAAAAGCCGGTCGAGGGCTCCGGGATCCCCGTCGCGCATCCCCTGGAGGAACCGGGTAACGTCCCCGGCCGGCCGGTCATCCGCGGCCTCGGTCACGGGCGGCTCCTCGGCTTCCACCAGTGTCGGGAAAGTCCGGTGCGGCGACGGAGTGATAGGAGTGCCAACGGCCCTCCCAGCAGCTTTCACCTTTATAAGGATGGGCCAGCGGGGACGTGTCGTGCAAGCCAGGGGTGCGGCCCAGGCCATCGTGGGCGGCCGCCCGAGGCGGACTTGCGTGGCGGCGCGCCGTCACGACCTGCAGTGGCGTGCGAGCCGCTCATCGGAGACCGTGGCAAAGAGCGTTGCACCACGTGCAACCCTGGCAAGCGGGCGCCCACCGCGCTCACAACTTCCCTCCAACCGCCGCTAGGTTAGCTTCCTTGGCGTGCGTTGCGGGACGCCACCGGTCCGCGGGAAGGGCTGCGCCCACCTGAAGTGACGAAGTGCCAGATCATGGACCTCTTTCGGGCCGATCGCGCGGACGGCGGCCGTCGTCGAAGGAGGCCGTCATGCCGGAACCGACCCGATCCCTCCCGCAACGCCCGTCTCTCGAACAGCAGTAGAAGCTGGCGAAGGAGCTGTTGGAGGCGTCGCGCGCGTCCGCCGTCATCTTCCGGACAAGAAGCGCGTTACGTTGGCGGACGCTCAGTTCGTGCTCGCGCGCGAGTACGGCATCAAGAGCTGGGCCAAGCTGAAGGCACACATCGAATCGGCCGGCGCGAGCCCGATCCCGGAGCCGGTGTTCGAGGAATTCAAGAGCGCGTTCGGAATAGGAATTTGAATCGGCCCTCCCAAAGTACGGCTGGCTGAATGAACCGTCCAGGAAGGGTGCAGTGAGGCTAAGGGGGATCGAGCCGGTGCTGGCGCCCGGATCCCGGGGCCGACGGGGCGGCCGCCAGCGCGGGCGGGGTCGGGATCTGGTCCGAGCGGGCCCTGAGCCAACCCGTGTGCAGCCCGCAAACCCCCGAACCCAGGTTCCAGCCGGCGGGGGCGCACGCGGCTTATGCCGGGGTGGCGGAGCGGGCAGCCGCCCGGCGCCGCGGTGGCGCGCGCGCGCGGCGGCGAGCGGTTGCGGTGCGGCGCAGGTGGGCAAGGATCCGGTCGATCCCCGCGGGCACCGTGATGAAGGCGACGATACGCAGCTCCTGGCTGCACCCCATTCGGCTCAGGGGCACGTAGAAAAACGACAATATGTCGGCGTTTCAACGACTTCCGGGCGTCGGGCCCGACATCCTGTAGGTGCCATTGCCGCGCTTTGCAGGGAGAAACGGCAACGCAACGGCAACTGTCTTAGGGTAGTCGCCGCATGGATTTTGGCCGAACCGTGTTGTGGGCTCCCGGGTGCGGTGGGTTCGTACCCGGTGATTTCCAGTCGACTGGCTGTGCCGGCGTCAGGCCGCACGCGTGATACAAAACCTCCAGCTGCCCGCGCTGTCGGCGCGTGATCGCGGTCCGCGCCAACAAGCGCTCGTGACGGGACTGGGCCAATCGCCCAGCAAGCCTGGCGTCGCAACACAACCTCTGGGAGTTGCGCGACGCGTGAGCCCCTCCACCTGACGCACGCTGCGGGCGCCGCCATCCTGCTCCTGCTGGCGCGCGTGGGCGGCAACCACAAAGCCAAACGCCGCGGCACGGGCCGACCCGGCGCGATTGGAGAGCTGCGGGACTCCATGCTCGGCGGCCCCCTTTTGGGGGTGCCGGCGACCCTCTCTGCCAACGCTACTTCTTCCTCACATGTTGATGCCCCACCATCGCGTACCAAAGCCCAGGCGTCAGAAGCACCACGGCAACCTCGACGATCGTCACGATGATGCGCGGGAAGCCGGAGCGGTGCAGCAAAAGTAGCGTGGCGATACACAAGCCAATCGTAGTAAGCAGGCTGAGCCAACCCATTTATCGCGTGGACTTGCCCGACGGGCGTGCGGTCGCACTCCAAGGCACGATCACGTTCCGGCAGGCGACGAAGGGGTCGAAGGGGCAACCAGATAGGGAACTCCCGGTGCTGCCCCTCGTGCGCGACGCGCTGCTTGAGGCCTGGAACCATCGGCGCGACGAGACGCCGTGGGTTATATGGAACTGGCGGGACTCGAAGCGGCCCACGCGATACGATTCAATGTGGAGCGAGCTGCGGAAGCTGGAGCGGCGGGCGAACGTGACTCGCGTTCAGGGTCGTGCCTTCCACGCGTTCAGGCGAAGCCTAGCCACCGCGTTGGTGGAGGAACTCGGTCTCACGCAGGCGTCCCGTTGGATCGGCGACACCCCTGATGTGATAAGCCGCAGATACGTGAAACCTGGTCAGCAAGCACAGGCGCAAGCCGCGGCGTATCTGGTGACGCTGTGGCAGCCGGGTGAGATATCCAAACCGGGACAAGTATCGGGCGCCCAACAGCAACCGGATCGCAACCCCGGAAGAGGAGCGTCGGTTACTGGTCCCGGAAACCTTGCAATGACAGGCACTTACGGAACAGGCCCGGCAGGACTCGAACCTGCAACCCCCGGTTTTGGAGACCGGTGCTCTACCACTTGAGCTACGGACCTACGAGCCCAATTATCCTTACCTGGGACAGTCAGGGCACCCTCCCCTGAACCTCAGGTGTCGTACCCCTTTACTGAACGCGGCCCCGAAACACTCCTCCAGCGAGCATTCTAATTGGTGGGTGCCGATCGGGGAACAACCGCGTCGGTCCGGGGCTTACCATAGCACGTGCACGATGAGGCCTGATCCCGGAGACCACATGACATCGCTCCCCGCTCTGGCTGTCGCCCTCTCCCTGGTATCGGCCCCGGCCACGGACGGGTTGCCAAATCCGGAGCCGCCCGATTCGCTCGAGCGGCGTGAAGCAGGCCCCACCCCCAATCTGCGCAAGGACATCCTCGTCGTGGGCGGTGCCACGTTGCTCTTCTCGGCCGTCCATTCGTCCGTACGGCAGGGCATCTTACAACGTGGGTCGGCCGGCAGGATCCTCCAGAACTTCCGCGACCCCGTCGGCCGGGCGATCGAAGGAGCCCGCGAGGACGTCGATCCGTTCCTCACGAATTATGTAGCCCATCCTGTCAGCTGGGCACTCGTCGGGCTGTACCTCAAGGACCGCGGCTACTCGAACGTGGGCACCCTGTTCCTCGCGCAGGCGCACAGCATCGTGTGGGAGTACGTGATCGAGGGGTCGTACCAGAAGCCGTCGGGGAAAGACTTGATCTCGAACCTGGCGGGGACGAGCGCCGCCGTGTTCATCCTCCACCCCCTGGCGGAACACGTCGCGATCTTGAATCCGCTGCGACCGATTACCTCGCGCCTGAACAGCGACCGAGTGACGACGCGGGTCGCTCCGGATCCCGTGCTCGGTGGAGCGAAGGTGGCGGTCTCGCTATCCTGGTGACGCCGTGCCCCAGGGTCGCCCAGCGGGAGTTGAAGGGTGGCTGAGGGGAATCGAACCCCCAACCTCCGGAGCCACAGTCCGGCGCTCTAACCGATTGAGCTACAGCCACCACGTGGGGCACGGGGCAAGGGAGCGCCGGGCTCGGGGGATGCACCCGGTGCCCGCGCACATTGCCCTAACCGCCCGCCCGCGTTGAAGCTACCCGACCCCCAAAAAACGGTCAACCGGACGGCCAGAACGCTCGCGCGAGCATGCCGATCAACCCGGCGTCGGGAACGGCCTCGCCGCCGAGCGAGACGACCGGGCCCACCCCGCGCACGGCGTTCACCACGAACACCGGGTGCCGCCGCAGGTCTTCCGGCGTCACGCGGCGCTCCCGCACGCCCACCCCCAGCTCGCGTGCCAGGTCGATCACCCGCCGCCGGCCGATGCTCGGCAGGATCGCCAGGTCGAGCGGCGGAAACACCACTGCCTCCCGCATCACGAACCCCACCGCCGACACCGCGCCCTCTGCCACGGACCCGTCGGCCGTCAGAAACACGGTCTCGTCCACACCGTGCTGCAACGCCGATGCCAGCTCTCGGTCCAGCCACTCCCGGTCGGTGGTCTTGTGCGCATAGCCCCGATGCCGCCCGTCGGCAAACGACAGCCTCACGTCACCCCACCCCTCCGCCTCGCGCGTCGCCACGTCGACTCGGGACCCGTCCCACTCGACGCGCAGCACGCCGTTCACCAGGCCGAGAACCGCGTCGCTCACGACGTCCCGCACCCCCGGGCCGGGCGCCGCCAGCCCGAGCGCCAGCGCGTCGCGATGCAGCCGCTCCAGATGTCCCTCCAGAAACGGCGCCGCGCCATGCATCACCCGGATGGTCTCGAAGACTGGCATGATGGCGTATGGCGTATGGCGTATGGCGTATGGCGAATAGCGTATGGCGGATAGGCGTATGGCTCATGGCACGTACCGCCCAGCACCACTCCTCACTCCTCACTGCTCACGTCTTACTTCTTAACTGCTCACGTCTTACTTCTTACTGTTACTTGTTACTTACCCCCACCGCCCATCTCACCGCCTCTCCCTTCCGCAGGGCTTCCCGCCACTCCCTCTTCGGGTCGGAATCCCAGACGATCCCGGAGCCGGCCTGCACCGCCGCCTCGCCGTCCCGCATCACGGCCGACCGGATCAGGATGTTGAGTTGCATGCCGTCCGGCCCGATCCAGCCGAGCGCCCCGGTGTAGGCGCCGCGCGCAACGGGTTCGAGGTCGGCGATCACCTCCATGGCGCGGATCTTGGGCGTCCCGGTGATCGTCCCTCCGGGGAACACCGCCCGGATCGCGTCCGCACACCGCACGCCGCGGCGTGCGGTTGCCCGCACCTCGCTTACCAAGTGAAACACATGCGAGTACTCCTCGATAGTCTCCCGCTCCGTCACCTCGACCGTCCCGTACCGGGCCACGCGGCCGAGGTCGTTGCGCGCCAGGTCGAGCAGCATGCGGTGTTCCGCCTGCTCCTTCTGGTCCAGCACCAGCTCGCGGCGCATCACGGCGTCAGGCAGCGGATCGCCGGTCTTCTTGCGCGTGCCAGCGATGGGGCGCGTGCGGACCCCCCCCGACGCCGGCCGATACTCCACCAGCAGCTCGGGCGAGCCGCTCACCACCTGCCAGTCGCCGAAATCGGCGAACCCCATCCACGGCGATGGATTGATCGCGCGCAGCCGGCGATACGCGTCCCACGGGTCCACCGCGACCGCGAACCGCTCGGCGACCGCGAGGTTGACCTGATACACGTCGCCCGCCGCGATGTGCTCGCGCACGCGGCTCACGGCGCCTTCGAACGCTTGCTGGGAAAAGCTCCGTTCCAGCAACCGCGCTGACCCGGACGCCGGAATCGTCTCGTGTTCCGCGCCCCGCCCCCCGTGCCCCGTGCCGAGGTCCAACACCTCCTCCTGCTCCGGCTCGAAAAAGTCCATCAGCGGCTGCTCCAAGATGGGCGCGCGGCGCGCGGCGCGGGGCGGAATGCCCAACTCGTATGCCGCCACCCCGTACACTCGGCGCTCCGCGCCCAGGCCGTCGAGACACGAGAGATCGCCCGCCGCTTCAGGCGACCACGGGACCCTGAAGCGTCGCCGCGCCCCCCACGCCAGCCGCACCGTCCCCGACCCCGTCCCATCCTCGAGCAACACCACCGGCCGAGGCAGCGTGGGCACACGGCCGAGGAGACGCTCGAGTTGGGAAGACGGATGTCGAGCCGCAGACAGCTGATGGTTCACAATCAACCCCAATCAACACCTCCCGTCCGACTCCTCACTCCTTACCCCTTACTCCTTACTCCCCTGCCTCGCCACCGCTTCCGCCGCGGCCCTCACCGCCTCCGGATCGCCGAGGTAGTAGTGCCGCATGGGCGCCAGCGAATCATCCTCCAGCTCGTACACGAGCGGGATGCCCGTGGGGATATTGAGGCCGACGATCTCCTGATCCGGCACGTCGTCGAGGTACTTCACGAGGGCGCGGAGGCTGTTGCCGTGCGCGGCGATGAGCACCCGTTCGCCGCGCCGCACGGCGGGCGCGATGACGTCCTGCCAATAGGGAAGAAAGCGCTCCACCGTGTCCTTGAGACACTCCGTGAGCGGAACCTCAGCCGGCGATACGTTCCTGTAGCGCGGATCCCGCGCGGGATTCCGCTCGTCGGCCGGATCGAGCGCCGGCGGGCGGACGTCATAGCTGCGCCGCCAGATCTTCACCTGCTCCTCGCCGTGCCGCTCGGCGGTCTCCCGTTTGTTCAGCCCCTGGAGCGCCCCGTAGTGCCGCTCGTTGAGCCGCCAGCTCCGGAACACGGGGATCCACATGAGGTCCATCTCCTCCATCACGATCCACAGCGTCTTGATCGCCCGCTTCAGCACAGACGTGTACGCGACGTCGAACGTGTACCGGTCCGCCAGCAACGTCCTGCCGGCCTCGGTGGCCTCCTGAACCCCCCTCTCCGTCAGGCCCACATCGGTCCAACCCGTGAACCGGTTCTCCTCGTTCCAGGTGCTCTCGCCATGGCGGAGCAGGACCAGCTGTTTCATTGCGCAACTCCTTTGCCGAAACCAGCGGGGTGATGGGGTATGGCGTAAGGCGTATGGCGTCCTCTCACTCCTCAGTTCTCACGTCCTACTCCTTACTCCTTACTCCTCACTGCTTACTTCTCACTTCTTACTTCAAAAATAGCCAGCGGAAGAAACGGCGGCTTCTACCCGTCCTACCGGGGGAGAACGGCAACCTTTCCTATGGTAGTGGTATCTAACCGTTGTCCGCTGCCAGACGAACGGAACACCGCCGGGTCCGTGGGAGCCGGTCGAGACGTACACCCGGGAGGGGGGGGACGTCGTGACGATACGATTGACGTGGGGTCGGTGGCCGGCCGCGGCCGCCGTGCTGCTCGGTGTCGGGGCGGCTTCGCCTCTCACCGCACAGCAGTCCAAGCCGAACATCGTGCCGGACGAGCCGTCCTTCGTGGCGGTGGCCGTCCGGGCGGAAGCGCCGAAACTCGACGGGCGCCTCGACGACCCGTCGTGGTCGCAGGCGCAGGCGGTTGGCGGCTTCGTCCAGCGTGATCCCAACGAAGGGGAGCCCGGGACCGAGCGCACCGAAGCCCGCATCATCTACACAGACGACGCGATCTTCATCGGGGTCCGCGCGTTCGATTCCGATCCCGGCGGCATCTCCTCGAAGCTCACCCGGCGTGACGAGTCCTCCCCGTCGGACTGGATCGGGGTGATGATCGACTCCTATCATGACCGGCGCACGGCGTTCGAGTTCGCGGTCAACCCGGCTGGCGTGAAGCGCGATATCTACCGGTTCAACGACTCGAACTCGGACACCTCCTGGGACGCGGTATGGGATGTCGCCACCGCGGTGGACGGTGAGGGCTGGACGGCCGAGTTCCGCATTGCGTTCAGCCAACTCCGATTCGGCAGGGCCGATCGCCACCGGTTCGGGTTCAACGTCTATCGCATCATCGCCCGCAAGAACGAGGAGCAGCACTGGAAGCTCCATCCTAAGGACCAGTCCGGCTTCGTGTCGCAGTTTGGCGACCTGGCCGGTATCGAGGGTATCGATCCACCGCGGCGGGTGGAGATCATGCCGTACGTCTCGTCCACGGCCGCCCTGCAGCCGTCGCAGCCCGGGAATCCGTTCCAGGACGGCAGCGAGCAACGCGCGAGCATCGGTGCGGACCTCAGCATGGGGATCACATCGAACCTCACGCTGTCCGCGACCGTGAACCCCGACTTCGGTCAGGTCGAGGCCGACCCCGCGGTGGTGAACCTGAGCGCGTTCGAGACCCGCTTCCCCGAGAAGCGGCCGTTCTTCCAGGAGGGCATCGACGTCTTCCAGTTTTCGGCGGGCGGCTCCGACCTGTTCTACACGCGCCGCATTGGCCGGGCGCCGCAGGGCTCGGCGGACCCACGCGGCGGCTACGCCGACCGAATCCTGCAAACCACGATCCTCGGCGCCGCCAAGCTCTCCGGGAAGACGCCGGACGGCTGGACCGTTGGGTTCCTCGGCGCGGTGACCCCGCGGGAGAGCGCCCGGGCCGTCGACTCCAGGGGCACGTTCCACGAAGACCCGGTCGAGCCCGCCTCTGCGTACTTCGTCGGGCGCCTGTCAAAGGACCTGCGTGGCGGGAAGACCCAGATCGGCATGCTCGCCACGGCCACGAACCGGTCGCTTCCGGCGGAGCTGCAGTTCCTGCGGAGCGCCGCGTACACCGGCGGGATCAACTGGACGCACCGATTCCTCGACGACGGGTACAGCGTCTACGGCCACGTCGCGGGGAGCTACGTGCGCGGCTCGGAGGACGCGATCGAGCGGGCGCAGCTTTCGTCGGCCCGGTACTACCAGCGGCCCGACAACGACTATGTGACCTTCGACCCGACCCGCACGTCGCTCTCCGGCTTCGCTGGGCAGATCGGCTTCGAGAAACGCACCGGCGATTGGCGCGGCTCGGCGGGCATCGACACGAAGTCGCCCGGATTCGAGATCAACGACCTCGGCTTCCAGCAGAACGCCGACGAGACCGAACAATGGGCGTGGGTGCAGCGCCGGTGGGTGCAGCCCGGCAAGGTGTTCCGCAGCTTCTACCTGAACTTCAACCAGTGGTCGGGCTACAACTACG
>Ga0256864_1000300_pt1 | contig 19025 bp, 15 predicted proteins | sample RVTome_11_FD_187336 | JGI IMG/M metagenome (GOLD analysis project Ga0256864, IMG submission 187336) | Soil microbial communities from uranium-contaminated site in the Upper Colorado River Basin, Wyoming, United States - RVT147D111 HiSeq ... | reverse complement strand
GCGGCCACGGCATTCCGCCGGGTGACCGCCCCCACGGCGCCCGCACGCCGCCGCACGCGGACTCGGTCGACCCGGGCCGGCCGCACCTCACGTCCGCTCGCGGCCCTCCGCTGCGGTAGCGGGATCACCCCGCGCTAGCCGGGGAGCTTGGCCGCCAGGACGTCGACGTTCTCGATCGCCGGCGGCTGCGCGAGCAGGTCGGGGGCCCTGGCCATCAGCGCCGCGGCGACCCGGCCGGTCAGGTGCGCCTGCCGTCCCTCGTCGTCCGGGAAGGCGTCGAAGATGCCGAACGTCGACGGGCCGAGGCGCAGGGCGAACCAGGCGACCGTCGCCGGCTCCTCCTGCACGATCGCCAGACCGCCGCGGAGGAAGGCCTCGACGTCGGCTTCCTTCCCCGGCTTCGACTCGAGCCTCACGAACAGACCGACGTTGACCATGCTCTGCCCCTTTCCCGATCGCTTCTTGGTGGTTCGGCCGGATGACGCCGGCTCTGGGTTCCCCGGCGCGCCGGGCCGGTTCTGGTGGCGGACCGGCCGGCCGACAGGGCCGGCGGGATCGGTCACGGGCCGAGCCGCGCTAGCAGGGGAACCTGACCGCCAGGATGTCGACGTTCTCGATCGCCGGCGGCTCGGCGAGCAGATCGGGGGCCCTGCCCATCAGCGCCGCGGCGAGCCGACCCGTCAGGTGGGCCTGGCGTCCCTCCTCGTCGGTGAAGGCGTCGAAGATCCCGAAGGTCGTCGGCCCGAGACGGAGGGCGAACCAGGTGACCGTCGCCGGCTCCTCCTTCACCAGTGCGAGACCGCTGCGGAGGAAGGACTCGACCTCCGTTTCCTTCCCGGGCTTCGCCTCGAGCGTCACCAACAGACCGACGTTGACCATGGCTCCCCCTTTCCTCCATCCCTCGTAGTTCGATCCGATCTCACTGTCGTTGGGTTCCCCGGCATACCGGTCCGGTTCTGCCGGTGCTCACGGGTGTAAGCCCAGCGCCCGAGCCCACGACCCGCTTGACACGCGCTCCCCTCGTACGCCAGAGTTGGACACGCATCAGGAGTGGCCCGGAACAGTCCGGGTCCGGCAACCTGGGACGGACACCCAAGGTGCCAAGCCCGTGCGAGAGCACGGCGATGTGGCCGCGAAAGCGGCAACGAAGTGTCCGCGGCGAGACGCCCGCTCCTCGATGTCGAGCGGGCGTCTTCGTTTTTCCGGGGACCGAGGCGCTCGGGTGTCCCTCCCGCTTCGCACCGAAAGGAGGGCGCTCATGCTTGCTCGGGAGCTCACGCAGGAGCTGACTCAGGAGACCGCGGCCGCCTGGGATCTTGCGACCGCGGCGATCCATGCCGGGACGGGGCCCGACCCCGTGACCGGCGCCATCCTCCCGCCGATCCACCAGTCCACCACCTTCGTCCAGGAGGCGGTGGGCCGGCACAAGGGGTTCACCTACAGCCGCACCGCCAACCCGACGGTGGCGGCGCTCGAACGGCGGCTCGCGGCGCTCGAGGGCGCCGAGCACTGTAGCTGTCTCGCCACCGGGCTCGCCGCGACCACCGCGCTCGCCCTCGCTCTCCTCGGCGCCGGCGAGCGGGCGCTGATCTCGGATGTCGCCTATGGCGGCACTGTGCGGCTGTTCCGGCAGATCCTGGCGGGCTTCGGCGTCGAGGCGGAGTTCGTCGACACCGCCGATCTCGAGGCGCTCCGCGCCGCGCTCGCGGCCGGCCGGCCGCCTCGGCTGCTGTTCGTCGAGACGCCGGCCAACCCGACGCTCAAGCTGACCGACATCGCCGCGGCGGCGCGGCTGGGCAAGGAGGCCGGCGCGGTCGTGGTGGTCGACAACACCCTGCTCACCCCGGCGCTCCAGAGGCCGCTGGCGCTCGGGGCCGACGTCGTCCTCCACTCGACGACCAAGTTCATCGAAGGGCACAACGCGACCGTCGGCGGGGCGCTCTTGACCGACGACCCCGCGCTCCACGAGCGCTTCGACTTCCTGCGCAACGCGATCGGCGCGATCCAGAGCCCGTTCCCGGCCTGGCTGACCCTGCAGGGGGTGAAGACCCTGCCGCTGCGGATGGCGCGCCACTCGGAGAGCGCCCTGCGGGTCGCCGAGGCGCTGGAGCGCCACCCGCGGGTGACGCGCATCCTCTACCCCGGCCTCCCGAGCTTCCCGCAGCACGAGCTGGCGCGGCGCCAGCAGCGCGCGAGCGGCGGCCTGCTCGCCTTCGAGGTCGAGGGCGGAGCGGACGCGGCGGTACGGGTGATGAACGGGGTTCGCCTGTGGGCGCTGGCCGAGAACCTCGGCGCGGTCGAGAGCCTGGTCACCCATCCGGCGACGATGACCCACGCCGCGGTGCCGCGCGAGCAGCGCGAGCGGACCGGGATCACCGACGGCCTGATCCGCCTCTCGGTGGGCCTGGAGAACGTCGACGACCTGCTGGCCGACCTCGGCCGGGCGCTGGAGGGCTGAGGCATGATCCGCGTTCTCAAGTTCGGCAGCTCGGTCCTCGACTCGGAGCGCGATCTCCCGGTCGCCGTCGCCGCCGTCGAGCGCGAGCTGGCGGTCGGCCACCGGGTCGTCGCCGTCGTCTCCGCCTTCGGGCGGACGACCGACGAGCTGCTCGCGCGCGCCGAGCAGTTGGGGCTCCCGCCCGACAACGAGGCCACCGCGGCGCTCCTCGCCTCAGGCGAGACCGTCGCCTCCGCGCTGCTCGCGCTCGCCCTCCACCACGCCGGCGTTCCGGCCCTCCTCCTCGATCCCGCGCAGGCGGGTCTCTCCACCAGCGGGGCTCGCCTGGCGGCGGAGCCGCGGGCGGTCGACGCGGAGCGGATTCGCGATGCCCTCGCGGAGAGGGTGGCCGTGCTGCCGGGCTTCGCCGGCCGCGACGCGGCGGGCGCGACCACGCTGCTCGGCCGCGGCGGCTCGGACCTGACCGCGATCTTCCTCGCCCGGGCCCTCGGGGGCGGCTGTGTCTTGTTCAAGGACACCGACGGGATCTACAGCGCCGACCCGAACTCCGACCCGGCCGCCCGCCGCTTCGCCTACGCGAGCTACCCGACCGTGACCGCCGTGGCACGCGCAGCGGTGCAGGAACGGGCGGTGCGCTTCGCCGCCGCGCGCGGCGTCGAGTTCTTCGTGACCACGGCGACCGGCGGCGAGGGGACCTGGATCGGCCCCGGGCCCGACCGGCTCGCGCCGAAGGCGGCCGAGTGCACGGCCTGGGAGGGCGCGGCATGAACATCTCCACCCGCTGCGTCCGCCTCGGCGACCCGCGCGACCCCTACGGGGCGGTCGCCCCGCCCCTCTACCAGACCGCGACCTTCCGGCAGGAGAGCGCGACCGAGTTCGGCGAGTACGACTACAGCCGTACCGCCAACCCCACCCGCTCCCTGCTCGAGGCGAAGCTCGCCGAGCTGGAGGGAGCGCGTTACGGCCTCGCCTACACCAGCGGCATGGCGGCGGTCACCGCGCTGCTCGGCCTGCTCGAGGCGGGCGACCAGGTGCTCGCCGGCGACGACCTCTACGGCGGCACCACCCGGCTGCTCGGCCGGATCGCCCCCGAGCGCGGCCTGACGGTGCGTTTCGTCGACGGCGCCGACCCCCGGGCGGTCGCGGCGGCGCTCGACCGCCGCACGCGCCTCTTGCTGGTCGAGACGCCGACCAACCCGCTCCTCGAGATCGCCGACCTCGGGCCCCTGGGCGAGATCGCCCGGCGCCACCACGCCCTCCTCGCCGTCGACAACTCCCTCGCCACCCCGCTCCTGCAACGCCCGCTGGAGCACGGCGCGCACCTGGTCGTCCACTCGGCGACCAAGGGGCTGGGCGGGCACGCCGACCTGGTCGCGGGCGCGGTCGTCACCGACGACGCGACGCTCCACGAACGCCTGGCCTTCCGTCGCAACGCCGAAGGCACCGCGCTCGCCCCGTTCGAGGCCTGGCTGCTGCTCCGCGGCCTCAAGACCCTCGCCCCGCGCCTCGCCTGGCAGTGCCGCTCGGCCCGGCGGATCGCGGAGTTCCTGGCGGCCCACTCCGCGGTCGAACGGGTCTTCTTCCCCGGCCTCCCCGGCCACCCCGGCCGGGCGGTCCACGAGCGCCAGGCCTCGGGCCCGGGCCCGCTGGTCTCCTTCACCACCGGCGACCCGGAGCTGTCGCGCCGGATCGTCGAGTCGCTCGAGCTGTTCACGATCGCGGTCTCCTTCGGCGCCGTCGGATCGGCGGCGACGCTCCCGTGCCGGATGTCGCACGCCTCGGTGCCCGAGGAGCTGGCGATACGCCTCCGGCCACCGCCGGACCTGGTGCGGCTCTCGGTGGGCGTCGAGGACCCGGACGATCTCCTCGCGGATCTCATGAACGCGCTCGAGCGGGCCGGCGGCACGACCCGTACGCCCAAGGTGGCGGCGGAGGGAGGACGGCGTGGAGTTCATCGGACCCGATGAGGGCTGGTGGCCCTGCCGGACTCACTCGGCCGGAGCCAACAAGTCGACCCCAGGTCGGGTAGGTCGAAGCGGCGGGCCTCTGCCTCGCGCTTCAGCTCCGCAACGACCTCGTCATCCAGTGTCAGGATCGTCCGCGCGGCCGCTCAGAGGCTCGCCCGCCAGATCTTCAGACCCCTGACCAACGCGTCCTCCAGCCAACCCCGGAAGCGGGCCTCGACTGTCGGCTCCGCCTCGAGGTAGTTGACCTGGAAGATGTCCGACGAAAGAGGGGTGACGTCTGCGATCTGGCGCTCGCCCTCCTCGGTCTCATCACGACGAAAGAGAAGGGCCGACACGGCGATCAACCCTCGAAAGTCGTGGCTCGCCACGTGGAACGAGAGGAGAATCTCGACTTGAGAATCAGTCCTCATCACCAGGCGAGTCCAGGCGCGGTACTCGGTCAGATTCGCGTAATAGCCGAGCTGCTTCGCCGTCTGGATGATCTGCCAGCGGAAGTAATGACCGCGAGGTCCTTCAGCCGGTTCATGATCGACGAAGTAGTGGGCCGCCGGGACCAAGGGCTTCGTCTCCTCGAGGAGTTTGTCGGCGATCGTCTGAAGGCGCTCCACCGCGATCTCCTCGAGGCGCCGTGCGCTTTTCTTGGCCCGCTCCCACTCACCGCGTTTGGCCTTTTCGCGCTGCACCAGGCGTTCACGAGCAGCACTCACTTCTTGCTCTGCCCGCGTCGCGTGTAGAACGTGAGCCGATACTCCGAGGGCCTGAACGAACGCCCGCCTCTGCGAGGCTGCGAAGGCGGCGACCAAGGGCTCCAGATCTCCCCTGTCCGCCGTCTCCAGCGCGTCGAGATAGCGGGTGCGCTCCTCGAGCGTGTCGCGGATGACGAGCGGGAAGTAACCGGCTCGAATAAAGATGAGAGTCGCGAGGCATCGCGCTACTCGTCCGTTGCCGTCTTGGAACGGGTGAATCTGTGTGAAGCGATGGTGGAGCCAGGCCGCCTCGACCTCCGGCGGAACGTTCGAATGCTCGCTGTGGAGCGCAATCACTCGGTCCATCTCGCTCGCTACCTGCTCGGGAGGACAGTACTGATGAATCGAACCGTTCGGGCGCTGAGGATTGTTCGGGTGACGCTTGTAGTCCCCCCGGAGAAGAGGAACCTCGACAAGGCGGCCAGTGGCGTCTACCGCCAACGTCGTTTCTTGATGGCGGGTGAGTTGTGCGTGCAGTTCCTTGATATAGCTGGTGGTGAGGCGTCTTTGACCCTTGACGAAGGAGAAAAGGCCTTCGATCGCCTCCTCATGATCTCGCAGGATGGCGACCACGCGGTCGGGATCCTGTGTGCCGGCTCGCTGGCCGATGTAGCTGGCGTCGATTCCGCGTTCGATGAGCATCTGCGTAACGCCGCGGTCGAAGGTGTAGACCCGCTCGATCAGACCGGTCTCGATCGACCACTCCCTACGGAGGCGCTCGTTGAAGAGCTTGAGGCCCTCGGTGACAGCGAGAGCATCCCGCTGCTCGTCCCAGATCTGGGCGAGAGTTCTGAGCTCCGGCTTCGCAAGCGATGCCGGTGAAACCTCGAAGTCCTCCGTGGGTTGCCACCGATACGACACCGGGCTGCTCATGACCTCCTCATGCTAACGGATCGTGAACACATCCCGGCCATTGAGAGTGGCTTGACTTACGCTCTGTTCACGCCATAGCCTGGCCTCGTGCCGAGAACCTCCCGGCCTCGCCCTCCCGACCGCGACGAGCTGCCCGCTCCCCCGCCGCGCCAGTTCGCCCGCCCGTGGAGCGCGCTGGCGACCTCGCCGGGGGCGCGCAAGGAGGCGCTGAAGCGGCGGGAGTACGCGCGCGGCGGGCGGGGCGGGGGACGCGGCCAGCCAAGGTACGTCGAGCTGCGGGCGGCGTCGGCGTTTTCGTTCCTCGACGGGGCGTCGCCGCCGGAGGACCTGGTGGTGGCCGCGGCCGCGGCCGGGCTGGGGGCGATGGCGATCGTCGACCGCAACGGCGTCTACGGCGCGCCGCGGTTCCACCAGGCGGCGAAGGAGGCGGGGGTGCGGGCGCTGATCGGGGCGGAGGTGACGCTCGAGGACGGCGACCGCCTCACCCTGCTGGTCGAGGACCGCGCCGGCTACCGCAACCTCTGCCGGCTGCTCACCTCGGCCGCGTTCGGGCCGGCGTTCGAGGCCGCCGGGGGCAACCGCCGCGGCAAGGGCGAGACCCGCGCCTGGTGGGAGCTGATCGAGGAGCACGCCGCGGGTCTCCACTGCCTGACCGGGGGCGACGAGGGGCCGCTCGCTCGGGCGCTCGCCGCCGGCGGCGCCGAGGCCGCCCGCCGGACGCTCGAGCGGCTCGCCGCCGCCTTCCCCGGCCGCCTCCACGTCGAGCTGCAGCGCCACCGGCTGCGCGCCGAGGAGCACCGCAACCGCTCGCTGGTCGAGCTGGCGGCTAGCCTCCGGCTGCCGGTGGTCGCGACCAACGGGGTGCGCTACGCCAGGCCCGAGGACAAGCCCCTCCACGACGTGCTGACCGCGATCCGCCACCGCACCACCCTCGACGCCGCCGGGCGCCTGCTCGCCGAGCAGCGCGAGCGCCACGTCAAGGGGCCGGCGGAGATGGCGGAGCTGTTCGCCGACCTGCCGGCGGCGGTGGCGGCGAGCGCCGAGCTGGCGGAGCGTCTCGGCTTCACTCTCGCCGACCTCGGCTACCGCTTCCCCGACTACCCGCTGCCGCCGGGCGAAACCGCCGCCTCGTATCTGCGCCAGCTCACCTGGAACGCCGCCCGCGCCCGCTTCCGGCCGCTCACCGCGCGCGCCCAGCGGCAGCTCGAGCACGAGCTCCGGGTGATCGAGAAGCTCGACCTCGCCGGCTACTTCCTGATCGTCTGGGACGTCGTGCGCTTCTGCCGCGAGCAGCGGATCATGGTCCAGGGGCGCGGCTCGGCGGCCAACAGCGCGGTCTGCTATGCGCTCGGCATCACCGCGGTCGACCCGGTGAAGATGGAGCTGCTGTTCGAGCGGTTTCTCTCCGAGGAGCGCGGCGAGTGGCCGGACATCGACCTCGACCTGCCGTCGGGCGATCAGCGCGAGAAGGTGATCCAGCACGTCTACGCTCGCTACGGCGAGCGCGGCGCGGCGATGACCGCCAACGTGATCACCTACCGCGCCCGCTCGGCGGCGCGCGAGGTGGCCAGGGCGCTGGGGTTTTCGCGCGCGCAGGAGGACCGGCTGAGCGAGCGGCTGGGCGGCTTCTACTCGCACTTCGACGATCGCGAGAAGCATCTCGCCGAGGAGATCCGCGGCGCCGGGCTCGACCCCGCCGAGCCGCGGCTGGTGCTGTTCGCCGACCTGTGGCGGCGCATCCAGCACCTGCCGCGCCACCTCGGCCAGCACTCGGGCGGCATGGTGCTCGCCGCCGGCCGGCTCGACGACGTGGTGCCGCTCGAGCCGGCGGCGATGGCCGGCCGGGTGGTCGTCCAGTGGGACAAGGACGACTGCGCCGACCTCGGCATCATCAAGGTCGACCTGCTGGGATTGGGCATGCTCAACGCGCTCGAGGAGGCGGTGCCGCTGATCCGCGCGCGCGAGGGCGTCCACCTCGACCTCGCCCACCTGCCGCCCGACGACCCGGCGACCTACCGGATGATCCGCGCCGCCGACACCGTCGGGGTGTTCCAGATCGAGAGCCGCGCCCAGATGTCCTCGCTCCCGCGCCACCGGCCGCGCCGCTTCTACGACCTGGTGATCCAGGTCGCGATCATCCGCCCGGGGCCGATCGCCGGCAACCTCGCGAACCCCTACTTCGAGCGCCGCGCCGGGCGCGAGCCGGTGACCTACCCGCACCCGAGCCTCGAGCCGATCCTGAAGCGCACGCTCGGGGTGCCGATCTTCCAGGAGCAGATCCTGCGCGTCGCGATGGTCGCGGCGGGCTTTTCCGGCGGCGAGGCCGAGCAGCTCCGGCGCGCCATGGGCTTCAAGCGCTCGCTCGAGAAGATGGAGGCGATCGAGGAGCGGCTGCGCGCCGGCATGGCCGAGCGCGGGATCGCCGCCGGGGCGCAGGAGCAGATCGTGCGCGCGATCACCTCGTTCGCGCTCTACGGCTTCCCGGAGTCGCACGCCGCCAGCTTCGCGCTGATCGCCTACGCCAGCGCCTACCTCAAGGCCCACCACCCGACGGCGTTCTACCTCTCGTTGCTCAACGCCTGGCCGATGGGCTTCTACCACCCGGCGACGCTGGTCGGCGACGCCCAGCGCCACGGCGTCGAGGTGCGGCCGATCGACGCCGCCCGCTCGGGCTGGCGCTGCCGCTGGGAGGAGCGCGAGGGGAAGGGCCCGGCCGGCGCCCTACGGCTCGGGCTGCGCTTCGTCCGGGGGCTGCGCAAGGCGGCCGGCGAGGCGATCGAGCGCGAGCAGGCGGCGAGGCCGTTCACCGATCCCGACGACCTCGCCCGCCGCTGCCGCCTGCGCGCCGAGGAGCTGGCGGCGCTCGCCGAGGGCGGCGCGCTCGCCGGCTTCGCCGGAGTCGGCGAGCAGCAAGGCCGCGGCCTCACCCGCCGCGCCGCGCTGTGGCAGGCCGCCCGCGCCGCCCGCGGCTCCGGCCCGCTGCTCGCCGAGCTCCCCGACGCCGCCCCCTCGCCGCTGCCCGAGATGACCCCGGTCGAGGAGACCCTGGCCGACTTCGCCACCGCCCGCCTGACCACCGGCCCGCACCCGGTCGCCCACCTGCGGCGCTGGCTCGACGGCCGGGGGGTGGTGACGACCGCCGGCCTCGACCGCTTCCCCGACGGCCGCCGCATCCGCACCGCCGGGGCGGTGATCGTGCGCCAGCGCCCGGGCACCGCCAAGGGGATCCTGTTCCTGACGCTCGAGGACGAGACCGGCATGACCCAGGCGATCGTCCACCCGGACACCCTCGAGCGCTACCGGCCGGTGATCGCGGGCAGCCGCGGCCTGGTGGTCGAGGGGATCCTCCAGCGCCGCGACGGCGCCTCCTCGGTGCGCGCCGAGCGGGTCTGGCCGCTCGACCCCCGGGCCGCGGCGCCCAGCCACGACTGGCGGTAGCCCCGGAGGCGCGACTCACCGGCGGGAGCCGGGCTCGATGGAGGGCGCGGCATCTCGACTCGGGCGGGTCGAGCGGGTGACCGAGAGCGCCGGCGCCCGGGAACGATTCGGCCCCGAGCGCCGGCGCCGGGCTAGTTGCGGGGTGGCCGACGCGGACCTGGGCCAGCACCGCCACCGGCTCGCCGTCGGCGCCGCGTGCCGGGTCGAAGCGCCAGTAACGGACCGAATCGAGCGCCGCGGTGGCGAAGCCCGCGAAGCGTGTGGGCGCCGTGAGCACCGGGTCATGCGGCCGGCCTTCGCGGTCGACCAGGACCTCGATGACGACCGGCGGCGGCACCCGGTCGCGGGTGTGGCTCAGGAGGCCGCACATGCCGGCACCCGCCCGTCACAGGCCTCTCGTCCCGAATCAGTGCATATCTGACACTACGTAGACGACATCTATTGAAAAGGCGTCTCTCGGTAGCTCCGGATATTCTGATAGTCAACCTTCTTCCTGGAGGAGTCATGACCCGACGGACTGTGTTCCCTGTCCACTTCCTACGCCCTCTCGGCATCGCCGCGCTGGTGCTCGCATTGCCGGCGCTCGCCCTCGCCCAGTTCGAGCCGGCCCCGGACCCGGAGCCCGTGCCGACCCCGGAGGAGGAGGCGGTGACGATGCCCAGCTTCGTGCCCCGTCCCAACGCCGTCTTCCTCGAGCGAACCGTGGAGCACCCCGGCCTCGGCAACACCCTGGTGATCCTGGCGCTCGACGACCGGGACGTCGAGCGCCTCAAGACGGAGACCGACCGTACCGATCTGGTGTTGGTCGGCCCCGACGGCAAGCAGGTGGCGTTCCGCGACAACGGCCAGGACGGCGACGCCGCCGCCGGCGACTTCGAGTTCACCGCCGTCGCCGAGCTCGACTTCGACGACCTGGCCGAGCGCGCCGCCGAGGAGGGCACGAGCCAGGAGCGGGGAGAGAACAGCGTGCCGGTGTTCGAGGGACGCGCCCAGGTCGACGAAACGGTGGTCGAGCCGTTCGAGTTCGATGCCTTCCAGAGCGGCGCGCGAGTGGAGCTCGCCCGCAGCCTCTCGATCTCCTCGTTCGGCACCTCCCCCCAAGAGGAGGAGCACGAGGGCGAGCACGGGGAGGAGGGCGGCCTGCACGCGATCTTCGCCGGCAGCCACGTCCCCGGCACCAACCAGTTCCAGGACCGGGTGCTGATGATCCGCAACCCAGCGGTGGTCGCCGACCCGACCCGCACCATCGACCCCTGCACCGGCGCCGGCAACGCGTTCGGCCCCTGGACCTTCAGCCACCTGATGACCCAGATGGCCAACCAGCGGGCGACCGGCATCAACCCGAGTGCCTTCGTCGAGACCTTGCTCCGGGAGTGGCTGGTCAACCCGCAGACCATCAACGGGTTCAACGTGCCGCCCCGCGCCGCCATGCAGGCGCTCATCAACGACTGGAAGATCGCCTCCGGCGGCATCAACGCCCCGCTCAATCTGGCGCGGGCGCCGTTCCGCCTGCTGGCGATCAACCCGCGCGTCGACCTGCGGACGACGGTCGGCAGCAGCAGCGGTGGCGGCTACGGCGCCACCAGCAGCGGCGCCTTCCTCGACGCCGGCGAGGCGCGCTTCACCTTCGGCATCGTGCTGCCGCAGAACTTCACCCAGAGCAAGCAGCAGTTCATCCTCACCGCGCCGCTCGGGGGCGGCTGCGATGCGACCCGGTTCTCGGTGATCTTCGAGTTCCGCGTGCCCAAGTGCGAGTGCAAGGACGTGCGGAACTGGGCGCGCGAGTGGCGGCGGCTGAACGCGATGATCCCGGGCTCGGCGCGGTACAACCGCCACCTCGAGCGGCTGACTCGCACCTTCACCGACGCCAACCGCAACCCGTCGGAGCCCAACGGCAGCGCCATCGGCCAGTGGCGCACCAACGAGATCTCGCTCGAGGCGGATTGGGAGATCCGCGAGTTCCAGGTCCAGATGATGCCCGCGGACTTCCTGCTCGAGACGACGACCGCGGACACTCCCGACGACAGCTTCAACGGCACGGTCACGTTCGGCAACTTCGTGATCGACGTCTTCAATGGCGTCGCCGGGCCGTCGGTGCCGCTGTTCTACCCGCTGGGTTCGGGTCAGAACTTCCTCGGCGCCCACCCGCAGACGCCGAACCCGGGCACCACGTTCTGGAACGCGCCCAACCTCCTGGCGGCCCACCAGCAGACCCGGCACCTGGTCTCGCTCGGGACCTGCAACGGCTGCCACGCGCGGGAGACCAACACCATCTTCCAGCACATCGTCTCGTTCACGCCGCTGCCGGCGCCGCTCTCCGGCTTCCTGACCGGCATCCACGTGAACGACCCGGTGACCGGCGTGACCCGCAGCTTCGACGACCTCGCCCGCCGCGAGACCGACATCAACGCGGTCGCGCGCATGGCGTGCGGCAAGTTCCGGCCGATCCGCTTCAGCCCGTTCATCTTCGGGCCGCTGCGCAGCGACGGAACCGAGATTCGCTCGATCGCCGCCGCCGCCCAGACCGACCCCGACGCCGAGCCGCTGGCGCTGGCGCCGGAGGACTTCCTGCGCGAGGTCGTGCAACAGGTGCATTGACCTCGCCCTGACCCCGCCGGCCGCCCCCGGATCGCGCGCTCGCATGATCCGGGGGCGGTCTTCTCTCCCCGCCACCGCCACCCGGGCGCCGCTTTACCGGACGCCGGGCGTCCTGCTATCCTGAGCCTCCCGCCGGGAGTCAAAGCCATGGCCGTCAAGGAGATCCGAGAGCACCCGCGGCTCGCCGAACCGCTCGCCGAGAGCGTGGACGGGGAGGCCGGGCGGAATCCGGGCACGGCGCTCGACCTCGACTGGGTCGGCTCGGTCGCGGTCAACACCTCCGCCGCCGAGCGCCGGGCCGAGACCCTCCCCCGCCGCCGCTCGGTCAAGAAGAACCACCAGGCGGCGTGGCAGCTCAAGGCGGTGAGCCTGATCGACCTCACCACACTCGCCGGCGACGACACGCCCGGCCGCGTGCGGCGGCTGTGCGCCAAGGCGCGCCGGCCGGTGCGAGCCGACCTGCTCGAGGCGCTCGGGGCCGGCGACGTCGACCTCCACGTCGCCGCGGTCTGCGTCTACCACCGGCTGGTGCCGGTGGCGGTCGAGGCGCTCGCCGGCTCGGGGATCCCGGTCGCCGCGGTCTCGGCCGGCTTCCCGGCCGGGCTCAACCCGTTCGAGGAACGCCTGCACGAGATCCACGCCTCGGTCGCCGCCGGCGCCGGGGAGATCGACATCGTGATCACCCGCGAGCTGGCACTGACCGGGCGCTGGCAGGAGCTGTACGACGAGGTGCGCGCCTTCCGCGACGCCTGCGGCGAGGCCCACCTCAAGGTGATCCTCGCCACCGGCGAGCTGGGCACGCTGCGCAACGTCGGCCGCGCCAGCCTGGTGGCGATGATGGCCGGCGCCGACTTCATCAAGACCTCGACCGGCAAGGAGGCGGTCAACGCCACCCTGCCGGTGTCGCTGGTGATGGTGCGGGCGATCCGCGACTACCACCGGCGCACCGGCCACGCGGTCGGCTTCAAGCCCGCAGGCGGGATCTCGACCGCCAGGCAGGCGGTCGAGTGGCTGGCGCTGATCAAGGACGAGCTGGGCGACGCCTGGCTGACCCCCGAGCGCTTCCGCTTCGGCGCCTCGAGCCTGCTCGCCGACCTCGAGCGCCAGCTCGAGCACCACGCCACCGGCCGCTACTCGGCCACCTTCCGCCACCCGATGGCCTGAGCCTCCTTTCGGGGAGAGATCCGAGATGACCATCGCCGAGATCTTCGAGACCATGGAGTACGGGCCGGCGCCGGAGGCGACCGGGCCGGTCGAGGCCTGGCTCGACGCCCACGGCCGCGCCTTCGGCCCGTTCATCGCCGGGGAGCTGGCGAGCGGCGAGGGCGCGGCCGGCGACGGCGCCGAGACCTTCGAGACCCACAACCCCGCGACCACCGAGCCGCTGGCGCGCATCCGCCAGTGCGGCGCCGAGGAGGTCGACGCGGCGGTGGCGGCGGCGCGCGCCGCTCTCCCCGGCTGGCAGGCGCTCGGCGGCCACGGCCGGGCGCGCCACCTCTACGCGATCGCGCGCGCGGTGCAGAAGCGCTCGCGCCTGCTCGCCGTGCTCGAGACCCTCGACAACGGCAAGCCGATCCGCGAGACCCGCGACCTCGACGTGCCGCTGGTCGCCCGCCACTTCTACCACCACGCCGGCTGGGCGCAGCTCCTCGAGAGCGAGCTGCCGGGCTGGGCGCCGGTCGGAGTCTGCGGTCAGGTCATCCCGTGGAACTTCCCGCTGCTGATGCTGGCGTGGAAGATCGCGCCGGCGCTCGCCTGCGGCAACACGGTGGTCCTCAAGCCGGCCGAGTACACGCCGCTGACCGCGATGGCGTTCGCCGAGATCTGCGTCGACGTCGGGCTGCCGCCCGGGGTGGTCAACCTGGTGACCGGTGACGGCCGCACCGGCGAGCTCCTGGTGCGCCACCCGGACGTCGACAAGGTCGCGTTCACCGGCTCGACCGAGGTCGGCCGGCTGATCCGTGCCGCCACAGCCGGCAGCGGCAAGAAGCTGTCGCTCGAGCTGGGCGGCAAGTCGCCGTTCGTGGTCTTCGACGACGCCGACCTCGACGGCGCGGTCGAGGGCGTCGTCGACGCGATCTGGTTCAACCAGGGCGAGGTCTGCTGCGCCGGCTCGCGCCTTCTCGTCCACGAGGCGGTCGCCGAGGCGATGTACGAGAAGCTCCGGGCGCGCATGGAGACCCTGCGCGTCGGCGATCCGACCGACAAGGCGATCGACATCGGCGCGATCGTCGCGCCGGTCCAGCTCGAGCGCATCGAGGGGCTGGTGCGCAAGGGGGTCGAGGAGGGGGCGACGCTGTGGCAGCCGTCGTGGAGCTGCCCGCGCGACGGCTGGTTCTACCCGCCGACGCTGTTCACTGGGGTGGCGCCGGCGGCGACCATCGCCCAGGAGGAGATCTTCGGCCCGGTGCTGGTGGCGATGACCTTCCGCACTCCCGAGGAGGCGGTCGCGCTGGCCAACAACACCCGCTACGGCCTGGCCGCCAGCGTCTGGACCGAGAACCTCAACCTGGCGCTCGACGTCGCCGCCACCGTGGTCGCCGGGACAGTCTGGATCAACTGCACCAACCAGTTCGACGCCGCCTCCGGCTTCGGCGGCTACCGCGAGAGCGGCTTCGGCCGCGAGGGCGGCCGCGAGGGGCTGTTCGAGTACCTCCAGCCGGGGTGGCGGGCGCGGGCGAAGGCGCACGAGGAGCGGGGGCCGGAGGCCGCCGAACCCGCCGCCGACTCCCCCGCCGCAGCCGAATCCGCGGCCGGCCGCGCGCCGCTGCCGCCGATCGACCGCACCGCCAAGATGTACATCGGCGGCAAGCAGGCGCGCCCGGACGGCGGCTACAGCGTGCGCGTGCTCGGGCCGCGCGGCGAGCTGGTCGGCGAGGTCGGCGCCGGCAACCGCAAGGATGTGCGCAACGCGGTCGCCGCGGCGCGCAAGGCGCAGCCGAAGTGGGGCAAGGCGAGCGCCCACCTGCGCGCCCAGGTGCTGTTCTACGTCGCCGAGAACCTGGCCGCCCGCGGCGACGAGTTCGCGCGCCGCCTCGCCGCGATGACCGGCGCCTCCGCCGAGGCCGCCCGGCGCGAGGTCGAGCTCGCGGTCGAGCGGCTGTTCCTCCACGCCGGCCGCGCCGACAAGTACGCCGGCACCGTGCAGGCGACGCCGATCCGCAACTTCACCTTCGCGGTCCACGAGCCGGTGGGCACGATCGGCATCGTCTGCCCCGACGCCGCGCCGCTGCTCGCCCTCTGCTCGGCGCTCGGGCCGGCGGTGGCGATGGGCAACGCGGTGGTCGTCGTCCCCTCCGAGCGCCACCCGCTCGCCGCCACCGACCTCTACCAGGTGCTCGACACCTCCGACGTCCCGGGCGGCGTGATCAACATCGTCACCGGCGAGCGCGCCGCGCTGGCGAGAGTGCTCGCCGCCCACGACGACCTCGACGCCGTCTGGTGCTTCGGCGACGCCGCCGACTGCGCCGCCGTCGAGCGAGCCTCGACCGGCAACCTCAAGCGCACCTGGTGCGACGGCGGCATCGCCCGCGACTGGAGCGACCCGGAGCAGGGCGCCGGCGAGGAGTTCCTGCGCCAGGCGGTGCAGGTCAAGAACATCTGGGTGCCGTTCGGGGAAGGCGTCTCAAAGCCCTGAAAAAAAGAGAAGGCGGGGGCGGGTACCGGCGCGGACCCGGCCCCACCCCCGCCAGAACCGCCGCCTGTGCGGCGGGATCGTAGCGGTCGCTGTCTACCGCCGGCTCACTTGTTGGAGTCGGTCGCCATCTCCTGGCCGACCTCGAGCCGATTCTCGACCGAGACCACGCCTTCGGTGTCGCGGGCGATCTGCCCGGCCTCGTCCTTGGCGGCCTGGGTCGCGACCCGGCCGGAGAGCGTCACCACGCCCTCGTTGCTGTCGACGTCGATGTTGAACGAGTTGAGGTCGGTGTCGGCGGCGATCTTGGTCGCCACCTTGGTCGTCAGAGCGGTGTCGTCGATCCGCTTGCCGACGGTGGTCCGGCCGACCTCGATGTCGTTGATCACGCGGACCACTCCCGCGGTGTTGCGGGCCAGGCGCACGGCCTCGGCGCGCGCCTCGGCCTTCTCGACCGTGCCGCTCAGGCGGACGGTGCCCTCGTTGGTGTCGACGTCGATGTTGAACGGGTTGATCTCGGGATCCGCGGTCAGCTTGGACTTGACCGAGGCGGTGATGGTGGCGTCGTCGACCTGGGTCGACGCGGTCTGGGTGCTCGAGCAGGCGCCCAGCCCGAACGCGAGCGCCGCGCAGGCGGCGAGGGTCAGGATGCGGTTGCGGTAGAGCTGCTTCACAGGTTACCTCCTTCGAATGGTTTACGAATCATCGTTGCCGATCTGCAATCAGTTTCAAGAAGCCGCCCGGGCGTCAGACGTAGCCGAGCAGGAGCAGGATGACGATGATCAGCAGCACGACGCCGACCAGGCCCGAGGGGGCGTAGCCCCACGAGCGGCTGTAGCCCCAGCGGGGCAGCGCGCCGAGCAGCAGCAGGACCAACACGATCAACAGGATCCAGCCGAGCATCTCGTCACCTCCTCGTCCCTCGGGGCCGTCACCGGCCGAGCGGGGCCGGCCTGTCTCCCGCCGTGGCGGGCGGCGCCTCGTGTTCGGGCAAGGTAAGGGTGCAAGCGCCGGGCCACCGCGGAAAACGCCCGGCGTTCGTTGGAGTTGCGGACTGCACCGGATCGGCGGTGCCGCGCCGATGCAGGCCTTACAAGGACGGGGAGACTGTCAAAAGCGGTAGAGGGCCGCGAGGCCCTCGCCGCCCGGAACCTCCTCCGCGGCAACCGCGTAAACCGTGCCGCCGTGGAGCAGCGTCTCGAGGGCGGCACGGTCGAGCAGATCCTCGTCGCCGTCGCCGCGCTCGGAGTGGACCTCGATCTTGCGCGCCGCGCGGTCGAAGCGACCCCAGCGGTGGAACGCGGGATCGACCCACAGGACGTCGACCCGCCCGTCGGCGGCCGCCAGCACCACCTCCTCGACCCGCTCGCCGGTGCGGCCGGTGCCGGCGGCGGCGCCGAACCGCTCGGCCGCGCGGGCGCGGTCGGCCTCGAACAGCGGCTCGACCTTCTCCACCGCCCGCCGGTGCAGCTCCTCGGCCGGCTCGGCGTCGGGGTTGCCCTCGACCGGCTCGGGCACCAGGTTCTTCAGCTTGGTGAGGTCGCGGTAGAGGCTGGCCACCCAGTCGACCGCCGCCACCACCACCGGCTCGGCCGGCTCGTGGAGCAGCTTGCGCACGCCGTTGTCGACCAGGTGGAGGAACTTTGCCACCTCCTCCTTCTCGTCGTCGACCCCGGTGCCGTGGCCGTGATAGATCGGCGCCCGGCCGCCGGAGGTCGGGCCGGCGACGCCGCGCGGCGCCGCGGAGTGGAACTGCAACGAGCGCTGCTCCCAGTCGTAGCCGAGCGCGTCGGCGAGGCTCTCGGGGATGTCGCGCAGGTCGATCTCGCGCACCCGGTGACGGGTGGCGGCGAGCAGGCGCACCCGGTTCTGCGACAGCGCCAGCACGTAGAACAGGCCGTCGCCCCCGAGCAGCGGCAGCAGCGGCGCCAGGTGAAAGCGCTCGCCGACCACCACCAGCTCCTCGAACGCCAGCGGCAGGCGGTAGAGGCGCCTGACTCCGGGCGACAGGAACATCGCCAGGCCGTCGCTCTGGTGCTGCCAGAACGGGTGGTCGTCGAGCAGCCGGCGGGCCGGGCCCAGCAGCTCGCCGTCGGCGCCGTCGCCGGCTTCGGCGCTCAGGCGCTCCTCGGCCTCGCGCAGCAGGTTCTTGAACCGGATCGGGTCCTGCTGGGTCTGGGCGCCGGCGCGGTGGGTGGGCAGGTAGAGCGAGACGCAGGGCGACTCGCCCTGCGCCAGCTGGCGGAGATCGTCACGGCTCAGAAGCGCCATCGTGCCCTCACGGTCTGGTAGTCGTTCGAACGAGGATCGATCCCTTGCATGCCCCGACGATACCTCTACCCCGGGGCGTTCCTGAACCGGCCGCGACGCGCACGGCGGGTTCCGCCGCCTCCTGGCCGGTCCTGCGCCGGCCGGAAACCCAGCGGTTGCAACTTCTTCCGCCCCGTGCCCCGAATTGCACAAGGCGCCGTCTCGCCGCCGCTGCGGCCGGCCCGTTCGACGACTAGGCCTCTGGCATGCCGGTTGCTGCTGACCCTTGGGCGAGAGGGCAGCGATGATCACGACCACGCACAACGGCCCGGCGATCCTCGTAGTCGACGACGACTACGACCAGCGCGGAGGGATGGCCGACGTGCTCGCGCTCGAGGGCTACTCCGTCGACACCGCCTCGGACGCCTATCGGGCGGCCGAGCTGCTCGACCACCGCCGCTACGATCTCGTGATCTCGGACATCGAGCTGCCCGGCCACGGGCTGTCCACCCTCGGCCACGTGCGCCGCAACCAGCCCGGGACGCCGGTGATCCTGGTCAGCGGCCTGACCGACGAGACGCTGCGCCGGCGCGCGAGAGAGAGCGGCGCCTTCGCGGTGCTCGAGAAGCCGGTCACCGGCCCAGCCCTGAGAGCGGTGATCGGCCGCGCGCTAGGGTCCTCGGACGGCGCCCTGTGAGCGGAAGGCGCGACGGCCCACCGAACGATCCTTGGACGAGCTGATCCACAACGTGATCTCCGAGCTCCGGGCCCTCGCCATGGTCGCGCGGGCGGCGGCGCGGAGAGCACCAGTGGCACGGAACTTGCGCCATCGAATCCTGGTGAAGCTGACCACCGTTTCGTCTTTCCAGAGAGGTAGGAGGAGATATGGCTAGCAGAACGATTGTCCCCGGCGCGCCGGCCCGGCCCGCCGTCCCACGCGAAGGCTCGCGGGCCACGCCCCCCACCGCCACCGGCGGCGCCGGGACCGGCGCCGCGGGAGCCACCAAGACCGCCGCGAAAGCCGAGAGCGCCGGGAGCGGCGCCGGCAAGACGGGTAAACG
>Ga0256864_1000297_pt1 | contig 19187 bp, 14 predicted proteins | sample RVTome_11_FD_187336 | JGI IMG/M metagenome (GOLD analysis project Ga0256864, IMG submission 187336) | Soil microbial communities from uranium-contaminated site in the Upper Colorado River Basin, Wyoming, United States - RVT147D111 HiSeq ... | reverse complement strand
GGCAATGAAGAAGGGGGCATTCGACTTCCTCAAAAAACCCGCCGATCTCGACGAATTGTTGGCGACGATGGCGCGCGCCGGTGAGCGGCACTGGCTGTTGGCGGAGAATCGGTACCTGAAGGAGAAGCTCGAAGAGCCGTTCGCCGATGAGAACATCATCATCAAGTCGCCTGCGTTGCGCGAAGTCTTCTCGACCGTCGCCCGCGCGGCCCAAGCGGATACGACCGTGCTCTTACGCGGCGAGTCGGGAGTCGGCAAAGAGGTGGTCGCGCGGACTCTGCATACAGCGTCGCTGCGATCATCGGGACGGTTCATCGCAGTCAATTGCGCCGCGCTGCCGGAGACATTATTAGAAGCCGAACTGTTCGGGTCTGAAAAGGGCGCCTACACCGGCTCCAATGTCCGTCGCATCGGCCGCTTCGAGCTGGCTTCGGGCGGGACCCTCTTTCTCGATGAGATCGGCGATGTTCCCCCGCTCGTACAGGCCAAGCTGCTGCGCGTGCTGGAACAGAAGACATTCGAGCGACTGGGCGGGACCGAATCGATCAAGTCCGACTGCCGGATCGTCGCCGCGACGAATCAGGATTTGGAGGAGATGGTCAAAGATGGAGGGTTTCGCGAAGACCTGTACTATCGGCTGAATGTCATTCAGATCGTGATCCCGCCGTTGCGTCAACGCCGCGAGGACATCCTCCCGTTGGTCGAGCTGTTCATCAGGCGATCCGGCGCGCAGCGGGCGCGTCCCGTGGCAGGGATCACTCCGGCCGCCAAAGACCTGCTGATGTCGTACAGTTGGCCGGGAAACGTCCGCGAACTGCACAATGCCATCCAGCGCGCCTGTGTCATGGCGCGGGGCGATGCGCTCGATGTCAACGATTTCCCCTCGCATGTGCGCGGCTCCGATGCCGCAGCAGACACCGCCTCACTGGGCGCGGCGCCGACATTGCCGCTGGCCGAGGTCGAACGCCGGCACATCCTGGGCGCTCTCGAGCATCACAATTGGGTGCTCTCACAGGCGGCGGCCACGCTCGGCATCCACCGCAACACGCTGCGCCTCAAGATGAACGAGTACGGAATCAGCAAGCCGGCGTGAGTCTCAGTTGCGGCTCGGACGCGATCTCCTGTCCAGCTATTGTCCCTGCGAACGCATCACCCGACGGACAAGTGTCAAAACCGCGGCATTTCCGTAAGCTGGTCATTGCCTGCGAGCCCATGATACCTGTTCTTCCATCGCGACACGGACCAAATGAGTCCGAGATACCATGCACGATGTCACACACCGGAGGATCGCGTGAAGAATAGCATTGTGTTGTTGCCGATGGTGCTGCTGTTGGGGTCGTGCACCTACCAGCCCCAGCCCACGGGCGATGGCCGGGCCGACACCGGCCCGGCGATCAGCGTGCCCGAACTCAAGGAGCATGTCTACCACCTGGCCTCCGACGAATTGGAAGGGCGCAAGCCGGGCACCGAGGGCGGAAGCAAGGCGGCGGAGTACATCCGCGCAGAGTTCATCCGTTATGGGCTGGTCATGCTCGGTGACCACGGCTATCAGCCGTTCGATGTCACGACCTCGGTCAGTCTCGGCGAGGGCAATGCGCTGAATGTCGCCGGTGCTGTCGCCACGGCCGATTCGGAATACACGCCGCTGGCCTTTTCGGCCGATGGCGATCTGAACGCGCAGGTCGCGTTTGTCGGATATGGATTCGCAATCGAGGAGGACTCGCTGAGCTGGCTCGACTACGCCGATATCGATGTTCGCGACCGTTGGGTCATGGTCCTGCGCGGCGATCCCGACCCGAGCAACCCGCACAGCACCTTTGCGATGCACAGCGACCTGCGGCACAAGGTGCTGACAGCACAGGACAAAGGCGCAGCAGGAATTCTCTTTGTCTCCGGCGCGGAGTTCGATCCCGAAGACGCGCTGATTCCGCTCTACTACGACCAGAGCAAGTCGCGCGCGCAGATTCCGGCGCTCAATATCAAGCGCGTGATAGCGGACAAACTGCTGGAATCAACCGGCAACACCATCGCCGATCTCGAAAAACAGATCATGGAGGAACGTCGGTCGCAGAGCTTTGCCATCGATAAGTCGGTCACGGCCTCAGTCCGTGTCGTGCAAAATCAGGTCTCGACCAGCAACGTCGTCGCCTTCCTCGAAGGCAGCGACCGCAAGCTGCGCGAGGATGTGATCGTCATCGGCGCGCACTACGACCACCTCGGCTACGGCGGGCCGCATTCGGGATCGCGCCGTCCTGATACGGTCGCCATTCACAACGGCGCCGACGACAACGCCTCCGGCGTCGCCGCATTGCTGGAGATGGCGCAGTATCTCTCCGACCGTTCCGATCAACTGCGCCGCAGTGTGCTTTTCATCGCCTTCTCGGCCGAGGAAATGGGCGTCATCGGTTCGAAATACTTCGTGAACGACTGCCCCATCGATCGTTCGCGCATCAAATACATGCTCAACCTCGACATGGTCGGACGTTACGACGAAGACAAAGACGCATTGCGCATCGGCGGCACCGGCACGGCCTGGGGCATGGAGGATTACCTCAAGATGATCGCGCTGCGTCATGGCGTGCCGTTGGAGATGTCGCCGGAAGGATTCGGGCCGTCGGATCATGCGTCGTTTTATGTCGAAGACATTCCGGTCCTGTTCTTCTTCACCGGCGCGCACGATCAGTATCATACGCCCGAAGACGATGCCGACCTTGTGCTCTACGACGGCATGGAAACGATCGCCTCGTTTGTGGCCGATGTCACCATGGCGCTGGCGAGTCGCGGCACCACGATGGCGTTTCAGGAAGCCGGACCGAAGGAACAGCAGGCGGCGCGGACCCGTCTGCGCGTCACGCTCGGCATCATGCCCGATTACGGCGCCTCCGAAGGCACCGAGGGACTGCGTGTCGATGCGGTACTTGACGACCGTCCGGCGAAGCGAGCCGGGATGCTCAAGGGCGATGTCATCGTCGCGGTCGAAGGCAAACAGGTGACGAACATTTACGATTACATGTACCGTCTCGCCGAACTGCGCCCCGGCCAGCGCGCGACCGTCGATGTCATGCGCAGCGGCGCAAAGGTCGTGCTGATCGTCGATTTGTGATCCACGATGCGTTATAACGATGACATACTGCAGGGGCACGGCGCGCCGTGCCCCTACGCATTTGAGGGAGACTCACTATGCCCGACAAACCCGAATATGCACCCGGCACGATCGTCTGGACTGATCTGACAATCCCCGACGCCGCCACAATCCGCGACTTCTACAGCGCCGTGGTCGGCTGGAAACACTCCCCCGTCGACATGAAGGGTTATTCCGATTACAACATGGAGAGTCCTGCCGACGGCACCCCGGTCGTCGGAGTCTGCCACGCGCGCGGCAGCAATGCCAATCTCCCCGCGCGTTGGCTCATCTACATTGTAGTCGCCGACCTTGACGCCAGCATCAAACACTGCACCGAACTGGGCGGGAAAGTGATCGATGGCCCGCGCGGCGCCGGCAACAACCGCTTCTGCTGCATTCAGGATCCGGCCGGGGCGTATTGCTGTCTGGTGCAGTGACCGTCGGCTCGAATCAACATCCAAGGAAAAGATTGTCATTCCGAACCCGACCCCGCACGCGGTGCGGGGGAGCGGTGAGGAATGACAGTAGACGACCCATGCACCGAAGTGACCCTGACGGGGCTTTATCCGTCAGCGGCCGCATCTGTCACCTTGATGAGACAGAGTCATGTCCATCCGGGTCGTGCGCTTCCCTGTCGATGCACCTTTGAATGTGTTTTGGGGAGGTGAAAGCTTCCGCATGTCCCGAGCATAGCCGAGGGACCGAGCCCATCTTTGGATCTCACAAAGACCACGCCCCATCCCTCACGGGACAGGGCGTGTTAGTGACGGCGTACAACCCCTCGTCGCCTGAGGCGACCAAGTCGGTCATTAGAACGCGATTGCGGTCTGCAGGTAGACCATGTCGTTGGACGAGCCCTCGGCCAATTGATACTCGGCCCGCACGTGCGCGAAACGGTGCACGCGATATCCGCCGCCGAACGATCCGCACATCAGCGTTTCATCGGCCATGATCCCCAGCGGATAGACTTCCGATCCTTCGGGACGGTACGCATCGAGCCGCACCACGCCATACAGGGCGCCGTGTGTCCAGGCCCCCTGCATGTAATAGCCGACGTCGGTCTGGCGGTCGCTCATACGGTCGTGTTCGTGGCTGATGAACTCGCCCTTCAATTCGAGATGCTCGAATTGGGCGGTCAGATCGAAAATCCAAAAGCGTTCGGCCAGACGGTCATCATCGGTGTACCCGGCGGCGTATGAGGTCCCGAATTCGAAGTTCGCATTCATCACCAGTCCGAATCGCGCGCCGAACGCCTCGGTGGGAACGATCGCGCCCAGTGCGTCATTCTCGGCGGTCAATGGGGTCGGCTCACGAATCGGCAGTCGTAACGCCGGCGATGTCCCGAATCCATTGACCGCGGAGATCGACCAGTTCGACCAGGTCGTACGGCCGTAGAACTCCACGCCGACGTCGTTCCAGCCACGGTGCGTGTTGGCCACGACGACCGGAACCGATACCAGCTTGCGATCGAACGATGAATACACGCGCCAGTCCAGGCCGACCGGGACATCGAACTGTCCGATGCGAAACGCAGCATGGGTGATGCCCGCCGGGTCGCGTCGTGGGACGCCTTCGGGCCAGTCGAAGACAGTCCAATTGACATACGCCTCGTCGATGACAAACTCCTCATCGAGATCGTAAGCGACCTGCACCGCGCCCGCCCACTGCCTGTTGAACTGACTGGAAACATCGAAGGTCAGTTGGCCGACGCTGAAATCATTGCGTCCCAGCGCGGCATCGCGTCCGACCGCCTGCACATCGAGATGCCCGCCGATCTGCAGGTCGGGACCGGTCGTGTCTTGTGCCAGCGACAGCTTGATCGGGCTGACCACCAGCACGGCGAGCATCACGATGGCGCGCGACCAGGCGCCGCCCGGCCACGCGCTGCCGGGCTCGTAATCGGAACCCCCGGTGGCGGGGACTCCTTGATTGTTGTCTGCGCACCGCATCGTCTCCCTCTCCGTTCCCGCATTCCGTCCCGCCGACACCTCAGGCGTGACCGTGCGTGATCCAGAGTCCGTGCAACCGCGCTGCCGCGCGGAAGCTGCACCGAATATGGGCAGTCAGATTCGCATACGCGCATGGAGCGACAAGCAGTTAGAACATCCGCATAAAGCATTTGTTCAGATGCTGAACAGGGGTTGATCAATCAAAAAACAGGCGGCCCTCCCATACGTGATGGGAGGGCCGCCATAGGGGGATCGAGCATTCAGACGCGTGTCACGGCGCCGAGAATTCGACCTTTTCGAAATCGTCCCAATCGAGTTCTTCCAAGTCACCCTCATCGGTTTCGACAAAGACGCCCTTGTTGTCCTCGTCGACGTCGTTGGAGCCGCGCAGTTCAAATGACATCCCGTTGCGGAGTGTCACCTGACAGCCGCGCCGCGAGAGCCGCTTGATCGACGCGATTGCGCCGAATTCGATATCAGCGCCGAAGCCCTGCGTTTCGCCGTTGAGAAACTCCCAGGAGTAGCGCTCGTCGTTGTCCCAGGTAATCTCCCCGGTGTACGAGTCGCCCCATTCGCTGGTGACGGTACCGCGCAGGCGGCGTCCGCCGTCGAAACGGTCGTAGGTCGCCATGGCGCCCGCCGGAGCGGTCACAAAGTCGATGCGCCGGAAATTGTCCCACTCGACTTCCAGTCGTCCGAGATCGGCGATGACGATGCTGATGCCGCGATTGCCGCTGTCGACGTCGTTGGAGCCCGTCAATCTCATGTCACGCCCGTTGGCGAGCTGCACGAGGCATCCGTCGGAACCGCGCTTCTCGATGGCGGCAATGCGACCGAAACGGATCTCGCGGTCACGACCGTCTTCGTCGCCGTCCAAGACGTCGGTCGTGTAGATTTCATCGGCGTCCCAGACGATGAATCCGGTGTGGGTCTCGTCGTCTTCTGTCGTCACGCGGCCATAGAGCCGTTCGACGCGATCATCCGATGGCGTGTAGTCATCGGGTTCGGGAAAAAACTCGACATGCTCGACATCGCGCCACTCCATCTCGAGAATGCCTTCGCCTTCGACATCCATGACGATTCCGCGATTGTCTGAGCCCAGGTCGGAGCCGGAGCCCTCGAAACGGAGGACTTCGCCGTTCTTGAGCGTGACCAGCGCCCGATCGCGGGAACGCGGCTCGATGCTCTTGATGTGGCCGAAGCGCAGTTGCGCCGAGGAGCTGGAACTCCAGCCCCAGCCCTCTTCTTCATAAATCTTCAGGCCGAACAGCGAGACTTTCTTGCGCTGCGACGCACGGCGTGGGGTGTACGGCTGCTCTTCGTCCTTGGTGGCGTCGAGGATGTCATCCCAGAATCCCTCGTTCTGATCCCACCGGATTCGGCCCGTGTATTGATCGCCCCATTCCGTCGTGATCGTGCCGAAGATAAAACCCTGATCGGCGGCGGAGGCAATCTGCGAGGCGGCGATCACGACGACGATGGCGGCCAGTCCGGCCAGTGTGCGCATTACCCCTCCTTAAGAAGCCATGACGGCCCCGCTGATACCTACGGGCACGCGGCACGAAAGTTTCAGCGGGTGCGGGACCGCGACGCGATCGAGATGGGCTGTGACAAAGCTCTGGCAATTCGCCGGTCACGGCCTTATTTCGCAGCATCCGGCCGTCGGGAACGCCGGAGACGAGGGCACAGTTGAGCGACAATCGAATCATTCTCTCCGGTATGCAGCCCACCGGCCGCCTGCATCTGGGCAATTACGAGGGCGCGCTGAAGAACTGGGTGGCCCTGCAGGATGAATTCGAGATGTACGCCTGCATCGTCGACTGGCACGCACTGACATCGGATTTTAAGGACACGTCCGAGCTCCCCGAGCGGATTCGCCAGATGGCGATCGACTACCTCGCCGCCGGTCTCGACCCGGAGCGGACCGCGATCTTCGTACAATCGCACGTCAAAGAACACGCCGAGCTGCACCTGCTGTTTTCGATGATCATTCCCGTTCCCTGGCTGGAACGGGTCCCCAGCTACAAGGACAAGGCGACGGAGTTGGGGCTGGATTCTTACGGCTTCCTCGGCTACCCGCTGTTGCAGGCGGCCGACATTCTGATTTACCGCGCCGGATGGGTCCCGGTCGGCAAAGACCAATTGCCGCACATCGAGCTGACGCGCGAAGTGGCGCGGCGATTCAACACGCTCTATGGCGACGTTTTCCCCGAGCCGCAGGCGAAGCTGACGCACTTTCCCGCGGTGCCGGGTCTCGACGGACGCAAAATGAGCAAGTCGTACGAGAATGAGATATCGCTCTCGCACTCCGAAGACGAGACGCGGAAACGTCTCAAGCGGATGTTCACCGATCCGCAAAAGCTGCGCAAGGGCGATCCGGGCCGTCCCGAAATCTGCCCCGTCTATGCGCTGCAGACGATCTACAATCCCGGCCATGAGACCGAGATCGCGCCGCCGTGCCGCACCGGCGCATTGGGGTGTGTCGACTGCAAAATGACGCTTGCCGACAAGCTCAATGATACGCTCCGCCCGATCCGTCGGCGTCGCACCGAATTGGAAGGCGATCCGGCGACGGTCGAGCAGGCGCTGACGGTCGGCGCCGACCGGGCACGTGCGCGGGCCTCGGCGACGATGGTCAAAGTGCGGAAAGCGATGCATCTGGGCACGTAGGTGCAATCCCTCAGACGGTCAGCCCAAGGGCTGACCCGCACGATGGGGCGATGCATCTGGGCACGTAGGTACAATCCCTCAGAGGTCAGCCCAAGGGCTGACCCGCACGATGGGGCGATGCATCTGGGCGCGTAGGTACAATCCCTCAGACGGTCAGCCCAAGGGCTGACGCGCACGATGGGGCGATGCATCTGGGCACGTAAGTGCAATCCCTCAGGCGGTCAGCCCAAGGGCTGACACGCACGATGGGGCGATGCATCTGGGCACGTAAGTGCAATCCCTCAGGCGGTCAGCCCAAGGGCTGACCCGCACGCGGACTCCGGGCCGAAAACTCATCGTGTGGGGGTCAGCCCTTGGGCTGACCCGCCGGCAGTGCAAAAGCAGATTCTTCGTCGCGCGGTTCAGCCCTCGGCTGAACCAGCGCTCCTCAAAATGACGGCCGTGGATTAATCACTGCTCCCAATGGGCCGTGCGCGCGCGGGTCCGCCCATGGCTGACCCGCCTGTGATGGAAAACTCGCTTTAGGAGAAGATCAGGAGACTCGATATATTTGATGAGAGGCCGCCTGAAAGGAGTATGCCGATGAAAAACGTCATTCGCATCACATTCGCCGTCGCGCTTTTGGCGATCGCCGCGATTCCCTCCGCACTTCTGGCCCAGCACGACGGCGTCATCCAGACAGCCGTCTGTCGCGAGGTGCAACTGCGCGCCCAGGCCGCTGTCGAGGCCGGAGAACCCTACAGGAACAAAGGGCAACTGCAGAAAACCGCAGCCCATGTCGTCGATGCCGCGCAGAGCGCCGGGGAGATCGATGCCGCCTGCGCCTCGTGCATCCTCAGCCAGTTTGCGCGCGGCATTCCCATCGCCGAGCAGTCGGCCTGCGGACCCGATGCGCCGCCGTGCGAACCCGGCGACTGCGTCAACCGCACCCCCTGCGTGGATACGACCGAGACTTGTGTCGAACCGGTCTGCGCCCAGACGACCGAGGGCGACATCATCTGTATCGAAGGATTGGCGCCGTGCGGGGAATTGCTGGAATGCACCGAATCGTCCGCATGTCCCCCGGGCTGGGTCTGCGTCACGACATTCTGCTGCAACAAGTACGTGTGTATTTCGCCGGCTCTGATTTGCGGCGGCGCCACCGAATGACCGTCGCCGGCGGCGTACGCAGCGTGAGATGAACCCCGCCAGCGCAGCCTGCGGCACACTCAACTCATCTTAATATGCGCCGGTCAGCCCCCTGGGGGCTGGCCGGCGCAATAAAAACAGGGGCCGCGAAACCGCGGGCCCCTGTCGCAATCCTATGGACAATGAGCGTCACTTCATCGCGATCCATTCTTCTTCGCGGGCGATGCGGTTGACCGTGTCGATGTCATCCTGTGTGGGAAAAGCCGCCTTCTGGTACGCCTCCCACTTGTCGGCGTCGACTTTGTTGCCGTCGATGTCGTACGGCTGACGGGCGTACGTGCCGATGGAACGGTTGAACTTGACCGACGGCACTTTCAGCTTGGGCTGCCCTTCGGGAATGATCGCATTGAGCTGATCGAAGAGCCCGTTGGTTTCGCGGATGTAGAGTTCGCGCGCGTACTCGTTGAGATTTTCACGGTCGGCGGGATGATCGTTGTCGGCTTCGTCAAAGCGGCCCTTCAGGCCCCACACGTAGTTCCATTCGGCCGACGAAGAGTGATCGGTGCCGAACAGATCGTAGGCGGTCGGCACCCACTTGTTGATGTACTTCTGAATGATCGCAATGGGAATCTTACCGGCGCGGAGCGTGCGCTTCAGGCCGTTGTGTCCTGTTCCGAGGTGAAACGACTCCTCCTTGAGCATCGGTCCCATCGACCGCGCCAGGGGCGCGAAGGCCGAATGCGAGAGCATCTGCAACTGAAACTTGCCGTCGCGATCGATAAACTCGGTGTAGACGAAGAAGTCCAGCCAACTGTCGACCACTTCGTTGAATGACCCCAGCAGACGGTTCTGCTCGAAGGCGCGGCGCTCCAGAAGCTTCATCGCCTCGGTGCGTCCCGACGAGCCGAAATTCTGCACGAGCAGATAGCACATCTGGTAGCCGTGGCGCATCTCCTCGCACATGACGCGAATCAGCGCGTGCAGATCGTACTCGCTGGGCGCCGTGTTGACCAGCAGACGCTGCTGTTCGACCGAGGCGAATTCGGTGTCGCCCTGGTACACGATCAGGTTGAGCAGGCCGTCGCGGATGCGCTGGTCGGGCACATCGAGGATTTTTTCGAACTTCGGCTTGCCGACCATGTCGCCGAACTCGATTTCATTGCTGTAGGTGTCGCCGAACTTGGCTTCGAAGTGGTATTGTTCCACGAGCTTCGGATCCAACCCGATGTCGTCGCGCCACTCGCGGAACAAATCTATCCAGTCGTCAAATGTTGCGATTCGCGGCATTGCGTCTCCCCTATATCGTCCGGTTGTCGGTCCTCAGCCCCGGTCGGGGTCTGTCTTGGTCATTGTACGTCTGCACCGGGGCCCCGACAACCGGGAAGTGACGGATAGCCGAGAGTCTCAGTAACGGCGGGAATAAACCGGGCCGACATCGGTATTTCCATTCGAGCCATGGAGTTGAGCCCATAGGCCCAAGTGCCCAATTCCGCTTGACCGCGCGGGAGCCGCATGGCTATCATCGCGGTCTGCGCTTGGATACAAGTGAAGGCGCCCCAAAGTGATAGGGAGGAAACAGTTGAGTCATCGGCGACCGTGGACAGCGTTGGCGGTATTACTGATTCTTGGTGTGGTTGTCACCGGGTGCCTCATCGAGGGACCCGCGAAGCCGCCTGAATTCTACTCGTGGGTTAAAATTCAGCCGGGCGACCGCTTTTCCGGCGGCCCGATGGTCGCCGCGCCGGAGGGATATATCTATCAACTCTGGGTGGCAAATCTCTCCGAAGAAACGGGGGGACTGGGCGATATCGCGCCGCTACTCCGATTCCATTGGGATCCGGACAATTATTTCGCCACAGACGAGGATGGTGAGCCGATACGCCTGACTGTTGACAATGGCGTCGATGGCGGGATCAACGTCATGGAGTGGGACGCGCTCATGGTGACCGTTGAGCCGGAAGATGGTGTCAGTCCGCTCGGGATCGGCCCAATCATATTGTTCAGCAACCCCGACGAGCAAGGCACAGTGCGTCAGATGCTCTCGCCATTGGATATTCTGACGTTCTTCGGATTTCTACCGCCGATCGGATCGCAGTATACGTACATATCGCAGTCCAACAAGAAAGGCAATCCCGGAGCGCATTGGCGCGACGGCAGCGAGGGCGAGGGAATCTGGTTCTGCATCCCCGAGGTGGAGGACCGGCAGATAAACGAGACCGACGTTTATCAGGCACACCAGAAGGTAGTCTTCTACCCCGGCAACATCGCGATTCCGTATACGGTGTGGATATACACGGATCACCCGGAAAGTTCCTTCTCCGATTTCGGTCTGGCATTCCAGAATCAGGAAGTCGACCTGATCTACATCGACGGGGTGGCGCGCCATGATACCATCATCATCGCCAGTCCGCCGGACACGATCATCAAGAAGGGTCCACAGGTCCCCTTGGGGCAAAACCACATGACGATCAACGGCGAGTCGGTCTACCGTTATGTGGCGGAGAATGGTTCGGTGTGCGATCTGTACATCGACAAGCCGTGGCTCACTCACTGCAATTCCGATCCGTTTCCTGCACTCTTGTTCAACGGCGATGACCATGTGATTGTCGACGGCGATACGGTCGGCATCGTGTACTTCTCCGAGGATTCCACCGATACCTGCATACTGCGTTGGGATGACCCGCGCCTGGACCAGTGCGACGATGTCGGGGCATATTACAACCGAATCTTCGACGACTTTGGCCCGTCCAGCCGGCGCTTCATCACGTTGGATGGAGATACTATCGTGAATCCGTCGTTGATCCCGCTTCCTCCTGTCTCGCTCTTCCTCTTCGACTACGAGATATGGTTGATTTTCACACCGGAGAGTGAGATCCGACCGCTCTCGCTCGGCCGCATCAGGACCGGCTCACTATTCGGCGGGCCCGGCCCCCAGTTTGGGCTGCCGCTGGTCGATTCCATCGACGCGAGCAATGAATACACGTTCACCGATGGCCGATTCGACCGCAATTTCCACTTCCCCGGCGAGGATTTTGTCGATGATATGACACGGCACGATCCGAAACTCCCCGAGACTTTGAATGTCATAAACTCGGAGGACGCCCTCAAGATCTGGGTCACGATGGAACCCCTTGAGGTAATCGACTGGGCGCCCGACGAACCCTATGAGCAGTTCATCATTCTCTCCGACTGGATCGTGCGCGCTGAAAATTTCATGGACGGGTCAGAGACCTCAGCGCCGGACAGCTTGAGCCCGGCCACACGGACGCTGACATATCGGGATTTGAACCCTTCGACCAATCCGCTGACGAGTCTGAATGAAGGCAATCGCACACCGACGATGACGATCTACCTCAGCAATGAGGGGCCATAGTCCAACGCATGCATCGTGACCTTTCGAACGCCCCGCCGATCAGCGGGGCGTTTTATTTGAATCACCGTCGCTGCAATGCACTGCACAGTTGATTCACCGGACATGCGCGTCACCCCGTCGATCACCTATTCGGTGATTTGTAAGACGCAGTATCATAATATGTTACAGCGACCGTCGCATCGATCGCTTCAGGCATGGACGTTGCGTTATGAGCACTCCGAGGAGTGTGATGTCCATGACAACCGTACGCTACCGCTACAATCCGAACTTTCGTCCGCAGCCGGCCAAGCAGCACGCCGACCGGGCGACCTTGTGGATTCTCGTTGCCGTCGTGGTGACCGCAGTGATCGCCCTGACCTTCGGCGAGGCCGAAGGGGCGCCGATGGCGGATACCCTGCTGCGCCTGTTGTGAACTGACGCCCCGGCCCGCAGGGCTTGGGGCCAAGCATTGCGCCTGCATCCTGCTCTCTCTTCCCCGTCTGGCCGTCCCGTGTGTCTCCCCCATGCGGGACGGTCATCTTTATCCCCCTCAATTCCTTAGTGGGAAATACCGATAGATCGATATGTGGGGCGGAGTACCAACGATAAGCTGCTCGTCCTGGTGGTGGAGAACCACACCGAAGTCCGCGAGATGCTCGGAAACCTCGTGCGGACCCAGGGTTGGGAACCGCTGCTGGCCGAAGGCGTCACCGACGCAGTGGCGATTCTCCGTTCACGGCACGTGGACGCCATCATCGCCGATTGGGAATTGGACGACGGCGACGGCCGTTCCCTGCTGCTGGTCGCCGGACAGATGCGCAAAGGTCCGATCCCCTCGGTGATGGTCTCCAGCTATGCCTCCGAAGAGTTGCGGCGCCTGGCGCGCGAGGCGGGCGCCATCGATCTTTTGGAAAAGCCATTCCGCATGAATGATCTGACCGACGCGCTCTCCCAGCAATTGAATCTCCACTCGGCGACTGCGTAGTCCCCGACCGACAATTTCAATCGAAATGTCAGGAGCACGGCGCGGCTGCCTCATGCCGCGCGTGTACGATGCGCCCGCCTACTTCGGCGAGATGGCCGGGAAGTAATCGTTCCCGTTGGAGGTGACGCGTCGCGGCGGCGTCTTGCCGTCGGCATCGGCCAGATATATGAACCCGTCGGTCGAGGCGAAGGTGATCAAACGGCTGTCGGGCGACCATGATGGTTTGCCCTGGTATGGAACGAGGCGGTCGGCCCTTGCGACGATTTTCTCTTTGATCTTGCCGTCCGGGGATACGCGATAGATTCCGCCGTCGTCGCGTTTGGTGTCGACGTAACAGATCCACTTTCCATCCGGCGACCAGGCCGGTCCGGCGACATCCGTGAGCAGCCGCGCGAGCTGTTCCAGTTCCTGATCGCTTTCGACGATGCCGTCGGCGGAGACCACCACCAGGCCGATCGTCTCCAGCGCGCCCCCGCCGGTTCCGCTCGGCGCCTTGGCTTTGTGGTAGATGAAGGCCACCTGCCGGCGGTCGGGAGACCAGGTGGGATCGGTCCCCTGACACTCTCGCGGCAGCGCGCCCTGACGATTGAGCGAAACGACTTCCGAGCCGTCGACCGCCGCATACTCGATCTTGAGGTCGGGCAACTCCGCATCCACCGTGTTGGCGTTGATGTCGCGTGTGTACATGATGTGCCGGCCGTCGCTGGACCACTCCGGCGTGCGGCTGCCGTGATTGAACGTGACCCACCACCAGAAATCATCGCGAGTCGAGTCGATGTGCGAGGCAAAGACGTCATAGAGCCGGTGCGTGCCGCCGCCGCCGTCGGGCAGCGAGTACGTGAACTCTCCACGGCGGACATAGGCAACGCGCTTGCCGTCGGGCGCCCAGCTCAGATTTCCCATGATGTTTTCCTGCGTGCGCCACTTGCGCTGCCCGGAGCCATCGGCGTTCATCAGCCAGATGTTGCCGTCGCGCAGGAAGGCGATCTGCCACGAGGAGACGGGCGCCGCGCCGCTCTGCGCCCAGGCGGATGCGGCAGCGGACAGGGTGAGCCCAACAAACACAGCGTACCGCAACAGCATCGTCATCATCAGCGTCTCCTTCATTGGCGTCATCGGTTGCAACGTCGTATCGCGTTATACACACCGAAGCGGCGGCGGGCAATGTAGCATCCGACCGCGACGGGGACAACCCCAGCCGCCGCTCACGTCTTCAAATTCTGCACAGCGATTGCTCACGCCCTGATCAGCAGGGCGGAGCCGTCGTGCAGGATGCACGGCGCGCTGGCAGATTCCCCATGAAATCGGAAGCCGACACGGTTCCCGGCTGTTGCCGGTCTCGTCAATCCCGCTGACACACTTGGCGTTAGAATCTTTCGACGCATCCGGCCCGCCAGTTGCAATGCACCACACGTCCGCCATGCGACTCTGGCGGTTATGACTCGCAAGGAGAGACGAATGCACAGTTTGCGTCATTCGCCCATACGCCGGCAATCCGGCTTTACACTCATCGAACTGATGATCGTGGTGGTGATCATCGGCATCCTCGCGGCGCTGGCGATTCCGCGTTTCATACAAAGCGCCACCAAATCCAAACAGAGCGAAGCCAAGCAGATTCTCAAGCAGATCTACGTACAGCAGCACGCGTACCGCGCATTTTACGAGGCGTATTTCATTCCCGGGGGACCGGCCGACGCGGCCAATCCGACGGCCTTTGCCCGCATCAACGTCGAGATTTCGCCGCCGGCGCGGTACTCGTACACGATCACATCCAGCGACGGCGGTTTCTCCAATTTTCTGGCGACGGCGACGGTCCCCGCTCCGGGACTCGATGATGATCCGGCGCCCGACATCTGGACGATCGACGATCAGGGAGTACTATCTGTCGTTTCCGACGACGTGACACTGTAGCACAGTGAACCGGCCGACTGTTCAATACGCGAGCATTGCACGATGCAACCCGACACGCAGAATCCGATGAGGTTTCGAGGGAATCTTCCCACAGTCAGCACCGGTGCGTGCGGTGCGATGGCGTGCGCATTCGCCGAAGTCGCTTGGGCACAAGCACTCGGCGGCCTGCTCACAGATAACGCAACGGCCCACGGACGTGCGGCACGCAGTTTGCCAATCCTCCGTACGCGCCGCTGATGCCCGCGCACAGACGGCGCAGCGAATCGACCGATAACCAACGAAGTGACGACATGCGGACGGGAAACAGAGTTAACCACTCACAACGAGGAGGCGCAATGATCTCCAAGCTCCACCGCTCAAATAAGGGCTTCACCCTTATTGAGTTGATGATCGTCGTGGTCATCATCGGTATTTTGGCGGCCCTGGCCATTCCGCGTTTCATGGCCTCGACCACCAAGTCCAAGCAGAGTGAAGCCAAGCAGTTGCTCAAGCAGATCTATGTCATGCAGCACGCGTACCGCCAGGAATATGACACCTACTGGGGGAACGGTGTCAGTGCCGACGCGGCCAACCCGAACAACTTCGCCCGCATCGGCGTGCAGATCATGGTCTCGGCGCGCTACAACTACGCGCTGGTCGCCGACCTGGTATCGTTCACCTGCACCGCGACCGGCAACCTCGATGACGACGCGACCGTGGACACCTGGACCATCACGGACGCGGGGACGTTGACGAACACAATCGACGACGCCTCAAGCTGATCGACGTCATCACAACTGGCGTGACATCCGACGCCCCCCGCAGTTGGCGGGGGGCGTCTTCTTTTGCGCCCGACGTCGTGGCCTTCCGCCGTGGCCCTGCCGCCCCCGGCAGGGCGCGCGTAACACTCTTCCGAGCATCTCAATTGCCCGCTCGTGCAGGACGCTACCGCTGAGGCCGGACGACGAAGTTGATGAGCCGACCGGGGATGTAGATCGTCTTGATGCGCTCGCCGTTCAAGTGTGACGCGACCTTCGGATCGTTCTCGGCGGCGGCGGCGACAACGGCTTCATCGGCAGCGGACGGGACTTCGACTTGCCCGCGCAACTTGCCGTTGACCTGCACGGCGACAACGACGGTGTCAGAGGGAATCGCGGACTCATCGGCCGTCGGCCAACCGGACTGAAAGACACTGTCCGCGAATCCCATCTGCTCCCACCACTCCTCGGCGAGATGCGGAATCAGCGGCGCAAGCAGACGCACCATCGTGGCGGCACAGACAAACCGCAGATTGGGATTCAGCGACGAGCCGTCGCCAAGCTCGCCCAACAGCTCCATGACCGCCGCAGTGTGCGTGTTGAATTGCATCCGGGCAAAGTCGGTATCGACCTTACGGATCGTCATATGCAGTTTCCGATAGAAAGCCCGCTCGGTCTCGCTGAGAGTCTCGGAATCGAACCGCATGTCGGGATCAGGGCGCAGCGCTGCCGCTGCCGCAATGGCACCGTGAACGAATCGATCCAGCTTCGACAGGAACCGTTCGGCGCCGACCAGGCCGCTGCCGCTCCAGAGCACCTCACGGTCCCCTGGTGACGCGAAGAACATGGTCAGCCGCAGCGGGTCGACGCCGTGCTGCTCGATCAGGTCGATCGGCGAGACAACGTTGCCCTTCGACTTGGACATGACCGCGCCCTGGGCATCGAGCACCATACCGTGATTGAACATCTCGATGGCAGGTTCACTGACCTTAAGCCAGCCGATGTCCTTGAGAAACTTCGTGAAGAAACGGAAATAGATCAGGTGGCCGGTGGCATGGGTGATGCCGCCCATGTAGTGATCGATGGGGAGCCATGCCGCGGCCTTCTCTTTGTCGAACGGTGCCTCGTTATTGTGCGGGTCGAGATAGCGCAGGAAGTACCACGACGAACACATGAAGGTGTCCATTGTGTCCGGATCACGCTGCGCCGGTCGGGCGCAGGATGGACACGTCACGTTCATGTACTCCGGCACATCGGCCAGCGGCGAGCGCCCCTTCGGCAGAAAATCGATGTCGCCGGTCGGCAACAGCACCGGCAGATCGCTTTCCGGAACGGGAACTACACCACACACTGTGCAATGAATCATCGGGATCGGCGCGCCCCAGTAGCGCTGGCGTGAAATCAGCCAGTCGGTGAGGTGGTATGCGGTCTTTCGTCGCCCCAGATGTTGTTTCTCGAGATAATCACACACGGCATCGACCCCGGCCTGTCCCGCCAAACCATCAAACGGTCCGGAGTTGATCATCACGCCGATATTGGAGACCGCCTCGGTCATCGTCACCGGATCGGGATCGGTCTCCCCGGCGCGAATCACCGGACGGATCGGCAGGTTGTGCGCACGAGCGAATTCGAAATCGCGCTGGTCATGCGCCGGGACACCCATGATGCAGCCGGTGCCATACCCCGAGAGCACATAGTCGGCGACCCACAAGGGGATGCGTTCGTTGTTGAGCGGATTGACCGCGACCAGGCCGGTATCGATGCCATTCTTGCCGCCCTGCGCGATCCGTTCGACCGTCGTCTGCCGCTGTGCCGCCGCGACGAATGCATCGACCGCGCGGCGATGCGATGCCGGAACGCTCAGCGTCCGCAGCAGCGGCGCATCCGGCGCAATAGCCATGAACGTGACGCCGTACACCGTGTCGGGACGCGTCGTGAAGACGGTCAGCTTGACGCCGTCCGCGAGTGTAAAGCCAATCTCCGTGCCATGCGATCGTCCGATCCAGTTGCGCTGCAGGGCTTTTAAGTTGTCGGGCCAGTGGGTCAACTCATCGATGTCGTCCAGCAAACGGTCGGCATAGGCGGTGATTTTGAAATACCACTGTGTCAGTGTTTTTTTCGTGACCGGCCCTTCGCAACGCCAGCAGACACCCCCGGCCGCCTGTTCATTGGCCAGCACGGTCTTGCAATTGTCGCACCAGTTGACCTCGGATTCTTTGCGATATGCCAGCTTGTGTTTGCAGAACTGCAAAAACATCCACTGCGTCCACTTGTAATACTCCGGCTCCGAAGAGATCACCTCGCGCGACCAATCGAATGAGATGCCGATAGACTTCAGCGTTGCCTTCGACTGGGCGATGTTGCGCAGCGTCCACTCTTTGGGGTGCAGCCCGCGCTTGATCGCCGCCTGTTCAGCCGGCAGCCCGAAGGAGTCCCACCCGAACGGGTGCAGGACCTCTCGGCCTTCCATCATCTTCTTGCGGGCAATGGCGTCGGTCATCGTATAGTTGCGGAAGTGCCCCATGTGAATGTCACCCGATGGGTAGGCGAACATCGGCATGACGAAGTATTTCTTCCGTGGATCAGGGATCTCCGGCGCGCGGAACAGCCCCATCTGCTCCCAGCGCTGCTGCCATTTCGCCGAGGGATCGGGGAGTTTGCCGCGGAAGACGACGGCGGGTGCGGATGTTGATTCGGGTGTCATGGACCGTCTCGGGCACGGCACGCCGTGCCCCTACAATGCGAAGATCACACGCCTGAGGTGTCTTCTGCGACTGATTTCAACGATAGCGCCAGCGGGTTGGTCCGGATGTACCCGCGAATACGATGCAAGTCGGCCTCGGTCCGGATGATGTGATCATAAAACCCGCGTTGCCAGACGGCAATGCGCTGCCCGCCCGCTTCTTCGCACACCCGTCTGGTAACAGCACTCTTAAAGGATCTGACAATCGTCGGGATTGATCCTGGAACGGGCCGCCCGAACGCCTCTGGCGTAGGGGCACGGCGTGCCGTGCCCTCTTCCGTAGAGGGTGGAATCACAATGATTCCGTGGAGATGACTCGGCATGATGACGTATTCGTCCAACTGGATTCCTGGCCTGAGAGTGCCTGTTTTCAACCACTCGTCGCGCACAATCAGACCGTAATCATTCAACGACGTCTTCTCGCCATCGATGGTTCCGAATGTGTGCTGTTGACGGTACGCACACACCGTCACGAAATACGCCCCCGGCTGCGCGTAATCATAGTCGCGCAAACGGAGCGATCGGCGTGTTTGTGTTGTCGATCCGGCCATCACGGATACAAACGGCTCAATGTCCGCGCGAAGGGGA
>Ga0256864_1000296_pt1 | contig 19195 bp, 21 predicted proteins | sample RVTome_11_FD_187336 | JGI IMG/M metagenome (GOLD analysis project Ga0256864, IMG submission 187336) | Soil microbial communities from uranium-contaminated site in the Upper Colorado River Basin, Wyoming, United States - RVT147D111 HiSeq ... | reverse complement strand
GGCGGCGCCGAGGACGTGCCGGATATCAGCGCCGACCTGTCGATGGTCGGCGAGGACACGGGCTTCACGTTGCGCGCGGTGCCCCTCACCGCTGAGGAGGTGCGCAATTTCTACGAAGGCTTCTCGAACGAGGTGATCTGGCCTCTGTTCCACGACCTCCAGCTTCTCTGCAATTTCGATCCGGTCTACTGGCGCACCTACCGGGACGTGAACCGCAAGTTCGCTCAAGCGGCGCACGGCGCGAGCAAGCCCGGCGATTTCATCTGGGTGCACGACTACCATCTGATGAACGTCGCGCTGGAACTGCGGCGGCTTGGCACGAAGGCGCGCATCGGCTTCTTTCTGCATATCCCGTTCCCGCCGCCGGACATCTATCTCAAGCTGCCGTGGCGGATGGCACTGATCGACGCGCTGATGCAATTCGATCTCGTGGGCTTCCAGACGGCGCACGACCGCCGCAATTTCGTCAGTTGCCTGCGCGCGCTTGTGAAGGATGTCGAGATCGACGGCCGCGGCCAGATCGTGCAGGCGCGCGTGGGCGAGCGTACGGTGCGCATCGGCAACTTTCCGATCAGCATCGACTACAACGCGTTCATGCGCCAGGCCGCCAGTCCCGAGGTCGCGGCGCGGGCGAAAGAGCTTCACCGCATGCTGCCCAACCGCAAGGTCATTCTGGGAATCGACCGGCTCGACTACACCAAGGGAATTCCGCTGCGGCTTCAGGCATTCCAGGATCTGTTGACGCGCTACCCCGAGCTCCGGGAGCGCGTCTCGCTCATCCAGGTGGTTGTGCCGAGCCGCGAGGACATCGCCCAGTACCGCGACTTGAAGACGGAGATCGAGCGGCTTGTGGGCCGGATCAACGGCAGCTTCGTCCAGCCGGGCGGCTGGGTGCCGGTGTGGTACGTCTATCGCAGCCTCTCGCGCCTCGATCTCATCGCCTATTACCGCGCCGCCGACATCGGGCTCATCACGCCGCTCAAGGACGGGATGAACCTCGTCGCGAAGGAGTACTGCGCCTGCAGCATCGAGGAGGACTGCACGTTGATCCTCTCGGAGTTTGCGGGCGCCGCCGCGCAGCTGGGACGGACCGCGCTGCTGGTGAATCCTTACGACATCGAGGGCGTTGCCGATACCATTCACCGCGCCTACCACATGGACAAGGCCGAACGGCAGGCGAGAATGCGCCGCATGCGCCGCTCGATCCGCGAGTACGACGTCTTCTGGTGGGTCGACTCCTTCCTGCACGCGGCGATTACCAAGGACCTGAGGGCCTTCCCCCTCCCCGCGAACCACGTGGCCGACGAGAGCGCGGACCGCGCGCTGCTGTTCTGACATTCGCGCTGCCCCGCGCCCGCATTTCGCCCGGTCGCGGGCCATCGAATAAAATGCGCCATCTCGAAAGGCGCGCGCGCCAACAAGTGCTGACGCGCGCAGGCACGCCTGCCGCGGGGGACGAAAAATGGAGCCATAGCGAGAACGCGAGCCATGCCCACTTTCCTGCCCGAGTTTCCGTCTTCGGCGAACCCGCTGCTGTTGTTCGGCTTTCTTCTGCTCGCCGGCGTCATTGGCGGCGAGGTCGTCCGGCGCGTTCTCGCCGTGCCCCATATCGTCGGTTATGTGCTGATCGGATTGCTGCTGGGCGCGGGAGGGCTGGGCGTTCTCGATACCGGGCTTGTCAAGGAAGCGTGGACCTTCGTCGAGCTTGCGCTCGGGCTGATCCTCTTCGAGCTGGGCCGGCGCCTCGATATCACCTGGTTGAAGCGCGACGCCTGGCTCGCGGCAACCGCGTTGCTCGAGAGCGCTCTTACCTTCTGGCTCCTTTTCCTCGTCCTGACGCTGCTCGAGGTGAGCCCGCTCTACGCCGCCGTGGCGGCGGCAATCGGCATCTCGACCTCGCCCGCGGTGGTGCTCGTTGTGGCGCAGGACCTGCGCGCGGAAGGCCAGGTGACGGAGCGGGCGCTCAACCTTGCCGCGATCAACAGCGTGATCTCATTCGTCGTTGTCACGGTACTGCTGGCGGGGGTCCACCACGAGTACGAGGCGGCCTGGATGACCGTGGTGCTTCACCCGGCATACCTGCTGCTCGGCTCGACGCTGCTCGGCCTGCTGGCGAGTATCATGGCCGTTCTCCTCGCGCGCTGGCTCGGCAAGAGCGGCCGCGCGCATTTCGTCATGACGCTCTCGATGATCGTGGCGACGATCGGCGCCGCACACCTCTTCGAGCTGTCGGTCGTGCTGGCGCTGCTCGCCTTCGGAGTGCTCTCGAAGAACCTCGACCGGCGCCACGATTTGATGCCGTTCGATCCGGGCCGCCTGGGCCAGATGTTCGTGGTGGTGCTTTTCGTGGTGAGCGGCGCGAGCTTGACGCTCGCGGAGCTCGTCGCGGGCGGTACGCTCGCCGTCGTTTTCATCGTGACCCGCTTCGTCGCCAAGTCGCTTGGCGTCATGAGTCTCACGCGCTTCAGCGGGGTGCGCCCCGGCGCGGCCGGAATGCTGTGCCTCGCACTGACGCCCATGTCGGCACTCGCGATCTCGATGGTGCGCGGCACCACCGAGCTCTATCCCGAGTTCGGCACGAAACTCGCTGCGATCGTGCTCTCCGCGGTGCTCATACTGGAACTGCTGGGGCCAATCGCCGTAGACTTTGCACTTCGGCGCGCAGGCGAGGCGGCCGCAGAGGAAAAACCCGCCCCTTGAGTAATCCCGCCGGCAACCGAATTGCGCGCGCTGTTCGCATGGCACAACGTTGACGAAAGGCGGCATGATGACCTCGTCCGAGCTGGAATTCACGCCCTCCGCCGGCTTGACGCTGGGCGTCGAGCTCGAGCTGCAGATCCTCAATTCGCGCGACTTCAACCTCGCGCGCGACGCGGCCGATCTCATCAACCTGCTCGAGCAGAGCGGGCACCCGGGGGCGGTGAAGCCCGAGATCACCGAGAGCATGGTGGAGCTCAACTCGTCCATTCATGCCTCGTACGGCTCGCTCGTGCGGGAGCTCGAGACCCTGCGCGACGCCGTGGCCGAGTCCGCGGAGCGGCTGAACCTGCGCATCGCGGGCGGCGGCTCGCACCCGTTTCACGACTGGAGCGACCGCCGCATCTATCCGACGGAGCGCTTCCAGAACCTCCTGAAGGTCTACGGCTATCTCGCCAAGCAGTTCACGATCTTCGGCCAGCATGTCCACGTCGGCTGTCCCGACGGGGACGCCGCCGTCTATCTCTCGCACATGCTGGCGCGCTACGTGCCGCATTTCACCGCGCTCTCGGCGTCCTCGCCGTTTCAGCAGGGCGCGGACACTTCCTACCAGTCCTCGCGCCTGAACAACGTGAGCGCCTTTCCACTGTCAGGCCAGATGCCCTTCGTGCAGACATGGGGCGAGTTCACAGCCTATTTCGAGCGCATGCGCGGCTTGGGCATCGTCGAAAGCATGAAGGATTTTTACTGGGACATCCGGCCGAAGCCCGAGTACGGCACGGTCGAGGTCCGCGTGTTCGACACGCCTCTTACGGTCGAGCGCGCGGCGCTTCTCGCCGCGTACGTTCAGGGGCTCGCGCGCTACCTGCTCAACGAGCGGCCACACGCCCCGTCCCGGGACGTCTACGAGTTCTACCGCTACAACCGCTTCCAGGCCTGTCGCTACGGGCTGAAGGGCAGCCTCGTCGACGCGTACACTGAAAAGCGCTCGAGCGTGCAGGAGGACATACTTTCGACCTTGCAGACCATCGCCCCGCATGCGAGAGCGCTCGGGGCCGAGGCCGCGCTCCAGGAACTCGGGGCGGGCGTGATCGAGGGCTACAGCGACGCAGGATGGGTGCGGCAGGCTTATGCCGAGGTGAAATCGCTCAACGATGTCGTTCGCCTGCAGAGCGAGCTGTGGATGGGCAGGACAAAGGTCCATGCGTAGCCGGCGCATCCGGCGAGTTGGTGGCGCCTGAGACATGACGACCCCGCTGAAGATTGGTCTGTCGCCGCGTTTCCTGCACAAGGCGCCGCGCGAGCTGGGGTTCCGCGGAAAGACCCTGCAATATCTCGAGCAATCGGTGGCGCACTGGCTGATGACGCTCGATACCCTCGTGTTCATGCTGCCCTCGATCGAGGGCGGGGGGCTGTTGCGGCGGGGCAACATCCGGCCCGAGGACTACGTCGCGGAGCTCGACGCGCTGGTGCTGCAGGGCGGCTCGGACGTGAGCCCGCTCACCTACGGCGAGAGCCCGCTCAAGGCGGAGTGGACCGGTGACCGCGTGCGCGATCTCTACGAGATCGACCTTCTTCAGGCGTTCATCGCGCGCGGAAAGCCGGTGCTGGGCATCTGCCGCGGGCTGCAGCTGATCAACGTCGCCTTCGGCGGCACGCTCTATCAGGACATCTCGGCGCAGCATGGCGGCGGGGAAGAGCACTACGACCCCGATGCCTTCGACCAGCATTTTCACGACATCACGTTCACGCCCGGCTCGACGCTTTCCCGTCTCTACCCCGGCGTCGAAAAGACGCGCGTGAACAGCATTCACCACCAGGCGGTCAAAGTCCTGGGGAGCGATCTCAAGGTCGAGGCGTTATCGGTGCCCGACAGCGTGGTCGAGGCGGTGCGCTGGCAGGGCGCGAGCTACGTGCTTGGGGTGCAATGGCACCCGGAATTCCATGATCCCGCCGACGCTCGACTATTGGACGGATATCCGCTATTAAAGGAATTCCTGGCGGAGGCGAAACGGGTCAAGACGGGCGTCGCGGAGGCGGTGAAGGCGTGAACCAGCGATCGACTGCGGAATGGTTGCTCATGCGAGTGCGCCCGGCGCGCTCGATGCGGAATGCGGTGGCAGCACTCTGCGTCCTTGTCTTTCCGGTGCTCGCGTGGGGCGCGGCTCCGCAGCCCGTGGTGCTGCTCACCCTGGAGGGCGCGGTGAGCCCGGCGACGGCCGACTACGCCGTGCGCGGCATTCGCCAGGCGGCCGACAAGCGCGCGGCGCTCGTCATCCTGCAGCTCGACACGCCGGGCGGGCTCGACACTTCGATGCGCAGCGTGATCAAGGAGATTCTCGCCTCGCCGGTGCCCGTGGCGGTGTTCGTCGGGCCCAGTGGAGCGCGCGCCGCCAGCGCCGGGACGTTCATCCTTTACGCGAGCCACGTCGCCGCCATGGCGCCGGGCACGAACCTCGGCGCCGCGACGCCGGTGCCGATCGGGATCGGGCAGCCCGGCAAGCAACCGGACAAGGAGGGCGGCAAGAAACCGACCGGATCGGAGAAAACGAAGCGTGATGCCAAGAAGGATCAGGCGAAGGACGAGGAGGCCCCGGAAGGCGCCATGTCGCGCAAGCAGGTGCACGATGCGGCCGCCTACATCCGCAGCCTCGCGCAGCTGCGCGGCCGCAACGCGGAGTGGGGCGAGCGCGCGGTGAGGGAGGCGGTGAGCCTGTCGGCCCAGGATGCATTGAAGATGCGCGTCATCGATCTCCTGGCGCGCGACGTGAAGGACCTTCTCGACAAGCTCCACGGGCGCAAGGTGACCGTGCAGGGCGTCGAGCGTGCGCTCGCGACCAAGGACGCCGAAGTGCTTGCGCTCGAGCCGGACTGGCGCAGTCGGCTCCTCGCCGTGATAGCGAATCCGAGCGTGGCGCTGATCCTCATGATGCTCGGCATCTACGGGATCATCTTCGAGATGATGAACCCGGGATTCGTGCTGCCGGGCGTCGTGGGTGGAATCTGCCTGCTGCTTGCGCTTTACGCTTTCCAGCTGCTGCCGATCAACTATGCGGGGCTCGGGCTCATCCTGCTCGGCATCGTGTTCATCGTGGCCGAGGCGTTTGTGCCCAGCTTTGGCGCGCTTGGAATCGGCGGCGTCATCGCGCTCGCGATCGGGGCGGTCATCCTGATCGAGCCCGATGCCGGCGCGGGCTACACCATGCCGCTCGCGCTGGTGGCCTCCATCTCGGCGGTGGGCGGGGGGATCGTGTTCTTCACGGTACTCTTCGCCCTGAAGGCGCGGAAACGCCCGGTAGTGAGCGGACAGGAACAGATGATCGGCACCACCGGAGAAGTGCTTGAAGACCTCGTGTCGGAAGGCTGGGCGCGGGTGGAGGGCGAGCGCTGGCGCATCGCGAGCGATCGGCCGCTCAACCGCGGCCAGAAGGTAAGAGTGACCGGGGTTACGGGCCTCACGCTACGCGTCGAGGCGATTGCGGACGAGAATAGCGGGAGGAGCACATGATGATTTGGGATCTGGGCATCGCGGGTTTCGTAGTGCTGGCGATCATCATTCTGGTCGTCTCCTCGCTGCGCATCCTGCGCGAGTACGAGCGCGGCGTGATTTTTCTTCTCGGGAGATTCTGGAAGGTCAAGGGGCCCGGGCTCATCATCGTCATTCCCGCCATCCAGCAGATGGTGCGCGTGGATCTGCGCACGATCGTCATGGACGTGCCGAGCCAGGACGTGATCTCCCGCGACAACGTGTCGGTCAAGGTGAACGCGGTCATCTACTTCCGCGTGCTCGACCCGCAGCGGGCGATTATCCAGGTGGTTAACTTCCTCGAGGCAACCAGCCAGCTCGCGCAGACGACGCTGCGCGCGGTACTGGGCAAGCACGAGCTCGACGACATGCTGGCCGAGCGCGAGAAGCTGAACGCCGACATCCAGCAGGTTCTCGATCAGCAAACCGATGCCTGGGGCATCAAGGTATCGAATGTCGAGATCAAGCACGTCGATATCGACGAGTCGATGGTGCGGGCGATTGCGCAGCAGGCCGAGGCCGAGCGCGCGCGGCGGGCCAAGGTCATCCATGCCGAGGGCGAGTTTCAGGCGGCACAGAAGCTGCTGGAGGCGGCGCAGTTGCTCGCCGAGCAGCCCCAGGCAATGCAGCTGCGCTATCTCCAGACGCTCGGCAGCATTGCCGGCGACAAGAGCTCGACCATCGTGTTTCCGGTGCCGATGGACCTGCTCTCATCGTTCGTCGATCTGGCGCGCAGGCCGCGATAGCGGTTGACGCGCCGCCGCGCCGCCGAAGCAGAGGCCCGCGTCCGCGGGCCCCACTCACGTACCGAGGGTGTTCTCTGCAGCTGTGAGCTGAGCTCCCTCGGTGCGTACGCACTGGTCATGAATTTCATAACGAATTGATTAGTATCCTTTTTATAGGTTGACAGGCGCACACTTGTTCGTTACAATGCAAATCGTTCGTGTTGAAACTATTGGAACTCATAAATATTGAATCTACGGTTTTCAGCCATCCGGTTTCCGGGGAGGAAGCACCCGTGAAGCCTCCGCTCGTGACTGGCGCCGGGCTGGCAGCGCCGTCGGCAAACGAAGAAAACGGCGCCGCCGGCCTTGCGACCCGGATGGTTTCACCGGAGGGCCTGCCGCCTGCGCGGTTTGAGCTGCGGATACTGCGCGCGCTACGGCGCATCATTCACAGCGTCGATCTCTACTCCAAGGAGCTGGCGGCGACCAACAAGGTGACCGCGCCGCAGCTGATCTGCCTGCTGCACGTCGTGAACAGCGGTCCCGTATCGGCCACCGCGATTGGCCGCGAGGTGCATCTCAGCCCCAGCACGGTGGTGGGCATTCTCGACCGCCTGGAAGAAAAAGGCCTGGTGGAGCGGCAGCGCTCGCGAGAGGACCGGCGCATCGTGCGGGTGACGGCGACCCGCGAGGGTGTCGAGCTCTCACGAAAGGCGCCCTCGCCATTACAGCAGACGCTCGCCAATTCGCTCGCCGAATTGCCGGAGCTCGAGCAGGCGACGATCGCGCTCTCGCTGGAGCGGATCGTTGCGCTGATGGAGGCGCCGGAGGTCGACGCCGCACCGATTCTTGCGACGGGTCCGATCAACCCGGCGGGGCCGTGAGGCCGGCCTGGCATGTGGAGGGCATAGCGAATTGAAATCGACGGACTGTGTGGGGTCCAGCGAGATGCAGCAGAAACATCCGATGCTCAAAGCGGCGGACGCCGGCGCGTTTCCCGGTGTCACCCTCGGCGCACCGAGCGTGCGCGATGGGGCGGCGATCCACCGGCTGGTGGATGCTTGCAAGCCGCTCGATCTCAACTCCCCCTACTCCTACCTCCTGCTCTGCGAGCACTTCGCCGAGACGTGCGTGCACGCGGAGCGGGCGGGGCGCACCGTGGGCTTTGTCTCGGCCTACCGGCCGCCGCAACGAAGCGACGTCATCTTCGTCTGGCAGGTCGCAGTCGCCGGAGAGATGCGCGGCCAGGGCCTCGCGCGAGCCATGCTGCGGGAGCTGCTCGAGCGCCCCGCCTTGCGCGAGTGCCGCCATCTCGAGACGACGGTCTCGCCGTCCAACGAGCCATCGCGCCGGCTGTTTCAGGGGCTCGCGCGCGAGCGCCGCGCGGCGATTACCGAGCGCGTACTGTTCTCCGAGCAGGACTTCGGTTCCGAGCATCACGAGAGTGAAACATTGATCCGTATCGGCCCGTTCGCGGGCGCATGACTATTACAACCCACCACGAGGAGCACACCCGAATGAATCTTCAGATCTTCGACCGTCTCGAATCCGAGGTGCGGGGCTACATCCGTTCGTTTCCAACGCTGTTCGCGAAGGCGCGCGGAGCGATATTGACGGATGCCGACGGACGCGGCTACATCGATTTCTTCAGCGGCGCCGGCACGCTCAACTACGGCCACAACAACCCGGTGCTCAAGCAGCGTCTGCTCGAGTACATCGAGTCGGACGGCGTGGTGCACGGCCTCGACATGGCGACGGTCGCGAAGAAGGAGTTCCTCGAGACGCTCGAGCGGGTGATCCTGCGGCCCCGCCAGATGGAATACAAGATCCAGTTCCCGGGCCCGACGGGCACGAATGCCGTGGAAGCCGCGTTGAAGCTCGCGCGGCAGGCGAAGGGCCGGACCAATATCGTTTCCTTCACCAACGGCTTCCACGGCGTCACGGGCGCGTCCCTCGCAGCGACGGGGAATTCCAAGTTCCGGGATGCCGCCGGGATGCCCCTGTCGAACACCACTTTCATGCCCTATGACGGTTATCTCGGCGAGGGCGTCGATACCACGGAATACCTCGAGCGTGTCATCGCTGACCAGAGCAGCGGGGTCGACATTCCGGCGGCCGCCATCGTCGAGACGGTGCAAGGGGAAGGCGGGGTCAACGTCGCAAGCTTCCGCTGGCTGAAGGCGCTCGAGCAGGTGTGCCGCCGGCACGACATGCTGCTCATCGTCGATGACATCCAGGTCGGTTGCGGGCGGGCCGGGTCCTTCTTCAGCTTCGAGGGCGCCGGCATCTCGCCGGACATCATCACGCTTTCCAAGTCGATCAGCGGCTACGGCCTTCCGATGTCGCTGGTGCTGATGAAGCCCGAGTTCGATATCTGGTCGCCCGGCGCGCACAATGGAACGTTCCGCGGCAACAATCTCGCTTTCGTCACTGCCAAGGAGACACTGGTCCACTACTGGACGACGCGGGATTTCGAGGACACGCTGCGCCGCAAGGCGAGGATTGTGCGGGCGTGGCTCGAGCACATTGCCCGCGGCTATTCCCAGGGCCGTTTCAGCGTGCGCGGGCGCGGCATGATACAGGGCCTCGCCACCGAGGATCCGGAAGTCGCCGGGAAAATCACCGCGCGCGCCTTCGAGGACGGCCTCGTGGTGGAGACCTCGGGCTCGCAGGACCAGGTGATCAAGCTGCTGCCGCCGCTGACGATCGAGGAGCAGACCCTGCGCCGCGGCCTCGACATACTGGAACGCAGCACTGCCGCCGTGCTCGGCGTGCCGCAGGCGGAAGACACCATCCGGTTCATCAACTTCGGAGGCGCGCGATGATCGTTCGCAGCCTGGACGAGGTCAAGGGAACCGCGCGCGACGTCGAGACGCCCAACTGGGTGAGCCGGCGCCTGCTGCTGAGAAGCGACGGGATGGGGTTTTCGCTGCACGAGACCACGGTTTACCCGGGTACTGAGACCTACATCTGGTACGCAAACCACCTCGAAGCCGTGTATTGCATCGAGGGCGAAGGCGAGGTCGAAACGATTCCGGGCGGGAAAATCCACGCGATCCGCCCCGGCGTCGTCTACGCGCTCGACCGGAACGACAGGCACTATCTGCGCGCCCGCACCAGGATGCGTCTGGTGTGCGTGTTCAATCCGCCCTTGACGGGGCGCGAGGTGCATGACGAGAACGGCGTCTATCCGCTCATCACGGATGAGCCGGCCGCGGCCGCGACCGGTTGAATCGGGGCGGGGACTGCAGACATTCAGGAGACAACGCAATGGTACTGGTTACGGACACTTATCAATCGCGGGTCGACAACGAGACCGCCATCGTGCTGCGCCAGGATCCGATCGTCTACTCGGATCCGCGCGCGGAGGTGCCGCACGGCCTCACTCACCATCAGCTGAAGAACTACCAGAAAAACGGATTCATCCTGCTGAAGGGGCTGTTCAGCGAGGAGGAGGCCGCGCTGTTCCTGAAGGAAGCGCGAAACATGACTGCGGACCCGAAGATCCGTTCGCGCGACGAGGCCATCGCCGAGCCGGGCAGCGATGAAGTGCGCTCGGTCTTCATGGTGCACCGGCTGAACGAGCTCTACCGGCAGGTGGTGGCGGACGTGCGCCTCGTCAACATTGCCCGCCAGATCCTGGGGAGCGACGTCTACATTCACCAGTCGCGGGTCAACCTGAAGTCCGGGTTCTTCGGCAAGGAATTTTACTGGCACTCGGATTTCGAGACCTGGCACGTCGAGGACGGAATGCCGCGCATGCGCGCGGTGAGCTGCGTCGTTCTTTTGACGGAGAACAACGAGTTCAATGGCCCGCTCCTGCTCATGCCCGGATCGCACACGCAGTACATCTCGTGCGTCGGCGAGACGCCCGACGATCACTACAAGCAGTCGTTGAAGAAGCAGGAGTACGGGGTCGCCGACCCGGCGGCCCTCGCCTTCCTCGCCGAGCGCGGCGGAATCCAGTCGATGAAAGGACCGGCGGGATCCGTCGTGTTCTTCGACTGCAATGCCATGCACGGGTCTAACAGCAACATTTCCCCCTACCCGCGGGCCAACCTGTTCTTCGTCTACAACAGCGTCGAGAACACGCTCGAGGCTCCGCGCGGCGGCTTGAAGCCAAGGCCCGAGTTCATCGCGACGCGGGAAGATTTCTCGCCGGTGACCCCGCTGGAGCCAGCCTACAGCCGCGTCAGATGAGCGATCCGCCTCTGACGATGCCGCGATGAACGGAAAGAGCGGGGAGGGCATCGGCCGACGGACGGCCGGCGCGGCCCTGCTGGCGCTGGGGCTGCTCGCGGCGGGGTGTTCCGATCGCGCAGAAGCCCCGGGACAAAAGGCGATCGGGACGCTTGAACGCGCGCAGCAGGCGGGATCGATCCGCGTTGGTTACGCAAACGAGGCCCCTTACGCCTACCTCGAGAGCGCGTCGGGCAGGCTGACCGGAGAGGCGCCCGAGATTGCGCGGGCAGTGCTTGCCAGGATGGGCATACGCGAGGTCGAGGGGGTGCTGACCGAGTTCGGCTCGCTCATACCCGGCCTCAAGGCCGGGCGCTTCGATATCATTGCTGCGGGCATGTACATCCTGCCGCAGCGGTGCAAGGAAATCGCTTTCTCCAATCCGACCTATTCAGTGGGCGAGGCGTTCGTCGTGGCGCAGGGAAATCCGCTCGGGCTGGCGAGCTATGAGGACGCCGCTCGCCACGCCAGCGCACGGCTCGGCATCGTCGCCGGAACGGTTGAACGCGATTACGCGCGCCGCACCGGCGTGCCGGACAATCGCCTGGTCGTATTTCCCGACGCGCCGAGCGCGCTCGAAGGCGTCATCGCCGGCCGTGTCGATGCGTTTGCGGGCACGAGCCTGACCGTCAACAACCTGCTCGCGCGCGCGAGATCCTCGCGCGTGGAGCGCGCGGAGCCCTTCTCCGACCCGGTCATCGACGGCAAGCCCGCGCGAGGTTATGGCGCGTTCGGCTTCCGCAAGGACGATCGGAAGCTGATCGCGGCCTTCAATGATGCGCTCGCCCGATTCATCGGCACGCCGACCCACCTCGAGCTGGTGAAGCCGTTCGGCTTCACGCGGGCCGAGCTGCCTGGTTCGGCCACTGCCGCCGAGCTCTGCCGCGGCTGAGCCGGGGTCTTTCCCCGCCCGACGGCCTTCTCCCGCGCGATGAACGAGCTCATCCTGCTCCTCCTGCGCGGGCTGGCGGTCACCGTCGAGCTCACCGTCGTGGCGGCGGCGCTCGCCATCATCATTGCGCTCTCAGCCGGTCTCGCGCGAATGTCGCGGCGGCGGGCGATGGCGTGGTCCGCCGCGGTGTACATCGAAGTCTTCCGCGGCACCTCGGCGCTGGTGCAGCTCTTCTGGTTCTACTTCGTCCTGCCCTTTTTCGGAATCGAGGTGTCGGCGTTCACCGCCGGCACGCTGGTGCTGGCGCTCAACACCGGCGCCTATGGCGCGGAGGTGGTGCGGGGCGCGGTGCTGGCCGTGCCGCGCGGGCAGCTCGACGCTTCGGCAGCGCTCAATCTCAACCGCCTGCAGACGCTCTGGCGGATCGTGCTGCCGCAGGCGTTTCCTGCAATGCTGCCGCCGGCCGGCAATCTCGCGATCGAGCTCATGAAGAACAGCGCCCTGGTCTCGCTCATCACCATCACCGAGCTGACGTTCGCGGCGCAGCTGCTGCGCGCCGAGACGCTGCGCAGCGCCGAGATATTCGGCCTCGTGCTGGTGCTCTACTTTGCCGTTGCCCTCCTCATCACGGCCGGCGTCCGGCTTCTCGAGCGCCGCGCCTCTCACGGCCTGGAGCGCGGAGGCGCGTAGATGATTTTCGACTGGCCCTACGCCTGGGAGATCCTGCCGCGCCTCGCGGAGGGGCTCGTCGTGACCCTGCAGGCAACGATTCTGGGCATGACGGTTGCGCTGAGCCTGGGCCTCGCGCTCGCGCTTGCGCGCCGCTCGCGCTACCGCTTGCTCGCCTGGCCGACGGGCGCGCTGGTGGAATTCATCCGCAGCACGCCGCTGCTGGTGCAGATCTACTTCCTGTTCTATGTGCTGCCCGACACGGGCGTGCGGCTCTCACCGCTTGCAACCGGCGTGCTTGCGCTCGGTCTTCACTATGCCGCCTACTGCTCGGAGGTGTATCGTGCCGGTCTCGAATCGGTGCCAAAAGGCCAGTGGGACGCGGCCATCGCGCTCAATCTCGGGCGCTGGCGCATGATGAAAGACGTCATCGTTCCGCAGGCGATCCCGCCCGTCGTGCCGGCCCTCGGCAACTATCTCATCGCGATGTTCAAGGACACGCCGCTCCTGTCGGCCATCACGGTCCTCGAGATGCTCCAGGTCGCGAAGCTCGCCGGAGCCGAGTCGTTCCGCTACATCGAGCCGCTGACGCTGGTCGGCGTGGTGTTCCTCCTCCTGAGCCTGGTGTCGGCCGCAGGCGTGCGGTGGGTCGAGGGGCGATTGCGCCTGGAGGGCTAGTCGTGGAACCCATCATTCGCTTGCGCAACGTGCACAAGTCCTACGGCGGCACCGCCGTGCTGAAGGGTGTCGACCTTGACGTGGCGCCAGCCGAGACGGTGAGCGTGATCGGGCCCAGCGGCTCCGGCAAGTCGACACTGCTGCGCTTGCTCATGACGCTCGACCGGCCGGATGCGGGCACGCTCGAAATCGACGGTGCATCGCCCTGGACGATGACGCGCAATGGAAAGAGCATCGCGGCGAACGAGGCTCACCTGCGGCGCGTGCGCGGCAAGGTCGGCATGGTGTTCCAGCACTTCAATCTGTTTCCGCACATGACGGCGCTCGAGAATGTGACCGAGGCCCCGGTGCATGTCCTGGGTCTCGATCGTGGCGAGGCGAAGGCACGCGCGCTCGAGTATCTTGCGATGGTCGGGCTCGAGGACAAGGCGCATTCCTATCCGGCCCATCTCTCGGGCGGCCAGAAGCAGCGGGTCGCCATCGCGCGGGCGCTTGCCATGCAGCCGAAGATCATGCTGTTCGACGAGATCACCTCGGCGCTCGACCCGGAGCTTGTCGGCGGCATCCTCGAGCTCTTGCGCTCGCTCGCCGCCCGGCGCACGATGACGATGGTGATCGTGACGCATCACATGCAATTTGCTGAGAGCTCCTCCGACCGCGTGGTGTTCTTCGATGGCGGGGTGATCGTTGAGGAGGGCTGCCCAGCTGACATCTTTCGCAGCCCGCGGCACGCACGCACGCGGCGCTTCGTCGAATCGATCCTGGAGACGGTGCGCTAGCGCCGGGAGCTCCAGGCGACCCGAGGGCTCTCTTCGCTTAGCGGCGCGCCGCGGCAGCACTCGCGGCGAGGACTGGCGCCTTTCGCCTTGCCGTGGCCGAGGGTTGTCTCGTGGGTGCGTAGTACGTAGAATTCGACATCCCGCGTGGAGCACCAAACGGCCCGCAACGGGCCGCCGAATAAGGAATCGCTGACGTTCCGGAGGAAGCACGTTGCGCGCGCTGAGCCTCTTCATCATGCTGTTCGTGTTCTGGCTGCTGCTCTCGGGCTATTTCACGCCGTTTCTCATTGCGATGGGCGTCCTCTGCGCCCTCGCCGTGGTGGCGCTGGGACACCGTATGGATATCGTTGACCATGAAGGAACTCCGGTCCATCTCAGCTGGCGTGTCGTTTTCTACTGGCCGTGGCTCGCAAAGGAAATTGCGAAGAGCGCGTGGGACGTCTCCCGGATCATCGTGAATCCGCGCTTGCCGGTGAGTCCCCGGCTGGTAAGAGCGAAATCCTCGCAAAAGACGGCGGTCGGCGTCGTGACCTACGCCAACTCGATCACCCTTACGCCCGGCACGGTCTCGCTCGAGGTCAAGCCCGGGGAGATCCTGGTGCACGCGCTCACCCGGGAGAGTGCCGCGGGCCTGCTCGAAGGCGAGATGGACCGGCGCGTGACGCGCTTCGAGGGAAGATCCTGATGTTTGCAGTTGCAGCCTTTGCGCTCCTGGTGACGCTCGCGCTGGCGCTGGCCCGGGCATGGATCGGTCCCACCGTGTTCGACCGGGTCCTGGCTGCCAATATGACCGGCACGCTGGCGGTGCTCCTGCTGGCGGTCATCGGTTTCCTGGGCGGGAGGCCCGAGTTTCTTGATCTTGCGATCGTCTACGGATTCCTGAACGTGGTGGGCACGATCGCGGTGCTCAAGTATTTCCGCTTCGGCAACCTTGGAGACCCGGGAGAAGAGGAGGGAAAATGAGCGCTGCCGTCGACGCTGCGAGCTGGATCTGCCTCGCGGCCGGGGGGCTCTTCTGCGTGATCGGCGGCGTGGGACTTATCCGCATGCCGGATTTTTTCACGCGAGTGCACGCCGCAAGCGTCTCGGAAACGCTCGGTGCGGGACTCATCCTGCTCGGGCTCATGCTCCAGGCGGGTTTCACGCTGGTGCTCGCCAAGCTCGTGCTGATCGGCCTGTTGATCCTGTTCACGAGTCCCACTGCCACGCACGCGCTCACGCGCGCGGCGCTGGTACGGGGACTGAAACCCCTGCTCGCCGAAGACGGGAGGCCGCCATCGAATCCGTCGTGATCAGCGCGCTCCTGACCTTGATGGCCATTGCCACGGTGGCGATCGTCGTCCAGCGCAACCTTTTTTCCGTGGTGATCCTCTTCGGGATCTACAGCTTCCTGATGGCGACGGTGCTGGTCGCGCTCGATGCGGTGGACGTGGGCATGACCGAGGCGGCCGTGGGTGCGGGCATTTCAATGGTTCTCTTCCTGGGCGTGCTGCACCTCACGACGGGCGAGGAGATGAAGCCGCTGCATCGGCCGCTGCTTCCGCTCGCCGTCGCACTCGCGACCGGCATGATGCTCGTGTACGGCACGCTGGGCCTGCCCGCCTTCTCCGACCCCAATGCAGCGCCGCACCGGCATGTCGTGCCGCGCTACATCCACGACGGGCCGCGCGAAACCGGCGTGCCCAATGTCGTTACCGCCGTTCTCGCAAGCTATCGCGGGTTCGACACCCTGGGAGAGGTGGTGGTGGTGTTCACCGGTGGCGCCGGCGTCATTGCGCTCCTGCGCCGCGGCCGGCGCAGGAAGAAGGAGGCCGAATGAAGGACTACCTGGTGCTGCGGGTCATCGCGAAGATGATCATCGCCTTCATGCTGGTGTTCGCGCTCTACGTGCAGTTTCACGGGGACTTTGGCCCGGGCGGCGGCTTCCAGGCGGGCGTAATCGCGGCGGCGTCCATCATCTTCTATGCCATCATCTACGGCCTGCCCGCGGCGCGCAGAGTGGTGCCCGACTGGCTGGTCGAGACCATGGTGGCGGCGGGCGTGCTGCTCTTCGCGCTGGTCGGCGTGGCGGGGATGCTCCTCGGCGGCAACTACCTTGATTATTTCGTGCTCCACGCGGACCCGGTGGAGGGCCAGCATCGCGGCATCTTCTGGGTCGAGGCCGGCGTGTTCATCACGGTCGCCGGCGTGATGCTGAAGATCTTCTACCTGTTCGCTGGGTGGGGGCGCGAGGAGAGTACGGAGCCATGACGCTCTTCAGCCACTACAGCTACTGGATCACGATCTTCCTCGCCATCGCGGGCGTCTACATCGTCATCGCGCGGAGCAACCTGGTTAAGAAGCTGATCGGCCTTTCCATTTTCCAGACGTCGGTTTACCTCATGTACATCGCGCCCGGAAAGCTGATCGGCGGGACGGCGCCGATCGTCTCCCCGGACTTTCAGGTGTATTCGAATCCGCTCCCGCACGTGCTGATCCTCACCGCGATCGTGGTCGGCGTTGCGACCCTGGCGCTGGGACTCGCCCTGGTGGTGCGCATCAAGGATGCGTACGGGAGCATCGAGGAAGACGAAATCCTGGCGCGGGACCGGGATACCTGACCGCCCCGTTTCCCGCGTGATCACCACCCAACTGCCGATACTGCTGGTCGTGGTGCCGCTGATCGCGGCGCCGCTCATGGTGCTCGTGCGACATGGCGCCTCGGCGTGGGTGCTGGCGGTCGCGGTCTCGTGGACGGCGCTGGCGGTTGCAGGCGGCTTGTTCGTCCAGATCGCTGACGGCAGCCTGCTTTCGTACTGGATCGGGAGCTGGCCGCCCCCGTGGGGCATCGAGTACCGCGTCGACATCGTCAGCGCTTTCCTCGCGGTGCTGGTATCGCTCATCGCGGCCGTCGTGATCGTCTACAGCCGCGAGAGCGTGCGCAGCGAGGTGCCACAGGACAGGCATTATCTCTTCTACACGATGTACGCGCTGTGCCTGGCGGGGCTCCTGGGCATTACCGTCACGGGCGACGCGTTCAATCTGTTCGTCTTCCTGGAAATCTCCTCGCTCGCCTCCTACGTCCTGATTGCCCTCGGGCGCGACCGCCGCGGTCTGATGGCGGCCTACCAGTACCTGATCATGGGCACGATCGGCGCCACCTGCTACGTCATCGGGGTGGCGTTGCTCTATCTCGAGACCGGCACGCTCAATCTGGCGGACATGGCCCAGCGGCTCCCCGCGGTGAGCGGCGAGCGCCCGGTGCTCGCCGCGCTGGCATTCATCACCGTCGGCATTTCCCTCAAGCTGGCGCTTTTCCCGCTGCACCTGTGGCTGCCGAACGCCTACGCCTACGCTCCCTCCGTCGTCACCGCATTCCTCGCCGCGACGGCCACCAAGGTGTCGGTCTACGTGCTGCTGCGCTACTACTTCACGGTGTTCGGGGGCAGCGCGGTGTTCGAGCGGCTGCCGATGACCGAGATCCTCCTCGCGCTGTCGCTCGCCGCGATGTTCGTCGCCTCGGTGATCGCGATCTTTCAGAACAACCTGAAGCGGCTGTTCGCCTACTCGAGCGTCGCACAGATCGGCTATATCACGCTCGGCGTGAGCTTCGACACCATGACCGGGCTCACGGCCGGCATCGTTCACCTGTTCAATCACGCGCTCACGAAGGGCGCGCTCTTCCTGCTTCTCGGGGGGATCGCGCTTCGGCTGGGTGAGGTGCGCCTGGACGCGATCGGCGGCATCGGACGGGCGCTCCCACTCACCTCGTTCGGCATTGTGATCGGCGGGTTGAGCCTGATCGGGGTGCCGGCCACCGTGGGATTCGTCAGCAAGTGGTATCTCGTTCTCGCGGCGCTCGAACGGGGCGAGTGGTGGATCGCATTCGCGGTGGTGGGGAGTTCCATGCTGGCGGTGGCGTACGTCTGGCGCTTCGTCGAGGCAGCCTATTTCCGCGAGCCAGTGGGCCCCGTGCGGAACCTGAAGGAGCCGCCGGCAAGCATGCTGGTGCCCGCATGGCTGCTGGTGCTGGCCTGCGTGTACTTCGGGATCGACACCAGTTTGACGCTCGGCGGCGCGGGTGCCGCGGCGCACGACCTGCTCCAGGTGCAGAAGTGACGCCGGACACCGCCATTCTCGCTGCGCTTGTCGTGCCGGTCGCCGGTTCAGCGCTGATTGCGGCTTTGCACCACGCCCCTAATCTGCGCGAGGCTGTGACGCTCGCCACCTCGGGCCTCCTGTTTGTGCTGGTGGCCTCTCTCGCGCCCGCGGTCATCGCCGGAGAGCGTCCAGCCGTCGACCTCGCCACCGTCATGCCCGGCATCGAGCTCGCATTTACGGTCGAGCCGCTCGGCATGCTCTTCGCGCTCGTCGCCTCGGGACTGTGGATCGTCACCTCCGTGTATTCCATCGGCTACATGCGCGGCAACCGGGAAGAGCACCAGACGCGCTACTACGTGTGCTTCGCGCTGGCGCTGGCGAGCGCGATTGGCATCGCGTTCGCCGGCAACCTGTTCACTCTGTTCCTCTTCTACGAGGGCCTTACGCTGATCACATATCCGCTCGTCACGCACCACGGCACCGACGAGGCGCGGAGAGCGGGGCGGGTCTACATCGGCCTGCTGGTGGGAACGTCGATCGTGTTTCTGCTGGTTGCCATCATCTGGACGTGGATGATCGCGGGCACCATCGAGTTCGCGCCCGGCGGAATCCTGCGCGGCAAGGCGTCCGACGCGACGATCGGGCTGCTCCTCGCGCTCTACGTCTTCGGGATCGGAAAGGCGGCGGTGATGCCCGTTCATCGCTGGCTGCCGGCGGCAATGGTCGCGCCGACGCCGGTCTCCGCGCTGCTGCACGCGGTCGCGGTGGTAAAGGCGGGCGTCTTCACGGTGGTCAAGGTCGTCGTCTATGTCTTCGGCGTCGACGCGATCGCCGGCATGGCGAGCGTCGCCTGGCTGCCCTTCATCGCGGGCTTTACCATCATCGCGGCCTCGATCGTCGCGCTGCGATC
>Ga0256864_1000292_pt1 | contig 19392 bp, 15 predicted proteins | sample RVTome_11_FD_187336 | JGI IMG/M metagenome (GOLD analysis project Ga0256864, IMG submission 187336) | Soil microbial communities from uranium-contaminated site in the Upper Colorado River Basin, Wyoming, United States - RVT147D111 HiSeq ... | reverse complement strand
CGAGCGTTCTCTTTTCGGCGCGCGCGCGCGCCAGACGCTGGTGCGCGAGGTCTATCTGTGGTGCGGTGACGTGCCGGTGGTTTTCGCGCACAGCGTCGCACATCGCAGCGACCTGCGCCGGGCGTGGCGCTCCCTCGCCGGGCTCGGATCGCGACCCCTTGGCGCGGCGCTCTTCGCCGACCCGCGGGTGCGCCGCCAGGCACTGCGTTTCCGAGAGCTCTCCGCGCACGACGAGTTGACCGCGCGCGCGCTCGCCCGGACGGGAAAGACCGGCCGGCCCGCGCTCTGGGCGCGGCGCTCGCTCTTCACTCTGGACAGTTCGCCTATACTGGTGACCGAAGTTTTTCTTCCCGGAATACTCGCGCTGTGATCGAGACCATCAAGCATCGGCTCGATGCGTACGAGCGGCTCATGCGGCTCGACAAGCCGATCGGCATCCTGCTTCTTCTGTGGCCAGCGCTCTGGGGGCTGTGGCTCGCCGCATACGCCTTCCCTGACCTCGACAATTTGCTGATATTCATCGTCGGGGTCGTCGTGATGCGCTCCTTCGGCTGCATCGTGAACGACTATGCGGACCGCGGCTTCGACCCGCACGTCGAGCGCACGCGCGAGCGCCCGCTGGCGACGGGCGAGGTCTCCGCCTACGAGGCGGTGATGCTGTCGGTTTTTCTCCTGTTGCTGGCCCTGCTGCTCGTGCTGCAGCTCAACCGGCTCACGGTGATCCTGGCGTTCATCGCGCTTCCGCTCGCGATCGTCTATCCGTTCCTCAAGCGCGTGTTCGCTTTCCCGCAGGCCTGGCTCGGGATCGCCTTCGGCTTCTCGATCCCGATGGCCTTTGCAGCCCAGCACGGCAGCCTCATGACCGTGGCGTGGGTGCTCATGATCGCGAACATGTTCTGGGCGATCGCGTACGACACGGAGTACGCGATGGTGGACCGCGAGGATGACGCCAAGCTCGGGCTCAAGTCCTCGGCGATTCTCCTCGGGCGCTACGACGTGGCAGGCGTGATGATCGCGCACGCGCTGTTTCTGCTCGTCATGTTGGCTGTCGGCTACGAACGGCAGCTCGGGGCGCTGTACTACGTCGGGCTCGCCGCCGCGGCCGGGCTCATGGGCTACCAGTACCGGCTGATCCGCGGGCGCGGGCGCGAGGACTGCTTCAAGGCCTTTCTCAACAACAACTGGGTGGGCCTCGCGATCTTCGCGGGCCTCGCGCTCGATCTTTTTCTGCGCGTCAGGATGCGGTGGCTGTGACACCCCCGGCATGGCACGGACATGAAGTATCGCGACCTGCGTGATTTTCTCTCGCAGCTCGAAGCGCGCGGGGAGCTGAGGCGCATCGCTGTCGCGGTCGATCCGCGGCTCGAGATGACCGAGATCTGCGACCGTGTTCTGAGGCAAGCGGGCCCGGCGCTTCTTTTCGAGAAGCCGACGGGTCACGCGATCCCGGTGCTGGGAAACCTCTTTGGCACGGTCAAGCGCGTTGCGCTCGGCATGGGCGCGGATGCCGACGACCCGTTGCCTGCATTGCGTGAGCTCGGCAAATTGCTCGCCTCGCTCAAGGAGCCCGAGCCCCCGCGCGGATGGAAGGACGCCTGGGAGAAGCTGCCGCTCCTGAGGCAGGTGCTGGCGATGCAGCCGAAAGAAGTTTCGAGCGCGCCGTGTCACGAGACGGTGTGGGAGGGCAACGAGGTTGATCTCGGGCGGTTGCCGATACAGACCTGCTGGCCGGGCGACGCCGCGCCGCTCATCACGTGGGGCCTCACCGTCACGCGCGGGCCCAATCGCCTGCGCCAGAATCTGGGAATCTACCGGCAGCAGGTGATCGCGCGCAACAAGGTCATCATGCGCTGGCTTGCGCACCGCGGCGGCGCGCTCGATTACCGCGATCATGCGCTCGCGCATCCGAAGGAACCCTTCCCGGTCGCAGTCGCCCTCGGCGCCGATCCCGCGACGATGCTCGGGGCGGTGACGCCCGTGCCGGATGCGCTCTCCGAGTACCAGTTCGCGGGCCTTCTGCGCGGCGCGAGGACGGAGATCGTGAAGTGCCGCTCCCATGAGCTGCAGGTACCGGCCGCGGCGGAGATGGTGCTCGAGGGCTTCATCCGCCCCGGCGAGACCGCGCTCGAAGGGCCGTTCGGCGACCATACCGGCTACTACAACGAGCAGGAGCGCTTCCCGGTCCTCACCATTGATCGGATCACCATGCGCCGCGACCCGATCTATCACTCGACCTACACCGGGAAGCCACCCGACGAGCCGGCGGTGCTGGGCATGGCGCTGAACGAAGTGTTCGTCCCGCTCCTCACGCGCCAGTTCCCCGAGATCGCCGACTTCTACCTGCCGCCCGAGGGCTGCTCCTACCGGCTCGCCGTGGTGAGCATCAAGAAGCAGTATCCCGGGCACGCGAAGCGCGCGATGTTCGGCATCTGGAGCTTTCTGCGCCAGTTCATGTACACCAAATTCATCATCGTCACCGACGATGACGTCAACATCCGCGACTGGAAGGAAGTCATCTGGGCGCTGACCACGCGCGTGGACCCGCAGCGCGACACGCTGATCGCCGAGAACACGCCGATCGATTATCTCGATTTCGCAAGTCCGGTGCCCGGTCTGGGCTCCAAGATGGGCATCGATGCCACCAACAAGTGGCCGGCGGAGACCGGCCGCCGGTGGGGCGAGCCGATCGCGATGAGCGAGGAAGTGAAGCGCCGCGTTGATGCGCTCTGGGCCGACCTCGGCTTGTGAGAGCGTGAGTGCGCGGGGGGCCCGGAGCGATACTAGCTTCGGTGAAATATCCAGTCGAGCAGCGCGTCCTCGACGGGATGCGCCCGGGAAGCGTTGCGATGGTTGACGATGAAGACGACAACCATGCGCCGCCCACGCGCATCGAGCACATAGCCCGCGATGGCGCGCACGTCGTCGAGGGAGCCGGTCTTGATGTGCGCGCGGCCGGCGGCCCCGGCGCCGTTGAGCCGCTTCTTCATCGTGCCGTCGGCCGCGGCGAGCGGCAGCGAAGCGATGAGTTCCGGCATCACCGGGCTGCGATACGCTGTCAGCAGCAGCTGTCCCAGGTTCTCCGCGGTGATGCGCCCGATGCGCGAGAGCCCGGCGCCGTTCTCGAGGACGAGCTCGGGAAAGGCAAGGCCCTTCTCGGAAAGCCATCGTTGAATCGCGCGCACCGACTTGTCCGTGGTCGCGGGCGGGCCTTCCGCTTCCGCGCCTAACGTCAGAAAGAGCTGGCGCGCCATGACGTTGTTGCTGAACTTGTTGATGTCGCGCACGGTCTCCGCGAGCGGGGGCGACTTCCACGTCAGCAGAAGCCGCGCCTCCGGGCCGGTCTCTCCATCGCGCCCGCTGCCGCTGAAAGTTCCTCCAAGCTCGCGCCACAAGAGCTGGAACAGGCCCCGCGCATACTCGTTCGGCCCGAGCACGCTGAAATAGCGCTCGCGCTCGCCGCAGTCGGCGGGATACGTACCGGCGAAGCGCAGGCGCGCCGCGGAAGGCCCGTCCTGGAGGTCGTGCACCAGGCGCGCTTCCCAGTAGCCGCAGCGCGCGCGGTCGAGCGCGATCTGATTCACGATGCGAACCTGCGGCAGGGCGGGCTCGGGAATGACGCGGACCGAGCGCGCCGCCGGGACCGGAACGAATTGCACGCGCACCGACTTGAAGTTCAGGAGCAGCGCATCCGGCGCCGTGTTGTACGGGCGCATCGGCTTGTCGTCGAGGCCTGTGGCCTCGATCGTTTCCGGGGCAAAATGGCTGCGATCGAGGACAAGGTCGCCGCGCACATCGCGCACGCCGCGTGCGCGCAGGTCGCGCAAGAGCAGCCAGAAGTTCTCGAGCGTGAGCTTCGGATCGCCGTAGCCCTTGAGGATCAGGTCGCCGGCGAGCGCCCCCTGCTCAAGAGTACCGGTCGCGTAGGCCTCGGTCCTCCACGTGTAGGCGGGGCCCAGCAACTCGAGGCCCGCGTAGGTCGTGAGGAGCTTGATGGTGGAGGCGGGATTCAACGCCCGGCCGGCCCCCGCGGCGAGAACCGGGCGAGCCGCGCCGATCTCGTGCACGTAGAACGCGGCTGCGCTCTCGGGGATCCCCGCGTGCGCGAGAGCCTTAACGATCGGGCCAGGCAGTGCCGCCGATTGAACCGACAGCGGGGCGGCGAGCCAGCCAAGGCAAATGCCGAGAAAGATCCAGCGCGCACGCATCGGAGTCGATGAGTTTTCCTGCGGCGCGGCTGCGCGCGAGATTCGCGAGCAGCGCTGTTCCGCTGGGAGCATTATGCCGCAGCTGCCGCCGCCGAACGCAGCGGCTTTAACGGGAGCCGCGCGGGAGGCGCCCCTCACTGCCCGACGAGCGTGTCGAGAAGCTCGCCCGTGCGCGCGGCGAGAAGGGCGATCTCAGGGTCGCCTATCACATAGGGCGGCATGAAATACACGGTATTGCCGATCGGGCGCAGCAGCAGCTCCCGCTCCAGCGCGCTCGTGACGAAGCGGCGGGCGAACTGGGAATCGTCGGTGTCGACGTCGAACGCCCAGATCATGCCCTGGTTGCGGAAGTGCCGCACGCGCGGGTGCCGGGCGATCGATTCCGTCGCCGCGGTGAGGCGCGCGCTGCGCACGCGGTTCGCCTCGATCACGCGGTCCTGCTCGAAGATGGCGAGCGTGGCCAGCGCGGCGCGGCACGCGAGCGGGTTGCCGGTATAGGAGTGCGAGTGCAGGAATCCTCGCGCGGTTTCCTCGTCGTAGAACGCCTGGTAGATGGACGGGCGCGTGAGAACGACCGAGAGCGGCAGGTAGCCGCCCGTGATGCCTTTCGACAAGCAGAGAAAGTCCGGCCGGATTCCAGCCTGCTCGTGGGCGAAGAAGGTCCCGGTGCGGCCGAACCCGGTCATGATCTCGTCGGCGATGAGGTGCACCTCGTAGCGGTCGCACAGCATCCGCGCCTGCCGCAGGTATTCGGCGTCGTACATCGCCATGCCGCAGGCGCCCTGCACCAGCGGCTCGACAATCAGTGCCGCGATCTCGCCGTGACGCTGCTCCAGGGCTTCTTCCAGCGCCCCTGCGCAGCGCCGCGCGTAGTCGGGGGCTGTCTCGCCCTTCTCAGCCAGGCGGTAATCCGGGCTCGGCACTTGCTCGCTCGCCATGAGGAGCGGCGCGTAGGTGTCCTTGAAGAGGGGCACGTCCGTTACCGCGAGCGCGCCGAGGGTCTCGCCGTGATAGCTGCCGGCGAGGCTCAAAAATCGGGTCTTTCCGGGACGCCCGCAGTTGCGCCAGCAGTGAAAGCTCATCTTGAGGGCAATCTCCACGGCGGAGGCGCCGTCGCTGGCGTAGAAGCAATGGCCGAGCGCGCCTCCCGTCGCGCGGGCCAGGCGCTCGGAGAGCTCCACGACCGGCTCGTGGCTGAAGCCCGCAAGCAGCACGTGCTCCAGGCACTCGAGCTGTGCACGCAGCGCCGAATTGATGCGCGGATTGCAGTGCCCGAAGAGGTTGACCCACCACGAGCTGATCACGTCGAGATAGCGCCGGCCGTCGAAGTCGTAGAGCCAGCACCCCTCGCCACGGGCGATGGGAACGAGAGGCACCGACTCGTGGTGCTTCATCTGCGTGCAGGGGTGCCACACCGCGGCGAGGCTGCGTTTTAGCAGCAGGTCATTGCGAGTGCTAGTTTGCATTTTTGGCGCGGACGCTTTAAAAAAATCGCGCAACCGTGCGAATCAATCAGGAGCGAGCGTTCTTCAGTCCGATCGACCGCGACATTGGTCACGCAACCCGGCCGGCAGTTGTGAAGGCCGGCCCGGCATTACATCGCTTTCCGGGTCGTCTGCAGCTGATTCCGTAATTCCGGGATGAGCAGATTGGCATCAATCTTGCTCGTGATTGTCTGCGTGCGTGGGAGTTTATCACTCGACATGAGCGGAACCGTGCATGGATATTCTTGAGCGCATCAATGAGCAAATGGCGGCTACCGGCCTGCCGCTCGTCGGCATCACGCTGGCCGCGGTGCCTTGCCCCGATACGCCGGTCATCCTGACCCTGCACTGGCACGGCTTCATCAAGGAGAAACTGGTCGAGGCCGACGACGCCGAGGCGGTATCGTTTACGCCGGTCCCGAGCTCGGCGCTGCAGGTGAACCAGCGCTGGCAGGACCTCCTTGCCGTCGATCTCGCGACCATGGAAGCGGCCTGGGAGCTCGGTGCCTGGGACGTCGCACGCGCGGAGCGCCCGGCGTGCATGCGTCCGGGCGCATCCTCGACCGAGGCATTGGAATGCCTGCAGGCCTTCGGCTCGTTCCCGTTCGGCGTCAATGGCAACCAGGTGGTCGTCTCTGATGCGCCGGACACCGATGAGCTCGTCCAGCTTGCGGCTGCCCGCGGCTACCTCATGTGGCTCTTTCGGCCGGTGAGCGGCGGCATTTGGGCCGACTACGCGGACGACGCGACGCTCGATTGCGAGGGACGCCGCGCGCCCCCGTGTCCGCACCGGCCCATCGTCCCGACGCTCGAAGGAACCCGGAAGACTATTTACCGATTCGGCGTGCCGGCCAGCGTCTCCATCGACATCTCACACTAGCTTCGCCCGGGCGCAAACGTAACGCGCCCAGATACTTAGCGCCTGAAAACGGTCGCTAAGTATGCACCCACTTCGCCGATCTCAAGGCAGGGTGCCCATCGTAACCCATTGTCTTTCCTCGATCTTACGGGTAGTATTAGCACTCGATCGAGATGAGTGCTAACCCAGTCCGTCTCTGTCGTCCAGTCATAGAACAGGAGATCAAGGCATGAAGATTCGTCCGTTGCACGACCGCTTGATCGTCAAGCGGTTGGAAGAGGAGCGCAAGACTGCCTCCGGCATCGTCATTCCCGACACTGCGGCCGAGAAGCCCGATCAGGGCGAGGTGGTGGCGGTGGGCAAGGGCAAGGTCAACGAGGAAGGCAAGGTGCGCCCGCTCGATGTGAAGGTGGGAGACAAGATTCTGTTCGGGAAATACTCCGGACAGACGGTGAAGGTTCAAGGTGAAGAGCTGCTCGTGATGCGCGAAGAAGACGTCATGGGCGTGATCGAAGCCAAATAGGCTTGCGGAAACAGGAGAATTCGAATGGCAGCGAAAGACGTCAAGTTTCATGACCCCGCGCGCAACAAGATTGTCGCGGGGGTCAACATTCTCGCCGACGCGGTGAAGGTGACGCTGGGGCCGAAGGGTCGCAACGTGGTGCTGGAGCGCTCGTTTGGTGCCCCGACGGTGACGAAAGACGGTGTGTCGGTGGCGAAGGAGATCGAGTTGAAGGACAGGTTCGAGAACATGGGGGCGCAGATGCTGAAGGAGGTGGCCTCCAAGACTTCGGACGTGGCCGGGGACGGCACGACGACGGCCACCGTGCTGGCGCAGTCGATCGTTCAGGAGGGCATGAAGTTTGTGGCCGCTGGGATGAACCCGATGGATCTGAAGCGCGGGATCGACAAGGCGGTGGATGCGGTGGTGGAGGAGTTGAAGAAGATTTCGAAGCCGTGCACGACGAGCAAGGAGATTGCGCAGGTGGGGGCGATCTCGGCCAATGCGGACGAGCAGATTGGCAAGATCATTGCGGACGCGATGGACAAGGTGGGCAAGGAAGGGGTGATCACGGTCGAGGACGGCAAGAGTCTTCAGAACGAGCTGGAGGTGGTGGAGGGGATGCAGTTTGACCGGGGCTATCTCTCGCCCTACTTCATCAACAACGCCGAGAAGCAGATCGCCGTGCTGGACGACCCCTACATTCTCTTCCACGACAAGAAGATCTCCTCCATCCGCGATCTCCTGCCGATGCTGGAGCAGGTGGCAAAGGCCGGAAAGCCGCTTCTCATCGTGGCAGAAGAGGTGGAAGGCGAAGCGCTGGCAACCCTGGTGGTGAACAACCTCCGCGGCATTCTGAAGACCTGTGCGGTCAAGGCCCCCGGCTTCGGCGACCGCCGCAAGGCGATGCTCGAGGACATGGCCATTCTGACCGGCGGCACCGTGATTTCCGAAGAGCTCGGCCTCAAGCTCGAGAACGCGACGCTGAAGGATCTGGGCCGGGCGAAGCGCGTCGAGGCGCAGAAGGAGAACACGACGATCATCGACGGCGCCGGCGAGAAAAAGCAGATCGAAGGCCGCATCAAGACCATCCGGCAGCAGATCGAGGACACCACGAGCGACTACGACCGCGAGAAGCTGCAGGAGCGCGTGGCGAAGCTGGCGGGCGGTGTGGCGCTGATCAAGGTCGGTGCCGCGACCGAGGTCGAGATGAAGGAGAAGAAGGCTCGGGTGGAAGATGCGCTGCATGCAACCCGTGCGGCGGTCGAGGAAGGCATCGTGCCGGGCGGCGGGGTAGCGTATCTGCGGGCGCGGGTCAACGCCAAGGCGAAGCCGGAGAATCACGATCAGGAATCCGGCGTCAAGATCGTGATGCGCGCGCTGGAAGAGCCGCTGCGCTGGATCGCGGCCAACGGCGGAATCGAAGCCTCGGTGGTGGTGAACAAGGTGGTCGAGGGCAAGGGCAATTTCGGCTACAACGCGCAGACTGACGAGTACGGCGATCTCGTGCAGATGGGCGTCGTCGACCCGACCAAGGTCGCGCGCGCCGCACTGCAGAACGCGGCTTCGGTCGCGGGCCTGATCCTCACGACCGACGCCATGGTCGCCGAAGCGCCGAAGGAAGAAAAAGCGGCGGCCGGCCATGCACATGGCGGGATGGGCGACATGGACTACTAACTCTTGTTAAACCGGACCGCTTACGCGGCCGGTCTAACTGCGCGGGATGGACCCGACTGCGAGCAGTCGGTCATCCCGCGCGAGTCCCGAGAGGCCCCCGCGCACGCGGGGGTTTTTTTGTGGCATTTGCCCCGTTCGCCCGGCTTCTCCATAATGGATACGGATTTCCCTCCGCTGTAATCTTCCTGTAAACGTTGCCGGCGCCGCGAACCGCCCTCGATGAGCGTCTTCAGAAGAATCCCGTACGGAAAGCCGCTCGCGATCACCCTCGGCGTGATCGCGGTCTACGCGCTGATCGGTTTCGTCGGCGTGCCGCGCGTGATCGAGCACACCGTGCCCGACTACGTTGCGGAGCACCTCGAGCGCAAGGCGACGATCGGCACCGTTCGGTTCCATCCTTTCATCTTCAAGCTCGACGTCAGGGATTTCTCGCTCGCGGAAACGAACGGAACGCCCATCGTCGGATTTCGCCGGCTGCTGGTGGACTTCGAGCTTTCGAGCCTCTTTCGCTGGGCGTGGACGTTCTCGCGCATCGGCATCGAGGACCTGGAGGTCAATGTCGACATCAGGCCGGACGGGAAGCTCAACCTCGCGCTCCTCGCCGAAACCCTGCTCAAGGATGATGCGCCGGCAAGCGCGAGCGAGCGGGGAGACGAGAGCCCGCCCCGCCTGCTGCTGCGCGACATCGCTTTGAGCGGCGCTGCGCTCACGTTCAGCGACCACTCCGACCCGACGCCCGCAAGCGTCACGGTCAAGCCGATCGACCTCGAGCTGCGCGACATTTCCACCTTGCCCGACAAAGACGGGCGGCACCGCGTTCACGCGCAGTTCCCGGGCGGGGCTGTGCTCAGCTGGACCGGCAAGAATTCGCTGCATCCGATTGCTTCCGAAGGGGAGATCCGGGTGACAGGGGCGAGACCCGAGTTGCCGTGGCGGTTCCTGCGCGACGAGACGCATCTCACCGAGCCGAAGGGCACAGTCGATATCAGCGCGCGCTACCGATTCTCCTATGCCCGTCAGGTACTGGAGCTGGTGGTGGAGGAGATGCGCCTTACCGCAAAGGGCATCGGCCTGACGAGACGGGGGGAACCGGGTCCGATCCTGTCGCTGCACACGATCGAAGTTTCAGGCGGGCGCTTCGATCTCGGTGCGCGGCAGCTCACGCTGCCCGAGATCGCGGTGCGGGGTGGTAGTGTGGCCGTCGCGGTCGACGAGAGTGGCGAGCTCAACTGGCAGAATCTGGTCAGGACGAAGAAGGCCGGAACCGCAGCGGTGGCAGATGCAAAGCCCGAAGGACAACCGTGGAAGGTCCGACTCGACTCAGTGCGCGTCGACGGGGTGGCACTGGATTACGCTGACAACAGCCGTGCCATACCCATCACCGTCACTACCAGCGGCATCCAGGTCGGTCTTGCAGCGCGATTGGAGGCGGCGCAGGGCCAGACGCAAGCGCTGGTGAGCGATCTCGAGATTACGCTTTCGGGCATCAACTTGCGCGAGCCGGGGTCCAGGGAGCCGCTTATCGTCCTCGACGAGGTCTCGGTCGCGGGCGGCGAGCTCGACCTCGCGGAGTCCCGCGTTGGCATGAAGCAAGTGGCGGTCAAGGGCGGGCAGGTGCGGGTATCGCGAGACGGCGAGGGCCGCGTCCGGATCGTTGACGTGGCGACTGCGTCCAGGACGGCCAAGGCGCGGCGCGAGCTGGAGGCCGCGCTGGAACGCGCGCGCGAGGCGGGGCACGCGTGGCGGTTTGCGCTCTATGCGCTCGAGGTCGCGGGCGTGCGCGTTGCGCTGCGTGACGAGGGATTCGGGACGGCGGTCGCCTACGACATCGACGAGCTGAAAGCTGCGGCAAAGAACATCAGCAACGACGGCAAGACGCCCATTCAATTCGACGCGCGGCTCCGCGTCGCGCAAGGCGGCACCGCGCGCGCCACGGGAGAGGTCGGCGGGGGCGGGGAGCGCGTCACCGCCGCCGTGAATGTCGAGCGCTTCACTCTCATGCCGCTGCAGCCTGTGGTGGCGAAGTTCAGTTCAACGCGGCTCGAATCCGGCGTGGTTTCGGCTGCCGCGAAGATCGCCTTCCGGGCGGGCAAGGCCCGCCCCGATCTGCAGGTGTCGGGCACGCTTGATCTCGCTGATCTCCGGGTCAATGAGGCCGGCAGCGGAGAGCGCCTCATTGCATGGAAATCCTTCGCCACCAAGGGCGCGCGCTTTGCGCTCGAGCCGCTCAAGGTCGAGGTGAAGGAGATCCGGCTCGTCGAGCCGGGCGCGAAGGTCGTCATCTTCAAGGACCGCAGCCTCAATCTCGCGAAGGCGCTGACGCCGCCTGCGCAGCCAGCGGGCGGTGCGCCGCCGGCGGAGGAGCGCAAGGCACAAGCACCTTCGGGCACTCCTGAGGCGCAATCGACTTCAGAGGCACCGCCCGAGATCGCGGTCGAGAGCATCGTCGTCGACAACGGCGTAGTGGATTTCGCGGACCTGAGCTTGGTCCTGCCGTTCGAGGCCAAGGTCGAAGACTTCCACGGTTCGGTATCCGGCGTCTCCTCGGAGCCTGCCAGCCGGGCGGCGGTTAAGCTCGAGGGCCGGGTCGGGGAGCACGGGCACGCGCGCGTCGAAGGCAGCGTCAACGTGGCGCAGCCCAAGACATTCATGAACGTCGGCGTGACGTTTCGCAATGTCGCGATGTCGCCGCTCTCGCCGTACAGCGTGACCTTCGCCGGCCGCAAGATCGACAGCGGCCGGCTCGCGCTGGATCTGCGCTACAAGATCGATAAGAGCCAGCTGTCGGGGGAAAACCAGGTCGTGCTCGAGCAATTCACGCTCGGCGAGCGCGTGGAAGCCCCGGGCGCGCTCAACCTGCCGCTCGATCTGGCGGTGGCGCTTCTCACGGATTCGGAGGGCAAGATAGACGTTGCCGTCCCGGTGAGCGGGAACGTGGACGATCCGAAGTTCAGCTATGGCCACCTGATCTGGCAGGCGCTCGGGACCCTCATCCAGAACATCGTGACCGCGCCCTTTCGCGCCCTGGGCGGGCTTTTCGGGGGCGGCGGCGAGAATCTGGACAGCATTGCCTTCGAGCCTGGCGAGACCAGGCTGCTGCCGCCCGAGCGCGAGAAGTTGAAGAAAATCGCGACCGCGCTCGGCAAGCGTCCGCAGCTGAAGCTGACGCTGGAGGGCCAGTACGGCGAGAAGGACCGCGCGGCGCTGCGCCAGCGCAACGTGGCAGCCGCCGTGGCCGGAAAGCTCGGCCGGCCGGCGGCCCCGGGCGCTGCGCCACCGCCGGTCAACCCTGCTGACGCAAAGACGCAGCGCGTGCTCGAGGGGCTTTTCGTTGAACGCAACTCGCAACAGGCCCTCAGTCAGTTCGTGACCGAGCTCGGAAAGGAGCGCGGCAAGCCGGTGGAGCGCGCCAACCTGCTGCTCGCCGCGGTGGGCAAGCCGAGCGAGGACGTGGCGTTCTATGAAGCGCTCTCGAAACGGCTCGTCGATTCAGCGCAAATCGGCGAGGACACCCTGCGCAAGGTCGCCGACGCACGCGCCGGCGCGGTCGGCGAGCACCTGGTCAAATCGCTTTCGGTTGCCCCCGCGCGAGTCGCGCAAAAGCCTGCCTCCGGCGCAGGCGGTGAGCAGGTGAAGCTGTCGCTCGATGTCCTGAGGCGGGCGGCGGCGAAATGACGCGGGGGCCCCGTGATCGGAGGGGGTACATGGCCGATCGGGCTATCTCACGATGATGGTGATCTGGAAATCCCCGCGCAGCATGGATACTGCGAATCCGCCGCGCGCGCGGCCGAGGAGTCTCTCGAAGTCCGCGATCGATTGCACGCGCCGCCGGTTCACTGCGTAGATGATGTCGCCTGGCCGGAATCCGGCCTGCCAGGCACGGCTGTCGGGCTCGACGCCCGCCACGAGCAGGCCGCCTCCCTCCAGGCGCTCGTAGAGCGGACTGTCTCGCTCGATTTCGACGACGGCGAGACCGGGCAGCTGCGGGAGCGCACGCCCGCCGGTGCCGGCGACGGCCCGGGGAGCGGCCACGCGCGCGCGGATGGTCAAAACCTCCGCGCCGCGTGCAATCCGCAGCTCGATTTCCTCACCGACCGGCGTGAGCCCGAGCTTTACGTGCATGTCGCCCGAGCCGCGTATCGGCCGGCCGTTCAGGGCTAGAACGACATCCCGCTCGCGCAGGCCCGCTTTTTCGGCCGGCGACCCCGGCTCGACCGCGGTGAGGACTGCGCCTTCGCGCGTCGTCACGCCCAGCTCCTTTGCAATCGCCGGGGTGAGATCGGTCATGGTGATGCCGAGACGCCCGCGCCGCACTTCGCCGAAACGGACGATCTGGCTCAGCACGGCGCGCGCCATGTTAGACGGCACGGCCAGGCCGATCCCGACATTGAACTCGGCCGGGGCAATGATTGCGGAGTTGATGCCGACGAGCTCGCCGTGCAGGTTCACGAGGGCTCCGCCCGAATTGCCGGGATTGATCGAGGCGTCGGTCTGTATGAAGTCCTCGTAGGCCCCGCGGGTCAGTCCCGTGCGGCCCAGCGCGCTCACGATGCCCGAGGTCACGGTCTGGCCGATGCCAAACGGGTTCCCGATCGCGATGACATAATCGCCGACCTGGAGCTGATCGGAATCTCCGAACCTGAGCGCCGAGAGCTCCTGCGCCGGGATCTGGAGCACGGCGATATCCGTGCCCGGGTCAGTGCCCACGAGACGTGCCTGAAGCTGGCGGCGGTCCTTCAACGTGACGATGATCCTTTCGGCGCCCTTGACGACGTGATTGTTGGTGAGCACGTAGCCGCGCTCGGCGTCCACGATCACGCCCGAGCCGACCGCCTGCTCCTCGCGCTGCGGCCGGTCGGGGAGGTTGAAAAAGCGGCGGAAGAACCGATCCTGGAAAAGCGGGTTATTCTCGAGCGGCGAGGCGGTGACCACGGAAATGTTGACCACGGCCGGGGTGACCTGGCTCACGACGGGGGCCAGGGTGGGGAGATCGCGCGGAGAGGCTTGCGGTTGACCCTGGACTGCGGGCGCCACCGAAACGGCGCACGCGCCGACCAGCGCGCTCAAGAAAACCCGAAAATAACGGCGCATCGTTGTTCTCCCGTGTTGCGATCAGTATTCTAGCCAGCTGCGGTCGACGCGGGCGATCTTCAACGTGAACCAGCAACAAACAAGGCCGGATACGGCGCTGAGCGAGGTCGCGCGGGCGAACGGGACCCGTGGGCGCCTTGCGTATTCCGCAACCGTCCACGCGTTCATGGCGGCCTTGGTCCTGCCGGCATCACTGCCGGCCGGCGCCGCGTGCCCGAGCCACGAGAAGGTCAGCGCGATCATCCGCGCGTGGGAAGCACGTGAGGCGGTTCGCGGGCTGAAGACCGACCTCTCCATGGAGGAGGCCGAATGCGGGCGCCGGCGTCTCGTGCAGAAGCTCGAGCTCGCGCTTGGGCGCGTTGTCGGCTACAAGGCGGGCCTTACGAATCCGGCGATCCAGAATCGCTTCGGCGTCTCCGCGCCTTTGCGCGGCGTGCTTCTGCAAAGGATGTTGCTGCCGGACGGCGCGGACGTGCCGGCACGGTTCGGCGCGCGTCCCGTATTCGAGCCCGATCTCCTCGTGGTGGTCAAGGACTCCGGAATTCACCGCGCGCGCACGCACATCGAGGCGCTGGAATCGCTCTCGCTCGTCGTTCCCTTCATCGAGTTGCCCGATCTCGTCGTGGCCGAGGGCGAGAAGCTCACCGCGCCGCTCATCGTGTTCATCAATGTCGGCGCGCGCCTGGGCGTCGTGGGCAAGGGGATCCCCGCCGAGGCCACGGAGGAATTCGCTGCGAAGCTCGCGGGCATGCGGGTTCGCGTGACCGATCAGGATGGCAAGGAGCTCGCGAGCGCGAATGGCACGGCTATTCTCGGGCATCCGCTCAATGCCGTGCTGTGGCTGGCGGCCGACGTGGAGCGATCGGGCGCGAAGCTCAAGGCTGGTGATCTGCTGAGCCTGGGATCGTTCACTGCGCCGATGCCGCCGCGGACGGGTCTCGCGGTGAGCGTGCGCTACGAGGGGTTGCCCGGGGACCCGAAGGTATCGGTGCGGTTTCGATAGCCGCAGGATCCATGACAAGAGAGACAGAACGCAAATACCGGCGAATCGAGGTGGCGCCGATCGCCGGCGCGCTCGGCGCCGAGATCGGGGGCGTGGATCTCTCGCAGCCACTCCCGCAAGACGCTGTGGCCGAGATCCGTCAGGCGTGGCTCGAGCACCTCGTCATCTTCTTCCGCAGACAAAGCCTGACCCCTGCGCAACAGCTTGCGTTCGCTCGATGCTTTGGCGAGCCGATGGAGTATCCGCATCTGAAAGGCCTGCCCGAGTTCCCACTCATCACACCCGTCGTGAAGCTCGAGCACGAGCGCGTCAATTTCGGCGGCATCTGGCACTCGGACACGGCCTACCTCGAATGCCCGCCGATGGCGAGCATGCTGTATGCGATCGAAATCCCCCCTTACGGGGGCGACACGATCTTCGCGAACCAGTACCTGGCTTACGAGTCGCTGTCGGAGGGGATGCGAAAGCTGCTCGATCCGCTGACGGGCGTGAACAGCTCGCTCAAGGCCGACGCGTCAAGGACGCGCGAGGACCGCTTGCGCGCCGCGGGCGTGGAATCGAAGGTGCTGATCGGCGAGCATCCCGTCGTGCGCACGCATCCCGAAACGGGGCGCAAGGCGCTCTACGTGAATGTCGGCCACACGACGCACTTCAAGGGCATGAGCGAAGAGGAGAGCGGGCCTTTGCTCGAGTATCTCTTCCGGCACCAGGTCCGTCCGGAATTCACCTGCCGCTTCCGCTGGGAGGCGGGCTCACTCGCGTTCTGGGACAACCGGTGCGCGCAGCATAACGCGGTTAACGACTACCAGGGATTCAGGCGGGTCATGCATCGCGTCACGCTGGCGGGGGAGCGCCCGCGCTGATCAGAACCGGTGAATGGTGAATAGTGAGTGGTGAGATCGCTCGTCACGCATCACTTGTCTGGAGGCTTGCCGCGCAGGCGATTGAATAGCCGCTCGCAGCCGCTCTTGATGCCCTGCAGCAGGAACGCGAGAAGAATCAGCGGAAGCAGGAGCAGGAGCATTGCCAGCTCGGAGCCTTTTTCCAGGGCGCGCGCCGCGCGGTTGCCGGGGAAGGCCTTGTGGCCAAGCCACGACAAAAAGCCCGATCAGGAGAGTGCCCAGGCGAGAGCGGGGCAGGCCCATTTGATGTCGATGACTACGCCGCGCGAATGAGGCGGGTCTGCGGCATGCCGGCCCCGATATAGACGTCCTGCGGGCCGGGGCCGCCCGCTACGGCAATATAGATCTCGTCCGGGCTGCGCGCGCGCCACACGGTCGCGGCATCGCCCCGGCCGGCCGCGCGCTCCGTGGAGGCGAAGCCCTCGGCGAAATGGCTGATCGGCAGGCGCGCCATCTCCCACAGCCGCTTCTGGATGTCGCGCTTTGACAGGCCCGCTTCCGAGAGGGAACGCGCGTGATTGACGCCGAGCAGGAGCAGGACACCGTCACCGCCGCCATACATGGGAGGCATGTTGGTTGCGATCTGGCGCAGGATTTCTTCCGTGCCGACGCCCTCACCACCCGAGATGTTGCAGAAGTTGGATGCCTTGAAAACCGTCACCGTGCTGTCCGAGGGCTTGAAGCCGCGGTCGACGTGAAACGGCGTCCAGGGATTTTCCTCCTCGTTCTCTCCGCAGATATAGGAGTACCGGAGCGGAGAGCCGAAGCTCACCTTCGAGTAGACGCCCGGCAGCGCGCCGCCGATGTTGATCATGATCAACCGGATTGCCCGGCCAATGGTGGCATTCGCGCGCCAGCCCGGACCGAGGCAGCCGGTTCCGTAGTTGATATCGAGGGCTTTGCGGACCGGTCCGTTCACCAGGAGGAACGGGGTCATCGGGTTGGTCGTGACCTGCATGAATTCGAGCGGATAGCTCGAATCGGTCATGCCCTCGACCGCGGCAATGATGACAGGCATGTACTCCGGACGGCACCCGGCCATGATGGCGCTGACGGCGATCGCTTCCACCGTCGCGCGCCCTTTGCGCGGCGGCAGCACTCCGATAAGATCGTCCGCAGCGCGGCCGGAGGCGGCAACAAACGCTTTCACGCGCTGTGGCGTGGCCGGAATGATCGGCAGGCCGTCGGTCCATCCCTGCTCGTACGCGTGTTCGTAAGCGCGGAGCAGGAGCTCCTCAACTGATTCGGCCTGCAGTTCTACTTGCGTTTGTGCCATCGATCGGCGTTCGTCGGCGTTTCCACCCGGGTTCACACGGGAACCGCCGAGCGCACTACACCTTCAGGGTGGATCTCTCCTCGCGCCACTGTCCTCAAGCGCGATTCGATCTCCGCGGGCGGCAGCGTCAGCCCCTCGATGACCGTGCCGATCATCGCCTCGGCGCGCACGCGCAGCGCTTCGGGCTCGAGCTGCCGGATGGGATTCTCGGTCTGGCAATGATCACGTAGGGCCAGCCCTGGGTCGAGGACATGCGGCGCGCAAACCTCGAGAAGGTGTCGGTGACGACCATCACGGTCGGAATCCCGCGGTCTTCAAGGGCCGGCGTGACGTGGCTACACCACGTCGTGCATGACCCTCAGTCTCCGGTGGCGGTGATGACGACGTCCACGCGGCGCGCGAGGCTGTCGAGCTGCTCGCGCATCGTGTCGAGCAGCTTTCCGGTGCGGATGGGCAGCTCGCGAACCGGCTGCTCCATGACGAGCTCCTTGATAGGATAGCGCTCCTTCAGCAGCGATCCGATCGCGCGCAGTATCTCGACGGCAGACGGGCGCCAGTTGGGCAGCAGGCCGACCACCTTGCCCTCGAGACTGGCCGGTCTTGGCGCGAGCTTGCTTTGAGGCCCGCTCTCGTCGAGGTATACCGGAAGCGGCGAGACCATGGTGAGCTTGAGAGGAGTCATGGCGAGTTCCTTTTACGCGTCTGAACCGGTCATGCGATGTTAAGTCGCGCCTTCAAGGGCGGTCAAGGCAACCACCGAAGCGACAGGCTGTCCGCATGGTGGCGAAAGGAACGAGGCGCAAATTTTCCCATGCTAGAATCGCCGCCACCGCCGCGGGTGAGCCCGGCGAATGCTAAATGCTGACTGATGAATGCAGAATAAAATCGTGTCCTGGAATCGGGCAGGAACCTGCTCTTCTAATTCAACATTCACAATTCAAATTTATCATTCGCCGTAGGTGGCGCAATGGATTCGATGATCGAGCAGCTCGCGGAGTACGCCTCCGCGCTGCGTTACGAAGAGCTGCCTGCGGACGCCGTGCATGAGTGCAAGCGCCGGCTGATCGACACGCTGGGGTGCGCGGCGGGAGCGTTCAATGCGCGCCCGACCGTCATCGCCCGCGCCATCGCCAAGCGCGCCGTGGGCGACCCTCCTGCGCGCATTCTCGGCTCGCAGGAGGCGTCAACCCCCGAGCTGGCTGCGTTCGCCAATGGTGTCGCGATGCGCTACCTCGACTTCAACGACGCGACTTTCGGAAAATCGGCGGGGCATCCGAGCGACATTTTCGGCGCTGTTCTGGCGGCGGCTGACGCGGTCCACGCAGACGGTCGCACGGTCATGACCGCAGCGACGCTCGCGTACGAGGTCTTCTGCAACCTGGCCGAAAACGTCATGCGCGACCAGGGCTGGGATCACACCGTCTTCGGCGTTATCGCCAGCGCCGTCGGGGCGGCTAAGGTCCTCGGTCTCACCCGGGAGCAGATGGGCAACGCTGTCTCGCTTGCCGTCGTGCCGAATCTGGCCCTTGAGCAGACGCGCACCGGCGAGCTTGCGATGTGGAAGGGCTGTGCGGCTGCCAACGCTTCACGCAACGGAGTCTTTGCCGCACAGCTCGCGCGGGAGGGCCTGACGGGGCCGGAGCAGGCGATCGAGGGCAAGTACGGATTGTGGCGAATGCTCGGCGAGTTCCAGTGGCAGCCCTTTGGCGGCAGGGGCGGGCCGTACCGCGTGACCCAGACTCATATCAAGTACTTCCCCGCGGTGATTCACGCGCAGACGCCGATCACGGTGGCGCTCGAGCTTCACGGCAGGATGCCGCCCGAGGAGATCGAGGCGCTCGCCATCGAGACCTACTGGATTGCGGAACGATATGCGGACCGCAGCAATGCCCTGTGGCGACCGGCGACGCGCGAGACCGCGGACCACAGCATTCCGTACTGCGTCATCGCGGCGCTGATCGACGGCGGCATCACGGAGGCGAGTTTCGAGGAGGCGCGCATCCGCGACCGTCTCATCAATCGCCTGTTGGAGCGGGCAACGATGAGCGAGAATCCGGCGTATACGCGTGCGCACCCGGACGAATGGCGCTGCCGCATCGAGGCGACCGGGCGCGGCGGGATGAAGCAGTCCGCAGAGGCGCGGTATTTCAAGGGGCACGCGAAGCGGCCGTTGAGCGACCCGGAGATCGAAGGGAAATTCCGGGCGCTGGCGCACCGGGCGCTGCCGCGCGCCCGCATCGACGGGATACTGAAAAAAGCGTGGTCGCTGGAAGAGCTGTCGGACGTCGACGAGCTGCTCGCGCTTTTCGACTACCGGCTGCGGCCCGGCGACGAGGTCACGGAGTGACTGCGCGTCGCCCGTGAAACGTCAGACGTGAAACGGAAGCGTCGAC
>Ga0256864_1000291_pt1 | contig 19460 bp, 17 predicted proteins | sample RVTome_11_FD_187336 | JGI IMG/M metagenome (GOLD analysis project Ga0256864, IMG submission 187336) | Soil microbial communities from uranium-contaminated site in the Upper Colorado River Basin, Wyoming, United States - RVT147D111 HiSeq ... | reverse complement strand
CCGACGAGACGCCATCCGAGACGCCGTGGAGGAGCTGCTGAGCCGCTCCGGCGCCTTCCGCTCTCTGCCGCCCGAGCGGCAGCGGGAGGTCGCGTCGAACACCGTCGCCGTCGCGAGCGCGATGGCCGAGGCGGAGGGCACGACCGTGCGCGAGGTCGACTTCCCCGGCTTCGTGCGCGACCTCGTCCACGGCACCTTCGACGCGATCGTCGATGCCTCCATCCGGCAGATGGAAGCCTACGCCGAGCTGGTCGCCGCGGTCGCGCAGTCCGTCGATCGTTTCCTCGAGGAGAACGTTTCCGACGACGACGCCCGGGTTTGGCTCGACAGGACCCTGCCGGGCATCGACGGCGCCGGAGAGGCGACCGCGACCCTGGCCCCCGACGCGGCCCGCCGCAGCATTGCCAAGACACGACAGCAGCTCCTGGCGACCATGGTGCTGATGGGCGTCAACCGCGCCCTCGACTGCGAGTGAACGCTACGGGTCCTTCGGCTGGAGATCGACTGCGAAACGCTGCGAAACGAGACGACCTCAGATGTTCCATGACCGGTCGTTGGCCTTGCACCCTCCTCGTGCTGACGAGCCTCGGCGCGTTCACTGGTCTTCCCGTCGGCGCCGTTGCACAAGGGCAGGACTCGACCTTGAAGGCCCCGGGCCGGAAGCTGGATCCGGAGCTCGTAGGGCGAGGCGTTTCCGAACTGCGCCGCGGGCATCGTGGCCGGCGGATGGGTCTCGTAGCCGGCGGCCATGACCTGAAAGGACAGTGTCCCCGCGGTCAGCGGTGGTCGGCGGTCAAGGCCGCTTCGACGGAGACCCAGAGGGGGCGCCCCGAAGGATCTGCCGGCTCGGGAGCGATCCACGTCGGGACCTGCGCCGAAGCCGAATGTGCGTCAAGTCCCAGCAGGGCGCAGACAGCAAGAGGCACGCCGAGCAGACTTCTCAGCGCACGGCGGCGGATCGACCGCAGGATGTGGGTCGTCGCGACGACGTGCGCGCGCGTCCCGATGACCAGGGCGGGGTAGGCGCGTCCGCGGAGACCGGGAAATTCCGCGTGGGTCGTGGCGCGCAGCTGCGTGGCGCTGACCGCGTCTGTCAGATCGAACGCGAGCTGGTACGCGCGAAGCGGTGTCGGCCGACGAGCGTGAGGCGGTCGGGCGGTACACGCTCGGCGATCTCGAAGCCGGCGGGTGGCACGGCCCCGAGGAGCCTTGTGAGGAGGCCGTCCTCGGTGCTTCGCAGGAATGCGGTGACGTACTGCTCCAGCGCCCTCCACACGACCTCGGGCGAAGCGACGATCCGGATCGCGTGCTCATCGACGTACGGCAGCTCACTCACGGTCTGGCGGATCTCCTGCGCCACCTAGGTGCGACCGATGACGAAGCCGACGGCGCCCTGGCGGGTCGCTTCTCCCATCCCGACCAGGACGATCCGGCCCACCCTCGGGCGAGTACACCAGCGTAGACCACGGTAGACCATGGCCCCCGGCCCGGCTCCCAACCGTCTGACCCATAGCCGTTTAGAGTAGACGAGGGCCTCAGGCCTGCTTCTGCTCGAGCTCGGCCCATCGCGCATAGAGTCTCTCGACCTCCCGGCGACACGCGTCAGCCGCAGCGACGCGCTCTTGCAGCGCCGCGGCGGCGGTCGCGATGGCTGGGTCGGCGGCGGCGGTCTCCGCTTCCTCCAGCCGGTCCTCCGCGGTGAGGATCACTTCCTCCATGGCGTCCCACTCGCGCTGCTCGCGGTAGGTGAGCTTCTTGCCGCCAGTGCGGGGGCGCGTGGCGTCACGGTCGGGCCGACTCGCCGCACCCTGGCTCGCCGGTGCCGGTGCCGTGGCCCGTGCCGTGGCCGCGCGGCGCGCCGCCAGCCACTGTGACAGGTCGGCGTAGCGTTCGCTGCCGCCCGCGCCGTCGAGAGCGAGGATCTCGGTCGATACCCGGTCGAGCAGGAAACGGTCGTGGGTGACCAGCACGACCGCGCCGGTGAACTCGAGAAGGGCCTCCTCGAGGACGTCGAGGGTGGCGATGTCGAGGTCGTTGGTCGGCTCGTCGAGCACGAGCAGGTCGGCGGGGCGCAGCATCAGCCGGGCGAGCACGATGCGGGCCTTCTCGCCGCCCGAGAGCTGACCGACCGGGGTGCGGAGCTGCTCGGCGCGAAACAGGAAGCGCCGCGCCCACGAGACCACGTGCAGCGCCCGCCCCTGGAACTCGACGTGGTCGCCGCGGGGAGAGAGGGCGCGCTCCAGGGTGAGCGTCGGGTCGAGGCTCTCCCGGTTCTGCTCGAAGTAGACGACACGCAGCCCCTCGGCGCGCTCGATGGTGCCCGCGTCCGGCTCGACCTCTCCCACCAGGATGCGCAGCAGCGTGGTCTTGCCGGAACCGTTGCGGCCGACGATTCCGAGCCGCTTTCCTGCGGTCAGGAGGAGGTCGAAGGGGTGGAGGACGATCCTCTCTCCGTAGCGTTTCGCGAGCCCCTTGCCGACCCACAGGCGGCGGGTGCGCCGGCCCGAGGCGGAGAACTCGATGCCGGCGCCGGCGCCGGCGGTCGCGGTCCGCGCGTTGGCGTCGGCGAGCTCGGCGATCAGCTCCTCGGCCGAGTCGACGCGGGCCTTGGCCTTGGTCGTGCGCGCCTTGGGGCCGCGCCGCAACCACTCCGCCTCGCGGCGCGCCAGGTTGGCGAGCGTGGCGCGGTAGGTCTCGTCCTGGCGCAGGCGCTCGTCCCGGGCGTCGAGGAACTCCGCATAGCCGCCGTCGACGGCGAAGTAGCCCTCGGGGTAGCGCCGGTCGAGCTCGACGATGCGGCGGCCGACGGCGTCGAGGAAGTAGCGGTCGTGGCTCACCGCCACGAAAGCCTCCGGTTCGGAGCGCAGCAGCTCTTCGAGCCAGAGGATCGACTCGAGGTCGAGCTGGTTGGTCGGCTCGTCGAGGAGCAGCACGTCGGGCGCGCGAGCCAGCTCACGGGCGATCGCCAGGCGCTTGCGCCAGCCGCCGGAGAGGATCTCCGTGCGCTGTGCACGGTCGGTGAACCCGACCTTGCCGAAGGCGATCGCGACCTGCTGATAGCGCTCCGCCTCGTCGAGGCGGGGGAGCTCGCGCAGCGCTTCGAACAGCACCTCCTCGACGGTCAGGCCGGGAGCGAAGACCGGGTCCTGGGGTACGTACCCGATCCGAAGGTGCCGGCGCGTCCGGCGCTCTCCAGCGTCCGGCTCGAGCTGTCCGGCGAGGATCCTGAGCAGCGTCGACTTGCCGGAGCCGTTGGGTCCCACCACCCCCACGTGGTCGCCTTCCCGGACGGCGAACGACAGCTCCTCGAAGCGCGGAGCGCCGCCGAAGCCCTTGCTCAGCAGGTGACAGTCGATGAGCAGGGCGGGAGGCATCGTGCCGGGGCCCGCCGGTGGAGGCGGGCCGGCAGTATAGGGGAGGCCGACCAGAGACCGACGGCCGTCGAAGGTCCCAAGACAGCGGGCGGCAGAATGACGAGCGGAGTCCCCGTTGGAGCACCCCGCAGAGAAGGCGGTCCCGTCGCTAGGACCGCCCATCGTCGAGGCTCGGTGCCGACGGCAGCGTCAGCCGACGGGTACCCGGAGGCGTACCTCGCCGCTCCTCGCCACCTTCGGTGCCTCCGTCTCACCCTCCTCCTCCGGCAGACGGAAACCCACGATCCCCTGGCGAGCTTTCCATCTTCCAGCCCCCGCGAGACGGCGTCAACGACGCCCGTCGAGCGCCCCAAGTCAGCTACGGACCGGCCTTTCCCCGATCGCCCTTCCTGGACCGGCAGACCTTCGCCCTCCGCGCGCTCGCGCGGGTCAGCGGCTGGATCTCCCGAGCGGTTCGGCCCCGACGGGGACGCTCCCTCGAGGTGACCCGGGGTACAGTGACGCCGCGAGGAGAGGAAGGGAAAGCGGCCATGAGCGGGAACGCCGGAAGGAGAGGCGCGCCGCGATGAAGTGGCTGGTGATGGGAGCGGGCGGGGTCGGCGGCTACTTCGGCGGCCGGCTGGCGCAGGCGGGGCACGAGGTGTGGCTGGTCGCCCGCGGCGCGCACCGCGAGGCCCTCGCCCGCCGAGGGCTCCGGGTGAGCAGCATCCTCGGCGACTTCGAGGTGGCGCCGGCCGGCGTAGTCGAGGACATCGCCGACGCCGGGCGCGCCGACGTCGTGCTCTTCGCCGTCAAGTCGTGGCAGACGGAGGCGGCGGCCCGTGCGCTGGCGCCGGCCGTGGGGTCGGAGACCGCTGTCCTCTCGCTCCAGAACGGCGCCACCGCGGCCGAGGAGATCGGCGCCGTGGTCGGCATGGGCTCCATGCTGGGCGGCGTCTGCCGTATCATGGCCTACCTCTCCGCGCCCGGGCGCGTCACCCACGCCGGGGTCGAGCCCGCGGTCGTCCTCGGCGAACTCGACGGCTCGCGGAGCGAGCGGGCGCAGGCGGTCGCGGACGCCTTCGCGAGCTGCCGCGGGGTGAGTGTGGAGCTCTCGGACGACATCCAGCGGGAGATCTGGACCAAGTTCCTCTTCATCTCGGCGATGAGCGGCGTCGGAGCGGTGAGCCGGGTGCCGGCGGGGCGGCTGCGGACCACGCCCGAGACCCGCCTCCTCCTCGAGGCTGCGATGCGCGAGGTCGAGGCGGTCGCGCGCGCCCGCGGCGTGGCGCTCGCCGCGGACGTGGTGGAGGCGACGCTCCGCTTCGTCGACGGCCTCCCGGAGGAAGCCACCGCCTCCATGCAGCGCGACGTGATGGAAGGCCGCCCCTCGGAGCTCGAGGCCCAGACCGGCGCCGTGGTGCGCCTGGGCCGGGAGTTCGGCGTCGCCACGCCGGTCAACGACTTGCTCTACGCGGCCCTCTCACCCCAGGAGGCCCGGGCACGCGAGCGGGGAAGCTGAGGAAGCGCCGCCCCGGGCTTCGAAGCCGTCAAGATCCCGGACCGCTGAACAAGAACTCCACGCGCTGGCTGAGAGCAGGGGACGCGGGCCGGTCGCTCCGCGGTCTGGCCTACGAATAGCAGGCCCGGTTGGCTTGCTCCGGCGCTCGCTTCACGGCTGCGTGCTACTGGGAAGGCGGCTGCACCCAGGTCCGGATCGTGCTCGCGGGAGATCGGAGTCGCCGCCACCCAGCGAAGAAAGCCGGAGAACGGAACCTCGGGATCCTCGAAACGTAGGGACGAGCGGGCGTGACCGGCGCCAGCCGCAACGAACTGCCGGAACTGAGGGGAGGTACTGAGTGATCAGCGAGCTAAAACCGTGTTGTCGTGGCGGTGCTGCCCCGGCTCGGCGTCGCCATCGTCGTGCCGGAGGCGCGGTTCACGGCGTGCTCGGTGGCTGCGACGCCAGGTTGGGTAGCTTGGCCTGCCGGGGCGGCGAACGGCCGTGAGGGGAGAACGCACCCTGTTCTCGACGTAGCCCTCACGAGCACATCCGGTCGAGGTACGGGCCGGCGAAGGCGAACCACGCGAGGAGGAGCGCGAGGAGGGCGCCGAGGGCCCAGCGGAGACCGCCCGCGACGGCGAGGCCCGCGGCGGCGGGCTCGCCCGGGTCGCGCCGGCGGGCGGCGAGGGCGGCGAGGAACCAGCCGGCGAAGAGGCAGAGGATGGGCCAGAGCTGGACCGCGTAGCGGGACACGGCGTGGAGGACGAAGTAGACGGCGAACTGGTAGGCGAGCAGCCCACCGGCGGCGAGCGCTAGCGGGTGCCGCCAGCGGCGCCACAGGGCGAGGCCGAAGGCGAAGGCGGCAAGGGTGAGGAGCTGGACGCCGTGGCTCGCGAGGGTGAGGAAGGCGACGGCGGAGGGCGGGGGGTCGCGGTAGGTCGGGAGGTGGCCGCGGCAGAGGTCGCCGGGGAGCTGGGTGATGAGGTTCGTCTTGGCGCTCAGGAGCCGGAAGTACTGCGTGCCGAGCTTGTCGCGGACGACCGCCCACGGGCCGCGCTCGGCGACCCGGCGGCGGGAGCGCTCGAGGTAGATCTCCCGCCGCTCGGCGGTCGAGGGGGAGCTGTCGAGGTACTCGCGCAGCTCGAGGCCGGTGCGGTCCTGCCAGGCGTCGGAGCGCCGGGTGTCGGTGAGGCCGATCCACAGCCCGAAGGCCGAGGCGTCGGCGATCTTCGCCTCGCCGAAGCGCTCGAGGTTGTCGAGGCGGGCGGGCACGGTGACCGCGAGGCCGACGCCGAGGAAGAGGGCGAGGTCGACCGCGAGCGCGGGCAGCCAGGCGCGAACCGGGCGTAGCGGTCCGGACCGGCGGAGGATTGGGATCCAGAGCGGCCAGGCCGCGCCGAGGAGGCTCTTGAACAGGAGCGCCGCGCCCCAGGCCGCGCCGGCCCCGGCCGCCGCGAGCCGGCCCGCCCCGCCCTCCCGCCAGCGTAGCGGGAGCCACAGCGCGAGGAGCCACAGCGCGAGGTGTGAGACCTCCGCGAACAGGTACTGCGAGAAGGCGAGGACGCCCGGGTGGGCGACCAGCAGGAGGCCGGCCGCCGCACCGGCCGCGCGGGAGCCGGTGAGCCGCCGCCCGAGGTCGGCGAGAAGGCAGGCGGAGAGGCCGAGCAACGCGGTCTGCCAGAGCTGGATCGCCAGGATCGCGGGCTCGAGCCCGCCCAGGGCTCTCATCGCCCAGGCGACGACCGTCGCCTGCCCCGGAGGCCAGATCAGGTAGGTGCTCGCCGGCCCGCCGGCCTGGATCGCGCCCGCGGTCCACACGTACTGCCACTCGTCGAGGAACAGCTGCTTCGGAGCCGGCCGGTAGTAGATCCACCAGAGGACCGCGTCGACGAGAGCGACCCACGCCAGACCGCCGACGAGGACCGCGCGGCGTGGCGGACCGGACGCCTGGGGCGGGTCGTCGGCCGCCGTCGGCCTCCGGCCCGCGTCGGCCGCGGCACCGCCCGGATCGCTCACCGAGCCCCTCGCGGCGGCCGCCTCAGAACCCGCCGAGCGGGATCGCACCGAGCAGGTACTTGAGGTTCCTCGTCGGTCCAGCGGATGCCAGGATAGGGAATTGCTCTTCCCATCTGTGGCCTCCGAGGGCTATCCGGCACGAAGCAGCTCTCGCCGTCGATCTCGAACCCCGCCCCTGCTCGGTCGCATAGGCGAGTTGGTCACGGTCGGAACGGCGGCGCATTCCGGCGGTCAGCGCGCTCTCGACGTCGAGCCCCCGAGCCTTCAGCGCCAGGATCAGCGCCTGATCGAGCGAGTCCTCGTCGAAGTAGAAGCGCGGCGTCACCGATCGGTCCTAGCGGCGAGGTGCTCGCGCCCGGGGGCGTCCGCCTCGGCGTCTTCGGCCGCGATCTCCTCGTCGATCTGCCGCTGGTTGGCGTGGTAGTAGGTCAGGGCGGCGTGGACCTGCGCCAGCGACAGATGGCCGATGCGCTCGGCGATCTCCCCGGGCGTCAGGCCGAGCTTGCACCAACCGACCACCCGGTGGACGCTCACGCCGGTCCCGGCCAGGCAGGGTCGGCCCGCGCGGATCTCGGGGTCGACTGCGGCTGCGGTGGCCATAAGTTCTCCTGGTGCCCCTCGTGATTCGACCTCGCCCTGCCTGCCCCCAGGCATTGCCCCGTGTCGCTGGAAGTCTAAGCGATCCCGGATCGAGAGGGCACGAGGGGCGGCGGGTCACGGGGTCTCGGGCGGTCCAGAACCAGGCGCCCACGATCGGTGGGCGGACCTCTGGGGCCTGGGGCCGACTGACGGCAGCCCTACCATGACCCGAGCCGGCCGCAGCCACCAAGCCCGGCCAGAGCGGCCGTGACGATCCGCCAGCTTCAGGTCGGCTCGATGGCGAGGATCTCGATCTCGGCGAGGGCGAACCGGCGCCAGTAGCGCCGAGTGCTGGCGACCTCCCGGATCCTGAAGAGCTGCAAGAATGTCAAAGAATCGGCCAGGCGTTGCGAAGAAATCGTCTCCGCTTGACAGACTCGCGGAAAAGTTCATAGCTCTCTTGCTGGATCGGCGAGAGACCAAACACGCCGGTCTGAACCTCGACGAGCCGGCCATCGTCGTCGAACCGATAGCCGAGCTGGCCGATCCACACGAGCCCCTCCTTCTCGAACGAGTCCTCGTCTCCCGCCGCGTCGCGCGCGACGCCGAGGACAGACTCGCGCGTGGCCGCTGGGTCCGCGACGGCTGGCACGACCGCGAGAAGCTCGGCGAGGGCTCGATGGTGCCGGTCGAGCGAGTCGTCCCCATAGGTGGCGGTGATGCCGGCATCGAGGAGTAGGCCGAACGACCAGAGATTCGACACCACGAGCGCCAGGATCAGAACGCAGATCGCGATAGTCGATCGTTTCATCGTCATCCCCATGGTGCTGTGCGAGGTCAGTGTCGATTCTGATCAGCAAGCAGCGGCGAAAGGCCGGCCCTGCGAACCCGCACGGTATCGCAGGCCGGCCCTCGATCGGCTGCGGCAGGCCGGGACCTCTCAGTCCCTAAAAGTAGTAGGCGCGGGGCGAGCCGTCGTAGCGGCCCGTCCTCAGGCAGCACTTCTTGAAAGCGGCGCCCCGATCCGCACGGGCAGGGGTCGTTGCGTCCGAGCTTTTCTTCCAGGACCTTCGTCCCATGGACGAGCTGCGGTCCACGCTTCACGCGCTGCTCGGACGGGAATCCCTTACGGCGTTTGCTGCTCGGCTCGAAAGCGTGGCGAATTGTCGAGCTCCTCGAAGTCTCGCATGATGACTCCTCCTTCCACCCCTACTGAGGGGGCGGAGCTTCTATCACGCGCTGCTCGCGTGGCGCAAGGAGCCAGGGGCAAGAGATGCGCAGTCACAGTCGACTCGGGGAGGCGGCGCGCCCTCGACCGGCACGCCGGAGGCCGTGGCGCCCCGCGATGTCCGCTACGGCGGCGGCCGGAACGCGTCCGCCGGCGTATTCACCAGGGCAGCCGCTGACCGCCCCGTCCGCGCCTGATAGTCCGCGACCATATGGAACCCTAGGGTGTACCCCGCCCAGTACGGCAGCCGGGGGTCGGCGCCGAAGAACCAGCCCTGGTAGTCGAAGGCCGCGCTGTCGAAGTCGGGGCGGGCGAGGTCGAGGTAGAAGTCGGTCTCGCTCTCGTGGAAGGCCTGGGACCAAGGCTGGAGCGGAGTGCCCAGGAGCTCGATCGCGAAGTGGTCGGCGAGGCCCTCGAAGGCCAGCCACTCGAGCAGCGTGAAGGGGCGGCCCGGGCCGCGCCAGCGCACCGCGTGGTGGAGCTCGTGGGCCACGACGAGCGGCAACCGCTGTTGCAGGGCCGTCCCGAGGTTCGGGTAGGCGGGGTCGACGAGGATCTCGATCCGGCCCGGACCCAGGGTGAAGCCACCGATCCCGTAGTCGCGAATCGTGAACACCGGGTCGGCCCGGACGTCGAAACTCACCACGTCGACCGAGATCGCGCTGCCGGCGGTCGCCGTGGTCTCCTCGATCAGGGAGCGGAGCGCAGCGTGGTGCTGAGCGAAGGCGCCCGCCGGATCGTTGATCACCACCCGGGCAGCGGGCTGCGACGACCGCGGTTCGGTCGGCGAGAAGTCGTCGCACGCCGCGGTGAGCAGCACGACGTACGCAACGACGGCGGACGAGATCGACCGTCTCATGTCGAAGCCTGGGGCCACGCTATCACCTCGATTCGCAGGGTTCGGTCCTCGCCGGGCCGGCGGCCGAGTTCCGCACTAGCTGCTGCGTAAGGACCAATCCAGCCCGCCCCGGGCCTTGCCCGATCCCTGGAAGTCCAAGCGATCCGGCCCGAGAGGGCACGAGGGGCGGGTGACCGGGGGTGGCGGGCCAGAGGCCCCTCGCCCTCGCCGGCCATGGTGACACCCTGCTGCCTCAGGTCGAACGCCCGGCCAGACGACCGCGCCGCGCTGGGGCGCCGGCTGACCCCCGACCGGCTCTACTCGAGCGGCGGCTGGCGCCAGGGGGCGGGAGGGAGGTCGACCGGCGAGGCGAGGTCGAACTCGGCCTGGAACAGGCGCCCGCCGGGTCGAGCGAGTTCGTAGAGGAAGCGCTCGCCGGGGTCGATCTCCATCGCCCAGACGTTGGTCACCGAGGCCCCGAGGTCCCTCGCGCTCGAACAGCGCGATCGATTCGGCGTCGACCGGGAACTCCTGGCGACGCGCAGTGCCGACGGTGGCGGTCTCGCCGCCGTAGAGGGTGATCGCGTCGGCCGAGCCGTCCTCGTGGCGGTGGTCGTGCGCGAGCCGCAGCCCGCCGGCGGTGCGGGTCAGCACCCAGGTGCGGCTGCGGTCGCCGCCGACATGGAAGGGGATCCTCAGGTCGCCCTCGGCGCACTCGCGCACGTGCATGACCAGGATCTCGCCGGCGAAGGGATCCTCCTCCTGGACGGGCTGGTTGGCGACCACGCGGCCGGCGAAGGCCTGGCCGCAGTGCTCGGCGATGGCCGCCAAGAACGCGTCGGCCGGCAGCGGCGCGACTGCCGGTTCGCGGGCATCCTCGGTCCGTGGACCGCGCTCCCCGGGACACCCGGCGACCAGCGCGGCGCCCGCGATCACGACCGACCGAAGGGCGAGGGCTCTCATGACCTGCGACCCTATCGCGAGACCGGCGCCCACGGCCGCTGAGAGCCGGAAGGTCGCCACGTCTGCGCCAGCTCTCGAGGCGCGGGCCTCGAAAGGCGTTCCCGAAGCGTCCCTCGACCCGCCCTCCGACGCGGTCGAGCTGTGCCGCGGCCACGTCACCGGCGCTCCGCTCCCCGACGGCCGGCCGGGGCCGCACATCAGCTGGACGCTGTACACCAGCGGCGAGACACGTCGCGCCCTGGCGGAGCGCTACCACGATGCGCTCGGCGACGAAGGACACACCGCGGGCACCGATTGTCGCGTTGTTCGTTCCGAACCACATGTCCGAGTTCTCGAAGTTCCACAGCTCGGCTCCGCCGCTGGAATGGAAGTCGATGAGGAAGCCGCCGCGGCCGGCCGACGCCAGGCTGTTGCCCATCAGAACGCCCACGGTCGACGTCGTGCCCGCGAACAGGTGTAGCACGTCCTGGGGGGTCGCCGTCCCGATGCCGACCCGGCTGGTGCTGGCATCGAGTTAGAAGCTCTGTCCGTCCATGAACACGTCGCCGTTGGCCCCGATGGTCATGCGCCGGGTGTTGCTCGTTCCGAACCACATGCTGGTGCTCTCGGAGTTTCACAGCTCGGCCCCGCCGGTGGCGTGATAGTCCACGAGAAACCCCCTGCGCCCCGGCCCCGTGGTGCTGTTCCCCATCAATACGCCCACGGTCGAGCGCGGCGGGTCGGCCCGAAACAGGTAGAGGACGTCCTGAGGATGGTCGTCCCGATGCCAACGTTGGAGCCGTTGTCGAAGAGTTGGGAATTGCCGCCGGTCGTCATGCTATGGCTACGAAAGGAACTGCCGATCGAAGCGTCGCAGCGTGGACTACCCGCCACGACGGTAGGGCCAGGGTAGATGGCAAGCACTACGATTGAAGCTCCGATGCGTGTGGATGGGCGGCTCAATCAATTCAAGGTAGCCCGTGGCAAGTACCTACCTCGGAGGGGCCGGCGGGCCTGCGGGTTCTCGGTCATGCGCTACTGGAAGGGAGGGGCACCAGCGATCGGTCCGGCACGGCGGCGGATCGACCGCAGGATGTGGGTCGTGGCGACAACGTGCGCGCGCGTCCCGATGACCAGGGCGCGGTAGACGCGACCACGGACGCCGGGAAACTCCGCGTGGGTCGAGGCGCACAGGTGCGTGGCACCGTCCGCCGTGGCGGTCAGATCGAAGGCGAGCTGGTAGCGCGCGAAGCGGTGGCGGCCGACGAGGGTCAGGCGGTCGGGCGGCACACGCTCGGCGATCTCGAAGCCGGCGCGCGGCACGGCCCCGAGGAGCCTCGTGAGGAGGCCGTCCTCGGTGCTGCGCAGGAATGCGGTGACGTACTGCTCCAGCGCCCTCCACACGACCTCGGGCGAAGCGACGATCCGGATCGCGTGCTCATCGATGTACGGCAGCTCCCTCACGGTCTGGCGGATCTCCTGCGCCCCGATCGCGGTTCCGACCCAAACCACCGTCACGCGGCTGGCGGCTCGGCAGCGGCCGGCGGCCTGGGAGCGACCTCGCGGAGAAGATCCTCGAGGTCGAGGCGCCGCGTGTGCATCGCCAATCCATCTTCGGTTGTCCGCGGCCACTCGGCGGGGGGGCGGTCCCAGTAGAGCTCGACGCCGTTGCCGTCGGGGTCGCGCAGGTAAAGCGCTTCGCTGACGCCGTGTTCGGCCGCGCCCTCGAGCGGGATTCCCGCGGCGTGCAACCGGCGCAGGGCGTCGGCCAGGGCGGCGCGGGTCGGGTAGAGGATCGCGAGGTGGTAGAGCCCGGTCGCACCGGCCGGCGGCGGGGAGCCGCCCCGGCTCTCCCAGGTGTTGAGGCCGATGTGGTGGTGGTAGCCGCCGGCGGAGAGGAAGACCGCCTCCGCTCCCATGCGCTGCGTGACCTCGAAGCCGAGCACGTCGCGATAGAAGCCGAGAGCCCGCTCGAGGTCGGCGACCTTGAGGTGGACGTGGCCGATTCGCGTCCCGGGATCGATGGGGGGCGCCGAGGTCATCGTCAGCTCGCGATTGTCAAACTACCACGGCGCGCCGACGAACCTCGGCCCGCATCCGGTCCGCCGTAAGCCCGGTGAGCGGAGAGTGAGGCGAGGGGGCATCTCTTCTGCTGACGCACCTCTCGCGGTCCGTTCGGCATAGGCTCCGGCAGCACGATGTCCGCCGCGATCGAGATTCGGGGACTGACGAAGCGCTACGGCGACGTCCTCGCTGTCGACTCGCTCGATCTCCACATCGAGCCGGGTGAGGTGTACGGCTTCCTCGGCCTCAACGGCGCCGGCAAGACCACCACCATCCGGGCACTGTTGGGGATGGTGCGCCCCAGTAGCGGCGGAGTGTCGTTGCTCGGCCGGGTAGTGGGCCCATACGGAGACGGCCCGTGGCGACGGGTCGGCCATCTCGTGGAGACGCCGGCCGCCTACCCGGAGCTGACCGTGCGCGAGAACCTCGAGATCGCGCGGCGGCTGTACGGCGTCGAGGACCGGGGCGCGACCTCCCGAGCGCTGGAGCGCTTCGGTCTCGGCGCCTCGGCCGGGCGCCGGGCGGGGACGCTCTCCACCGGCAACCGGCAGCGGCTCGGCCTCGCCCGCGCCCTCCTGCACGAGCCCAAGCTGCTGATCCTCGATGAGCCCGCCAACGGCCTGGACCCGGCGGGCGTCGTCGAGGTCCGCGAGCTGCTCGGAGCGCTCGCCCGCGAGCGGGGCGTCACGGTGTTCATGTCGAGCCACATCCTGGCCGAGGTCAACCGGCTGGCGAGCCGCGTCGGCATCCTCCACCACGGCCGCCTCGTCGAGGAGCTCGACGCGGCGGACCTCGAAGGCCGGCGAGCGCGGCGCCTGGTGGTCGACGCCCGAGACCGCGCCGCCGCCCGCTCGGCGCTGGAAGCGGCCGGTTACGCGGTCACCGTGGACGGCCGAGGCGGCGGCCTCGCGCTCGCCGACCTGCGAGCCATCGAGGCTCCCGACGAGGTGGCGCGGGCGCTCGTGGCGGCGGGTGCGCCGCCGCTACGGCTGGCGGTCGAGCAGGAGGATCTCGAAGAGCACTTCCTGCGCCTCATCGGAGCTTCGGCATGAGACACGGCCTCGCGGCGCTGTGGGCGGAGAGCCTGAAGGCGAGGCGATCGAAGGTGCCGTGGCTCACAGCGCTCGGGTTTTCCCTGGCGCCGCTCATGGGCGGTCTGTTCATGGTCATCCTCAAGGACCCGGCGCGCGCGCGCTCGATGGGCCTGATCAGCGCCAAGGCCCAGCTCACGGCCGGGGTAGCCGACTGGCCCACATTCCTCGGCGTCCTGGCTCAGGCCACGGCGGTCGGCGGGGCGATGCTCTTCGCCCTGGTGACCGCCTGGGTGTTCGGCCGCGAGTTCGCCGATGGCACGGTCAAGGACCTGCTCGCCCTGCCCACTCCACGGGCGACGATCGTGGCCGCCAAGTTCGTCGTGGTCGCCGTCTGGGGGACGGCGCTGGCGGCACTCGTGCTCGCCCTCGGTCTCGTCGTGGGTGCAGCAGTGGGACTGCCGGGCTGGTCCTGGGCGCTTCTCGTCCGTGCCACCGGAGATCTCGCGGCTACCGCTTGCATGACCCTCGCCCTGATGCCGCCGGTTGCACTCCTGGCGAGTATCGGCCGGGGCTACCTGGCGCCGGTCGGCTGGGCGATCCTCACCGTGTTCCTGGCCCAGATCCTCGCCGCGATCGGCTGGGGCTCGTGGTTCCCGTGGTCGGTTCCCCCGCTGTTCGCCGGCCTCGCCGGGCCGCGCTCGGCGCAGCTCGGAGCGCACAGCTACGTGGTGGTCGCCGTGACGTTCGCGGCGGGGCTGGCGAGTACCTTCACCTGGTGGCAGAAGGCGGACCAGTCGCGCTAGGCTTCCACGCCTTCCGCTCGCTGCCGCCCGAGCGGCGGCGGGAGGTCGCCTCGAGCACGGTCGCCGTCGCGAGCGCGATAGCCGAGGCGCAGGGTGCGGTCGTGCGCGAGGTCGACTTCCCCGGCTTCGTGCTCGACCCCGTCCACGGCACCTTCGACGCGATCGTCGACGCCTCCTCGAGCACCCGGTCCTCCGCGACGTTGACGCCGTACTGCGTTGCCCGGAGAACGCGCTCGATGCTGTCGGCGAGCCTCGCCTCATTCGTTGAGCGAGCCGCTCGGCTCATCCAGTAGCGGTGGCCCACGGTCAGGATCCCCAGCTCTGTGAACAGTGCGCCGCCGACGGTGACAGCCAAGGGCGCCACGAGGGCGAAGGCGATGAGGACGCGGCGGACAATCGGCTTCGGCGCCTGACCCTGGGCGGCCGGTGCCATAGCCTCTCCTTATGCAGCCCTTCCGTCACCTGGCAAGAGGAGTCCACCAAGGGCGAGCCAGACGATCGATCTCCGCATGCGGGTCCTCCGACACCCTTCTACTGGTGCGGGCCGAAGGCGGCGTCAGTCCGCCTTCAGATGCCGGGCCGGGAACTCCACCGTCGGGGACCACGCCAACTTCGCTGCCGCCTCGTCGTAGCGCGGTGTCGTGTCGTTGTGGAAGCCGTGGTTGGCGCCGGCGTAGACGTGAGCGGTGTACTCCTTGCCGGCGTCCTGGAGGGCCTTTTCGTAGGCGGGCCAGCCGGCGTTGACGCGCTCGTCGAGCTCGGCGAAGTGCAGGAGCAGGGGCGCGCGGATCTTCTCGAGCGCCGCCTGCGCGCCGGCGGCGTCCACACCGGGCGCCAGGCGCGCCAGAGCGTTGAGGAAGCGGTCGTCGCGCGCCCGGCCGTCGGGGTCGAGGCCCAGGGGCGTCCACAGCTTCGCCGACTCGTGGAAGCCGAAGCGCTCGGGCATCACGCCGACGATCTCATGGACCTCGCCGTCGAGGCGTAGGGTCCGGCCGACCACCCCTCGGTCGCCCAGGAACAGGCGCTGCCACAGCGCGTGGCTCAGCAGCACCACCGGAGCACCGTCGGGTCGATCCTCGTCGGCGGTGAAGCCGCGTCCGACGATCGGCGACACGCCGATCGGCGGGAACAGGCTCGACTCCACCCGCGCGGCCTCCACCCACTCGGGCCGGCCCTCGAGGCCGAGGTTGTAGTTGGTGCCGCCGAAGGCACCGAGGCCGGCGAAGACGTCGAGCCCGCGCCGCCAGTCGCGCAGGTTGGGCGCCGAGATCGGGTCCCACTCCGAGCCGCGGCTGCGCGGCGTCTCGTGCAGCGCGACCAGCGGCGCCGGGTCGTGAAAAGGCAACGGACGCAGCACCAGCGCGTTGACCATGTTGAAGATGGCGGTGTTGGCGCCGATGCCGACCGCCAGGGTCAGGATCATCAGCAGCGGCACGCCGGGGCGGCGCAGCAGCACGCGTACCGACTGTCGCAGGTCTCGCAGCAACGAGGTCATGTGTGCCTCCAGTCGAACGACGGATCGAACCGGCGGGATCGACGATCGTCATGCCGGGCCCCCGGCGGCCTCGGCCGCCACTTGTTCGACTAGGCCGTTCTGCACCGCGTAGAAGATCAGCTCCGCGGTGCTGCGGATGTTCATCTTCTCGAGGATCCGCGACCGATAGGTCCGCACCGTCTTCGGGCTGAGGGCGAGCTCCTGCGCGATGTCGTCTACCCGGGCGCCGGCTCCCAGGCGTCGGAAGACCTCGTATTCACGGTCCGACAGCGCCTCGTGCGGGACGAGGGCCGTCACTTCGCTGAGGTTGGCGGCCAGCTCCTGCGCCAGGGTGGGCGTCACGTACTTCTGGCCGCTGTGGACCTGGCGAATGGCGTCCGCCAGCGCGGTCGGCGAGTGGTTCTTGGTGAGGTACCCGTCCGCCCCTGCCTTCAAGACGCGCCGTGCGTAGTGGCGCTCGGGATGAATGCTCAGTACGAGGATCCGTGGGCTGCGGCTCTCGGAACGTAGGGCTCGAATGAGGTCGACCACCGGCATACCCGGCATGGAGACATCGAGGAGCAATACGTCGACAGCGGTCGTTCGGCAGACCTCGAGCGTGCTGCGGGAGTCGTCCGCCTCCCCGACCAGGGCCATGTCGCGGTTCTGGGAGACGAGGTACTTCAAGCCCTGCCGGACCACGGGGTGGTCGTCGGCTATGGCGAGGCGGATCTTCACTCGTGGGCTCCGGCGTGTTCCACCGGCACGCGGAAACGGACCGCCGTCCCGCGTGGCATCGCGGGTAGGATGTCGATCTCGGCGCCGATCGCTCGGGCGCGCTCTCGCATCCCGAGCACGCCAAGTGAGCTCGGCCCACCGGCCGTTCCCCCGGCGATCCCGACACCGTCGTCGACCACCTCCAGGACCAGAGCGCCCCCCGACACCCCACAGCGGATGTCGACCGATTCGGCGTGGGCGTGCCGCGCTACGTTGGTCAGTGATTCCTGCAGGATGCGGAAGACGGTCGTGTCGCGGTCGCGATCCGGTGGGAGAGGTGGGAGTCGGAGGTCGAGGCGGCAGCGCGCGCCGTTCCATTGCTCGAACTCCTGCGCCTGCCACTCGATTGCAGCCTCCAGCCCGAAGTCGTCGAGGATGGCCGGCCGCAACTGCGAGGAGAGGTGCTGCACCGTCGTCGACATCTCCTCGACCAGCGAGACCATCCCCGTCGCCCGCCGGGTCCGGAGCCGGCGCGGGAGCCGCTCCACGAGCCACATGAGGTCCATGTTCAGGCGAGTCAGGGCCTGGCCCAGCTCGTCGTGCAGCTCCCGGGCGATCGCCGAGCGCTCCTGCTCGCGGACGTCGATCAGACCCGCCGCCAGGTGCTGGAGCCGCTCGTGCGACTCTCGGAGCATCGCCTGGCTCCTCCGCAGCTCCGTTCGATCGCGATGGATCGCGATATAGCCGGAGTGACCTTCCGAGCTCTTGACGACCGAAGCGACGACCTCCGTCCAGATCACGGAGCCGTCCTTCCGCCGCCGCTGGACCTGCCCCTGCCATTCGCCCTGGCTGGACAGCCGGGCCAGCTCGTCCTTCCAGTCGCTGAGCGCCCGTTCGTCCTCGAGGAGGATCAGTCGTTCGATCGGACGGCCCATCGCCTCCTCGGCCGTGTAGCCGAACAGCGCCTGGGCGCCGTTGTTCCAGTAGGTGACCGCGTGCCCCGCGTCGATGCCCACGATGGACTCACGGACGCTGTCCAGCAGGAGCGACTGGAAGCGAAGCCGCCGTTGGTCGTCGCGCTGCCGGGTCCGATCCGCCACGACGCTCAGGAGCAGCTCGCCGTCCCGGTACTGCAGGCCCCTGAACTTGACAAGGTCGGTGGCGCGGTCGAGCACGTAGATGTAGCCGTCGGCGTCCGCGTATCCGATGTCTCCGGTGCGGAGCCAGTCGTCTTCGTCGAGCACCCGCCGCGTCGCCTCGGGGTTGTTCAGATAGCCCTTCATGACCTGCGGACCGTGGACCCAGATCTCACCCAGCTCTCCGATCGGCACGTCGTGCTTGGTGGCCACGTCGATCACGCGGCACTCGGTACCGGGCACCGGCGGGCCGGCGGAGTTGAGCCGCACGGCGTCGCGCGGGGTCCAATGGGTCGTGGGGCCCGTCTCCGTCAGGCCGTACGCCTGCTTGACCACGCAGCCCAGGCGGCGGGCGCAGGCATGGGCCGTCTCCTCCGGCAACGGAGCCGCCGCCGACATGATGTAGCGGAGGCTTCGGAGGTCGTATCGTTCGACCAGCGGATGGAGAGCGAGGGTGCGGACGATGGGCGGCACGACGAAGGCGGTCGTCACGGAATGGTCCTGCACGGCACGGAGAAACTCCCCCAGGTCGAAGCGCGGGAGGACGACGAGCGTGGCACCCGCATGCAGCGACAGGTTCAAGACGACGTTGAACCCGTAGATGTGGTGGAAGGGCACGACGCCGATCACCACCTCTTCCGCCGCCATCCGCTCCACCGCCTGCATCTGGACGAGGTTGGCGACCAGGTTGAAGTGGGTCAGCATCACGCCCTTGGGCAGACCGGTAGTGGAGCCGGAGTACAGCAGGGCGGCCACGTCCTCCCGAGGATCGACTTCGACCGCATCGAGGCTGCGACCGCTCTCCGACAAGGAGGTGAAAGGCTCCGCGCCGCGGGCCTCACCGAAGACGAACGCGTCGCGCACCGACGCGCTTCGTGCGGCGTCTGCCGCCTTCGCGGCGAACTGCGGTCCTGTTACGAGCGCTCGGGCTCCCGAGTCCCGGAGCTGGTGGGCGAGCTCGATGGCGTTGTAGAGGGGATTGATGGTGGTGACGGTGCCGCCGGCGAGGCCGGCGCCGAAGGCGGCGACCGCGTATTCGGGGAGGTTCGGGCTCCAGATGGCGAGCACGTCGCCGTTGCCGAAGCCGCGCGCGGCCAGCCCGGCCGCCGTGCGGGCCGCCGCCTCCGCCAGTTCGCCATAGCTGATCACTCGGCCCGTCAGCCCGTCGATCACGGCGGGCTTGTCCGGAACGACCGCCGCTCGAAGGAGCACGAACTCCGGCAGCGACAGGAGCGGCACGTGCGGAGACGACGGGGCGTTGTGCTCGGCCATTCGAGGGGACCTCTAGGCTTCGCCGGGGGGCGGGTCGTCTCGCACTCTATCGGTGCGTAGCGGAACCGTCTATAGGCAGAATGCCTACAGGCCTGCACGTGCGGCTGCGCACGCCGCCGGCGCTCGGTGGTGGCGGTCTGTCGTGCCTGGAGCCCGGGAGGCCTTGACAACGAGTGACCAATTCCGCATACTCGTCACATCGAGAGGCGGGACCCATGAGGCGGGACGGTCGCCGCACTGCCGCCGCCCTGCGATTCGGGTCTCTGCTACGGGTAGGCATTACCGTGTCTCAGACTACGACTTGGCGGTCTAATCAGCGTGGACGAGAACCCTTCGGGAATCTCCCCCTGCCAAGGAGGTACCCTGCCGCTCCTCGCAGCACCATGCCAGCGGCGCTCGAGCGCCCTCCCTCGACGACCGTCACTCCACCCAGGTACGGGGTTCTTGACCACGCCTAGAAAGGCACGTCAGGAATGCCGTCCACATCGCACGCTTTAACG
>Ga0256864_1000287_pt1 | contig 19639 bp, 18 predicted proteins | sample RVTome_11_FD_187336 | JGI IMG/M metagenome (GOLD analysis project Ga0256864, IMG submission 187336) | Soil microbial communities from uranium-contaminated site in the Upper Colorado River Basin, Wyoming, United States - RVT147D111 HiSeq ... | reverse complement strand
CCGCCCCTACAATTCGGGTGGAATGACAACGATTCAGATCACCACGGCTGCCGATGTCCTTCCCGACGCCGAGGTGGCGGCGGTCCAGCCGTTGATCGACGACATCAACCGGCTCAAGCGGGAACGGAACGCCGTCGTCGCCGCCCACAACTACATGACACCGGACATCTACCACCTGGCGGCGGATATCACCGGCGACTCCCTCGCCCTGGCCAATCTGGCGTTGGACACCGATGCCGACGTGATTGTCCTGGCGGGCGTCCATTTCATGGCGGAGACCGCGAAGCTGATCAATCCGTCCAAGACGGTCCTGATTCCCGACCTGCGTGCCGGGTGTTCACTTGCCGACGGCATCACCGGAGCAGACCTGCGCCGGTTGAAGGAGCAGCACCCCGGGGTCCCGGTTGTCAGCTACGTGAACACCTCGGCCGAGGTCAAGGCGGAGTCGACCATCACCTGCACCTCGTCGAACGCGGTCGCAGTGGTCGAGTCGCTGGGTGTCGACCGCGTGATCTTCACCCCCGACATGTATCTCGGCAGGTATGTCGCCTCAAAGACCGAAGTCGACATCATCCTCTGGGAAGGCTCGTGCATGGTCCATGAGCGGTTCACCGGTGAGGAGATCTCCGACTACAAGCGATCGATGGCCTCAGACATCGCAGTCATCGCCCACCCGGAGTGCCCGCCCGACGTACTCGACGTCGCCGACTACGTGGGCTCGACCCACGGGATGATCGAGTGGGTGAGGGCCAACCGGCCGCTCGAGGTCATGATGATCACCGAGTGCTCGATGGCCGACAACGTGGCCGCCAGCACGCCGGGGACCACCTACATCAGGCCGTGCAATCTGTGCCCGCACATGAAGAGGATCACGCTGGACAACATCAGGACCTCGCTGGCGACGCTCACTCATCAGGTCGAGATTCCCGAGTCCGTTGCCGTGCCCGCACGGCGCGCCGTCGAGCGGATGCTCGAGGTCGGTCGGCAAGACTGACCCGAGCATGGCCAGATCCAAAGCGCTCGATGCTCCCCTCGTCGTCGGTGCCGGAGTCGCCGGGCTCACCGTTGCCCTCGGCCTTCCCCGGGCTTATCTGGTCAGCGTCCCCGAGATGGGATCGACCTGGTGGGCCCAAGGTGGCATCGCCGCGGCGCTGTCGTCCGAGGACTCCCCTCAGCTGCATGCCGCCGACACGCTGAGCGTCTCCGGAGGGCTGGCCGCGGTGCGGGCAGTGGAGATCCTCACCGCCGGCGGCCGCGAGGCGATCGATCGTCTGATCTCGTTGGGTGCCGAGTTCGACCGCGACGAGGAGGGTGAGCTTCAGCTCGGGATCGAGGGTGGCCACCAGACCCGGCGGGTCGTCCATGCCGACGGAGATGCCACCGGCGCCGAGGTCATGCGGGCTCTAACCGCGGCCGTATCCGCCAACGACCACATCACCCAGATCGCCCAGCGCGTAGTCGACCTGGTCATGTCGGGGGATCGGGTCACAGGGGTGGTGGTGGAGGAGGGCAAAGGCCGATCGATCCTCATGGCCCCGGCGGTGGTCCTCGCCACCGGTGGCGCCGGCAGGCTCTTCGCCCGGACCACCAACCCGGCAGCGGTCACTGGCGACGGGATCGCCATGGCGGGCAGGATCGGGGCTCGCCTCGCCGACCTCGAGTTCGTCCAGTTCCATCCGACGGCGCTCCATGCCGGCAAGGACCCGATGCCGTTGCTCACCGAGGCATTGCGCGGGGAGGGAGCCACCATCGTCGACGCTCACGGCCGCCGGTTCATGGACCGCTATCACCCCCTCGCCGAGATGGCGCCGCGGGATGTGGTCGCCCGGGCCATCTTCTGGCAGTACGACAAGGGTCAAAGCGTCTACCTGGACTGCCGCGGAATCGTGAACTTCCACGAGAGATTCCCCACGGTCACCGCCCACGCCATGTCGGTCGGACTCGATCCGGAGACCGACCTGCTCCCGACCTCGCCGGCGGCCCACTACTACATGGGCGGGATCGACGCCGACTCCCGCGGCAGGACGTCGGTGCCCGGGCTCTGGGCGGTCGGGGAGTGCAGCTCCACGGGTGTCCACGGCGCCAACCGTCTCGCCTCGAATTCCCTTCTGGAAGGATTGGTGTTCGGGGCTCGGGTGGCCGGAGACGTCGCCACCGGTATGGGCGATTCGCCGCAGCGTGCCATGGCTCCGAAAGAGGCGTTGGACCTTCCCATGGTTCCCGGGCCCGCCCTGCAGGACCTTCGCCAGATCATGTGGGATCGCGTCGGCCTGGTGCGGACCGGGGACGGTCTCTGGGGGGCCCGCAACAACCTGCTGGAGCTCGATCCCGTCCTCCGACGCACCATTGGGGGCCGGGTCGCGGCCGATCTCGCCATCCACATCGTGCTGGCGGCCCTCCGTCGGTCCGAATCGCGGGGCGGGCATTATCGAGCCGACTACCCCGACGAGGACCCGATGCAGTCCCACCGCACGTTGATCGACCTCACACCGGTGGACATGGTTCCGGTATGACGCCGCACGATTATCTCCCCATCATCCACAGCGCCCTCTCAGAGGACCTCGCCGACGTCGGCGACCTGACGTCGCTGGCAACCATTTCGGCCGGCGCTTCGGCCTCCGCCGACCTCGTGGCCCGCGCCGCCGGGGTGATCGCCGGCCTGGAGGTGGCGGAGGCGGTGTTCGCCGAAGTCGATTCGACCGTGAGCTTCCAGTCAATGGTGGACGACGGCGACGTTGTCGCCGTCGGATCGGTGGTTGCCCGGGTGATCGGCTCCGCCAGATCACTCCTCATGGCCGAGCGCACTGCGTTGAATCTTCTGGGGAGAATGTCAGGGGTCGCCACCGCCACCCGTCGGCTCGTCGAAGCGGTGGCGGGGACAGGGGCGCTGATCTCGGACACCCGAAAGACGATGCCGGGCCTGAGGATGCTCGACAAGTACGCGGTAATCGCCGGCGGTGGGGTCAATCATCGCATGGGGCTGTACGACGCGGTGATGATCAAGGACAATCATCTGGTCGCGGGTCTCAGCATCTCGTCGGCGGTCGCGGCGGCCAGGGACCTGGTGGGTGCCGAGATCGAGATCACCGTCGAGGTGGAGGACCCCGAACAATTGGCGGAGGTCCTCGGGACCGACGCCGACCGGGTCCTCCTCGACAACATGTCCCCGGCCATCCTCGCCCAGGCGGTGGAACAGGTCTCCGGGCGCATGATCACGGAGGCCTCGGGCGGGGTAACGCTCGACAATGTCCGCCTCGTGGCGGAATCTGGCGTGGACGTCATATCGATCGGGTGGATCACCCATTCCGCGCCGCAACTCGACCTGGCGTTGGATTTCCGGTCATGACTCGTGTCGCGTAGTTTCGGCGCGATGAGATCACCTGTCCGTGTTGCGGTGACCGGAGCGGCCGGTCAGATCGGCTACAGCCTGCTGTTTCGGATCGCGTCGGGGGAGATGCTCGGCCCCGATCAGCCGGTCATCCTTCAAATGTTGGAGATAACACCTGCGCTGCCCGCGCTCGAGGGGGTCGCCATGGAGCTGGAGGATTGCGCCTTTCCTCTCCTCGCCGGGATGGTCCGCACCGATCGGCCGACCGAAGGATTCGCCGACGCCGACTTCGCCCTGTTGGTCGGGGCCATGCCTCGCAAGCAAGGCATGGAGCGTTCCGACCTGCTGGCGGCCAACGGTGCCATCTTCACCGAGCAGGGTTCGGCTTTGTCGGAGGCGGCCAAAGCCGAGGTAAAGGTTCTGGTGGTGGGGAACCCGGCCAACACCAACGCGCTGATCGCAATGAGCAACGCCCGCGGGACGGACCCATCCAATTTCAGCGCGATGACCAGGCTCGATCACAATCGCGCCCTCAGCAAGCTGGCGGCACGGGTCGGACGGCCGGTGTCGTCCATCACCCGGATGACGATATGGGGCAACCACTCCACCACCCAGTACCCCGATCTGGTCCATTGTCTGGTCGACGGCGAGTCGGCCTACGACCTCGTCGACGATCACGCCTGGGTCGACGGGGAGTTCATCCCCACCGTCGCCAAACGAGGGGCGTCGGTCATCGAGGCCAGGGGAGCCTCGTCGGCCGCCTCGGCCGCGAACGCCGCGATCGACCACATGCGCGACTGGGTGCACGGGACCCCCGAGGGGGATTGGGTGTCGATGGGGGTGCGGTCCGACGGCTCTTACGGAGTTCCCGAGGGTCTCATGTGCTCGTTCCCCTGCGTCTGCCGCGCCGGGCGGTGGGAGATCGTCCGGGGGCTGGAGATCGACGACTACTCGCGGACCAAGATCGACGTCTCGATCGAGGAGCTGGAGTTGGAGCGCGCCGCCGTCACCGAGCTCGGCCTGATCTGATCCCACGCCACAAACCCGTTTTGTGGTCCGAAATACACCGATTCAATACCGGAACCGGACCACAAAACGAGGAGGGGTTTGGTATCAGCTCTCCGGGGTGTCGAAGTCGACGCAGGGACGGACCTCGACCTTCCCGTACCAGGCACCGGGGATCCGCTGGGCCCATCTCAGGGCCTCGTCGAGGTCGGCCGCCTCGAGCAGATAGAAGCCGCCGAGGACTTCTTTGGTCTCGGCAAACGGGCCGTCGGTGAACACTGCTTCCCCGCCCTTGCCCCCTTCGACATGGACCGTCGTGGCAGTGTTGGTGTCGTGGAGGGCCTCACCGCCGACGATGACATCTCCCGCCTCCTCTCCGAACGCCGAGTACTCGGCATAGAGCTGCTCCAACACCTCCGGCGGCGCGTCCATGCCTTCGTTCTCGGCCGGGCCGTAGATCAATGCTGCATACCTGGGCATCCCTCTTCCCTTCTCTAGCCGGGAGCCTTACGACGGTATGACGAACCTACCCGGGTCCGTTCGACAAGTGATCGAGGTCGGTTGACCATCCCAATCCCGCCTGCGCAATCCGGGATCCGAGCACGGGGGTCAGTATTCGACGTCGAGCTCGCCGACCGCCGCGCTCCACTGCTGGATCGCCCCCTGGTGCATCATCAGCTTGGCGAGGTTGCCCGATACCTTCAGCTTCCCGGTCATGAATGCGGTTTGGACGTTGAGATCGCCCTTGGAGACTGCCGCGGCAGTGTCGTAGTTCATCTTGACCGTGACGTCCGGGCTCTCCAACTCACCCAGGGCCATATGCGCCGACCCGCCTCCGGCGGCCAGGTAGTAGCTGACCGCGCCGTCGGGCCCGTCTTCGGTCTCGAACTGGATTCCTAGTTCGTTGCTTCCGATGGCATTGCGAAAACCCTCGTGCTGGCTGAGCGCGGCGGTCACCGCCTGGGCCCACGCCTCGCTCAGGAACTTCGACATGTCTCGACTCCTCTATAGATCGGTGGCCCGATCGTAATCCTGGCGACCAACCTTGAATGAACGCTCAAGCCGATTGGACGGTCTTGGCGATCGAGGTCTCGGTCCCGTGGGACAACCGTGTCAGAGGGGCTCGGGGGAAGCCGGCGCGGAGCCCGGCGGCCCGGGCCGCGGCTTTGACCCCCGGCACACCGTAGGCCTCGATCTCGCCGCTTATCGCGCTCAGCTTCTTCTGCAGGCGCCGGGAACGGGTCACGTCACCACTCGATGCCGCCTTCATCACGTCGAGGACCAGCTCGGGCAGATAGTTGCCGGATCCGGTAATCGCCCCGTGACAACCGACCATCATCGCCGCGGTCATCGCCCTCGAGGATCCGGAATAGACGAGGAAGGCGCCAGGCGTCGCGTCGATTATCGACTGGATCCGGACGACATTGCCGCTGGAGTCCTTGATCCCGACGATCCTGCGATGCGCGGCGAGCCTGGCCACGAGGTCTACCGGAATGCTGTATCCGGTGACCAGTGGGACCGAATAGAGGAAGACCGGAATACGGGAACGGTCGGCGATCTCCCGGTAGAACCCCACGATCGCATCCTCCCGGTCGCGGGCCAGGGTGGTCGGGGTCAGCACCAGGACGCTGTCGGCCCCGGCGTCGGTCACCTCCCCGAGCTGAGCCAATGCGGCGCGGGTCGTCTCGGCGGCGATGCCCGCCATGAAATGGGCTTTGCGCCTGCGACCCGCCTTGACCAGCTGTTCCCGCTCTCCCGGTTCCAGATAGGGACCTTCGCCGTTGGAGCCGCCAATGACGAAGCCTTCGATGCCACGGTCGGCGAGCGCCCTCATATTGAAGGTGTGAGCCTTGAGGTCGAGGATCCCGGTCTGGGTGAACGGGGTTACCAGGGCGACCAGGTATTCGGGTGGTGGGGCGGCCACGCCCTCAGAATAGGGCGGCGCGTCGCTCCCTCAGGGGAGTGGAACCAGGTGAATCGGGTTCCCCACCATGTAGGCCCGCCAGGTCGTCGTGTCGTTGACCGGCGACTTGTAGGCGTAGTTCATCTTCCACCAGCAGTCGCTGGCGCAGCTGTACGTGCCGGGGAGGTCGATCTCGAACTTCAGCCACTGACCGTTGTACTCGCCGGGATTCACCAGCTCCTCGCAGTTGGAGCCGGGGTTGATCGTCTGACTGAGGCTCCAGGAGTCGGTGACCTCGTCTCTGGTGTAGATGCGGCAGCCGTTGTCGTCCCAGATCGCCCCGCTGGGGTCGACGACCTGGAGCGTCCCGTCGTCGACAGCCTCGCCGGGGTCGTACATCTCGACCACGAAGGTCTTTCCCGCGTAGAAATCGGGCACCTCGGCGAGGTGGAACGACGTCGTGGTGCCGGCAGCGTTGTTGTAGATCGAGAAGTCGCCGAGGGCAAAGAGGTTCCCGACGCTGGACTTGATCGAGTACCGGTTGAGGCCGCTGGTGTTCACGTTGTTCCCGAGCAGCTTGATCTGGACCACCCAGATGCCGTCGGGGCTGGAGCTGGTGTTGATGGAACCGTTGCATACCGTGTCCCACGACCACACTGCGGGGTTGAACGGCGGGTCGTCGTCCGGGTTGACCTGGGGCTGGGGTGTGTAGGTCTCCGAGCAGTAGAGGGTGTTGTTCGATACGTCGAGCGGCGTCGGGTCCGGGTAGAAGACATTGACCTCGACCGTGGGGCCGACACAGGTGGGGTACTTGCCGCAGAAGTTGTTGTGGTCACCGGTTCGATGGGGATCCCCGTTGAGCACTAAGTCCTCATAGTGAAAGTTCATGTCCAGGGTCTGGACCGAGACGCTGTTGGCGTTGGGAATGACCCCGTAGAGGTATCCCGTGTCCCGGTACGACGGGTTGACCTTGCAGCCGTTGACGCTGCCCACACCGTCGAAGCAGTAGGACGAGTAGGCGTCACCCATCCGGGTGTCGGTGTTGCGGCCATGGATGTTCGCCCAGAAGTTCCCGGCGCAGTCCGGGTCCGACGCGTAGCAGGAGGGATCGTTCCCGAATTGATTCGAGGGGCTGCCCAGCCGCAGCGGCGGGATGTACTCGGCGCGCGCGGAGCGGGTGACGGTGACCGAGTCGAAACCCAACACCTTGAGGAAGAAGGTTCGGATGTCCTTCTGAACCGTCACTTCGAGCTGGCTCGCCTCGCCGGCGACAATGCTCGGTGTCACGGTGACATTGGGGGCGGCCTCGTCGAATCCGTTTCTCTTGGCGACGTCCTGGGCGGTGGCGGATGCCTGATAGAAGTCGCTTGGCATCCATACCACTCCGCCGAGAGCTGCGGCGTCGGCGGTTCGCTGGGCGCGGCTGGCGTTGAGATAGAACCATGCCAGGTCGGTGGCAAAGGCGGTGATGCCGAGGACGACGAATATCGAGAAGGACACGAATATCAGGGCGATGCCCTTCTCTTCGCGCCACGTCTTGTCGAAGAGCTTGCCCATCATTGCTGCCCTCTGGTATCGGGTTCGATCTGCATGACCGCGGTCTCCGTCCAGTTCACGGTGGGGAACGGGAAGAGCCCGGTGACCCCTTCGTGGCTGAAGACCACCTTCACGCCAACCATGTCGAGACTGGGAGGCTCCCGGTCGCGGGTTGCGGGATCCCAAGGGCAGCAGTCGGTACCGGCGGCGAGCCCGTGCCCGTCGATGTCGCACTGGAGGCTGCCGCTGTTGACGTAGGTGTTGACGAAGCCCGAGGGGAGGACCGGCATGGAGCCGTCGGCTTCGGCCCGGTAGATGCTGACTTCGACCAATTCGCCGTGACGGAGATTGCAGGCGGCCTCCTCGACCGCCTCCAGGATCAGATCGTCGGCGTCGAGGGCAGGCGGCCCCGGATCGGTGTAGTCGGCGGCGGCGGCACCCGTACGGGCTCCTTCTCGGGCCGCGTTGGTGACAGTCATGTAGTCGATTCCGAGCAGACCGACTTCGGCGGCGCCGATGGCGAGAACGATGAGGATGGGGATGACGAAGCTGGCTTCGATGAGAGCAGATCCGTCTTCGGGGGCCAGGAGCAGTCTCACGCGAAGACCTGGGGCTCGAGCTTGAAGTCCGTCGAGGTTGTGAAGTCAGAGGTGTCGGCGAAGAATCCGGTCACCCAGCGGTGGGTGTACGTGACCTCCACCCCGAGCCGATCGGTATCGGGGGCACTGATGTCCCTTGTTGCCGGGTCCCATATTGGAGTGGAGTAGGTGGGTCTGCCCACCTCGGGACAGGGCGTCCAGTCGCAGCAATCGCTGAAGCTGTATCCGGGTTCCGAATCGCAGTCGGCTCCCGGGCTGTAGGCATAGGTTGTGCCCAGGCCACCCGGTGAAGCGTCGAAGATCTTCACCTTGCTTCCGGGATCGAAGCCGACGGTCCCCATGATCTCGATGACCTCGTCGAGGACTTGCATGTCGGCCAGGGGGTTGTCGCCAAAGGTGGCGCCGGCCCGTGCCGCCTCGCGGGAGGAGTGGCTCACCGACAGCCAGCTCTTGAACGCGAGTCCGAATTCGAGGACGGCAAACACCGCCAGGATCAGCAGCGAGAAGACCAGGGCCGACTCCACCGCAGTGGCCCCTCGGTCGTTCCCGCGACGGGTCGAATTGGTCACGTCCACTCTTTTCTGCCCGGCCCGTCGGCGTTGGGATGACATCGGGCCTGGTTGTGTGGGAGATATCGTCGGGTTTGGCGACAGGCCACAGCACCAGATCGTTGATGCGCGTAGTGACTAGTCAACACTCTGCGTGAGATCAAGGGACGTGATCTGAGGGCCACTAGGTTCTATCGGCACCAGGAAACCCGGGTTTACCTGCAGTTATTGGGTCGGAGGACCCATTAGCTGATGCATCCGGGGTCTCAGCCGTAGACGATGGGCTCGACCCGCATCGTGGCCGAATCTGACCAGGTGGTGGACCCGTTGAACCAGAGGAACCCGGTGATCCAGAAATGTCGGTATTCGACCTCCACCTTCACCCAGTCCCGGTCGACTCCGGTGTTGTCCCTGGAGTTCTCGTCCCAGGTGTGGAACTCCTCGAACCACGTGGAACACCGCTGGAGGAGGGGGTCGTCGGTGCCGTCGACGAAGGGACGGTAGGTGTTGAAGACGCCGTCGGTGTTGGTGTTGGGATCGTGGTCGGTGATGGTTACCCGGACCACCTCGTTGTCGGTGGCCGAAGCCAGGGCTGCGGCGGATGCCTCGAGGATTCGGCAATCGGCGTCGTACCCGTTCCCGGGACCCGTGGTCAACCCGGTGCCGAATGAGGCGCCCACTCGGGCGCCCTCGCGTGAGGCCGCGGCAACCCCCAAGGAGCTCCGGAACGCCATCCCATACTCGAAGGCGCCGATCGCGATCATGATCAGGAGACCTGTGATCAGGGCGGCTTCGATTGTCACCGCTCCGCGCTCGGTAACGGGTCTCCTTCTCATCAGTCGACTATTCGCACCGGGTCTCCGGTGACCCGAGCCGCCCAGGTGGTCCGGTCATGGGCCTGGGCCGTGGTCGTGATATGGAGCCTCCACCAGCAGCCGTTGCCCGCCAGCGTGCAGGTGTAGCCGTCGAGGGGGATGCTGACGTAGAGCCACTCGGCGTTGAATCTCTGGTTGGAGATGTCGATGGTGCAGGTGGCGCTGGAACCGGACGGGAAGGAGCTGCTCGTCGAGGTCCAGGTGCAGGGTCTCGGGCCGTCGGGCGGGATGAACCAGATGGTCCCGGTCCCGTCGACGTCACCCAGGTCCCAGATGTCGACTTCGAGCGTCTTCTCGGCGTGTTCGGGTCGGATCTCGGCCAGGTAGGGCTCGGCGTTCCCGCCGTTGAAGTTGACGTAGATCGACATGTCGAGGATGCCGTAGGCGCTGGGGGCCGGACCCGATCCCACGTTGGCCCTGATCCCGAACTTGCTCGAGCCCTCGTAGAGGGGGGACGGGAGCTGGAGGACGTACACGCCCGCAACCAGGGCTCCCGACACCGTGCAGGTGTGGTCGCCCGTCCAGCCGCCCAGGTGGCCGGCAGCGACCTGGGATGAGGGGCTGGCCGGCGTGTCGTCCGATATCACCGGGAACTTGTCCGAGCAATGGAGAGGAGCATTGACCACGTTGTCGGTGGGATCGGTCGGCGTCTGGTCGGGACCGTAGAGCCGGTACTCGACCTCCACCCCCCGTTGTCCCGAGGGCCAATTCCAGCGCCACGACGAGTCCCCAGGGCCGGAGGTGCCGCCGGCGTACGAGTTCCCTGTCTCCTCCACATAGTGGCCCCCGTCGTATATCTGGACGGTCAGGTCAGACGATCCCGGGGCGACCTCGATCCCGTAGTAGTAGCCGCCGGGCCGGTACTCGCCGTTGGTCGGCCCCGAACAGCCCGGTGTGTTGGCGGCGTGGGTGATGCACTCGGAGGCGTAGGGATCACCTTGCTGGATCTCGGTGTAGCGGCCGTTGATGGCCGCCCAGAAATTGTTGCTCGGCCCTCCGAAGGTGTTGTCCGGGCTCCCGAGACGGACCGGTTTGATGTATTGGGCGGTCGCCGACTGGGACAGGTTGAAGGTGTCCATCCCGATCAGCTTCAGGAAGAAGGTGTCGATGGTCGTGGTCAGCTCGACCCGGTAGGAGTTGTCGGCGAGCGCCTCGTCGAGGAGGTTGGTGGTCCCGTCGATGGGGAACCCGTTGGCCCCGGCAGCATCGGTCGCGTCCAGGGTGGCCTGAGCCTCGAAGCCGGGGAGGTTGACCACACCGGCGAGGGCGGCCGAGTCGGCGGCGGATTGCAGCTGTGAGTTCCGGAGGAGGATCCATCCCAGGTCGGTGGCCAAGGCTGTCGTCGTGAGGAGGATCACCAGGGTCCCGGCGACCCAGACCAGGGCAGCTCCCCGCTCCGAGGCGACGATCTTGTCCTTGAGCCATCTCATTCGTAGCCCTCCGGCTCCAATCTGGTGATGGTCTGCTCGTCGATGGTGAAGGAGCCGCTGAACGGCGGGAGTCCGGTGTACCAGTCGTGGACGTAGACGATTCGCATCCCGACGATGTCGAGAGGAGTGACCCCGACCAGGACGTTGCGGGATCGCGGGTCCCAGGCGACTGTCTCGTCCCAGTCCTCACAATCGGTCTCGTCGTCCAGGTCGTCGAGGTCGGTCGGGTCCCAGCGATAGGTGTTGACGAACCCGGGTACGGGCTCTCCGGAGAGGTCGGACTTGAAGATCTCGATGCGATCGAGGTCGCCGAAGTTCGCCGCCAGCTCCAGGGCATCGACCGCGGCCACCAGCGCATCGCAATCAGCGGACCCTTCGTCGCCTCTGGCGCTGAGGAGCCGGGTTCCGTCACGGACCGCGTTCGAGGTGGTGAGAACGTCCTTGAAGGCGCCTCCGATCTCGAAGACTCCGATGATGAGCAGGACGAGCAACGGCATCAACACCGCCATCTCGACGAGCGCGGCTCCGGTGTCGTACCCAGACCCATTGTTCCGGGCCCAGACTCTTGATCGGGGCATTCCTCGCATCGCCTTCACCGTGTTTTGCCCCCAGCATTCACCCGGCCGGTGATATCAAACTAGTTGCTGATCCACATCCGTAAATAGGTCGCTAAGCCCTCCGCGGGGTATGGCTGTGAGCACCCAGAGTGGTGGCGTTCAGTCCCAGAGGGTGGGCAGGAACGGATTCAGACCGTCGGCCCAGGGAGGCGGGTTACCGCGGAGGTTGGCGGGAAGGGCGAGGTCGGGCATGACGAATCCGGAGATCTGGACCAGGTCCTGGTTGGCGGCGCAGGTGCCGTCACAGGGCTCGCCGGGGTGGAACGCTGACCAGAGGTTCCCCTTCTTCCACCAGGTGCCCTGGATCCAGGTCGCCCGGAAGAGCTCGATCGGGTACGGGTCCGATTGGGCATGATTGAGGTCGACCTCGAAGAATTGTGGGGTATAAGCAAACCTTGGTGAGTCCTCGATCTCCTCGGCGAAGAGCGGTGGGTAGGTGCCGGCGGAGAACTCCTGGAGACAGGCCTGTATGTGCTCCCACGACTCCAACTGGTCGGGGATGCCGTCGCCATTCCAGTCGGCTTGGTAGGTGGGGTGCGACAGGTAGGAGACATTGCTGTTGTCGAAGGTCCGGTAGTCGCAGATGGTCGGGATCTCCGGGGGAGAGGCGAAGCCGTCGAGGGTGTCGTCGATGTACTCCCACAGCCCGTAGTCGTCGAGGCTGCGGCCGAACCGGATAGAGGTATGACTGCTGTCCTGGAGACGTGGGATGGTTCCCGCCGGGGCGATCCCGGGAAGTGGTCCGACGAGTCCCTCTTCGACGCCCTCATTGGGGAAGCCAGGGTCGCTGAACAGCGCATTGACCCCGAAGTTGAAACAGACGTCCGGCACCTCGTCGGTGCTGGAGGCGGACGGTGCCAGGGTCACCAGATGATCCAGACCCAGGGCGATGTTCACCGCGAGAACCTGACCCGAGGGCGCCGCGTTGCAGTTGGTGGTGGTTCCCAACTCGGGATGACCGAAGAACGGTGCTCGGAGGGTCCCGAAGTCACCGGACGTTGGCCCGGCGCAGGGGTCTTCGGCGAGACCGGTGGGGCCGCTGGAGAGACAAACGTGGTCGCCGCCGTTGGCGGTCGCGACCAAAGCGAAGGGGAGGATGCCTCCCCGACCCCGCGATCCGAGTTTGGCGACGGCGTCGGCACCGGTGCTCAGTTTGTCGACACCGATGACCTTGGCGAAGTTGGTCTCCACGGTCTGGGCCGGGAGCTTGAGCCGGACGAATCCGAGAGGGGAGAGGTTCATACAGGCAAGATGGGTCACGCCGCCCGGGTTCCACCCATTGGTGTTCCACACCGTGGGTACGCTGACCGGCGCGAAGTTGAGCCCGTATCCGGCGGCGTCGGGGTCGACGCAGTCGAGCCAGGCCGTCGCCCACTCCTGGTCGGTGAAGGTGGTGGGGAGGTTGGCCCTGGCATAGGAGAGGGCCTCATCCCTGATCGTGGCCTCGCCGGCGAGGATCTCGGTGGCTCCGGCCATCACACCGAGATCGACGGCGGTCTGGTCCTGGCGACGCTCGTTGAATCCGATACCGAGATCGATGGCGATTGCCACCAGGCCCATGATCATGACGAGCGACATGGCAAGGAGGACCGCCGAGGCTCCTCTCTCCTCCTTCAGGGCCGTCACGGACATGATGTGGTCCCGTCGGTCCAGTTGTCGGATGGCTGCTCGAGTTTGAAGTCGGCGGTGGTGGTGAGCACGTCGGGCAGGAAGGCTTCGATCATTCCGAGACCGGAGAGACTGTTGACCTGGGCCTCGATGGTGACCGACCCCTGCTCACCGATGGAGCCGGTGGCACCGTCGACGAAGGTGACGTCGACGGCGGACGACAGGCCGATGCCGTTGCAGGTGTTGTTGATCAGATCGTTGTCGTCGACGGCCGCAAGCCGGGCGCCTTCATGGGCGCCATGACGAACCTCGTTGAACTGGCCGAGCATGAATCCGAACTCGACGATGCCGAGGATGAGGATGAGCAGGAACGGCATCACGAATGCAAACTCGACCAGGCTTGCGCCGCGGTCTGAGCCACGGGTCCAACGAAGCGGACGATTGTTGACTTGGGCCATCCTCAGCTCTCTCGATTAGCTCAGGCTGCCCCGTGGTTAGAACTCTCCCAGACCCGGGCAACAGCCTATGAGGATTGTCGGAATCCGCAAGGAAAACTTGAGGGCTCCCGATCGGTTTGCAGAAGGGCCAGGACTCGAGCCCTACCTGATCAGTGTCGTCCGGGCCACACTGGGGAACTCGACGGCTCTGCCAAAGGCGGGCTGGATCTCGAGCTGGCCCTGACCCCGGGCAACCAGCCGGTGGGCGATCCATTGGGCGTCGGTCTGGTTCTGACCACCGGTCCCGGAATAGTCGGCGGTGGCGAGTGGCATGAAGAAGACACCCTCCATGGTCAGGTTGGCCTGGCCCGCCCAGTCGTGCACCAGCGGAGAGTCGGACCACAGGGCCAGGTCGTCGAAGTCACCGCTGTTGGGTGCAATCCAGGTGAGGATCCCTTCGGTTTCGTTCCCAGAACCCGCCATGGCCAGCCTCGATGTCTTCGACAGGTAGACCATTGTGTAATTGATCCTCACGTTGGCTCGACCGGCTTTGGAGAACAACCCATTCCGGAAGAAGGCCCACCCGGGTGCGGCGAGTGTGTTGTCGATGGTGAAATTCCCGGTTCCACCCTCCACGATGACGTTCCCGTCGAAGATGACATTGCCGGTGATCGTGACCGTCTTTCGGACCGTAAGCGTCGCACAGTCGACCCTGACGTTGGTGTTGACCACGATGTCAGGGCCCGATGAGGGGACGTCACAAGGATGCCCCAGCGTGGTCCAGTCGGTATAGCCTGCCGACCCGCTGGAGCCGACGGAGTTGATCAGGTCGTAGATGTGATCCGGTGTGCCCCCGGTGCAGCCCGGGATGTCCTGGTTCCCGATGAGCGGGTCGGTGGCCCATGAGCTTCCAGCCGGAGGTGACGTGTAATCACTCCAGCAGTTGTAACGATGGTCGATCGGGGCCCGGGTCAAACGTCCCGGCAATGCGGTTGGATCCGGGTTGGGATGCGGATTGCCGGGGTTTCCGGAACAGGCGGGGAGAACACACCCCGGTCCCGGCGGGACAAAGGTTTGGACCAGGCCACAACCGTCACCGCTGGTGAAGCCATCCACCGACCCGGTCCCGGTCTGGTTGCTGCACCCTTCCGGTCCGTCGGCGCGGAGGACCGCGTTGGAGCCGTCGACATCGATCACCCCGTCAGTGGTGCAACCGGCAGATGCATCGGAGTCGGAGGCGGCGACACCTTGTATCAAGCCGGTGCCGTCCTCGTTGACCACGGCTCTGACGACGATGCCGCCATTGCCTTGGGCATCGATCGCCTGGCATCCGGTCCGATCCAGGACCAGGAGATTCAGCGGCACTCCATCGCCGCTAGGCAGGTCCGATATGGCGACGGTGTGAACCGTGGTCGTTCCCTGGTCCCAACCGAGCACCTGGGCGAACAGCCCTTGCCGGTCGGCGCTGACCTCGACCCCGACCCGGGAACAGGGATCTCCGTCCTCGGCGACCACGGTCTGGGTGGGAGCTCCCATCAGACCCGAAGACATCAGCGGGTGGTTGTCGGGCACCGGGTAGACGACCGTGGCGGAGAATCTCCCCGTAGTGACCGTGTGTGATTCGGTCACGGCCGGATCACAACTGCTCGAGAACGAGGCCGCACACCCGGTGGCATCGATGCTGCTGATTTCCTCGGAGTTGACCGCGATATAGGCCAGGGCCGCCTCACATGCTTCCTGCCCCCCTCCACCCTCGATGGCGGCCAGGGCACCGGCAGAAGCGGCGCTGTCGGTGACCTTTTGATCGGCGCTCCGATCGGTGCGAAGCGCGGCCAGATCCACCGCTATGGCCGATGCACCGAGCAACAGGACCAATGTGAGCGCAGTCATCACCAGCGAGACCCCTCGTTCCGAGGTGATCACAGCCTTGATCCTCATCGCTCGTACCTCGCCGCAGCATCGGCCGACAAAGTCGCGTCGAAATTGAAGAGGACCGCCTGAATGGTGCTCTCACGTTGGGTAACCACCTGAACCCGCACCTCGCCCGCAGGGCGGCCGTCGGCAAAACACTGAGCGTCGGGCTCCGCCTCGACACCACCGGTATCGGTCAAGCTCTCCCAGGCACTGCCGTCACCATGAGCAACACAGATGAACTGGCCGGACACCGATGTATCCAGGTCCCCCGACGCGGCAGCGCGGGCAACGTCCCGGACCGTTTGCAGCCATGTGGTGTCAACTGGTCCCGGCAGCGTGGCCCCAAACCGACTCGCCTCGCGAGCGGCGTTTTGAATCGAATTGTCTCGCCCGAAAGCGACCGCCGCAGTCACCGTCCCCACCAGCAGCATGACCAGCAGGACCAGCACCAGCGCGGTCTCAACCAGGGCCGCACCTCGATCATCCCCTCCGATTTCGTGGGAAGACCGATCGACGACACCATGATCGGATATTGCCGGTTGGCGAATTCTTCCTGCAGACGCGGTCGAGTCATCGTCATGTCTTAGAAGAAAACAAAAAAGCCTCATTGCTCAGCCCCAGAATGCCACCCGCAGCGGATTCCCAGATTCCGCAAGCGGGATAGTAGGGATCGCGACCGAGCTCTGCATGAGGCCGTCTCGCCTCGATCTCCCAAATCGCCCGACTTCGCCACCCATCGCCTTGATCCTCCCGCGGGGAGGGATGAGTCCAGCGAGAACCCGGTGCCTCCCCTAGATTCCCCTTGCTGCCCGGATCAGGATATCACTCTCAGTGTCGAGCACAATCGCTGAGTGAGGGAGAGGCGAGAACCGGTTCCCGAAGATGAGACCTGTGGTTCCTCATTGCCTACCCGGGAATCGGCTCACAGGGAAAGCCGTTCGGCCAGTCAGGTTCAGCTACTGATAGATGGAAGGCTGAAACTCGTTTGTGAGTCCGGGGTAGATGGCGAGAACCGTGTCCGAAACCATGTCCGGCAGAAGTAGCCACGCTGTCACCTGCTCCACGACCCAATTGTTCTTGTTGGGTGTGATATCAGAAGAGTCGTTCTCGTCCGGGTAGAAGACCGTGGCCGGCTTTGTGGGTCCCTGCGCGTCATTGAGCCATATGCCGGCGATGTAGACGACATCGAAGCTTTTTATCGGACGGAAAGAGAGCCCACTGCCCAAACCGGTGTGCCAGATCCGCGGAGCGACTCCGAGGCGAGGCGTGCCAAGAATGGTGTCTGCGAAAATCTGAGCCGTTTCACCATTGGATGCGTAAGTCTCCAGACACGTTCTCATCAGATCGTTCCTGAGGCCGAGATCGGGCTCGGCACGAATGGTCGGCCCGTCGCATACGGCAACACCGTGTCCGGTGGCTCCGCCGGCCGCCATCAGGTGTGTCCAGAGAGGAATGTTGTCGAGGTCGTAGCCGTCGAGGTCTCGAGTTACCGAGGATCGAGTCAGACGGGCGTCGCCACCGTCCTGGAAGTTCACCCCTGTAATCAGGCCCTCGGTGGTGTCGGCCTTCACATTGTTCCCGGTGTCGATGTACACACCTTCGATCGGGACCCCATCGGCGGCTTCGGCTAGCTCTCCGCCCGTGTCATTGCACTCGTCCATGTTGACTTGGGCGTCGACGGTGTTGTTCGATGTGTTGTCGCCAACGTTCCAGCCGGTGGCCGTCCACTGGGCTTGGGTGAAGGTGAATAGGAGGTGGTCGATGCCCATGGCGATCGACTCCGCGACATGATTGTTCGCGCTGCTCTGGTTGCTGCATTCTGGAGTTGTGGGCAAGAAGGGATTGCCAAACAATGGAGGGGCAATATTGCCGAAGGATCCGCTTTCATTTCCGTCACACGGGGGGTCGATCTGTCCCGTCCCGGTGTCGAGGCAGATCTCACCCGCGCCCGCGTCACCTCGTACGGCAAATGGCAATAGACCGGTTCCATCTCCATCCAGGAGGGTGACGATGGTGTCGGCGTGTGTCGTCAGCTGGTCTGATCCGATGACCCGACCAAAGGACGTAGCGACTACCTGGTCGGGAAGCCTGACCCGGAGGAAGCTCGGATTGACGCTGATGCAATCGATGACGCCCAAGGTGGAAGAGGTGATAGGAAGGAAGCCTGGCGGACGATCAGAGTCGAGGCACGACGTCCATAGAGCTTCCCATTCAGCATTGGAGAAGGTCGAATCCACGTTCGTCAGCGAAGTCGACAGGACCTCATTCACGATTGCGTCCTGATCGGCAAACGAGAGGGCGCCCGCGACAGTTGCCAGGTCCGACGAGGTCTGATCCTGGCGACGTTCGTTCCATCCGACTCCCAGGTCGATGGCGACTGCGGCGACCCCCATCAACAGGACCATGGCGAGAGCAATTGTCACCGCGGCCGCACCTTGTTCGGATCTTGATATCACGGGCATGGCTGGTTGCTGAAGGTTGACCACCCGGCGTCCTGTTCGAGCCTGAAGGTGGCTTCATTTGTCAGGGCGTCCGGTAGGAACGAGCTGATCAGGGGAACACCGGTCAGCGATTCCACAGCCGCCGCCACTTCCAGGCTGGCATGATCGAGGCGATCGGTCCCACCACTGAGAGAGATCGAGAGCGTGCTGTTTGGTAGGTCGATTGCGTCACAAACGACTGCGATCACGTCATTGGCATCCCCCGTTCCCCCGCCGCCGTCGTAATCCGGTGAGCTGACAGCCGCATATCGCGCCCCTTCGCGTACAGCATGTCGAAGCTCGTTGAATTGGCCGAATTTGAAGCCAAATTCCACGACCCCAAGAACCAATAGGATGAGCAATGGCATCAGCAACGCGAATTCGACAAGGCTCGCGCCTTCGTCGTTGTTGCTTCGTTTGCCCCAGAAAGTCATTCCCAGCCCCTGATTGCCACCCATGGCGGGTTCCCAGATCCCGCTGCGGGGATGATAGGGGTCCGCCCATGGAAGCGCAGTAGGCCGTCCGACCCTGAATCGATAGCCGAATCAGTATCGATTCTCACCGCGTAGAACTCCCCGCGGAGAAATGAGCCTGTCCTGACCGGACACGAATCGCCTCCCCGATTGCCCTCACCTCCCGGGGGTCACGATACCACTCTTAGCGCGTGATTCAATCGCTGGGTGGTGGCGAGGGAGTCGTCGGGCGCGAGCTACGCCCCGCTCAGGAAGCCTCGAACCTCGAGATCGCGGTGGAGGCAATGTCGATCTCTACTGATGATTTGGAGATCATCTCTTCGCCCCCACGGATGACTGTTTACGAAGAGAATGTCGACGGATTCCCGGAACCACTTGATAGTGCCGGGGGCTTAGGACCAAAGGCCTAGTCCCCCATCAATGCTGGGAGGCGAGTCTCCGATTCTTGAACTTCGCCTTGACGAAGTCGCTGTTCATCATGGCGATGAAGTCGATCGAGATCTGTTTCGGGCAAGCCTTCTCACACTCGCCATGGTTGGTGCACGATCCGAAGTACTCCTCCATCACCTCGACCATTCGCTCGGTCCTGATCCACCGCTCCGACTGTCCCTGAGGGAGCAGGTTGAGATGATTCAGCTTGGCCGCGGTGAACAGGTTGGCGGCGCCGTTGGGGCACGCGGCGACGCAGGCGCCGCAGCCGATGCAAGCGGCGGCATCGAAGGCGGTGTCGGCCACCTCCTTGGGGACGGGGGTCATGTTTGCCTCGGGGGCCGACCCGGTGTCGACGCTGATGTACCCGCCGGCTTCGATGATGTGGTCGAACGACGACCGATCGACTACGAGATCGCGGACGAGGGGGAATCCGGTCGCCCGCCACGGCTCGACC